>Ga0207671_10006123_pt1 | contig 10816 bp, 7 predicted proteins | sample KBSC24metaG_FD_184352 | JGI IMG/M metagenome (GOLD analysis project Ga0207671, IMG submission 184352) | Corn rhizosphere microbial communities from Kellogg Biological Station, Michigan, USA - KBS C2-4 metaG (SPAdes) (version 2) | ecosystem: Host-associated > Plants > Roots > Rhizosphere > Soil... | reverse complement strand
TCACCCTGGCTGGCAACACTTTCTACCTGAAGAGCTTCCCGCTGCTGGAATACCTGCACAAATACAACCTGTGTATAGACGTCGTGGCCATTGCCCTGCCGGGCAAGCAGGCGGGAGGAGGGGATATCTACAACCTCAGCAACCTGTTTGGCATGGAACACCGGCCCGCACTGCCGCAGGGATACACGCTTGTGCTCCTCTATACCGGCGCAGACGAACAGATAGAGCTCCAGGAGTGCAAAAAAGATACGTGGCCCGAAATTGCCAAAAATACCATTGTCGCCGACTTTGTCCTGCCGGGATGTCTCAATTGCTATACGGCCGACGCCAATGTCATGGCGACACTGACGGTGCAACCCAACACCAATACATAAAAAATGGACGCTGCCGGCGAACAACATATCATCAATCGTATATCCATGGAGGTGAGATCCGGCCGCCGGCAGGACGCCATGCAGCTACAGGAACATCTTGGCTTCCTCCTGCACAGCCGCAATTTTACAAGCCAGCTCGAGAGCCTGCTGGACAGGCTGGCGCCTCCCGGCACCTTTGTGGAGATACCCAGCTTACGCATCGAAATGGATACTTACCCCGGGCAGCCATTTATCCCGTTGTTGCTGGAGCAGCTCGAGAGCGCGCTCCGTGAGAAGCTGGTAAACACTTCGGCTGTTTCCGGAGGACAGGTCATTTTGCGGGGACAGGCGCTTATGGAGGCTGTCCGGGATTTTTTTCTTATCAATGGCGCCCGGCTTTACACCAACACCCCGGTGACCGTCGCAGATATCCGGATCCAATTGCTTTCCCTGCCGTCGAGCCCCGACCCTGAGCTTGAAAAGGCATTGTTTCTCAATGGAAAGAAAGCTCCCATCATGTGGAAAAGGCTTTTTTTCCTGTTGGGCCCCCGGCTGATGGAGCAATTGATCCTCCGCCTGTTTGGCCTAAGCATGGAGACATTCACAGAGATGATGCCGGCGCCGGGTGCTGTGGAAGGAGCTGAACCTGTACCACCCCCGAATGGTGAAACCTGGCAATTGCTGATCACTTTATTACAGGCGGGTACTTCGTCATCGGAGATTGCCGTTGCCGTCAGGTCTCAGCTAAGACCTCCGAACAGACCATCGCCGGAGGCAGCTGTCATTCGCCCGTTGCAGCGGCAGGCCTCGCCGTCTTCAAGAGTATATGAGCCGGAAACAGGACTGCCCGTCATCCATGCGGGCGTCGTGCTGGTCTGGATGAGCTATGGCGGGCTGCTGAAGGAACTGGGCTGGGTAAAAGAAAAACGGTTTATCGACGATGCTGCCTGCCAGCAGGCCATCTGGCTCTTACAGTATATCGCCAGCGGCAGAAATGAGGCAGTGGAAGAGGAGCTGCTGTTGAACAAGCTGCTTTGCGGCTGGCCGTTGGCCGATGCCGTTGACCCTGCGTGTTTCCCGGGGCAGGAAGTCCTCGCAGCTGCAGATGCCATGCTGGAAAGATGGATAAAGGAATGGAAAAATGACAGGACCTTTTCGCTGGCGTGGTTCCGGGGTACATTTCTGCAAAGGGAGGGTACGCTGATCCGCCGGCATGATGAGAACTGGCAGCTGAATATAGAGAAAAAGACAGAAGACATTATTATCGATAAACCTTCTGTTGTAAGATATTCCTGGATGCCGGAGCTGCTGTTCGTGCAATGGTGATCCGGGCATCTTTAAAATAGACGCATGAGCGAGTCCAGCACCATGGCGGCGCCCGTCAGGGTACAGAAAGCAGGTAAGCTTCTCCGTAAGGAGGGGCATGACTCGTCTTTTGCCGGCAAGGAGGCAGGCGGTGAACGGCCCTTTTTCCTGAGCCATGAGGAACAGCCTATCCAGCGCCGGGGCAAGCATGATCCCTCGGACGACGATCTTCTCCAACGGAAGTGTCACGAATGTGAGGAAGAGGAGAAGCTGCAGCGAAAATGTCAGGACTGCGAAGAAGAAGAAAAGCTGCAGCGTAAGGAAGAAGAACCCGTCGAGGCCACGCATGAGGAAGGCGAGGTCCAACGGAAATGTTCGGAATGCGAGAAGGGCGACACACCCCCTCCCGCTGTCGAGACGGCACCTGCTGCAGCCGCCAAAGAGGTGCAGACACGTCTTACCGTTGGAGCGCCTGACGATCCTTATGAGCGGGAGGCTGACCAAATGGGCGAAAAGATCATGCGGATGCCTTTTCAGAGCTTTGCCGCCGGCGGAGGGATCAGCACAGGCAAGCCCGGCAATATCCAGCGTAACGAAGAAGAGGCAGGGGAGGACATCCAGGCCAAGACGGTACCCGGCATTCAACGTACGGCACAGGGCGGTTTTCAAACCAGTCCAGGCTTTGGCTCCAGGCTTCAGTCGTCGGGCGGGGGAGAAAGCATGCCCGCGCCCGTTCAGCAGCATATGGAAAGTGCCTTCCAGGCAGACTTTAGCGCCGTGAGGATACATACGGGCACGGAAGCTGCTGCGCTGAGCAGCGAGATAGGCGCACAGGCCTTTACCTATCACAATCATATATATTTCAACGATAGCAAGTACAGCCCCGAGTCTTCGGATGGACGCTTCCTCCTGGCGCATGAGCTGACACATACTGTTCAGCAGGGGGCCGCTCATACGGTGAGAAGAGAGGGTGAGGACAAACCACCCGACGAGCATGAATCATTTTGGAATAAGCTCAAGAACGGATTCGACTCGGTGATGTCAACCATACTGCCGGGTCCTGTTTACAAGGTATACAAAGGCATCCGGGACGGCGGTCTTGTCAACTATGTTAAAAATGTGCTTTTAGGCCTCTTTAAAGGGCTCTTCTCCAAGCTCGGGTTCTCTGATGCCGAGATCATGCTGATCATCCAGATTTTTATCGAGCTCAAGAACCAGCTTCCCAAGATCATCGATGCGCTTGGCAGCGGAGACTGCAAGCCGCTGTTCGCGGCGTTAGACACACTCTCCACCGTGATGGGGGCCATCGCCGGCCGTGTGTGGGACAGGCTGATGGAAGCTATAGAACCTATCCGGCAATGGCTGCTCGATATATGGAATACCTATCTGTCCCCCGTCATCGATGAGATCAAAGAGTTTTTGGGAGAGGAATGGGACATGATAAAATCATTTGGGAAGTGGATATGGCAGCAGTTCCAGCCTATCATACAAAAAGGGAAAGATATATGGGCGTGGGTGATGAATAAGCTTGGATTTGGGGACGACCCGAACGAGGAAGGGTTGGTGGGATTTATCTCGCGGAAGATAGGGGAGGCATGGGACGCCATGAAGAAAGAGTTAAAGCCCGTTATCGATCCTATCAACGATGTCATCGAAGGGATCAAGTCGATGGTGAGCCTGGATGCTATCAAGAAATTCCAGGAAGATGCCAAGAACTGGCTCGATGAAGTGGCCAAGACGGCCACGGCCATGGGCGATCAGGACGATGCGATCAAGAACAAACAGCTGACCCTTCGGGAAGTTCTGCTGCCCGCTCTTAACAAGGCCATCGATAAACTAAAGCAGTCGGTACAGGCTGCCAGCGACTGGGTGATGGACAAGGTCGACTTCGTTACAGGCAAGGTGAATGGCTTTGTCACGGGTATCCAAAACAATTCCTATGTCAGCGCTCTTTATTCCGTCATCAGCTGGGTGCCCCGGACAGTGGATAAGATCCATGATTGGGCATCCGATAAGGTGAACTGGATCTTCGATAAGATCCAGGTGGGGATCGACAATCTCCGGGAATTTATAGACCCTGTCCTCAAAGGGCTGGAGAAGATCGTGGATGTCGTTACCAATCTTTTAGGCAAGCTGCCCGATTTTATCACGGGCGGCCTTTATGGTAAGATCCCAAAATGTATAAAGGACCCCATCATCGACTGGATCACAGAGGTGATCCTCAAAAAGATACCTGTTATTGCCGAATTTATCGAGCTCAAGGATAAATGGGACCAGATAAGGTCTGCTGCCCTCACCGTATTGAAGCAGGTGTTTGTCGACGGACAGCTTGCCCGGGCGTTGTGGACCTTCTTCCGCAATCTTCTTTCCCTGCTGGGCATCGATCCAACTCTGGTGACTACCATCGTTGCCAAGGCGGCAAAGAACTTCTCCGACATTATTACAAAACCCGGTCCATTCCTGAAGAATGTATGGGAGGTGGTAAAAGGCGGCTTCAATCTTTTCTGGGACAACATCGGCAAACATCTCCTGCAGGGAGCTCTCGACTGGCTTTTTGGAGAAGTGAAGGGCGCTGTTGGAGCCAAACCACCCAAGGACTTTACGCTGGGCAGCATACTGGGGTATGTCCTCGACCTGTTTGGCATCAACAAGGAGAATGTGTATAAACGGATGGAGCTGAATCCGCGTATCGGGCCTGAAAAGGTAGCCCTTATCCGGAAGATCGAGTCTGCCCTGACAGGAGCGCTGGAATGGATCACCGTGTGGATCAAGGAGGGACCCGAAGGGCTGCTCCGAAAGGCGAAGGAAAAACTCAGCAGCATCAAGGATGCCGTTATCAACAGTATCGTGGGCTGGGTCTCCACCAAGATATCAGCCGAGATACTCAAACGCCTAGCCACCAGTTCGGATCCGCTGGGCATCGGCGCCACCATCAATACCATTATACTGATCTATGACACGATCAAGACGGCTGTCGCGTATATCAACCGGATGCTGAACATCGCCAACAAGGCAATGGACAATCTCGCCGACATCATTGCAGGCAACCTGGATGCGGCAAAGGTTGCTTTTGAAGAAGTGCTGGGCAAGGCCGTACCCGTGGTGGTTGGTTTTGCGGTAGAAGTTATCATCGGCCCGGTAGGCGACAAGATCCAGGAGATCGTCACCGATGCCCGCACCACCGTGGATGAAGCCATCGACTCGTTGATCAATGGCGCCCTCGATATGATCGGATCGCTGGTGGATAGCGCCAAGAAGGGAGTGAAGGCGGTGTTGGGCTGGCTGGGTATTACCAAGGAGTTCAAGGCTGTCAACGGGGATGATCACGAGCTGTCGTTTGCGGGCTCCGAACAGAATGCAACCCTGATGATCGCCAGCGCGAAGCCTGTAAGTTACGAGGTATGGCTGGAAGGCATCGATGCCACCGAATCAGAAAAAGCGCCTGCACTGAATATTGTCAGAGAAATGGCGCAGATTGAGAAGAAGCCGGCGACAGAAAGCTATACAAAACAGGATCAGGAAAAAGAGTTGCGAGACAAGATGGACGAGCTGAGCGCTGTCACGGGTCCTTTGTTTGCCAAGGTGCTGCCGGTGACCAAATATCCTCCTCAATACGATGGCCGGGGTGGCGCCAACTGGGGTAAGGGCATGACGATGGTGGTGATCTCCAATAATGGGAAAAAGATGGGTTCTACGCCGAGTGTGGGCGGCTCCAGCGAAACATTCAGAACCATCAACAAGCGCAGGTCCGGCAGCGGCTCCTATTATATCCTTGGTCACTTGTTGAATATGAAGCTGGGAGGCGAGGGGACCACCTGGGATAACCTTACGCCTATAACGAGGTCTGCCAATAGCCAGCATGAATCTATCGCCGAGGCACGGGTGAAAAATGCCGTAGATGCGGGTAATATCGTTAAATACACAGTGACAGCGGAATATGATCGCCCTTCCGATACGACATCTGAAGAAAGCGCCGTAGACACGTCCAGTATAAATGAAGACAAGGGGGCGGTCAAGGAGATCATCCGGGCAGAAGCAAATGTACCCACGAAGCTGATATGTGTGGCTACGATGAAGAACCCGAAGACGAATGAGGAAGCTGTCCTGGTCCCTGAAAACACCATCATCGATAACAAATTGGATCAGCGCCCTTCGGACTATCAGTTGACGGAAGGTAAGAGAGGCGAGGTATGGCTGAATATTGCAAGCGTTGACGAGATCAGCGGAATTGGTAAAGGGATGAATGGTGATCTGGCAGCGAAGATCTTTCAGGCCTATCAGGATCGTAAGATCTTCTATTCGCTGGATGCCCTGAAAGGATACCAGGTCAACGGGAAAGATTATTTCAAAACACCGGATGAGACAAAGATCCTTGATGACGCCATCGGCCAGTCCTTTGTAAAACTCTATAAAAAATAATAAAATCAACAATTACTCATGCGTAGTCTTTTGCAAATGTTTCTTGCCCTTCTTACACTTGCCGCCATGGCCTGGGCCGTCTGGCAAGGGATCCTTCTGCTGCGACAGGAACAGCTCGGTCTTAGTCCCGGCAGCCGGAGTATCGTCATCATTGCCGCCATCCTGATCATCATCTGCACTTTTATGGTGACGCAGGCCATCGACACACACGGCAGGAACGTCTATGCCGGCCAGCAGTTCGGCGCGAAGTATGCATTGTACGACCGTTGTATCGGCGTCTTCCAGGTGCTGTTGCAGGAACTGCCTGCCGGGCAGGAAATGAAGATGGACCTGCAATTTCGCGAGCTGGACACACAGCTGGTCTTGCTGGCCTCGTCCAAAGTGCTCAGGGCTTTCAACGAGCTGAGAGAGGTGACGGGCAGCCGTGGATTGAATACGGAAGCAGCCCTTGCCGCAAGACATAAGCTCTTGCTCGCCATGCGGGAGGATCTGGGCGTACAGGTAGACACGCTGGTGAAAAAGTACAGTTTACAACTCATCAAATAAACAGCGGATATGGCTAACAAAAGATTTTATCGCCGTAAGAAAAAGGGGAGGGGGGAAGCCAAAGCGACCCAAACCTTTATTCAATCGGAATCTGCCCGGCAGGACGGCGCAGAAGGGAACAGTTTTTTTCTTCCCAAAGAGGGGATTATACAGACCAAACTAAAGGTCAGCGAGGCGGGGGATGACCAGGAACGCGAGGCGGACACCATGGCTGACAAGGTTGTCAAAAGGAAGCCAGAGGATGAAAAGCTTCATAAAAAACCAGAAGAAGAAAAGATCCATAAGAAGTCCGAGGATGAGCAGGTCCATAAGAAGCAGGAAGATGAAAAGCTTCATAAGAAGGCAGATGACAAGAAGGAGGAGCAGGTGCATAAAAAGCCTGCCGCTGGTTCCGGCGGGGCCGCTCCCGGTGTAGCGGCTCCCCGTGCTGCGGGAAAAGGGGAAGGCTCTTCGCTGCCCGCGTCCATGCTGGGCGAGATGTCCAGCAGTTTTGGCTATGACTTTGGCAATGTAAAGATCCATACCGACAGACAGGCGCAGGAGATGAATGAGCAGTTAGGCGCCCAGGCCTTTACTTATAAGGGCGATATTTATTTCAATGAAGGGAAATTCGATCCGGGCACCAGGGAGGGAAAATGGCTGCTCGCCCATGAGCTGACACATGTCGTACAACAAAAGGGTGATAATGGGCCGGTGGTTCAAAAAAAAGATGTTCCCGGTATCAGTACACCCGTGCCAGATACATTTACCGTCGTCAAGAAAAAGGAGGTAATTCTTTCCGCCACCGGCCAGGTCAAGGGAGTAAAGGTGGTCGTGCTGCCGGACACTGTCGGAGCTGTCCGGCCGGGCAAGGCGGCAGATACGCATATCGACATTCCATACCATATTTCCAGTCCGATGATAAATGTAAAGGACAGGACGATACAGAAGGCGGGCAAAGTGGATGTCTATGTTCGGATACAGACCGTCTATGTGGATGCGGATGCGCATGCGGGGCCGGCAGGCACTGGTCGTGGTACGACAAAGGAAGACAAGGCTGCCGGGAATACCAGCGTTCAATTTCATGAAGGTTTGCATGGCGTGTCGGCTATCGACTTTGTGACAGGGACACCGCTGCCCAAATTTGAGGGCAGGGATGGGATGACCGAAAAAGCCTATAACGAGGCTGTAAAAAAATACGATAAGGCCTTGACGGATTATAAGGATGCGTTGATCCAGGCGAATATCCAGGCCGTGCACTGTATGGGCACTGTCGACCCTGATTGTAAAACTCCTAAAACTCCGTAAAACCTGTAGTTATGTTTGGAAGGAAAAAAAATGTTGATGCCGATGCCGGACCCGTGGTGAAAGCTGCTCCCCGGCGAAAAGAAACCGGCCCGTCTTTTCTCGCCCGGAGCGTGGCGATCCTTCAGGAAATAGTGGAAGCCAGGCTGAACCATTATTTTGGCCGGACGGATCAATTCATCCAGCCGGCATTTGATGTCGTGGATGACGGCTCGGCCTTCGCGAAATATGTCATCGACAGCAAGATCACTGTCGAAGAGTATATTGTACTGCTGCTGGCATTGACGCCGCATGTGCATGCTGATCTTTTTACGCCTATCATACGCGAGCATCTTCCAAAGGGAGGTGATTTTCCCGACTTTGGCGGCGTGAAGGGCAACAATCACCGGGGAATACTTCCTACGGGGGAGACCGCCTTGTTTATCCTGTCCGGTATCAATACCGACATGCGGGTAAATTATGCTTCCTGGCTAAAGGGAAACAGCGCGCTGCAAAAGGATGGTCAGAACAATACGGAAAGAAAAACCATTTTTCAGAGCGGGGTGGTCAGCATCGAACCCATGAAGGATGGGGAGCCGGAGATGAGCGGACGGCTGCTGCTGTCGCCGGAGAAGACGGAGGAGTTCCTCACCGGTCAGAAATGGCGTCCTGCGTTTGGCTCCGGATTTCCGGCGGCTCTGCTCGAGACAAGGATGGACTGGCAGGACGTGGTCATTTCTCCACAGACCGAGCAGGAACTGAAAATGATACAGTACTGGCTTAAATATCATACGAAGGTGGAGAAGGACGGTAATCTCGGCAGGCGTATAAAACCGGGCTATCGTGCGCTGTTCTATGGTCCGCCGGGCACGGGCAAGACGCTTACCGCCAGCCTGCTTGGCAAACAGTTTGGTTTGGATGTATACCGTATCGACCTGTCGCTGGTGGTATCCAAATACATCGGCGAGACGGAAAAGAATCTCCATCATATTTTTGAAAAGGCGCAGGATTGGATACTTTTCTTTGATGAAGCCGATGCCTTATTCGGCAAACGAACAAATGTACAGTCGGCGCACGACCGGTTTGCCAACCAGGAAGTATCGTATCTGCTGCAGAAGGTGGAGGAGCATCCGGGGCTGGTGATCCTGGCCACCAATTTCAGGAATAATATGGACCAGGCTTTTATTCGCAGATTCCAGACGGTGGTGCCTTTCTCCCTGCCCAATGAGCAGGAAAGTCTGCTGCTTTGGAAAAATACCATGCCTTCCGATATTCCCTGCGAGGCCGGCATCTCCCTGCCCGAACTGGCGCGACGCTATGAACTTACGGGGGCATCGATCCTCAATGTGGTGCAGTCAGCCTCCATCCGGGCTTTATCGGAGGACAGGGCTATTAAAGAAGGAGATTTGCTGGAAGGGATACAACAGGAGTACTACAAGAATGGAAAGTCTATATAGGACAGCTGGTCCAGCCAAAAATAAAGCCCGATCGCAAGATCGGGCTTTATTCATTTCAGGGTAAGCACAGGCTATTTTATTGCTTCCAGGGCCGTATTGAACAGCACGAGGAACCCATACACACAGCCTAATAAAAGGCCGCCAAGAATAGTCAGTTTTACAAGTACTTTGCCAGTGGGGAGAGCCTGCAGTTCGAGGTCTTGCTTCATAGGGAAATATTTTTTGGATTATAAATGGATTGGTTTATCATTTGGATGTTTGGATATACTAAGATAATAACCCTTATATCCCATTACAAGGTTGTTTTACGTAGGATAATTACGATAAAGCTTCAATGTGTTGATAATCAATCATTAAAAAAGAGGGATCCCCATTCATTTACAGTCAGGATCCTGGGGATGATGTTCGCCGAAGGCTCCTCCGTGGCGGCATGGCAGGCGAAACCATCAAAAAAGGGCAGGGTATGTAGATGCCAGTCCCGTTGGTCCAGGCTGACGGTACCCTGATGGTTTATAAGGAGTTGGGCCAGGGGGAGGTTGAGACCCCGGCCGTCCGCCTTGGAAAGGCATTCCTTGGCTGTCCAATAATGATAAAAGGTTTTCAGGGGATCAGGGCTGGTGATGATGGCGGTCCATTCTTCAGGAGAGAACTGTTCTTTAAAATCCCCGACAGGTATGTCCCTTATTTCTTCCAGGTCGATCCCTACCTTTCCATGTCGTGCGATGATACAGGCTGCTCTTCGCCCGGAGTGTGAAATATTGAAATCAGGACCGTTGGACAGAAAAGGTCTTCCGTATTCGGAGTATTGCAGGTCTTCCAGGGAGGGGGGCCATCCATATTCTTTCAGGGCGGTGATCAACAGCAATTTTCCAAAAAGGGAGCCATAGGCATCCTGCCAATGATGGTAACGCCGAATCTTATCGGACATATGGGCAGGAAGGAGGGAAAGTAAGGAATGAAAGGTTTCTGTAGGTACCTGGCTCGGGTACCCGATGGAATATATCCGGATGCTCATTCCATAAATTTAATTTTTTTCCGGCCACCTCCGCAGTTGTGAGGTATAAAATGTCCACTCCGGAGTAATGATGCTGGTATCATCCTTTATGCTGTACCAGGGACTTAGCTTTTCTTCCACAGGGTTTACGACCACATGGATATCCTGGGCAGGCATATAGCTTTGGGCAAGGAGATAGACCTTGTTGCCGGCTGCATCTTCCGCCATATCTATTACCAGCATGGCATGGCCGGGGGAGCCGCCCCTGATCAGCACATCCCCCGGGAGAATATCTGAAAAGCGGGGTACGGGTGTCAATTGCCGTTCGAGACTTAAGGTACCGCAATAAGAAAAGACGGTGAGCAGGTATTCATCAAAACAGGCACGGTCTTCGCAAGGCTTATTGCTTCCCGGGTGTGTATAGGGTACCAGCCTGTCGCCGGACAGCCGGAAACGATGGCCTTTTGACCAGTCCAGGA
>Ga0207671_10006122_pt1 | contig 10817 bp, 9 predicted proteins | sample KBSC24metaG_FD_184352 | JGI IMG/M metagenome (GOLD analysis project Ga0207671, IMG submission 184352) | Corn rhizosphere microbial communities from Kellogg Biological Station, Michigan, USA - KBS C2-4 metaG (SPAdes) (version 2) | ecosystem: Host-associated > Plants > Roots > Rhizosphere > Soil... | reverse complement strand
CCGGCCTGCCTGGTCATATACCGATAAGCTTACGGATGCTTCCCGGTCCAGGTGAAAGGCGATGGTGCTGCTGCCGCTGGATGGATTGGGAAAGATATTGAGGGCGGCGGCCAGGGGGGCGTCGATAGGCCAGCTTGCCAAACAACCGGAGCGTTGCCGAGGATACAGTACCGTTGAGGCCACCGATGTCGAACCTGAGAAAGGTGTGACGGTCATTGCCGGCTGCGGGGTTGGAATTCAGCTTTGTGATCAGCTCGCCTGGGTCCGATGCTCCGAGGGTGTTGCCGGCATCGGCGCCATTACGCACATAGGCATCCTGCGTGGGCCCGAGCGTAGTCTGCCCTGTGCCCGTGGCGGCAGCGCCACTCACCCCTACATCCGAAGGAGAAAGAATGTGTGCGATCACGGGAGTGGTGGACACCTCATCCGCGCCTTTGTCCAGGGGAGCTGTGCGGGGCTGACCATCCATATCCGACGTGACGGCGGGATAGCTGCCGGTGGCGCTATTGATAGCAGGACTGCCCGGCCGAAGATGAAAAGTGCCGGTGGCATCGCGGGCAAGTAAAGGGTCTGCTGTACTAAATCCGCTGGCCGGCATGCTGCCGGGCCCATTGGTATTAAAGATGATATTACCCGACCAGACGCCGCCTGTATAAGGGCCGGCGATAGAGGCGGCGGGTCCTCCGCCCTGGATGATATTGCCGGCGATGGTAATGTCCGTTGCTCCGAGTCCGTTGGTACGGCCGCTCTGGGTGATATTGGAAGTATTATTCACTAAGGTATTGAAAGCGATCAGCGCCCTGTCGGGTCTGTCATGGGAGGTCAGCGGCGCTCCGTCCGCAACTTCTCCATCGCCGTTGCCGACATTGATGGCAGGATTGCAATTCTCGAAATGATTGCTGAATATATTGTGATCATCCCCAAAGATCCGGATGCCGGGTGTATTGATAAAATAGTTGCCGTATACGGTGCTGCGGTTGCCATGCCGGAGAGTAAACTGGGCGGGGCAATCCCGGATGGTATTATAGCGGATGGTCAGCTGGGATGCTTTTACCGAGATCAGCTCATTTTCCCCTGCACATTGTTCGAATAAATTATATTCTACGATGCTGTTGCTGTTGGAAAGGCTGTATCCACTGAGACCAAATTGCAGTGTCTCGGCGCCATTGGCTGTCTGCGGCTGCTGATCGAAGAAATAGTTGTGATGGATATGGAGGCGCTGCGCTATCTGGCTGCCTGTTCCCCGTACGGCGATAAACCGGCCCATGGCATTCTTATGCTGAAAGGTGTTGTAATCCACTTCATGGTCACTACCGTTGAGAAGCAGGTCTTCCCCATCACCGGGTGTCTGGAACAGGTTACGGGTCCACCGGCAGAAGCTCGTCCCGGCAGCCATGCGCTCCGCGCTTAACCTTCGCTCCGGTCCAACACTGTTGGACCTCTGCTCGCTTACCTGCGATGCGCTGTGCGTAAATTTAAATCCCTGGATAATGATATATGCTGCCGGGCTTACCAGGTTGAATCCTGCAGTACCGGCAATCTCTGCGCCGCCGATGGTCTGCGCTTTGATGGTGATAGGCTGGGACGCCGTACCTTGTTTACTGACGGTGATATCCGTACTGGCGGTGTAAGTGCCGTTGGCAAGGACGATCACCGCACCGGGTGTGGCGTTGTTGATGGCGGTTTGTAAGGCGGAGAGAGAGGTGACGGTGGTCTGTGCAAAGGCAGCCATGGTTCCTGTGAGGAACAGCGCAAGCAATGTAAAACTTTTCATGTGATGGTGTTTGTACCGTTGTAAAGTAATGCCCGGACTTTTGTGATGGGTCAGGCTGATTGGCCGGATTGTAAGCGATCTTGGCGAAATGGGACTGGTCAGACCAGCGGCGGATGGTGACTGTAACAGTACAGGTAGTGTATCAAAAACGTACAGAACCGGGCCAGGGAATTTTATGTATTTAATTGATTGTGAATATATAAAAAACGCGGCATTTTTTTTACTTCCTACCCTGTGTAAACACTGCCGACTATGTTCAAGAATTACTTTCTCATCGCCTGGAGGAACCTGAAGAACAGCAAGGCTTTCTCCTTTATCAATATCTCGGGGCTGGCCATCGGACTCGCCACCTGTCTGCTGATCCTCTTATACGTAAAGGATGAGCTGAGCTACGACAGGTATAACGAAAAGGCCGACAGGATCTACCGGATCGACGGGGATCTGAAGTTTGCCGGGAATCATTTTGTCATTGCTGTGGCGCCGGAGCCCATGGGGGCCACGATGAAAAGGGATTATCCGGAGGTGGAGCAGACGGTACATTTCCGGAGCTATGGAGGCGTGCTGGTGAGAAAAGGCCAGCAGAATATACACGAGGATAAGGTGGTCTATACGGACTCTACCTTATTCAGCGTCTTTACCCTTCCCATGATACAGGGTGATCCTGCGCATGCCCTGGCGGAACCCAAGTCGGTGGTGATCACGGAAAAGACGGCGATGAAGTATTTCAATTCCACCGATGTGGTGGGAAAATATTTGGTGGTCAACGATACCACCAACCTGAAGGTCACGGGCGTGATAAAAAATATTCCTTCACAGTCGCATTTCAACTTCGATTTTTTTATCTCCGGCAACAAATCCATCGCAAAATGGGAGCTGGGCGACTGGCTGAGCAATAACTTCAATACCTATATATTGCTAAAGAAAGGCGCTGATGCCCGGCGCCTGGAAGCGCGCATGCCCCAGATGGTGGACAAATACATGGTCCCGGTGGCCCAGGCCATTATGCATGTGGATATTGACCAGTTCACCAAGAGCGGTAATTATATAAAATATTCGCTGACGCCCGTGACGGCCATCCACCTGCACTCCAATAAAACGGCCGAGATGGACGCCAATGGCAATATCCAGTATGTGTATATATTTTCCACGATAGCGGTGTTTATCCTGCTGATCGCCTGTATCAATTTTATGAACCTCTCGACGGCCCGCAGCGCGGGCAGGGCCAAGGAGGTCGGCGTGAGAAAGGTACTGGGCTCTACCCGGCAAAGCCTGATCCGGCAATTCCTGATGGAGTCCATGCTGGTATGTTTTATCGCCCTGGTCATGTCGGTGCTTATTGCCATCACGCTGCTGCCTTTGTTCAACCAGCTGGCGTCAAAAGAGCTGTCGCCAGTGCTGTTCATCAGTCCCTGGGTGCTGGCTTCGCTGCTCGGGCTTACGGTGGTGGTGGGTTTCCTGGCGGGCAGCTATCCGGCCCTTTTCCTTTCTGCCTTCCGTCCTGCGCAGGTGTTGAAGGGTAAGATAGCCGCGGGCTTTAAAAGCGGTTGGTTACGCAGCTCCCTGGTCGTTTTTCAGTTTACCATATCCGTCATATTGATGGTGGGGACGATCGTTATCTACCGGCAGCTGAATTATATACGAAACAAGGACATCGGCTATAACAGGAACCAGGTGCTGATCATACAAAATACAAATGCATTGGGCAGCCAGGCAGCTGCTTTCCGGGAAGAAGTGTTGAAAATGAATGGAGCGCAAAGCGCTACGATGACGGGTTTTCTTCCTACCGCACCCTGGCGCACCGACTATCCTTTATTCCCTGTGCCGACCACGGACGCTTCCAAGGCGGCCTCTATGCAGATATGGAATGTGGACGAAAATTATATTCCCACGCTGGGTATGCGGATGGTCCAGGGGCGTAATTTCTCGCGGGATTTTCTTACGGATTCAACGGGCATCATTATAAATGAGTCTGCCGCCCGCCTGTTGGGTTTCAGACAGGCTGTAAATAAAGATCTCTATTCCCTGGATAATTTCCCGGCAAAGGACCTCACCCATTTACACATAATAGGCGTGGTAAAGGATTTTAATTTCAATTCGCTGCACGAGGAGGTATCGCCCCTGGCTATGCGATGGAGGAAGGAGAACGGCAGCATAGCTGTCAGGATCGCCACAAAAAATATTCCCGGGCTGATCGCGCAGATAGAGAACAAATGGAGGGCCATGGCGCCGTCGCAGCCCTTTAACTACACCTTTATGGACCAGGATTTTAATAAAACTTACCGGAGCGAACAACAAACAGGAGGGCTGTTCATCACATTTGCGACGCTGGCCATCTTTATCGCCTGTCTGGGTCTGCTGGGCCTGGCGATGTTTACAGCGGAACAACGTACCCGCGAGATCGGCATCCGTAAAGTGCTGGGCGCAAGTGTGGGCGGTATACTTGGTCTGCTGACAAAGGATTTCCTGAAGCTGGTGGTGCTGTCCATCCTGGTGGCTTCGCCGTTAGCCTGGTGGATGATGAGCAAGTGGCTCCAGGATTTTGCTTATCGCACCAGCATCAGCTGGACGGTGTTTGCCATGGCGACAGGGGCGGCGCTGGTCACGGCGGTGGCGACTATCAGCGTACAGGCGCTGAAGTCGGCGATGGCTAATCCTGTGAAGAGTCTGCGGACGGAGTGACTTCGCTGAGGACAGTGTGACCTCGCTGCGGACGGAATAACCCTGTAAAAACATTCTGGAGCGGAATAACCCAAATCTTATCTGCATGCTAAAAAACTATTGTAAAATTGCCTGGCGCAATCTTGTCAAGAACAAGACCTTTTCTTTTATCAACATCGGAGGGCTTGCCATCGGCATGGCGGTTACCCTGCTGATCGGGCTATGGATCCATGAGGAGCTGACTTTTAATCAATACCATAAAAATTACGCCGGTATCGCCCAGGTGATGCAGCACCAGCATTACAATGGCGGAATACAGACGGATAAAGCCGTACCCATCCCTTTGGGGACAGCGTTGCATAAAGAATATGGGGCCGACTTCAGGCAGGTGGTTTTGTCCTCATGGACCAATCCGCATCTGCTGACCTTTGGGGACAAAGGTCTTTCGCGGCCGGGTAATTATATGGAGGAAGGGGCCCCTGATATGCTTTCGTTGAAAATGGTCAGCGGCTCCTCTGCGGGACTGAAAGACCCTTCGTCCATATTGCTCTCTTCTTCGACGGCTGTATCGCTCTTTGGCAATAGCGACGCTATCGGGAAGGTGGTCAAACTGGACAACGCTGCTCTTAAAGTGACAGGCATCTATGAAGATCTGCCGGATAATTCAAGCTTTCATGACCTCGCGTTTATTGCCCCATGGAGCTTGTATGCCATGGAGAACCAGGATGCGGGCAACGACTGGGGCCAGAATTCATTCCAGCTGTTTGCACAGGTGGCGGATGGTAAAAAGATGGAAGAAGTATCGGCAAAAATTAAAGACGTCAAGCTGCGGGCGCTGGGAGATGGGGGCTCCGGACTGAAACCCCAGGTCTTTCTGCAGCCGATGAGCCGCTGGCACCTGTATGCCGACTTCAAGGACGGGGTCAATACAGGCGGGGCCATTCAATATGTCCGGATGTTTGTTATCATCGGGGTATTCGTCTTATTGCTGGCCTGTATCAACTTTATGAATCTTAGCACGGCGCGTAGTGAGCAGCGGGCAAAAGAAGTAGGTATCCGCAAGGCGGTCGGCTCTTTGCGGACGCAGCTGATCAGCCAGTTTTATACTGAATCTTTGCTGACTGCCCTTTGCGCATTTATACTGTCATTGTTATTGGTACAGATGGCAATGCCGGTGTTCAACGCAATAACAGGGAAGAAGATGGTTATTTTATGGAGCAACCCTTTATTCTGGTTGTCCGCCTTCTCCTGCATCCTTGTCACAGGAATGATCGCGGGGAGCTACCCGGCTATGTACCTGTCTTCTTTCCGGCCTATAAAAGTATTGAAAGGTACATTCAAGGCCGGTCGATTTGCCGCCACCCCACGCAAGATCCTTGTGGTCCTCCAGTTCACCGTCGCTGCCGTATTGATCATCGGTACCGTAGTCGTTTACCGCCAGGTGCAGTTTGCCAGAAGCCGCCCCCTGGGCTATACCAATAAGGGATTGATCATTATAAGACCTTATTCATCGGACTATCATGATCATTTGGATGCCATGCGTAATGATCTGCTGGCCAGCGGGGCTGTGACCTCTATAGCAGAATCCAGCAATTCCATTACCAAAGGCAGCAGGACGGGCGGAGGGCTTAAGTGGAAAGATAAGGATCCTCATATGCAGGATGAATTCACCACTATTGCAGTCTCTCCTGATTATGGCAGGACGGTAGGCTGGCAATTTATGGAGGGGAGGGACTTCGATCGTGCGCTCTCCACCGACAGCGCCTCCATGGTCATCAATGAGGCTGCCGCGAAATATATGGGACTTCAACATCCCATTGGGGAGCGGATCACCTGGGATAAGACCTATACGATCATAGGAGTTATAAGGGATGTGGTCATGACGTCGCCGTATGAGCCTGTTAAACAGGCCTTGTACACTGTTACTCCGGGCGCAGGCTATGTAAATTTCCGGATCAACCCCCATGTCAGCGCGGGCGAGGCAGTAGGAAAGATCGAGGCGATCTGTAAGAAATATTCTCCCGCAGCGCCATTCGACTACAAATTTGCGGATGAGGAATATGCCAAAAAATTTGCCGATGAGCAACGCATTGGTAGTCTTGCAACGGTGCTTGCGGGTCTTGCGATCATTATATCCTGCCTGGGTTTGTGTGGACTGGCTTCATTTGTGGCTGAGCAACGTACGAAGGAGATCGGTATTCGCAAGATACTGGGGGCGACGGTGTATCATTTATGGCGACTCCAGTCAGGAGATTTCCTGGTGCTGGTGATGCTCTCTCTGTTTATCGCGACACCCCTGGCTTATTATTTTATGCATAGATGGCTGGAAAATTATCATTACCGTACAGGGCTTTCCTGGTGGGTATTTGCCGCCACCGGAGCGGGTGCGGTAGCTATTGCGTTGCTGACCGTTAGTTTTCACAGTGTCAGGGCGGCGATGGCTAATCCGGCAAAAAGCCTTAAGGCAGAGTAAGGTCGACCGGTATCGCGGCGTTCCAACCAAAAGGAAAGCTCCCATTATTTTTGAATTTCCACCTTGCTGAGGCTGTATATATTTCGATGTATGGGCAGGGTCAGGAAATGGGATTTGCTCGCAAAGACTAGACTGTCTTTTATGAACATCGAATCGAAATATACGATGACGCTGTGACCTGCTGTATCCGTCAGCCGGACGCCCATGTGGCTGGTGACAGGAAGTCGCGTTCCCTTCCCGCTCTTATCCGTTACATCGATGGTGTCGATGCCGTTGTAAAAATTTTTCCCGCCTTTTAATAGGATGCCTGTCAGGCCGAGCCTGAAGTCATAGGCGTCATTGACCTTTTCAGGGTTGATATTTTCCAGCTGACTTTTCAGGCTGGTGGGGGTCATATAATAAGTCTTGCAGGAGGCTGCGCATAGCAGAATGAATAGGGAGAGATAAGGAATTTTCATAATAAAAGCAGGGATTGGGTTGCTCTAAGATAAGAGTAAATACGATAATTCGTAATTTGCCTTATCATGAAAAAAATTCCCCTATTCGTTTTGTTTAGCGCCTGGGTAATATCGGGTATCCATTGTGGACAAGGACACGCAGAAAAGAAGTCTGACGTAAGCACTGTAAATGCCAGCACGCTAACCCTTACCATCGATGGGAAAAAATACACTATGGGTGAAAATGCCATACTGTCCATGAACTATGTAGGACATCAACACCTGATGTTGTCTGCCATGAGTGAAAAAGAAGATCTGACGCTAACCATGGTATGTTTTATGCCGGAACTTAAGACGGGCGCTTACCAGGTATACTCATGCAAAGAGGCTTCCGAATGCCCGGATGAGATAGCTGCGCAGCAGCAGACCGTGCTTTTGGCCCCTTACCCTAAAGCCCCGATGCCTCCTGTCAGCACGTCGAGGACTGCTTATCAGGCAGTCGCGCTCGGCCTGCAGCCAGTGTCGCTGGTGATCACCTCGGTGGAGGATGTCGTGCAGCAGGGAGTTCCGTGGAAGACTATGAGGGTAAAAGGTCATTTTGAAGGCAGGCTGGCCTATGTGGAAAAGAAGGATGCAGATTGGCAGATCGTTGGAAAACCTACGCAGGTGTCGGGAGAAATGGATATGTATTGCTGGATTCGTTAAGAAGGAAGCGGAGCTGGAGCCGCCGCCTGGGCCGGCACCACGAGATAATACGCTGTCGTGGTCACAAAATTCCTGAACCAGGGTATGCGGCCTATGAATGACGACTGTACCCGGGGCTTCCAGCCGAACTTATACTCATAAATGGGATTGATGAGGAACAGGCGTCTGTGCAGAACACGATAATCCGTCTTGCGCAGGATGCGTTCGAACTTTTCCAGTGACAGCCGCGTATCCCGTATCTCTATGAGCTCCTCCACGGGCTGGTTGAATTTCCGGAGGATGTATTTGTACAATCCTTCCGGGAGGAGATGGTAATACGGCATTTTTGCCAGTACCTTATTGGTGCATATCTGCTGATGACCGCCGAAAGGCATTTGCCAGGGGGGAAAGCCAAGGAAGATAGCGCCATGGGGAAGAAGAAAGGAATGAAGCTTTTCCATCAACCTGGCCTGGTCATAGATATGCTCGATGACATCCTTGAGGACGATGAGATCGAACTTACCTCCCAGGTCCTTTTCCACATCTACCTTGTAAATATCGCTGATGATATAGGTCAGTTTACCGGACTCCAGTTCGGGGGCCAGCCATTTCCGGCCATTGACAACGCGTTCCTCCCACAATTCCACGGCCACGCCGATGCACCCTTCGTCGATGAAGGCTTTCAGCACTCCGGCCTCGCCGGCGCCGATCTCCAATACCCGGGCGCCGGGTTTCAGCGGAATATGCTCCCGGATGAAAGGGATGACATATTTGGCTGTGTTTGCGACCTGTATGTCGAAATACCGTTTGCGGTCTTTATGGAACTCGAACATGGGATTGCAAGGTACGACAAATTTTTACTTGATCTTCATTGGTTAATGATCTGGTTTTTGTTACGGAGTATCATAGTTGTCAGGTTAAGTCAGCGGATGGGAAGAACATTTCCAGGATCTTTTTTGACTTTTCGATCATTTCCTCCGCGGGAATAGCGGCGCCATCCGCCAGCCAGGCCGCCAGCATGCTTACGATGGCCCCTGATGCTGCCTGTGCGGTATATTGAAGCAGCATTTTGTCTCGCCCCTTTTTCAGTTTATCATACCTGTGATATTCCAGTAATTTGGTGACGCATACCCCGGCGAAATAATTGACGAGGAGGTCGGAGCTGCTACTGCGGCTAAGGATCTTGTAGAGGTCGAGATGTTCCTTTGTATGATGAAATAGATAGTGCAGATTGATACCCATCGGACAATCGTTCCCCGGGGGTTTTGTCTGGATAAGCGCTTCCTGGAAATTGATATTGCCGATGAGCAGCTGCTCCTTGCTTTCATAATGCGCATAAAAAGTGCTGCGCCCCACGTTGGCCCTGTCGATGATATCCTGGATGGTGATGGCATCATATCCCTTTTCCAGCAGCAGGTGTTTAAACGCGTCGGCCAGGGCCCTTTTGGTCTTTAATATCCTTCTGTCGTCCCTGTTGGGAGCGCTGTCGTCCCTGTTGGAAGCGGAAAGTTCATTGTCCGGACGTTCTTTTCGGATGCCCTTCGCAGAGGTCATTGCTGAACTTTTTTTGAGTTTTGTTCGATAATGGATATAAGCCGCGGATAGTCCCTTGCAGATGGCGGTGATGATCCGTTATTTTGTAAAACTAAACAAATGTTCGGTAACTGACATTTGTGCGAAAGACTTTTTAAAATATATGATCATGACAACATTGAAACTGGGGTTAGTATTGCATCTTTCCGGCATCGTGATGATGGTCGGCATGACGATCGCGGCATTCGTACTGCAATGGCAGCTATGGAGTATCATCCCGCATGGAAAAGAGAAGGCGTATCCGCTGTTCAGGGTTAGCAAACGCATCAACCTCCTGCAAGGATTGGGCGGCCTGTTGATCATTGCCGGAGGAGTGACCATGATGATCGCATTACATGGGGTGGTGATGTATCAGTCCTGGTTTAAGATAAAGTCCGTTTTACTGGGGCTGATCATTTTGAATGCGCTGTTCCTGCTGATGCCGGCGGGAAAAAAATTGAGGCGGCTATTGACCGGGACCTCACTCTATGAAAGTGACCTGAGTCCCATCAGGAACCGCCTTCTCCTGTTCTATGTATTGCAATTGTCGTTTTTCCTGCTGATATTTATTCTAAGCGCTTTTCAGCCCGCGTAAGGACTCTTATGCATAGTGGCCGGGCACCCAATGAGCGTGATCTTCGCCAGGCCTGATATTTGCATGGCCAACCTGGCTGTGTTCCCCAAATGAAATCTATATGGCAATAGAAAAATCAAAAAGCGCCGAAGCGCAGATGTTGATCAGAAAGCCGGCCTCACAGGTATTCGAAGCTTTTATCGACCCTGAGATCACAAAACATTTCTGGTTTACAAAGGGCAGTGGCAGGCTGGAAGTGGGCAAAAAGATTACCTGGGAATGGGAGATGTATGGTTTCTCGACCCCTGTAGTGGCGACGGAGATCATACAGGATAAAAAGATCTCCATCGAATGGGGCGAGCCGGCGACAAAGGTCGATTTTAATTTTGAGCCGATGCATGACGGAGCGTCGACGTTTGTCACCATTGCAAACTATGGGTTCAATAAGAGCGGTGTAACCGAGCAAAGCGAAGGTTACGAACGAGGAGGAGCGTGTCGAAGCAGCTCCGACGAAGTTCTCTGGTGCAGGCGATCAAGGATTCCACAGGCGGATTTACCACGGTGGTCGACGGGCTAAAGGCCTGGCTGGAGCATGGGATCGAGTTGAATTTGGTAGGCGATAAGTTTCCGCGTGGTAAATGATAC
>Ga0207671_10006119_pt1 | contig 10822 bp, 8 predicted proteins | sample KBSC24metaG_FD_184352 | JGI IMG/M metagenome (GOLD analysis project Ga0207671, IMG submission 184352) | Corn rhizosphere microbial communities from Kellogg Biological Station, Michigan, USA - KBS C2-4 metaG (SPAdes) (version 2) | ecosystem: Host-associated > Plants > Roots > Rhizosphere > Soil... | reverse complement strand
CAAATATATCAATCACAAACTCAAATTATAATTTATGGTTTAATATCCCCATAAATAATAACAATTAACGTATTTAAGAAAAAATAAGATAGAGCTAAAAATTTTATTTCAATAAATATAAATCGTTGATTTTAGCAAATTATTAATTATTTGATATCATAATACTTGGATTATGAATAACTCTTGTCAACTATCTGTTATTATTGTTGAAAATGACCAGACAGATGCGTCTACATTAAAACAATATATTTCCCGTATCCCGTTCCTGAATCTGTTAACGGTTTGCCGGACAGCCATCGATGCATTGGATCTGATCTATATAAAAAAACCGGATATCATTATAGTGGATGTAAATCTCCCAATGATGTCAGGCCTGGAACTCATCAGCGGGTTAACGTCGCAAAAACCACAGATCATCCTGACCTCTGCTCATCAGCAATATGCTTTTAACGGCTTTGAGCTTGATGTAACCGACTTTTTGCTGAAGCCCTTTGATTACCAGCGCTTCATTAAAGCGATATGCAAGGTTAAACAGAGGCGTTATAATTTAAACAGCGATATAAGTGTCAAAGAACTGATGCCTAAGCGTAACAACTTACTGGAAGATCTCCACACAAGAACGGCCACAAAGACTTTATCAAAGGAAGAACGGTTTATATGGGTTAAGGTTGACAAGAAAATGATGAACCTGAACACCTCCGAGATTGTGTACGTTGAAGGACTAAGGGATTATGTAAAAATCCACTTAGCCAAAATGAATTATGTAGTAAACTTAACCATGACCAAAACCGAAGAACTCCTGGGCAACAGCAGTTTTATAAGGGTAAACAGGTCTTTTATTATAAACAAGTCATTTATCATTTGTGTTAAAGGCAACACTATCGAAACCAGCCTGAATAACTCTTTACCTATCGGTGTAAATTATAAAGATGCTGTAAAGCAATTGCTGTTTAACTAAATCTCCTACATTTTTACCTAAGAAACCTCATCATTAGGGACGAATTATCAAGCCCCATTAAAACCTACTTTATAAAAACGCCCCTGGTAATTATACCAGGGGCGTTTATGTTGGTGCCATCTTATTCAAGCTTTTATCTTTGGGGTATCAAATTAATAACTCATGCCAGATAAGGACAGCACCAGGGTAATTTACAACAGGACACCAGAATCAGCAGCGATGTCGGCAAACGTTAAACGGGCAATGGCGATCACTGCCAAACTTAACCGATTGACGTTCAATGATGCTGATGAGATCCGGGTCTTGTTCAGCGATCTCATTGGTAAAAAGGTTGACGAGAGTTTTTTACTGATCCCGCCATTTTATACTGCCGGTGGCGATGAAATCCGCCTGGGGCATAATGTCTTCATCAATCAGAACTGCACTTTCTATGACCTTGGCGGCCTCTGCATTGGAGACGATGTGATGATTGGACCTAATGTAAGCATCATCACCACGGGGCATCCACTTGAACCATCGCAACGCCGCAAGGTCACCATTGGAAAGCCCATCGTCATTGAGCGAAACGTCTGGATCGCCGCCGGCGCAACGATTATCGGCGGGGTAACGGTAGGCGAAAACTCGGTTGTGGCCGCGGGCGCAGTAGTTACCCGGGACGTTCCCCCGAATACGCTTGTCGGAGGAAATCCGGCGCGGGTCATCAAGAAAGTTTATTGATTCAAGCCATTCTTAACCCGGTCGCCTTCTTCAGTAGCTTTTGGTTCGTTTTTCAGGTTACCGTTAATGGATTGGTTACCGAATGAATAGGTAAGCCTGAAATTAAAATAGCGCGTATTGGTAAATTGCGATAAGGAGTTATGCAGGTTTAAATAGTTAACCGTTAAAACATCCTTCCGGCCACGATAGATATCATAATAGTTCACATCGATGGTCAGTTTCTTTTTCAGGAATTCCTTTTTCAACCCCAGATCCAAGGAACTGAGGGCGTTAACCTGGTAAAAGTTAAAAACAGATGGTGAGGTATAAAAGAAAGCCGTGTTAAAATAAAAACCCGGACTAATGGTAAACGTACTTACAAAGTTATTGGTAAAGTTTATTTTGTTCCGTGTAAATGACCCGCCAGACAGTTGCGATTCATAATGATCATGCAGCACGGTGCTGGAGTTTTCCAGGGTCCACCAGCTGGCCACTTTTAAAGGAAAATTCAGATCGAACGAAATATTCCTCTTTTTATCCAGGTTAAGCGGTGAATAGGTTAAAATGTTGGTTTCGGAATTTAAAACTGGCAATTGGGTAATAATGTTTTTCTGAGTCCGGTAGCTTAACGACATATTAATAGAATGGATAGAGTATTCCAGTTTATAGTTATTGTAGGTACTTGGATTTAAAAAAGGATTACCGCTTACATAAGTATAGGGGTCAATAATAAATACAAAGGGGTTTAAGTCGCGGTAGCTGGGACGGCTTATTTTTTTGGCGTATGAAAGGGTAAGTGTTTGACCCGAGCCCCATTTTTTATACAACTGGGCGCCTGGCAATACATTGGTATAGTTTTTTGTAAAATCCTGCGATGCTATGGCCGCTGTACCTTTTGAGTGCGTGTCCTCTACCCTGGTACCAACCTCTAATGTAGCAAAGCCAAAATCATAATCTAAATTAAAGTAGTACGCGTAAATCTTTTCATCGTACTTAAAATCATTGGTTTGGCGGGCGGCATCAATAATCGCACTATTCCTTACAGAATCGCTTACCAAACCATCTTTGGTTGTACTATTGTTAAACTTACCGCCTATTTGCAGGGTTACCGCTTTTGACAAGGCCGTTTGAAAATCAGCATTAACGTTAAAAAGGTCAATGGTTGATCTGGCATCATTGATGATCCCCGAAGTATTAGTGGGCGTGTTTACATTTGAACTGATGGTATTTTGATTTTGAGTAAGATCATAACGGCCCAAGTTCGATTCTAAACTAAATTTGGTGCCTTTGTTAAAAGCATGCTCATAGTTAACCGTATAAGTGGAGTTTGTTGCATCGGTTTTGGTTAAACCGGTGGTATTAATGAGACTAACCAATTGGTTATCATCCGCGGTACTGCCTAAAAATGTTTTGGATACGCTGTTGGGCTCCTGGGTTGTTTTCAGGGTATTGCCCCGGTAATACACACCAAAAGTGTTGGCGGTATCGATATAATACTCCAGGCCGGCATTATAATAAACCAGCGTTGGCTTATTTTTAATGAACGATTTGGTATTGAGCAAATAATCCTGCCCATCCTGGTTATAATAACGGTTACCGGTGATGTCTGTAAAAGCAGGGGTCCATATTCTGCCGGCCGAGGCGGTAATGGTGAATTTTTTCTGCTTAAAGCTAAAGTCGCCGCCAAAATTAAACTGGTTGTATTTGTTCCGGGCATATTCTGTGTACAGTGAGGTATTATAGCCGGTTTCTTTCACTTTGTTTTTCAGCACAATGTTGATGATCGCTTTTCTATCGCCCTCGTATGATGAATTGGGGTTGCTGATGATCTCAATTTTTTCAATGTTATCATAAGGGATAGATTTTAGCTCCTCTATACTTAAAGGCGTCCTGCGGCCATTCAATAAAATATCGGGTTCCACGTTCCCGTTTATTTTAAACGATCCGTTGAGCAAAGCCACGCCCGGCGCTTTTTGCAGAACATCAAACGCCGTATTTGACGACGCGAAGATCTTGCTTTGAGCATTGATCTCCATTTTTCCGGGTTTGTTAGCAACCAGCTGTTTTTCGGCTTTCACCTGTACTTCGCCAAGTTGATTCAAATTGGGTATAAGCCTTAATACACCTATATTATGCACAGGTGTGGCACCGGTAAGTTCGATGCCGGCCTTATCCAGCATTTTATAGCCCAGGTAAGATACATTAATGCTATAGGTCCCCTTTTTAAGACCCTTGATGGTAAATTTACCAGCAGAATCTGTTTGGAGCGATTTAATATTATTGGGATCTTCAGAACTAATCAGTTTTACGGTTGCTAACTCAACCGGAGTATTATTTGAATTATCAACAACAGAGCCTGTGAGCGTTAAGTTACCCTGGGCCTTCAGCGTTTGGGAAGTAAATTCAAATAGTACAATAAATAATAATGTGAGCAACCTGATTAGTCGTTTGTTCATAGATAGTAGGTGTTATCTGATACTCTGCTATAAAGTCTCATTTCTTCCTAATTTAGTTTAAAGAAAATCGAACGCTTAATTTTTTCGATGAACTCACCCATAGTTTCGATATATGTTATATTTATTTATGACGAGTTTAATTGGGATATCAAGGATAGCCAGGAACGGGCAATTGTCAAAATAGATGAATAGTTAGGCAATATTTAATGAGCCGGATGTCGTAAATTCCTATTTATTTGTATAGGCTGATTTCGCCCCAACAGCCTCCCGGTCACCGGGCCACCTGATATAAACGATATGACCAAGCTATCTGTAATAAAATTTGCACTCCTTTTGTGTTTCGCCTTGCCGGCTATAATCGCCAATTGTCAAACACGGAATTTGGGTACCCGCATCACCTTTGGTAAAAACGCCAGGAACATCGCCCGGATAAGCAATGATTCCCTGGTGCTCATCAACGGTACAACCTACCTATTTACGGTGGATACTCCCGAAGACCAGGGTTTGGTTTCCACCAAAGTAAGCGTAAGCGACCTGCCCGGGCAACTGGCTTCCGCCGATGGCTCTGTTCAAAAATATACCATTACCGATAAGAATGGCAGCGCAAAAACCGAAGGTGATATCCAGACCGGCGATAAACTCGTTGTAAGCACACCAAAGGGGGCACCACCCAAAACATATCACATTGCCGTTAAATCCATGGCGCTTAGTGGCCAGCTAAGTTTGGATAATACAGCCATAACCGCCAATGCCAGCCGCGATGTGGTATTGTATTTTACCGCAGGGCAACGCAGTCCCGATGCTACCGTAAAAGTTTATATCCCGGCAGGTATTACCGTTACTATGGACAACACAACTGTAGATGTTATTGGCCGGGGTGATGTAAAACTAAGCGGCCTCGCCACGCAATCCATCGGGCGGGTTGGCACAAAATATTCTTATTCCAAAGTTGGTGATGTAAGCATTTCCGGATCGGTGACCAGCGGTTCGGTCCTCACATTCCGTCATCTCGACCTGAGGCCTGCAAATGGTGCCGATCTGAAGCTCAGGATCAACGGCGTAAATCTCAAAAAAACTGGAAAATATCCATTTCGTGCTGTATACAGTACGTCTAAACCGGAGATGCTCACAAGCCCCGGCACAGGCGGCGAAACGGCTTTGCTAACAGCTACCCATGCCATCTCTGATTTTTCACGCATCCCCGACACGGCCATGAGCTACCGTGAAATACCTGTTTTATATACAACAGCCAATTTTAAATGGGTTAAGGGTGCTAATGCTTCGGGTATGCAATTGATGCAATCTACAGATAAAGGCAAAACCTGGTTGGCAGCAAAGGCCAAAATTGATCCCAAAGCAGCCATCGCTTCGGTTCAGGGTTTAGCTCCCAATAAATTGTACACCTTTAAGCTCAATATTAAGAACGGGGCACAAAAAGGCTATTCAAACCCGGTTTGGTTTTACTCGGGCAAAATGGACATCAAATCCTTTGGCGTTACAGGCAGCGGCACCGATGATACCGAAAACATCAACAAGGCCATCGCCTACCTTAACCAGTTGGGCGGCGGCACCCTCTTATTTACCCAGGGCACTTATATGGTTCGCACCGTTCACCTGATGAGCAATGTTTTCCTGTACCTGGAAAAAGACGCCATCATCAAAGCCCTGAAAGGCGGCGATGCCCCGGAGTCAACCTGGTTTAGCGACCGTAAATACCGCTCGGGTCTTTCCCCTACCGATGCCGGACCCTATGCCGACCCCGAAAACTATATGACCAAGCAGGATGTCGGTCACCATTATTTTAAAAACGCCATGTTCTTTGGCGAACGGCTCGACAACGTAAAAATTATAGGCAATGGCCAGATCAACGGTAACGCCAACCTGGTTAATGGCGACGGCGTCATGAAAAACGCCCCCGACAATCGTTGCGACAAAATGTTTTCGCTTAAGCTGTGTACCCATATTGAAATTGGCGGTATTTATCATCCCGAAGATCTGTGGTATGATGAAAGCAAAGATGAGCCCTATTATATTGGCGCTAATGGTTCAAAAGTATTTGATAGCGAAAACATGCTCAAACTCGACCGCTCCGGGCATTTCGCTTTGCTGGCTACCGGTACCGATGGCATCAACATCCACGATACCTACATCTGCAAAAACAACCAAACCAATGTGCGCGATGTGTATGATTTTATGGAGTGCAACAATGTAACCGTCACCAATATATTCTCCCGGGTGAGCTCTGATGATGTGGTAAAACCAGGGTCCGACTGTTCGCTAGGCTTTACACGACCGGCCAGCAATTACCTGGTGCGCAATATTATTGGCGATACCAACTGTAACCTCATCCAGATAGGCTCTGAAACGGTCGATGATATTACACAGGTTTATGTGGATAATATTTATGTGTTGGGCGCCAACAAGGCCGGGTTCTCCATATCAACCAATGATGGGGCTCATGTAAAAGATGTTTACCTGAACAGTGGTCGCACCGGTCCCATTCGTGAGCGTTCCAAAATGTACCGCGCCACCACGCCATTTTTCATATCCATCTCCAACCGCGGGCGTGTTATCGGCGCCGAGGCCGGCAGGTATGTATTTACCGAAAATGGTAAAAAACACGACGAGCTGCTGATTAAAAACGTAAACATTGGCCAGGTGGAAAACATCAACCTCAAAGGCCTGGATGTGTATGAAGTTTACGGTGGCAGTTCATACGGCGGTAAAAAGAAACCTTATGATGGCAGCCAACGCAAGGCCACCCCGATCATTGCCGGTTACAAGCTGCCCGATAACGCCGATGTTACCGGCGGCCTGGATTTTAAACTACCCAACGGCCTGCATACCGGCTATATTAAAAATGTAGTTTTTGATGATGTCAATTTCCTGGTAAAAGGAGGCAACCCGCTAACGGATACCACCAGCGCTCCGGCTGAACTTGGTGTAGGGCAGTACAATGCTGCCGACCTGAAAATACAGCCCTCCTACGGACTTTGGGCCAGGCACGTGAAAAACATCTCCGTAAATAACTGCACATTCAATTATGAAAAACGCGACAGCCGGTACGCCCTGTTTTTTGATGATGTGATCGGTGCCAGCATCAGCAATATAAAAACGGTACATGCGCAGGATAACCCTAAGGTGATCGGTACAAAAAAAGCTCAAAATGTACAGATATCAAACTCGGTTTATTATAATGATACCTGGGGAAATGCCCCGGCAACACTAACAACACACTAAGGGTGTCACCCTGTCCAAAAAGTTCAAGCCCAGTGCGATTCCTTCCCTCGGGAAGGGTAGGAAGGGGTTTCATCGCTATGTAAACCTGCATCACGCATAGTCGACTCACCCGGTCTGCGCTTCGCTGGACCACCCTCTCTCCGGCTTTGCCGCAAAGAGGGTAAAGAAAAAAAATAAAAAACCCCTCTTTCCGCCGCAGGCGAAGAGAGGGGTGACGAGCGCAGCGATGTCGGGGTGAGTCGATACCGCGTTCGATTCTATAGTCTAACTTACGAAGTTTTAAAACTGCGAAGCACTCAACGAAGTCATTAAAAATAAAAATATCTGAGTTAAACTTCGTAAGTCTGCATATTTAATAAGCATATTCCTCCACAGCACCCAAAGCTTTGGGCAGTGCAGTTTCTTTGGTTTCGCCTCTGAAATGTCCTTCCACGCGGAAAGCGGTTATATCCGTAAGACCAATTAAACCGAGGGCAGTTCTCAGATACGATTCTGTAAAATCATAGCTTTTCATAGGCCCTTCAGAGAATACCCCGCCTGAGGCGATAGCCAGGTAAACCTTTTTGTTTTTTACAAGCCCTTCCGGTAAACCACCTTCTTCATAACTAAAAGTAACACCACGTCTAATAATATGATCTATCCATGATTTTAATGTAGATGGGATAGCAAAATTATACATCGGCACGCCAATTACAATAATGTCGGTATCCTTCAATTCGCTTATCGCCGCGTCGGAGTGTTTAATAGCCTCGCGGTGCTCAGCTGTCCGCGCTTCATCTGGCGTATAAAACGCGGTAAGATGTGATTCCTCCAAATACGGAAATGGATTTTTGGTCAGATCACGTGCTTGCACGGTACTACCAGGGTAAGTCGCGGATAATTTTTCCAGTATCGCGCCTGATAGTTTGTTGCTGTAGGATTCGTTCCCGTTAACGCTCGAAATGATATTCAGTATCTTTTTCATTGTTTCTTATTTTTTTGTTTGATCAAAGGTATTTACATTTGCTATATAAAGGATAGTACTATACCAAAGGATAGTACTATCCTTTGGTATAGCGACAAGCCGGAGGGATCAGAAAACGTAGTGATTATATCGGGGTCATGTGCGATTCCTTGGGAGTAAGAGGTTTCTATACCATGTAGTATAAAAAAGAAAAGTCATCCTGAACTTGTTTCAGGATCCCTCAGGACAGGTTAATCACGATGCTGTAAACCTTGCTTATGGGATGCCGAAACAAGTTCGGCATGACAGCCCCCACATCAAAAAGCCCAGGCTCAGTGCGATTCCTTCCCTCGGGAAGGGGAGGAAGGGGTTTATGCATCATGTTAATTTGCATCATGCATATAACCCCTCCCTGCCACAACACCATCCATCCGCCCCCCTCCCGTGGGGAGGGAACTGAAAAATATCCGATTAAAGTCCCCGACATATTCTGAGAAAACGAAGTGGCTTGCTTTTTTCTTCCCCTCAGCAGATAAGTTTCGGATGAAATCGGACAGAACGTTTGAACCACGATTTATTGGATCTTGAGATTACCAGGATTTCTTTAATTGTTGATAAAACAAATCTTCTCCTCCGTCAGCAGATAAGCTTCGGGCAAAATCTGACAGAACAATGGTGGCCTGTGCGGCTGTAGGGACATAGCAAGTTTTTGCCGAAGCGCGGGAAACGAGCGAACGAAGTAGCGCAAAATAATTGCAGTCCGTGGTTCTGTCTGATTTGCAGAGTAAAGGCCCAGTGCGGCAAAGAAGCCTCTCTGCTGAAGCCTTTTTGGTTACTTTTGTGGCGACAAAAGTGACTGGCCCTCCCGCGGCCAAGAGCGGGTATACGTCTGGTAAAGCGCCTCTGCACAAAGGGAAGGAAGAGGTTTCCGCATAATTGTAATATAAAAAAGAAAAGTCATCCTGAACTTGTTTCAGGATCCCTCAGGACATTTAACCTTCATGTTGTACACCTTGCTTATGGGATGCCGAAACAAGTTCGGCATGACACAATCCCAAACCAAATTTATTTATACCCCCATTAATCCATTCCCCCCAATTCAAGTCTGATAGAAAAAGCATATCTCCATCAAAATAGCAGAGCCGCTTTTTTATTCGTTTATATATGATCGTTATAGTTAAAAAACGTTAAATAAATGACTGTACGTCAACTTTCTGTAGGTACATACGATTTGTTTTTACTTATTTTTGCTATATCTAATTTAAAGTCATGCAAAGGAAATTAATTATCATTGCCAGCTTACTGATAGGTAGCTTTTACAGCGGCGTAGTACACGCTCAGCAAACAACTGCTTTAGAACCTGATCAAAATCCAAGATATTTGGAAAGTCAGTATAAATATATGCGTGGAGCCGACAGCCTGAACAGTCTGCACGGAACCACTATTCAAAATACCTATAAAGCTTATGACTGGTACGAGGCCAGATTGGAACGTCGCAGGCAAAACCGCGAATGGCGCCATCAGGAACGTATGAACGGTTATGATTATTCACCATCATGGAGCCTTTATGGCGGCTACTCATACCCCTACAGTAATTGGGGCTGGAATAGCGGCTGGGGCGGTAGCTGGGGCAACCGTTGGGGTGGTCATGGCCGTGGTTGGGGAGGACGTACCAGCGTTGGAATAGGATTTGGCTGGTAACAATTCACATAAAATACAATCTTACTATATAAAACCCCGAACAATACACATGAAATTCAACAAATTTATAGCAGTTGCTGCCCTTGCAGTTTCAGGAATGTTAGTAGCCTCATGCTCCAGACAAGTAACACGTGTTAGTACAGACGAAACCATTGATATCAGCGGAAACTGGAACAACAGCGACTCGAGATTAGTAGCAGCCGACCTTACCGATAAAATACTAAATGCCAACTGGATCAATACCCATCAACAAGAGCACCAGGGTAAAAGACCGGTAGTTATTGTGGGCTTTGTTCAAAACAAAAGCCATGAACATATTGACGCCGAAACATTTGTAAAAGATGTGGAAAGCGCGTTTATACAAACCCAAAAAGTACGTTTGGTACAGGGTGGCAAAAAACGTGAAGAACTGCGTGCCGAAAAAGAAGATCAGCAAACCAACGCTACCGTTTCAAGCATGAAAAAATTCGGTCTGGAAAACGGTGCCGATTACATATTGCAGGGGTCTATCAATTCTATTGTTGATGCGCACAAACGCCAAAAGGTAGTTTACTACCAGGTAAACCTGGAATTGACCAACATCCAAACCAACGAAGTAGTTTGGATAGGCGAAAAGAAAATAGCCAAATACGTTAAAAACTAATCTGCTTTTAGTATCAAGTAGTTAGTATCAAGTATCAAGATTTTTTGAATACTATTTGTATAGCTTTTTGAAGCTGTCTTGATACTTGATACTAACTACTTGATACTAATACCTTCACAATGATAAACCTCCGCAAGTATATTCTCCAGGCATCGTCTGTTATAGGATTGATGCTTTTTTTGTCA
>Ga0207671_10006117_pt1 | contig 10824 bp, 21 predicted proteins | sample KBSC24metaG_FD_184352 | JGI IMG/M metagenome (GOLD analysis project Ga0207671, IMG submission 184352) | Corn rhizosphere microbial communities from Kellogg Biological Station, Michigan, USA - KBS C2-4 metaG (SPAdes) (version 2) | ecosystem: Host-associated > Plants > Roots > Rhizosphere > Soil... | reverse complement strand
ATGATGTCGTCCACCAGATCTTCAGGAAATGGACGATTGTCGCTGTACGGTAGAAGCTTCAGGTTCTCGATCATCTTCCAGAACCAATAATGGGGCGCTCCTTCAGCCTCAAACGAAAGGCGTCGAGAGAGCCCCACCATCAATTCGAACACGGAACAACCGAGATCCGCCCACTCATAGTTCGAAGTACCGATCCTATTTTCACGGAGGAATTCGAATCTGAGTTTTTTCCCGTCTTCCAACCTATTGTCGTCGTTTGGAACCAATGAAAAAGCCTCACGCGTGAAAAGCTTTTTCAACAGCTTCCAATAGGTCAGTGACGGATCTGCGACTTCCACCTCAGCGACCTGACTGTAGAGCCATTCGAAATATAGCTCATCTAGTGGTCGCCGAGTTTTCACCCATCGTCACCTGGATTTTCGTTCTCAAATGTCGCACCATCATCAGCGAGGATGATCTCGATGTCGGACTTGAGGTCGTGGTTCCGAAGGTAGAACGCGTCGTCTCCGAGATTTTCCCAGAAAGTTTCGCGTGAGATGAGATCGGCTCGAGATCCGAGAAGCATCGCTCGAAGATCGCTGTCCACCTTACCCTGGCCCTCACGGAGGTTACCGTCGGCCAGTATGTCTTCCTTTCGGAAATAGACGTACGTGGGCTGATCATAGTCGAGAGCAGCCTCAACATACTGATCCGAAGTGATGAGCTCGATATTCTCCTTGGGAGTTTCAACCTCCCTCGGCTTCTGAGTCTCAGCATCCTTCGCGGAGTACTTAGAGTACTGAACCTTCTCGTTCACCGGAGCAGCGTGCTGCGCAGCGTGTTCGTGGATGTCGACCGGCTCGAAGTCGGCCTGACCCTGATATTCGGCCAGGATGCTGGCAGCCTCTTCGACCTTCAGCGCCTCCTCGCGAGCCTCGTATTCATCCACCTTCTTCTGGAGTTCTTCGAGCAGGTCGTCCTTTCCGAATGCTTCGTCGACCAGCTTGTTGGCCTGGTTGTAGTAGTACTGCTCGTTCTTGTAATTCGCGACGAGATATCCCGCGACGAAACTGGCGGCCGAAGCGACGACCAACTTCAGGGTGGTGTTGTTCATGCTGATCCCTTCTGGTTGCTGATCAGCTCGAGAACCATGCCATCGACATTGAAGTCGAGCCAAGTCGAGCGCTCGTCGCCATTGATGAAGAGGGTGGTTTCGTACCCGTTGTCCATGAGACCGAAATCGACCAGATCATCGCCATTCCCGAGAACCCAGCCAACCAGCTGACCGAAAGCGGTCCGCTCAAACCCGAGAGCCTGATAGACATCATTCAGGAACAAGAAACCGTCACGACGAAGTCGATCGTTCGCGTAGTCCTGCTGCGAACGCAGGAACATGGAGTTGTAGCGCCAGTCCGGGTTCCAGTTCCTGTTGGACTCGTCGAAGATGACCGCGTACATCGAACGTCCGCCACTCTCCTTGGCGAACTCCGGGTCGACGACCTTGACGGTTTTCACCGCGACACCGTCATTGGTGTCCACGGCCATCTCGCGCTCGACAACACCGAATCGGAACTCCCGATCCTTGTCCTTGCCGAACTCGTTGATCACTCGACCGCGATACTCGCGGAATGCCTTGTCCACCGCACCATAAGCAGCAGTAAGAGCGACGTTTCGCCGGTTCAGGATGACGTGAGAACCAGTGAACGCAGCGATCGTCGCAGCGCCGACAACAACCGCCGGTGCATAAAGCTTGGCGATCTTCAGTGCGGTCTGGGTCTTGGCGACGATGCCATCCTGCTTCGCATCCTCTTCGGTGTACTTTTCGCCACTCTTGAGAGTCTTTCCGACGGCCTCGTCGAACACCTCCTCAAGTGCTTCAGCCTCACCGATGACCTCTTCCATCTTGAGCGTGGCTCGGCTCGCGAGAACCACAGTAGCCACGAGGCCGACCGAACCGGCGACGAAGAGAAGAGTGGGAGAGTGCTTCTGACCAACCAGGACTTGCCGTCCGATTCCGCTGGTGACCTTATTCTTGATGGCCGCGAGGCTCATCGATTCTCCTTAGATTTCTTTGAATATCTATTCAGGATCTCGTCAAAGATTCGCTAGACGGTGACATCCGACTTGTCGATGATGACGATCTTCTTGTCGAGATTTTCCATGAAGCTCCTGAGCTTGTCGTCCACCTTCGACAACGTTTCTTCGCTGGGGATCTTGAGTGCCTGCTTGATCAGAAGCCTCGCGCCAGAACGTCCGATAGTGACTCCGACGACAACACCGAGTAGGAACCGCACTACGTCTCCTATATCTTCTTTTGATTTACGAAGCGGATATAGATCGCGTGGACCTGTCCGCTTCCCATTTTGTTTACTCTAGACGCCCACGTCTGTGATCGGGGATATGCTTTTTTTATAAGCTCCCTTTCTGTAGATGTATCCATGACGTGGGTCTACTGCTCTTCGATCGGTTCGGGTTGCGGGAGTTCGAGAAGATATCCACCGGCAGTGTGTCGAACCATAGCGTTGCTAAGATCCGACCAGCCCCACTTCTCCTCGACGGAGGTGAAGGATTCACCGATGGACTCGTAGAGCTCTCGCACCGTCGCGAACTCGTACTTCTCGATAGTCCCGCGAAGCTGGTTGATCACAGCCACAGCATCCGCGCGAGTTTCGAGTATGATGGTTTCGAAGTCGTAACCACCTACACGGGAACGACGACTTGGAGTCGGACGGTTCGATGGCCCCATTCGATTGTACGGAACGTGATTCGTAGTCGTTCCGAAAATGGTCGGCTTCGATCGACGACTGGAGCGGTTGTTGTTGCCGCCATAGAATTTGCGATTTACCGCTTCATTGAAAGTATCTACGAACAGATCCTTCAATGCCGGAACCATAATCTCGCCGATGAGATACTCGGGAAGAGTCTTGTCGTCTTCGACTTCAGCGAAGAACATCGAACGAAGACGCTTGCCAAGAGGAGGCTTCTTCCGTATCACACTCCCCTTGACGACCTTTGGAGTGGGCTTTTCGTCAGGATCGACCGGACGAAGTACTCTCTCCGCGCGACTGTTGCTTGGATAGTTCACGATCACCTCGAGGAGAAAAACTAAAAGACCATGTAATTATGGTCTGATAGTTTGAGCGGTACGGTTAGGGTTGTTGGTCGGTTTCGATCTTCTCGTCGTAATATTCGTCAATCTTCACTTGGGCTTTCTTCTCCACCTTGACCATGTATCCGATCAAGGCAGAGGTTGCGGCTCCAAGGGCGGTCTTGACGATCATCTTAACAAGCTTTTCGTTCATGACAGGTCCTTAAAGGTAGGGGTCTCATTATAGGGCCTGTATATTTCGCGAATGTTAAAGCTGCAAGCGTTCCATCGCGCGAACGATGAAGTCCTTCTGATATTCTATTTTATCAGACGCGATATCTATGACACCACAAGGAGTCGTGGCGTAGAGATCTGACATACGCTGAAGATATCCAGGATTCTTAAGATCCGCTCGAATCGCATCGATCGTAGCTTGAGCGCTTACGATGCTCCTCACGATAAAGGCCTTGTAACGCTGGTCATCCATTGTTATGCCCTTTCTTTCGAGTCGGATAATGGCGAGGTGACAGGTGGAGCTAAGGTAATCCATTACTCCGTTTAAATGGTCCCGAGCCTGTCCTTACTTAGTGGATTCAACCTCGAATTCGAAAGAAGCTCATTTGTTTTTCGCTGTCTTTTGATCGTGCATCTTCAGATAGTCGTCGATAGACATATCTTGAAGTGTTTTGCCACAGCAAACATGGACGTTCTTCTGGGTTTCCCAGTCTTTGGCCCCAGCTACCAACCACGCTGCTGTTTCTTCGGGAGTTCCGTTAAAGAGCACGTTGTAGTTCGAATCCAAAACGGCGTCGAAATACAATTTTCACCTCCTTTCGTTTTTTTTTGTAGGAGACGACGAGGCGACAGATGGATGTTAATTCGGGCTCCTGGTGTCCATATCTGTCCTTACCGAGCCAGGTTCGGCCTCGCTTTGTGCATAGTAATCAGATGGTGGTTAGCCGCAGTAGGTCGCCATTCGTCGCATTGTTCCCTCGCCAGGACATGCGCTCTTACCCACGGACTCATTACCATTGCCTCTCGGGAGGAAAGACAATACGGTGGCGATTCGACCACCATCTGGCACCTGTTAGCTTTGAAACACCGTTGTCTCCCCGGTTGCATCGAGTTTCAACGGTGACATATCACCCTTCCGATCAGCTTGGCCCCTAATTGGACATTCCGGCTGCACAGGGCTTGGCCTTCAATGGCTTTGAAGGTTCAGGCGACATATGTCAGGACCCAAATTTAACGGACGAAGGGATATGTGAGAACAATACCCCTGCGCCCGGCGAGTTTGACCTGGACTCCGCTGAAACCAGTTCCCCTTTCCTACGACCTCGAGAGCAAGGGGACTTAACTCATCGAGGAAGTTAACTAGGGCACATCCCCCATGTGTGGTGGAGGATATAACGCGGTTGTCGTTTAAAGCCTAGCATCCGGATTAGGATCCCCGAGATCCCCTACAGATTCGAGACCCTTGCTGGCTCCCCAAGTTTTTAAGCGAGTGCGCCCTTGCGCCGCATGGCGATAAGCAAGTGTTCCTTGCTCATGCCCATCGGGTCTGTCCCTGCGACACGACGGAACTGCTCCTCGTCCATTTCGAGAAGCTCGCGATCGCTGTACTGATGCGGCTGGTTTCGAGCCTGAACAGCCTTCTCTGCCAGCTTTGCAGGAAGAATACCAAGGAAGAACTTATCCCTGAACTCATCGTCCTGCATGAGCCGCATGAACAACTCCTGATATGCGTTCGACTCCATGAATCCATTCACGAAATCTGGATCTTGAACGAAACGAACGCCATCTGCGGACTTCATACCGACGGACTTCCGGATGAAGTTCTGGAAAGTGGAGATGATTTCTGCAGCATTTCCTCGGGCAACGATGGCCTTCAGGATCTCCTCGACGTCCACTTCCTTAGGAGCATCAAAGCCTAGAACGCCCATCACGATCTCGGTGATACTCGTCTGGGAGAGATGAAAGAAGAAGGTGTCCGTTCGCTCATTACCATCGAAATCTTCGTAAGTGATGGGCAATTCTAGCATTGTTCAAATTCCTTCCACGGAATACAAGACACTCACAAAGGTAACCGCCGAGAGGTGCTCCCGGCCATCTTAAAGAGATACATGTTGTTAAAGGTGTGTGGGCGCCCACATGACGGGTGCGACTCTGGATTGTCGTTCCGATCACCTAGTATCATGTATATCGAATAAGACGGTTGGCAGGTAGCGACACCCGCCACTCTTTCCGGCTCCAGACGACCGTCAGTTCCCCTCGAAACGCCGGGAGCACCTTTTGACGGTTACCTTTGTGAGTAGTCAGTGTTTAGCCCTCAGCGACTTCAGCCTCAGGCGCGGTCTCGGAACCACTCTCGTTCCGCTTCTTGTTGACGACAAACACGCCGACCGCGATCGCCACGACGGACGTCACGCCAGCGATGAACTTCTTGTTGCTCAGGACGTCCTTGGTCTTCTCGACCAGGTTCCTCCCGTCCACGACGATGTCGTCGACCACTTCGAGCTTCGGAGCGTCATTCTGGTGCGGAACCGTTGCCTCCTTGACGGTCTTCTCGGCCTCAACGGAAACGTTGTCGGCGTTCTTGGCAGCCATGAAGATAAAGCCTTTCGATAGGGGATTTTTAGTCAGCTTCGAAGAAGTTGTACACGATCAGCGTTCAGTGATTCTTGTAATAACTCCTCACCGGCATCGTTCGAAACTCGATGGCCAAGACGGGCTTGCCATCTTCGGAAATGGCGCCGGACAGTTGGACGTCGAATTTCCCGTCCTCAATCGTCCATCCGACCTCATCCGAGTCTGTTGTACTGGGAAGACCGAGCTTATCCCAGAAATCTGTCAACGACGCGTAGTTCTCGTGGATGAGCTTCCAGTTGATATCGGTGACGGCTTCACGAATCGCCGCATGATTGCTCTTGAAATAGCGACCGGAATACCTGTCGAGACAAACAACCTCGTCGCCCACGAGGATGATGTTACCCGGAGGATTCGCATTAACGCGATCCTGAGTAATCTCATCGCGAACCGCCTGCTCCTTCTTTTCGCCGATCTTCTCAACGACCTTGCCCTTATATTCGCGGAAGGCTTCCTGAGAAATGGAGTAGGCAGTAGCCAATGCCGCTGCACGCCGGTTGCTCACGTGGTTCGCAGTGACGATACAAGCTACCGTTACCGCGCCAGTAGTCACAGCGGGGATGTAGTACTTCCAAACCAGTCCGATTTCGACCTTTTTTGAGGCAAGCTTTTCAACTTCTTCGGGACTCAGAATTTCATTGTCTTCGAAGACCTTGTCGGCTTTTCTCCTTTCGGCCAAAACCTCAGCAGCCTTGAAAGAAGCCTTGCTGGCAAGAATCGCAGTGGCGATTGTTCCGGTGACACCGATCGCGGTCAGGATCGTCGGCGTGTTGTCGGCCGCCGCCTTCCTTGCTCGGCTGACGATTGCGCCGATATCCATCTACTCTCCTCGGGAAAGGTGAACGATGTAGTCCTTACCGAGCATGGCGAAATCGTAACTGATCACGCCGTTCTCGTAGGAGAAAATTTTTGTCTGATCTTGCGAGAGTCCCTGCTCGTCGGAAGTGGACACGACCTTGAAGGAACTCTTCGTCTGGTTCGTTTCGAACGTACCGTCCCAGTAGAGACCACTCACGACGTTCGAATACCGCATGAAGATCTGAATATGATTCGGACTAATCTCCGCCGTCATATTCACCGGAAGATTGTCGTCCGGAGTCTGATGCCACGAGCCGGTTAGCTCGATGGGGGTCTTAAGCTTATGAGGAGCTTCGGCGCCGTTGGCTTTGAATCCCATGAATCCGACAGCGAGGAGAGCAGCAGCGAACACGATCGTAGCCAACACAGCTCCGAATCGGTACTTCAAGACCTTCATTTTTCCCCCTGAGTGTTTGAAAAACGAAAACCTAAGACCGTGTTAGGGTCTTAGGCTTTTTGGGTTAGATGGCGATTGCCTCGTCTTCGGCGATCATTTCCGGAGTGATGTTCTGGTCAGGGTCGGGCATGCGGTTGGCGACGACGACGATGACACCCAGGGCCACGGCTCCGACCGCCGCAACTGCGAACATCGGGTCTTTGGCGATGCTCTTCAGCTTGGCGATTCGGCTCATGGGCTGGATCTCGACGACGTCCTCCTCGTTCACAGTTCCGTCGATGACTTCGAACTTCGTGCTCTTGGTCATGATGAATCCTTAGGGTAGTAGGGGTCTCATTATAGGCCGTGTATTTTTCGCGACCCCTTTGGATTCAGACCAGCTCTCTGTGTTCCATTTCGAACTTGTCGTACGCCCGTCGCGTTTCGTCGTCCAAGCCGAAGCTTATGTAGTCCTCGAACTTGATGCCCGTGATCACCAAGTCGACGGAGTTGTCTTCATCGACGAAAGCAATAGCCTTGTGGCGGATGTCGCCTTCGAAAGGCTTGAACACGTTGGCGACCGAGAGCGCGTTCATCATGTCCGGAAGCGTGTCGAAGAAGAAGTAACCTGCGGCTTCGAGGTGAAGAGAGAATCGCATCGTACGAGTCCTTTCGGTTTCGGAAACTTCTGCGGAAAATTCCCACCCGGGATTTTTTTTACTTTATGCCGTACTGCATCTTGAATATACGCTCGCGGAACTTGTCCAACTGCCAGTAGGCCACAGCAGTGGCGGTGATTCGAACGGCTCGGTAGAACACAGCCTTGTTCACGTTTCCTCCAGTGGTTTTTCAGACAAAGAACATGACGACGTTGGCTACGCAACGCGCAACCTTATGCAGCTTCGGGTGTTCCTGCTTGAGCTCATCGTAACTCGAATGCATGGATGCGCAACCATCCTTTTCGCGTTCCTTCGCCAAGCCATTGGAGAGCTCTTTGACGAGCTTCTTGTGCGAAAGCATACCGGCAGCGAAAATGCTACTGCCAACGAGAATCTTCTTCATGCTTCCCTCCCGAAAACCTAAAGCCCGTGTTCTTGGGCTTTTTGGTTTTGATTGGTTACTTGGCGGAGTTCTTGATGCGGCGGTTAACGTCCTTGGCGTAGGCGTTGGAACCACGGGCGTGACCAGCGGCGTCGATCAGCTTGGCAGTTGCGACTGTGGCGGCTGCGACGACGGCGAGGGTCTCGATGGGGTTCTCAATGGCCTGCTGCTTCAGGTTGGCGATGAACTGCTTCATGGCGGTGTCCTTTTCAGTAGGGGTCTCATTATAGGCCATGTTTTTTTCGCGAGGCCTCGATTAGGGAAGGAACTTCTCCGCCTTTTCGATCTCGGAAATGGCTTTGAGAAAATCCCCTTCTTGGTAATGCTCAGCAGCTTTGATTACGTGATCGCCAGCCTTGGTCACCGCAGCGTCAAGTTCGTTGATGACCTGTATGCACTTCATATGAAGTGCACTCAGATTATGAAGACGCGCTGTGATTTTAATCTTCAGCGCGAGATCTTCGTCGGACTCTATTTCTTCAGTCGCCATTTGATCCCCTGGTTTCGATTGGTGTTTTAGCGACCCCTCGCTGAAAAACCCACCCGGGATTTTTTACTGCATCTCTTGGTAGATATACCTCAAACACTCGTCGATGAACGCGGAGAAGGCGATGAGGACTGCAACTCGTGCGATCTTGATTTTCACGTTGCCTCCGAAGAAAAAGAAAACCTAAACTCCTTGTTGGGGAGTTCGGGTTTAGAGGTTGTACTTCAGTTCTGCTTGCTCTTGTTAACGATGACTTCGCTCACGGTGCTGGCAACGATCACGGTAACGGCGACGGCAGCTGCAGCTCGGGCGGTGTACTTCACCAGATCCTTCGTGAGGGCGTGTCCAGAGAACATCAATTTCTCGGTGACTTCGCCGATCTTCTCGGGGTCTATGGTGAGGTGCTCCTCCACGGCGGCAGCCTGGTCGGCGTCCTTGATCTTGACGGCGCGGATGCGGATTTCACGGTTCTTCATGAACATGGCATGGCCTTTCAGTAGGGGTCTCATTATAGGCCATGTATATTTCGCGAACCGCAAAAACGAAAACCTAAACTCCGTGTAGGAGTCTAGGCTTTTGAGATTAGTTCTCGTTGCGATTGTCCAGAATGGCGTCTTGCAGGAAACGGTTCAGTTGTTCAGAATTGAGCTCGGTGAGGTTGACCTCGGTTATGAGTTTGAACACTCCGTCGTCCACAGGCGAATATACATACAGACTGTGGCCGTCAGGAGCGACATACATCATGTCGGGGTTAGCCCTCAGATGGGCGCAGATTTCCGCTTCGCTGAAGTTTTCCACGGCATGGCCTTTCAGTAGGGGTCTCATTATAGGCCGTGTTTTTACCGCGAGTGGTGATGGTTAGGGTTTCGAACCCTCTGGAAAACACCTTCCAGCGCCCCAAGTTATAATGGCGACCGGTGTTGATCGCACGAACCATTGGCTGAACCATCAATGAGAAAACCTAAACTCCATGTAGGAGTCTAGGCTTTGGGTACTACACGAGCGGAACTTGGCTGTCGAGGATGTATTCGGTGTCGCTGAGCTGGTAGAGGAGGAAGTCCTTGTTCTTGAGTAGGAGGTCTCGTGTGGCGTCGTCCACCGGAGTCATCGGTTCGAGGAGGCTAGAAGATAGTTGCTTCTTGACCGCGACGATACCAATGGCTGCGGGAACGATCACCGAAACGGCGACGATGATCTCAGGAGCGTAGGGCTTGATCTTCTCTTTGGCTGCGGTGAACTTTTCCTTGATGGTCATAGCAGGTCCTTTCAGAGTAGGGGGTCTCATTATAGGGCCTGTATATTTCGCGATCAGGATTCAACCCAATCCGTCCAACGACAGGGCATGACCAGGTAGCTATATCCGGCAAGCGAACGCCGAACAATGACTCGCTGGAAATAAGGATTTTCGTCAAGATCCGGCATCATATTCTTCTTTTCAAGTTGCCGAACATACCTGCGAATGGACCAGTTGTGCGGTCTGTCCATTATCTTGTTGTGCGACCACTTCCAGCCGACCTGAGGAACGTAATACAGGTCGAAACAAAAATTCTTAGTAATCATCGACCCTCATTTTGAAAAAAAATAGGAAAACCCAGAGCCCGTGTTAGGGGCTCTAGGCTTTTTGAGATCAGCTTTCTTCAGTTTTCATTGGTTCGATATAGACGAAGCCGCTTTTTGTTCCATCTTTCCGGATCGTCTGCGTTTCTCCGGGGAATTGCGCGAGCTTCTGGTCCACCCAGTGCGCGAAATCGATGCAGTCGTGGTGCGCTTCTACCTTCTTTTGGCAGAGTCGATCCATATAGACTGCATACGTAATCGCGCCGGTGGCTACACCAGCAGCAAGTTCCCAGGGATGCTCTTTGATCCAGGTCTTGGTTTCGGACAGCTTCTTCTTCAGGTCCACAATGGATCCTTTCGATAGGGGTCTCATTATAGGGCTTGAAGATTTCGCGAGAAAGCAAAAACAAGAAGGACGTGTAAGAGTTGCTAGCTCAAACACGTCCCTCCTGTTTAATCTTCCTTCGTTGGGGGTTAAATCGACTTCGACTTCATCACGAAGCCGAGTGCCTTCGTCGTGATGACGTTGACTCGTTCGTGGTTGATGATCAGCACGATCCCGGCGAGGTTCCCAAAGACCGCGATCAGCGCGTCCGGGCTCACACGGCTGGAAGAGGGCTTCTCCTTCAGCTTGTTGAGGCGGACGATCTGGTCGAGGATCTTGGTGTACTCGTCAGTGTCGGGCTTCTCCTTCGACAACGATTCGAGTGCAACGTCGATTGCGACGTCGAG
>Ga0207671_10006115_pt1 | contig 10827 bp, 7 predicted proteins | sample KBSC24metaG_FD_184352 | JGI IMG/M metagenome (GOLD analysis project Ga0207671, IMG submission 184352) | Corn rhizosphere microbial communities from Kellogg Biological Station, Michigan, USA - KBS C2-4 metaG (SPAdes) (version 2) | ecosystem: Host-associated > Plants > Roots > Rhizosphere > Soil... | reverse complement strand
CGGAGGCAGTTTCGTGATTTTTTTGCCGGCTTCCCGGACCGAATCGTCCACCACCGCGTTCCCGGAGCCCTCGACGATTTCGAACTCGGTCACCGTTCCATCCGGTTCCACCTTAAGAGTTACCGTAACTTCCAAAACTTTGCCAAGCGCCATCTCACTGGTCGGCTGGTTCCAGGCGGCCTGGAATCGATTCGTGAGAATCCCGACGTATCCGACCAACGCGGAATTTCCGGAGCCACTCCCTTGAGCAGTACCCGGGCCTTTTCCGGTACCAATGCCAGCGTGCGGCTGAGAATCCGGCCCGGGGGAACCTTGGCCATGCGCTTGCTTGCCTTTGTTGCCGTTCTCTGCCTGTTGAACGCTTGACGCCGGGGAGGCGCTTGGTCTTTCATTCTTCTCCAGTTTCCCCGGTGAGGACTTCGGCTTGACGGTAGCTTCAGGCTTTGATTTCTCCTCTTCCTCGTCCTTTTCTTTCTCTCTCGGTTTTGCCTTCGCTTTCGGGCTTTCCTCTTTCTTGGGAGAAGACTTCGGTGTTGGTGAACGCGTGGGAGACGATTTTGGCGTCGGCTTGGGAGAAGGTTTCGGAGTCGCCCTGGGGGTGGGTGTGGCTTTTGGGCTTGGTCTAGAGGTTGGCTTTGGCGTGGGGGTCACGGTTGGCCGAGAGGTGGGAGTGGCCTTCGGGCTCGGACTGGGACTGGGACTGGGCGTCGAGATTGGCAGTTCGGATCGCGGGGCAAGGGGCGGCGACGCGGCGGGAATCGCCGTTGGGGTTGACAGGACAGGCGGGGGTGTCGCCGGCGGGGGATGCGGCAGCGGGGGTGTGTGCGGTAAGAGCCGGGGGGATCCCGCCGGCTGCATAATACTGGTAATGCAATACGCTAATGGGGCTGAAGGGGGATCCATTTTCTGTAAGCAGGATGGTCCCATTTGTCATGTAATACTTTTTGTTGAGGATCAGCAGGGTCAATTGGTAGTCATAATTGTGTTTGTATTTGGCGAGGTCGGAGAGGTGCTGATACTTTTTGAAGGCGTCCAGCAGGGGCAGGAAATCGTAGTTCCCGGGGACGTAGATCTGCGTGACGTTGCGGCAGCCCAGGCCGAAATACTGGTGGACGTCATCTGCAAGGGCCAGCAATTCTTCCGCCTTTTCCTTACCGGTAAGCAGTGCTATTGAGGTGCGGTTGCGGCGGATGATATGGGGATATTGACCAAAATAATAATCAAAATAACGGGAGGAGTTGTTGCTGCCGGTAGCAATAAAGGCGTCACAGCCATTGAGTCTTTCGGCAAAAGTGATATAGTCTTTGACCTGCGGGTTTTGGGCGATGAGCCGATCGGCGAGGTGTTTTATCAAAGTAGTATCCCGGGCGGATGTTTTGATCAGCTGGCGGTGTCCGGAAATAAAGATGGACAGCATGTCGTGAAATCCTACCAATGGGATATTGCCGGCCATGATGAGGCCGATGGTTTTGGGTGAGGGTTGGGAGGCAGGCAGATTGTACTTATTAGCCCAGACCGTTAGTTTGTCTTTTTGCAAAAATTCAGTTGCTATTTGCCGTATGGACAGGTCAATGAATTCGGGGATGAACCAGCCATTCTCTGCATGCGCCTTGTGTTTGGCCGTTTCCAGGGCCGGGGATCCGGACAGGCAGTAATCTCCGAGTTGAGCCAATAAATCGATCCGTTGTTCCAAGTTCATAAAAACCACGCTATATTTGTGAATCGGACCAGGTGGTCCGAAGAAACTGCAAAGGTAAGTTTAATCACTCCTAAATTTTTTGAAAAAATGGCGATTAAAATAACAGAAGAATGCATTAATTGCGGCGCTTGTGAACCGGAATGCCCCAATAATGCTATTTACGAAGGAGGAGTAGAATGGGCTATCACGGACGGTACCAGTGTAAAAGGTCCTTTTACGCTGTTGGATGGTACGGTCATCGACGCTACCCAAAAAAATGCTCCTGTTAGTGTAGATACATATTATATTGTCCCTAATAAATGTACCGAGTGTCAGGGCTTCCATGAGGAGCCTCAGTGTGCGGCGGTGTGCCCCGTAGACTGTTGTGTGCCTGATGAGATGTATCAGGAGACGGTGGAGGAACTGCTGTCGAAGAAAGAGCGTCTGCATCTGTAAAAGGGGCCGGGTGAGGAGGTCGAGCGGGGGCGGCGGCGTAAGGCTGAGGTGTGGGGGTGCGGTCTGTGTGGGGACGGTTTTTGTGCTGCGGCCTGTGGGTGTATGAGGATGGTTTTAGGGTTGCGGCCAGCTTGTGCGGAGATACGGTTTTTTCAGGGTGCGGTCTGTGTGGGGGTGCCGGGGGTGTGGATAAAATAGCCGGATTTTTTTTGGCATATATCCAAAAATCGGTACCTTTCGTATACAAGAATTGAGTTTACCAATGTAGCCACGCGCTACATTCTAATAGGCGGGTGATATTTCCCGTCAGTAAAAGGGTGAAGGGGATGTTTCCTTCACCTTTCTTATTTTTAGGCTGGGCGCTGGAGCCGATGGAAGCGGTTCGGCCGCAAGGCCAATTACAGCCGGGCGAAGCAAAGGCAACCGCAAGGTTGCGAACAAGCTCTTGCCAGTGGCAAGGGCGACGGGGAAGAATAAACTCCCTTGCTTTTTCGTTACTTTGCCAAAATTATTTTTATTCATGAAGCCTACCATCGCTTTCGTTACCGGCGGCTATTCCGGTGAATCGGTAATTTCCTATAAAAGCGCTATCACTATTCAAAATAACCTGGATTATGACCGCTATACCGTATATCGGATCGATATTACTCCGGAGGGCTGGTTTCACGAGCAAAAGGATGGTAAAAAGATACCGGTGGATAAGAACGATTTTTCGTTGGCGCTGGCGGGGAGCAAGGTAACTTTCGATGCGGTGCTCATCGGTATTCATGGCACGCCGGGGGAGGATGGCAAATTACAAGGGTATTTTGATCTGCTGAATCTGCCCTATACCAGTTGTGATGCGGCTGTTTCGGCGTTGACCTTTAACAAACGTTTTACAGTTGGTGTGGCGGCTTTTAATGGGATCAATGTGGCACGATCGGTGCTATTGGTGAAGGGCCGGATGGAAAGTCCCGATGAGGTGACGCGGAAATTGCAGTTCCCGGTATTTGTCAAGCCCAATAATGGAGGATCCAGCATTGGTATGTCCCGGGTGAATTCTCCGTCGGAAGAATTGGGGGCGGCTATTGAAAAGGCGTTCAAAGAGGACGATCAGGTGTTGATAGAAGAATTCATTGCCGGGCGGGAGTTTACGATCGGCGTATTCCGGGCGAAGGGCGAGATCATCACGCTGCCATTTACGGAGGTGAAGAGTAAAAGGGAGTTTTTTGATTTTGAAGCAAAATATACGGCCGGGTTGAATGAGGAGATTACGCCTGCGCAGGTGGATGAGGGGGTTGGGGAAAAAGTGAGGGCTGCTGCCAGGAAAATTTATCAGGTCTTTAACTGCCGGGGGATCATCCGCATCGACTTTATTTATAATGAGGCAAAGGGGGAGCCTTTTATGCTGGAGATAAATACGGTTCCGGGGCAGAGTGAGGCTAGTATTGTACCTCAGCAGTTGCGTGTGTTTGGGTGGACGTTGACTGATTTTTATTCGGCGCTGATCGAGGAGGCGCTGGCGCCTGGGGCGAAGTAGGGGGGCGGCCGGGGGCCGGGGGTGATGCGGCGTGGCCTGGCGGCGGGGCGAGGGGGAGTGAGAAACGCGGCGGGGTATCGGGTGTCGGCAGGAGTTTGGGACCGGGGTAGGCTGAGACTGCAGTCCGGGATGGTGTGGCGAGTGCGTGCAGGAAGGGAGGGGACTCAAAAAAAATCTTTATTTTACATCGCTGCCTGGCGGAAGTTGCCTGGCGGCTCAACTTAAAATTGTAGTAGTGTTTAAATTTCTCACCACTAAGCCCCTCTGGGTCAACATAGTAGCAGGTATTGTACTTTTATTGCTGTTGTTGTTGTTATTTCTGGGTTCTCTGGCTCTTTTGACCCAGCACGGTAAGACCATGCGGATCCCAACGGTTACCGGTCTTTCGTTTGCAGACGCTAAAAAAACGCTGGAAGGACAGGGATTTGAAGTGCAGATACAGGATTCTGTCTATTCTGATACGATGCGTCCTTTGCAGGTGGTCAAGCAGTTTCCGGAAGCAGAGAGCCAGGTGAAGATCAACCGGACGATCTACCTGACGATCAATCGTTCTCAAGCCCCCTTTATCCAGATGCCCAACCTGGTCAGCATGAGTTTCCGGAATGCGGAAATGGTCCTGCGGCAATATGGACTGAAGCTGGGGGATACGATATTCAAACCTGATTTTGCCCGGAATTCTGTTCTGGAGCAACAATTTAATGGCGATGCTATTAAGCCCGGTACACAAATACAGCAGGGAAGTTCCATCACGCTGGTTCTGGGCAATGGTGTCGGCGGAGGGCAAGGGTTCATTGTCCCGGACCTGTTCGGGCTGACCTATTTGCAGGCGAAAGCCCGGCTTGATTCGATGGGTATCACGATAGGGGCTGTTGTTTCGGACAAAGGTGTCCGGGATTCGGCCGAGTCTTATATCTGGAAGCAGACGCCGCCTCAAATTAGCAATGATAATCTGCCTAACCGGATCAAGCCTGGTGAGACGATCGATATTTGGTTGAAGGCGCAGCGGCCGGTGCGCGGGGATTCGGCAGCTGTTCAGCCTTAGGGGCCGGCGGGGCCGGTGATGAGGGGCGGCGGGGCCGATGGAGGCGGGCGGGCCGGCGATTAATATCAGTAATATCTCAAAAATAGCTATATATGCAACCTATTTCTGTTGAGGAAGTAAAGAAGAGAATGGACGCCGGTGAGTCGCTTCATTTGCTGGATGTCAGGGAATCACATGAACATGCAGATTTCAATATTGGCGGGACATTGTTGCCGCTGGGCCGTGTCCAGATGATGGATACCGACGAGATCGAATCCTGGAAGGGCGAAGAGGTTATTGTCTATTGCCGTAGCGGCAATCGCAGCGGTCAGGCCTCTATGATCCTGGAGACGGCGGGTTTCACGAATGTGAAGAACCTCACCGGCGGGATGATGGCCTGGCAGGAGAGGATCGGGTCGTAGGGGCGTGCGGGGCGCGTTGGTTTTGAGCTGGGGCGCGTTGGGCCGTGTGGGTGGTGTCCGGGCTGTCGGTGAGTGGGCCAGGGCGGCGTCATGTCGGTGGTGGGCCAGGGTGCTGACGGGGCATGGGTCAGCGCGGGAGCCATGTTAGGGTGTGCGCCAGGGTGGCGTTATGCCGGTGCGTAGGTCAGCGAGGGAGGCTAGTGCAGGTATTTCCCGAACCAGTCGAGCCAGCGTTCGAAGCGGTCCTTTTGATACGAGGGGACGGTGATGCCGTGAAATTGGCCAGGATACACGATGAGTTCTGTGGGGACTCCCAGGGTCCGGAGGGCCTGGTACATTTGTTCGCTGCCTGCGGTGGGGACGTTGAAGTCTTTTTCACCGCTCATGAACAGGGTAGGCGTCTTGATCCTGTTAGCCTTTAACAGGGGATAAGATATTTTCATGTAGCGGTCGATGCTGGTCCATGGGGTACCTATCTCATTGTTATACTGTGAAATATATTGGTCCACACCGTAGAGGGATAAGGTGAATCCTGTCCCCGCGCCGCTGCTGGCGGCTTTGAACCGGGTGTCGGAAGCGATAAGGTAGTCAGTCAGTATTCCACCATAACTCCATCCTGCTACTCCCATTTTACTTGAATCAACAAGGTCTTTTTTTACCAGATAGTCTACGGCCCCGTGCAGGTCGATCACTTCTTTGTTGCCCCAGTCTCCCGAGATGACTTTACTGAATTGTAAACCGCGGCCATTGCTGCCCCGGTAGTTGACGGCGGCTACCAGGTAGCCGGCTCCGGCCAGCATTTGGCGGAAAAGGTCGAATTCGAAGGCGTCCTGGCTTACGGGCCCGCCATGAATAAAGAGGAGGAGGGGCGGTTTTTTCGAGGTGGCGGATGGCGCGGAGCCAGGGGGTGCGGGGGTAGCTGCGGGGACGGGTGCGTTGAGAGCGGCTGCGGTCTGTGGCGTGGCCGTGACGGGGCGGTAGATCAAACCGGAGACCAGCGTGCCATCGCTGCTTTTTGATTGGAAGCCTTCGACGGAAGCCAGGGCCAGGGGCGCCAGGAAACTGTCGGTATGGTGGGTGAGGCGGCGGGCGGTACCGTTCTCGAGGGCATAAAGTTCGGTGGGTGTTTGCGGGTCGCTGCAGGAGGTGATCCAATTGCTGCCCGGGGCGGAAGGGCCGGCTGGAGAGATGGCCGAAGGGGTGGCGGGGAGGGGCTCCAGCGTGTAGAAGGCCCGCTGGCCATCGGCGATCTTTGTCATTTTGCCGTCTGCGGCCGAAAAGGATGCGATGTATTGCTGGCGATCGTCGGCCACCAGAGCGGTGATCGTGCTGCCGTCTTTGCTCCATCGGGGGCCCATGACCGGGCGGTCGAGCGAACGGCTCAACAGCCGGGGTGTGCCGCCGCTGGCGGAGACGACACAAAGGACCGGTTCATCATACATATGATAATCTTCGTCCGAGACGGACCGGGTGTAGACGATCTCCCTTCCATCGGGGCTCCAGCGGGGACCATTATCAGAACCTTTCCAGTCCGTGATCTGCCGCATGGTTGCTCCTATGTGGGCATCGATGACATAGATGTCGGAATTCTCGTTCTTGTCAGGGTCGGGGGTCCTGTTGCTCACAAATGCGATCTTTGATCCATCCGGGCTCCAGACTGCCGAACCTTCATCATAGGCTCCGCGGGTGAGGGTGTCCAGCCTTTTGGCGTCGATGTCAAAAAGATAAAGATGGGTATGGGTCTTCTTGTAGCGATAGCCTTCGACATCCTGCTTGTAGTGATAACGGTCGATGACATAAGGTTTGGTGGTCTTCACCTTACCGGTATCTTCGGGATCCGGGTCTGTGAGTGTGAGTAGTAATTTTTTTGAATCGGGACTCCAGGCATAATCGCTCACGCCACCTTTCCTGTCTGTAAGTCGCCGGCCTTCACCGCCCCGGCGATCGAGGAGCCACACCTGGCTGCCTTGGAACTTCGCCCTTGCCACTGGCAAGAGCTCGTTCGCAACCATCGCCGTTGGCTCGGTTGCCTGTCGTGAAGACAGAAATGAGATATATTTTCCATCGGGGCTCCACCGGGCGCGGGATTCGCCGTCGGGGCTATTGGTGAGCTGGATGTCCTGTGCACCGTCCACGCTGATCATCCACACATCGGAATTGCGGTTGTCCTTCAGCGAGTCAATAGTGGACAACGTATAGGACACCCATTTTCCATCCGGGGAAGGCTGGGGGTCGCTGATGGCCGGCAGCCGGTAGATGTCGGCGGGTGTGATGGGGCGTTTGGGGAGGGGGGCGGATGGCGTGGACAGGACGAGCGGGATATGTGGGGCGGTTGGGGCTTGCAGGGCTGGTTGGGTATTCGCAGCAGATGGCGTGGGCTGGGCCTGTGAGGACAAACCTGTACCCAGCAGGGAAAAGGATAGCAAGGCCGTCCGGATGATTGATAGGGTACCGGTGGAATGCAAGAATTTTAGCATGGAAAGAAAATTGGAGTGAGTGTTACTCCAATTTACAATTTTATATTAATCGCCGCCATAAAATTCGTGCCTGTCTTTCCTGGATTAACATGTTAATAATCAGTATATTTAAATGCATATAATCAAATGGTTTGTTGGCAATCTAGTTATTTTTGATAAAAGGTGTTACCTTTAGGGTTAGAACTTTGTAATATGTCGTTGGGCAACCAATATAGTAAAAAACAACCCATGATGGAGCAACTTCAGGCTTTCAACCTGTTCCGAAAAGAAGGGATGAAAGCTGTCGAGAGGATGTTCCCTGAACATAAGTCTTTTGTTGAAGCAAATAGGAATAAATCCTATAATGAAGTGAAGAAGGATCTTATGGCCGCCGCTGCACATACCGCCTAATCATATCTCGTAGTCTTTCCCGGTCTCTTTTAAATACTCCTTTAAATAAGTAATATTTTTACTAGTGTCGTGCAAATGGAATTCTGCGGACCAGGTAAAGCCGTAAGCCATCCAAAAAGATCTCCCATCCTCTGTTTTCATTAGTGTATGCAGGTCTGTCGGAGGGCGTCTGAATTCCTTTTGGAGCTGTAATAAATTTTCATGGTCTTCGGTATCCATTTCATAGCCGAGTCTTCCCCAGCAATAATATCCACCCCAATCAGCCCCTGCCTCGGGACCCATGGCGGTGGTATAGATAATTCGAAATTCTCTTTTGCGAGCCTCTCGAACCTGGGTGCAAAATAAACGAGTGGCGATTCCTTTTTGGATATCAAATATGTGCATATAGCTATTGTTGATAATGCGCAATTCAAAATCAATGATCCTATTTGTTTGATAGAGATTGGTATTGATTTGAACGTTCAATACACCTGGAGATTTTGAGATTACTTCTATTTCAAGATCAGCAATATCTTCATTCGGAATTCCTCCGCAAAGGTTGATTACATCAAATACTGAAAGTCCGTAGTTATTAATGACCTGGTAAGGATCAGTTATATTCGTACGGATTTCGGTTGTTCCCTGAGAAATGAAATTAATCCTTTGAGGCAATCGAATGAATATTTACACGAAGGTGGTGAAATATTCCTTATTCGATTTTACAATTTTATATTAATCGCCGCCATAAAATTCGTGCCTGCCATGGGGAAGTAGAAGTTCTCTGTGATGATGCTTCCGCCGGAGTAAGAGCTATAGGTGTAACCGTTGGGCTCATATTTCCGACTGAAGACGTTGTTCAGTTGGAAGATAAGGTCTATCTGCCGGATCATCGGGAGCTTCAGGGTATAGATCATGCGAAGGTCCTGCACGTAGTAGTCGCCGAGCTTGCGGGACTCGGTTTGGGTATTGTCGAGATATTGCTTGCTGACGTATTTGGCCGGCAGGCTGATCTCGTAGTGAGGGAAGGGGAAGAACTGCAGGGTTGCGGCACCCACGATGGCCGGGGAAAAGGCGATATCGGGGTGGGGATGGAAATATGTTTTCTGGCCGCCATTGTCATAGTCGTCGATGTATTCGGTATAGTTCTTTACTTTATTACGGCTGAGGGCCAGATTGCCGGAAAGGGCGAACCAGTCGCAGACTTTTGAGCTGCCCTGCAATTCGATGCCGAGGCGGTAGCTGGCGGGTATGTTGCTTCTCGTGTAGGCTCCGACGTTATTTATCTTTCCTGTCAGCGCTAACTGATCGGTATACTGCATATAGTAAACGGTGGCGCCCCAGGAGTACCGGAGGTTTTTTTTCTCGAAGCCGAATTCGAAATCGTTGAGGGTTTCGGGGCGTGGCTGTTGGTCCATGCCGGCCTCAAAATCATCCCGATTGGGTTCGTGGCTGGCCCGGGAGTAGGAGATATAGGCTTGCCATTCGTGACCCGTATAAGTGATGCCGGCTTTGGGATTTATGAAGTCATAGTGTTTGTCGATGAGGAGGGTGGGGTTGTCCTGGAATCCTTGCAGGTCGTATCCGATGTGCCGGTATTGCAGATCGGCAAAAGTGGAGAAATGGGTTGTCCACTGCTGCTGCCATTTTCCGTAAATGGAAAAGTCTGTTTTGTGGGCGGGGATATTGTAATACCGGTAGTCTTTCGGGATGCCGCCATTCTGTGTCCAGATGATATCGGCGTAATGTTTGCCGTCGTATTTGTCCCAGCCTCCGCCGAGTGTCAATTGGGTCTCGTGCTGTTTGTATAACACGGAGAAGATGCCACCGTAAAAATAGTTGTCCAACCATTGCTGACGGACGAGATCGGTAGTTTGTGCGGTGTCGGAGCCGTTGACAGGGCCTGTCAGGCCATAGTTGGAATAACTATCCTGTTGTTTGTATTCTTCGTAATATCCTTTTCCCCTGGTGAGGAAAACAGCGGTATTGAAAGAGAGGGTTTCATTCAACTTATGGTTGAAGAACAACTGGTAATGATTCTGCTGGTAGTTATCTGTCTGATTGGGGTAGGTGAAATAGTTGTAGGTACGTTTGCCGGAATTGTACAGGTTGAGTGAATCGGCCGGGGTGATATAAAGATATCCCGCGTTGTCGGCGTAGTGCTGGTCGAGGTCGGTCTTGTCGCCGAAGAGTTTGGCGCCGGGTATGCCATTCCAGGCCTGATAGGTTTTTTCCGTACCCTGGATGATGTTGAAACGCAGGGAGGAGTGTTCGCTGAGCCAGGCAGTGGAAAGATAGAATGATTTGAGGTTGCTGGTAGCGCGATCGATGTAGCCGTCGCTGCTGATGCGCGAGAGGCGGGCGTCGATGGTGAAATGCCCATCGATGAGGCCTGAGCCGGCTTTTACCGTGTTCTTCCAGGTAGTGAAGGAGCCGAAGCTGTTGTTGAATTCGGCGTATGGGGTCTCATTGAATTCATTGGTAGAGAAATTGATGGTCGCACCGAAGGCGCCTGCCCCGTTGGAAGACGTGCCGACGCCGCGTTGTATCTGGATGCTGTTAACGGAAGAGGCGAGGTCCGGCAGGTCGACAAAATAAATGCCCTGGGATTCTGCATCGTTGTAGGGGATGCCGTTGAGGGTCATGTTTATTCGGGTGGCATCGGTGCCGCGGATATGGATACCCGTATATCCAACGCCGTTGCCGGCGTCTGAATTGACGATAACGGATGGGGTTTGGTTGAGGATAAAGGGGAGATCCTGCCCCAGATTGGCCTGTTCAATTTGTTTTTTGGTGATATCTGTTTTGGTGAAGGGGGCTTTTTCGCCGGCGCGTAGGGCTTTTACTTCCACGGGTTGCAGAAAAAGTTTCAGGGAATCCGCCGGGGG
>Ga0207671_10006111_pt1 | contig 10834 bp, 9 predicted proteins | sample KBSC24metaG_FD_184352 | JGI IMG/M metagenome (GOLD analysis project Ga0207671, IMG submission 184352) | Corn rhizosphere microbial communities from Kellogg Biological Station, Michigan, USA - KBS C2-4 metaG (SPAdes) (version 2) | ecosystem: Host-associated > Plants > Roots > Rhizosphere > Soil... | reverse complement strand
TGTGCGAGAACCTCCTCAGGTCTCGCGCCAGGGGGCTGCTGCACCTGTTCCAGCGCAAAGGTCTGCTCCCTCGCACCCTCAAATTCTTTGCGGCGCTTGGCGACGTCGACGCCGTCCGCACTGCTCGATGAAAACGAGAACGATCTGCCCGCGGTCAGCGAAGCGTTCACGATCGCGTGCAGCTTCGAGCACGAGATGATCGCGTCACTCCTGTTGGACCGAATCATCACCCTCGACCCCGAACTCGGCGCACACATCGACGGAAGCATAGGACAGCTGGCCTTCGCGAGGTACTTCATCGACAACCGTCCCAGGCACGCGACTGAGATCGGGCTCTGGAAGGCGTTTGTAATGGAGCAAGTCAGCCGGGCGGTCTATTCCTGGAGTGGCAGCGAGAGCTCGCTGAAGAATCCACGCGGCGACAGCGACCTACCCGCGTTCGTTGAACTCTTACATCGTGAACCGTGGCTGCTCGCGGAGGACTTCGTGGAGTTTCAAACAAGGATCATCGAGCGGGCAGCGCTCCATGGCCGCGGAGAATTCATTACCGCTCTCCTCGACCTGAATCCCGCGATCCTGCGGCGTCAGTCGCCGCCACGGTCGCAGGCGATTGAGTTCGCGTTCACATACGCGCACACACACCTCGTTCCAGTCCTCACCCGCATCTGGCCCATGCCGGACGATCTGCCGCACGCAGCAGGCATGGGCAACCTCTCGCGGGTGAAGCAGTGGTTCGATGACTCGGGTGCGCCTGCCCTGGGCGACGTAGAGAATCACTACCCCTCCAGTGCGTACATGCCGAAGGATCGCGTCGAAGAATATGCAGACCAATGGGGCTCACTGAGGGAGCAGCGTGTGCTCGACGTAGCGCTCGCCTGGTCCGTCATTAACAGTCACCTCGACGTGGCTGACTTCCTGCTTCAACACGGCGCGAACATCAACACGACCTGGAGTTCCCATGAGCCTGCGAGCATTCTGCACGAGCTCGTATGGCACCGAAACTACGAGTCGATGCAATTCCTCATCGACCGTGGCATCGACATGACCATCAAAGACTACCGCTGGAACGCGACCGCGCAGGGCTGGGCGCGTTACGCCGCGAATGACGAAGACATGGCCCAGTGGCTGGAGAAAGCGGAGCGTGCGAGGTAATCCGTCCGCTGATTGCCGGTTGGACAAGAACTGCGCTAATGTTGCGACGTTCGAACTCTTGTGCTCATACCTGATGTTCGGTAACAAGTACTTACCCTGATTCGTGGTATCCCATCTCACGGAGGTACAACCTAAAATGTCCGAAACACTTATCAATGAACAGGCTGAGCAGCGTTGGCATCCGTTTACTCGCACGGCGTTTCGATTTGCCTTCGTGTACCTCCTGCTTTACAACCTGCCCTTTCCGTTGAACGTATTTCCCTACGTCGACAAAGCAGCCGAGTTTTACAACCAGATTTGGGATTGGATCGTGCCGCGCCTCGCACGAGCGGCTTTCCATACAGAGGTAACTACCGGATTCAACGGCAGTGGAGATCGCGCCTACGATTACGTTCTGGTCGCATGTCTGCTTCTCATAGCGTTAGTCGTCACCGTTATTTGGACCGTCGTCGATCGCAAGCGACTCAGTTATCCAACGCTCCATCGGTGGTTAAACCTTTACGTGCGCTTCTCTTTGGGGACTTCCATGATTGGTTACGGCGCATTCAAAGTGATCAGCAGCCAGTTTCCACCGCCGACCCTGGATCGATTGATGCAATCCTACGGCGACTCCTCACCGATGGGACTCTTGTGGACATTCATGGGTGCTTCCGAAGCGTATACGATGTTCGTCGGTTTTGCCGAGATGAGTTCCGGCATTCTGTTGTTCCCGCGTAGGACGTCGACACTTGGCGCGCTGATGTCGGTTGGCGTCTTAAGCAACGTCGTCGCTCTCAACTTCAGTTACGACGTTCCCGTAAAACTTTATTCTTCGCATCTACTTGCGATGGCAGTTTTTCTGCTGTTACCGGAGGCACGCCGTCTCGTGAACTTCTTCTTTTTGAACCGGCCGGCAGAGCGCGTCAGCGTGCAACCTTTGTTTCGCCGCACACTCTTGCAGCGCGGTGCATTGGTGGTTGCAAGTCTCTTCCTGATTGGCGTCGTAGGTTTGTCTTTGTATCAATCCTACGATCAGCGTCGCTCGTTCCAGGCCGGGCGTTCGCCGCTATATGGGATCTGGGAGGTTGAGGAATTTAGCATGGGACAACCGGGACCAGCAGCGGCTGCCCAAAGTTGGCGGCGCGTAATTTTTGACTCACCTCGTTGGATAACCGTCGAGACAGCGACAGATTCACATGCACGTTTTGGCACACAGTTGGACCAGCAAAACCGAACACTCACTTTGCGCAAACGTGAAGACCCGGGCTGGAATTCGGTTCTGACTTACGAACAGGTAGGTCCCGGAGTCATGACACTTTCCGGCGCAGTCAACGGATCACAGATGACTGCGCGGTTGCGCCGATCTGAACAGCGTAAGTTCCTGCTGACCGATCGTGGTTTCCACTGGATCAACGAATTCCCGTTCAATAGATAGCGCGGTGAGTTGCAGGTTTGTGATACCTTTTCCACAGGCAGGAGGTCCTTAAATGTCCAGGCGAACAATATGTGCTCTGTTTATTGCCGTGGCAGGGTTGGCGCTCGTCCTTGGCTTGGCGGTTCGGAGTTGGGGCGCCCGCGAGGAGTTTCGTTTCGACGCTACAACTCTCAAGGACACGACGATGTGGACCAAAGTCAACGCCGAACCTTTTCGCATAAGCGTGGCTGTTGACTCTCTCTGCGCCGCGCCCACCGCGGCGGACTATGCACCCGCCAGAAAACTCAATCCCCACGCGGCGTCGTTCATCACGGTCTACGTCAACAACATCGGCCGCGAAGCGATGTTCGCGAAGCAAGTGCAGCAGTTCCCGGAAGGGTCGGTGATCGTCAAAGAGAAGATAAGTAATTTTGGCGAAGGTCATAAGCCACTGCTGTACACGCTGATGAAAAAGCGTGAGCCAGGCTACAACCCGGAGATCGGCGACTGGGAGTTTTCAGTTGTCGCGGCCGACGGGAAGCAGGTTGAGGCTGTCGGAAAACTCGAAAACTGCCAGGGCTGTCACATGAGCAAAAAAGATTCGGATTTCATATACCGCGCTTACCTCAAATCAGAGTAACCACAGATAACACGGATGGAAATCCGGATTGAATCTGTCATCCACGTGTGAAACTTCGCACGTCACTCCAATAGCGAGGTGGAATCAACAAAGTATGGACGAGGGATTGGACGTTGCCGGATCCAATCATTCCGTACATCTGTGCCAGGCCCGAGACAAGGAAGTTTGACCTGAGCTGGAGCAGGCGACGTACGTGATCCGGCACGAGTAACGCTTGCACCTCGAGGAGCAGGTAGTAGCGGAACAATCCCAGGTGCCTGCGATAAGCCGCGTAGAGCATCGACGTGTGTTTGCTATACGTCAGATCGCGCACCAGATGCGCGCGGCGATCCACTTGCCACTCAGCATACGTCGCAGGCAGCCTGGGAATCGATAGCGCCTCGCCAATCCGCAGGAACACCTCAAACAGATCCGCCTTTTCAGTCTGTGACAGCGGTCTATACAGCAGTTCGTACGCACGCTCTGAATAGTCAATCAACATGTAGAGAACATCGCGGTAGGCCCAATCAGGTATCGTTTGTCCGCGCTTGTGCTCGACCGATGCGTGGCGTGCGTTGATTCGATCGAGCGTACGGCGAGCCTTCTCTTCGTCGACAAACACGATCTCCTGAGCGTAACGAACGGTGGAGAAGAGTCGCCCGATCGGGTCACGTGGAATCTCACCCGTAAAGAAAAGCCAATCGCTAAGTATCGGCTGGTTCTTTGCCGTCCCGTATCATCTGTTTAAAACGCGGGGTGCAGTTGGATTGCTTCCAATCCTGGCCTTGTTGGGCTGTATCGTGGTTGGTCGTATAGTGGCGTTGGTTCTTTACCTCGCATTATTCACGGTTGTTTTTCAGCCTTGAAAATCCGTGTAATCTGTGGCTGGATTTAAACCACAGATTACACAGCTCGCCGCTCGAAGAGTACGCTTCATCTGGTCGATAACGCAGTTCACCCCGTTTTGCCCTGTGCACTCATGTGCTGGTAGCGTTCGATTTCGTTCGGTTCGTAAGTAGCGGTGTGATGACACTGAATGCACCGCCACGTGTACCTTCGCAGCAGCGTCGCTTTGCCGTCAGAGTTATCGCGGTGAATTGGCTGCCGCAGACCGCAATTCTTACACGTCACGACGAGGTACCAAACGTAAGGTTCACAGATTGATAACGGCATGGGAAACACTGGCCGGGTTTGTTAGGGAAACGAAGAGCCAGTATTGCACCTTATAAATCAGGTTTAGAGGCCTGTCTAGTTCTGGGATGTTTTAAATGAAAGGGCGAGAGCCGGCGGACTCTGATTTTCCCAGACTTCGCCCGCTCTCGCCCTGCGAGCAACGTCAGATAAACTCCTACCCTGCCAGACTCTCCTGAAGTGCGGCAAGGAACTTAGTAAGAGCGTATCGGAATCGTTACCCGATCTCTTAAAAGTATTAATAAGAGCGAATTTGGGGAAAGAGCCGGGACCGGGAGAATTTATGGGTCGGATTATGCGGGCAGGAGGGTAAGGAGTCAAACCTGTAGGGGTGAATCTCTCATTCTCCCCAAGCTTTAGCTTGGGGTTTCGCCTCGCGCTACACCTCTGAAAACCATTTAAATGGTTTTCCATCATTCTAGAGCACTATTCCCCAAGCTAAAGCTTGGGGAGAATGAGAATTACCACTACGCGAGCCACCTTTGACCTTGTTTAGCAAGGGTGAATCTCTCATTCTCCCCAAGCTTTAGGTTGGGGTTTTAAGGTGCAGGAAGCCGAACTGTAGCGCGATCGGTAACCAAACCATTAGGTGACTAAGTACGAAAGATGGTTCGTTTCCGCTTTGCTGAGCGGCCGAGCGTCCGGCGGCGTGAGCAGAGACAGGGGACGCGCAGGCTTTCAAGAACGCAAACTGCCACGGTTCGATCTCCTTGACGTGGACGCAATAGTCCGCGCGGCCGATGGCGACCAGTGACAAGCGCGCGTCAGGCTGCGCAGTCTCATCCTGATCCGTCTTCTGGAAAAAATCGACCAGCGAAAACTTCAGTTCCAGGAGGCGCAAACAATTCGTCACTTGAACTTTGAGATCCCGGCCGAAGATCTCAAACGAAGATAAGTTTGTCGCCGGTAGATCGTTTTCAGTACCACGAGCGCGCATCACTTCTGTCCGCGCTCGTTCAAACCGCGCGATCTCCGCAGGCAGATCCAGCAGCGCCTCGTCGTTCTGCGGTTTTGTTTCCTCCAAAAAGTGTGGGAAGCGCGCGCCCAGATCGAACAAGCTCGGCGAGTGCGGTGGTTCAGTCACGATGTACGCCTTGGCAAATGCGTCAAAAACAGAATCGCCGACAAAGCGCCGCAGTAGCGGAAAATCCGCACGCATGCAGTCGACGAGCCGTGCGACATAACCGCTTGTGTAAATACTGAGACGTTTACGCGATGAGAGTCCGCGCTTTTCAGCAACCACATCTTCGATAATCAAACCATGTTGTTGCGCCGCGGACTCTAGTTTCTCCGGAAGGCCGCCGCGCTCCGTAATTACGGTTTTCATCCAGAGTTGTAGCAGGTCGAGCGGCTGTTGAGTCATGTCGCTGAGATCAATTGGAAATCAACCGGATTGGAAACTGCCTCGGAGTGTTGCAGTGGAGTGTCGGGAATGATTCCCTGGAGCGCGTTTTCCGCTTTCTTAAGTTCTGCAACCAGCTCAGGGAAGTCCGGAATGTTGGCATCCCACTCCAAAAGCGTTGAGACGCCACCCGTCAGTTCCTGGGCCAGTTTGTACAAGCGCCAAACCGCTGCCGGCACTGGTTGATCGTGCGTATCAACCAGGTACTGCCCACAATCAGACGGACCTGCAAGATGGATTTGCACAACGCTGGAGTGCGGCAGGCTTCTGATGTAATGCTCTGCGTCGAAACCGTGGTTATAGCTCGACACGTAGACGTTGTTTACATCCAGTAACAATCCACAGCCAGTCTGTTTTGCCAACTCTGAAAGAAACTCCCATTCAGTTAGCGTTGACGCTTTGAACTCGAGGTAGGTGGATGGGTTTTCCAAAATCAACGGACGCTGGAGGAAGTCCTGGATCTGGCAGACACGGTCAACCACGTGCGACAGGCTTTCCGCAGTTAGAGGCATTGGTAAAAGATCGTGCGTGTTCACACTCGAGACGCCGGTCCAGCACAAGTGATCCGATATCCATTTGGGCTGCACGAATTCGGCGAGTGTTTTCAGCTCTCTCAGGTAGTTCCAGTCGAGGGGATCCGTGCTGCCAACAGACAATGAGACACCATGCATTACGATGGGCCGGATCGCCGCCATACGTTCGAGCACATGGCGCGCAAACCCAAAATTGTCCATGAAGTTTTCGCTGATGATCTCAAACCAATCCACTTCCGGATCGTGTTGCATCAGGTAAGAGAAATGCTGGTTGCGCAGACCAACGCCTAAACCGAGATTCGGTAGGCCCAGGCGTTGGTCTCGAGGATTTTGCACGTGAGAAATCAATCCTGCATTAAGTCGAAGGTGGAAACGCGATGCGCAGCACGTTCGGCGCCGGCTGTTTCGGTAGATCAGCATCAGCAATACCGCGACTCTTCAGCACCTCGATGTAAGCTTGCCACGCAATGTCGTAAACCTTGTCACCCTTCTTATATGTGAGTGTTTGTTTCAATTTCTTGGGGATGTGATTGGGACCAGTGAAGTCGTTGAGCTCCATCGGTCCGGTTTCCTCTCCGGTCGGAGGCGATGGATACAACTGCGAATCGGAAATAGGAATCGCACAGCCGCCAAAAGCGGCGCAGACGTTATCTGACGGCGCGCTGTAAATTACATTGGGCAGCGATAGCGGGGCGGGTTCGCGCAGATTCTCGGCCATCAGCTTATGGCCACAACCGCTACTTTGCTGGCCCACCTGCTGCACAAAACCACAACCTCCCTCGGCCCTGCACCCATTCGAGCCTCGGCAGGAATGAAATACTGATACAGAAGCGCAGTTGTTGTCCTCAACGGTACCGTTCGGGAGGTGGAGTCCCTGGCACGCGTGATAGAGCTCGGCCGGATCTTTTGGCAGGATTCCCCGCGTAATGTCAGGAAACTCACCGAATATCGCCCAGCAAATCGAGACACGATCACCCGAGCCATACATGGATGGGTTGGGAAATGAAGTGGTTTCATTCGTCCAGAAACCTGACAACACACGCGTGATGCCGGCAATGGAACCGCAAGCAGCGTCACTCAGTTTGTCGTGATTGGAATGATCTTCCTTGAGTGTGTTGAGCGCGTTTGCAATATCCTCGGCGGTTGGCAGCGGCCACTTGTTTGCGTCGTAACCAGTTGACTTGAGCATGTCAGCGGTCCATTTGTTGCCGCTGTTGTGCCATTGGTCCCATGTGACGACCTTGCCCGATTTAAGCAACTCGTCAATCGCCTCGAAGCGAGCGTGATGGTCCAGTACGGCATTCTTGGTGCGCGCGACAGTGTTTCCTGAAGGGTCGTTCTTTTTGCCTGTGTCGGTGTAATTGGGATAGTTGAAGTTCAGTGCTTTTTCATCAGGCTGGAACTGCTCCTTAACGGGCGCGTACTGGAGCATTCCCCGCATCATTCGAATCCACTCTGCTACGCCTTTACCCTCGCCTTGATCCGTGATGGCGTTGATCATGTCGAGGATATTCGCCATGGCCCACCCGGAATCGATCTCGCCTGTCGCCATCGCGCGCATTTTGGGATATTCGGCTTTGTGGAAGGCATTGTTGGCATTGAAGAGATCTCTTTCGAGGCTGCCGCGATTAAAGACGTAATCAAACAGCTTGGTTTCGTCCTTGTACTCAATCTCGATGTATTGCCAGAGACATTTGTAGAGCGAACCGATCGTGCCAAACATCGGCAAGTCTCTTACCTGGAAGCCAGGTTCCCAATTGTCGAAGGGAGCCGACGGGAAATAGTTTCCTAATTTCTCCGGCACAATGACGTTCTTCGCGTCGTCGTCGTTTTGTTCGATGGCCAGGAAAAGTCTGTTCTGTTCGCGGGTCAAAGCGCCCAGTTGGACCTTGATGGAGTTGTACGGCTCCTTGGTATCCTCGAAGTCGATAATGTGTGGGATCTTCGTGTTGTACGGTGAATAGCACTTCCAACCAAAAAATTTATTCTGGAGCGCAAAATCGTTGTAGATCGGCATCACGCCGAGCACCTTGGCGATATTCGAGACCAGGTTCAAGTGCAGCATCTCGTCGATAAATACGCTAAAGAGATGATTGAAGGCCTGTGCGTTAGCGGGGTTCGGATCGCTTTCCGGATTGCGATTGGGAGCCGCACCCGGCCAGAGCCGGCCCTGGTAAAAATCGTTGTCCTTACTTGTGATCTGATGCATTCCTTGAATCGAGTACATCGAAACCATGTAAAGGGGAATGGTGAACAACTCCACGTTGACGGCAGCCTGCACGATGGCTTGCAGTGCGGATTTGTCCGCATCTTTGAAGGCGGGGTCGCGGTCTTTTAGTTTGGGGGTGTCGAAAGTATCCATAGTCGTTAGTCTCCGTTAACTGAGAAAGGTGATCAGATAACTACACGTAGAGGGCCTTTGATGAAGCTTACTGAATTTCAGATTTCTATTGACTGCAGGGCTTGCGGGGCACCTTTGGACCTTGAAGCGTCCGCGATATTGCCACAAGACTTAGATTACGTCGAGCACATTAGTATGTAAGTCTCTCATTGTCCCCAAGCTTTAGCTTGGGGTCCCTCGTTCGCTATACCCCTGAAAACCATTTAAATGGTTTTCCAATGATTCTAGAGCGCTGTGGCCCCAAGCTAAAGCTTGGGGAGAATGAGAGAGGCCCTCAGTTGATGCAAGGATGAACTTAGAAGTCGTAGGCGAGTCCAACCTGGAAACCGACGCGGGGACTGGCGGCGAAGCGACCGGCGAGCACCCCGAACGTGAGTTCCAGTTTGTTACTAACTCCATAACCGCCGCCGATCTGTCCCTCCAACTGGCCCCGGCTCAAATTGAAGTTGTTAGTGACGCCGCCAAATAATTCCGCGCCGAGTCGTAGTCGCGGCGTAAAGTTGCGCACGAGTGATCCGTTACCTGTGAAGACTTGCCCGCGCGCCGAGCTGATTCCAATGAGCCCCGTTGAGCTGTTACCCGCGAAAAGAACTCCACCGTTTAGTCGCGCCGTAGTCTTCTTCGTCAGTGATTTTTGCAGCACCCCATACAACCAGTAATCCACCAACCCCGAACCGAGCTGTCTGCGCACATTGCCCGTCGGAGCTTCGACATAAAAGACAACAGACGCCGCCGGAACTTTCGAACCTTCGCGTTCCTCGAGCACCCTGACCTTCACGCCAAATTGTGTATCGCCAATTCCAGTCGGGCTTCCAAGCGCTGACTCGCGGTCGTTGAAAATTTTGACTACCGGAGCATTTATTCCAAGCTCGACGCGATTGGTGAGGCCGTAGTTGAACGTAAACACGAACGTGTTCTGTTGTCTTCCAGGAAGAGAGGATTTCTGTAGCCAGTCGTGTTCGTTTGAGAATTCGACGTGGAAGTTCCCTTTCGCCGTTGTGTCCGCATCATCGGTATAGAACGGAAGCTGAGCCCGAACGGACAGTGGCAGAAACGTGAGAGCAATAACGATGCAAGCCCATTTGAAGTGGCGCAACATATAGCTCAGGTCCCGCGGGTAATATGAGGACAATCAGACGGATGGTGACGACACGTCCTACAGAATAACTACGATCGCAAATGCAGAAGCCGCCTTTCGGCGGCCTCGCGCCCTAGTCCCGAAGGAATAGGGGGTGTAAACTAGGTGCATTATAAATATTTGTGGATACGCGGTCAAAATGAAATTGGGCTTGCGTATCTGCGGGTTCGCGCATTTGCTGCCAGCAGCACTTACGTTACCTCACGACATAAGTGAAAACCAATATATACGTTGACGGGTTTAACCTTTATTTTCGTTGCTTACGGGCTACGCCTTGTAAGTGGCTCGACATCGCCAAGATGTGCCAATTGTTGCTGCCAAACAATACCATCAACGAGATCAAATATTTCACAGCCAACGTAACAGCTCGTCCCGGAGATCCCGATCAGCCGCTACGCCAGCAAATCTACCTTCGAGCTTTAGAGACTATCCCGAACCTATCAATAATTCGGGGTACATTCCTGACAAACAAAGTGCGTATGCTTAAAGTCGGGCACCCACCAGATCAAGACACGTCTTACGTTGAGGTAGTAAAGACGGAAGAAAAAGGGTCTGACGTAAATCTGGCGACGCATTTGTTGTATGACGCTTGCAAAGGTAAATATGAGTGCGCGGTCGTAGTGTCGAAAGACTCTGACCTGTTAGAGCCGATCAGAATCGCCAGGCAGGAATTTGGTCTAACTGTGGGTCTACTTAATCCTGGTAAGAGAGTAAGCATGGCATTGGTTCCCTACGTCGATTTTATAAAGCAAATAAGGCGCACAGTGTTGATGGCGAGTCAATTTCCCGATGAGTTACAAGACGCTAAAGGGAGATTTAGAAAACCTGCGACTTGGTAGCACAAGCTATTGGCCCAAGACCATAAAAAGGTGCAAAATGCACAAAATACATTGACGAGCAGGCGGATTGCCGATATAAAGCCCACTCATTAATAAGAGCGCCAGTCCTCTTGGGAGCTTCCTCGCATGTCAACAAAAAATGAATTCTACGATGCGGTGATAATCG
>Ga0207671_10006105_pt1 | contig 10843 bp, 9 predicted proteins | sample KBSC24metaG_FD_184352 | JGI IMG/M metagenome (GOLD analysis project Ga0207671, IMG submission 184352) | Corn rhizosphere microbial communities from Kellogg Biological Station, Michigan, USA - KBS C2-4 metaG (SPAdes) (version 2) | ecosystem: Host-associated > Plants > Roots > Rhizosphere > Soil... | reverse complement strand
CCGCCACCCGACCACATCATCGACGACATGTACGTCTCGTTCATGGTGCTGTGCGCAGGCCATCGCGTCGTGCAGGCGCAGGACGTGCGTGCCTACGAAGAATCGGTCACGTCGATGAACGAGGAGTTCCGGCGCAAGGTGCGGATCGCGTGCCAGGCGTTCAACGTGCACCGGCTGATGTGGCCGCGACTGAAGCGGCTGTCGGCCGGCGAGCTCTACAAGTACGTGTCGCACAAGCTGCTGCGCTGGTTCACGATCTATCTGCTTGCCCTGGCCTACGTGGCCGTGCTGGGCGCGGCGCTGGCCGCCGCTCGCCTCGAACTGGCGGCGGTAGTGGCTGTCGTGCCGTTCGCGCTGTGGCTGTTCGGGCACCGCTGGCCGGTGCAGCCGTTCGCACAGCTGTTCGACATCCTCAGCGCCTTCGCGGGCGCCGGCCTCGGCGTGTGGCGCTCGCTGCTCGGCGAGGTCTACCAGACATGGAACCCGGCCGCATCGATCAGAAGGCCGTAGTCGTCGTTGCGCAGCGCCGCGCCAGCCCGTTCAATCCTTCGGTGAACGGGCTGCGCGGGCTGTGCGTCGCCTTCGTCTTCTTCTTCCACGTCGCGAAGTCGGGCCTGCCGCCGATGCCGCCGGACGACTCCATCTGGCAGTGGGACATCGTCTACGTCGTCGACAGCGCGAGCTACTTCGTCGAGGTGTTCTTCATGATCAGCGGCTACGTGATCGTGATGAGCCTGCGCCGCCACGCGACGATGCGCGGCTTCCTGTTCGACCGCTTCGCGCGCATCTTCCCGCTGTGGATTCCGATCCTGCTCGCCATCTGCGTGTTCGGCCCGCTGCTCGGCTGGCGCGCGCTGCAGCACCTGGATCCGCTCGGCTGGCTGCGCCTGCTGCTGGCCAACCTGGTGCTGCTGCCGCCGCTCGTGCCGGTGCAGGCCGCGCACCCGGCGTCATGGTCGCTCAGCTACGAGTGGCTGTTCTACCTGGTCGCTGCGTTCTCCGTGGCGCTGGCACGTGCTTCGCGCGTGCCGCGCAGCGTGTGGCTGCCGGTGTCGATCCTGGCGGTGGTGCTCGGCGTGTCGAGCTTTCCGCGCGCGATCTTCTTCCTGAGCGGCGTCGCCGTCGCGCTCAGCGGCGGGTTTTCGCCCCCCGGGGCCCGGCGCATGCCGTGGCTCGCGGCGCTCGCGCTGGTGTTGTTCCTGCTGCTGTGGCGAAGCACCGACGTGGACGAGGCGGGTGCCGGCGGCGCCAACCTGTGGGACCTTTTCGCCGGCGGCGACGGCCCGGCGATCGTGGGCGCCTTCATCGCGGCGACGTACTTCTTCGCCTGTGTCGCGATGCCGGAGTCCGCTTCGCTGCCGCTGCTGCGCACCCGAGCGCTGCAGCGCCTGGGCACGATCAGCTACAGCTTCTACCTGTGCCACCCGCTCGCGATGTTCGCGGTCAAGCGCGTGGTCAAGGCCACGATGCCGCACGCCGAGGGCAGCTGGGCCGCGACGCTGGTCTTTGCGCTGGTGTCGGCCGTGCTGTCGCTGGCGCTCGCCTGGCTGTGCTGGCGCTGGTTCGAGAAAGGGCTCGGCCAGTGGCTGCACGCGCGCAAGCGCGAGCTCGATCTCACGCGCTCGCGCGCGGCGCAGGCTCGCTGAACGACGAGGGCCTGGCGGCGGCCGAGTGGCCGAGCTCGCGCATCGCACGCAGCAAGGCGCGGCCGCGGTCGGACCAGTCGAATGCGGTTCGGGCGGCGGCGAGCGCATCGTGCTGAAGTCTCGCCAGCGTCGGCAGCTCGTCGATGCGCTCGACGACGGTCCGCACGAGCTCGTTCAGGTCGGCACAGCCGAGCATCGCATCGCGCACCGGCGCCGGCACGCCGGCGGCCGCATCGTTCAAGGTGACCACCGGCATCCTGCCGAACACGTAGTCGAGAAACTTCAGCTTGAATCCGCCGCCGATCACTTCCGGAACGAGCGCCATCCGCGCATTGCGAAAGAACGGCTGGACGTCGTCGACGAAGCCGTGCAGCCGCACGCTCGCAAAACCCGCGAGCTGCTCGCGCAGCTCGGCCGGCACGTCGCCGATCACGTCGAGCTCGATGCCGTGTTCGCGGAATGCCGCGTCGGCGCATTGCGCCAGCGCCTTGAGGTTTTCCTGCTTCACGACCCAGCGGAACGAGCCCATCAGCACGACGCGCCGCGGCGTTGCGGCCGTGATGGGGTGCGGCAGCGCCTGCGGGCCGCTGTAGCCCGGGGTCAGCACGAGGGTGGGGGCCGTGCGTCCCTGCTGCGCGAAGACGCGCGCATCCTCGGGCGTGATGCAGCTCATCAGGTCGGCCTCGCGCGTCAGGCGGCGTTCGATGCGGTCGACCTTCCACGCGTTCTGCCAGAGCGCGAGCTTGCGCAGCGGCGAGCCGCGAAACTCGCGCGCCATGCCGCGCCACAGTGCGGCCTCGTGGTTGTGCGAGACATGCACGAGCGCCGGCGGACGCCCGCGCTGCTGCCTGGCCCGCTGGACCTGGCCGAGCGCCCAGCCCATGCCGTAGGTGTCGATGACGATCGCATCCCAGCGCCAGCTCAGCATCTCGGCGAGCCGTCGGCGATAGGCGGCGGTGTCGTGGATCGCGCCGTTCAGCGGCTGCGCACTGGCCAGCGCGCGCCAGTTCGAGCGGCAGCCGCCGTCGATCGCGTGCCAGCGCAGCGGCCAGTCCGCCGCAGGGGGCTCGCCGGCGCGGTGGCCGACGAAGTCGACCTCGGCGCCGGCCTGCGCGAGCGCACGCGCGAGGTGCCCGGAATAGATGCGGTCGCCGCTGTCCTGCGGGAACGGCAGCGAGCGGGAGAGCCATAGACAACGCATCGTGGAATTTCCTTCCCTGCCCACAGGCGTCATTCCGCGGCGAGCCGGACGCCGCCGTCGCGCATCGCGGCGCCGAATGCGCCGGTGCCGCGCGTTGCGGTCGCTTGCAGTGCGGCCAGGTTGTCGAAGAACTTGTCGGACGCCGGCGCGCTGCGCCACTTCGACGCCTTCAGATAGGCCTTGCCGAGCAGCGCCCAGGCTTTCTCGATCGGCCGCGGTGCGTACAGCGGGCGCATCGGACCGGCGCTGTAGTGGCGCAGGTAGTCGGCCAGCGCGGGGTCGTGGTTGTTGTTCCACTGCGGCGGGATGATCTCGAGCAGCGGGCTGTTCTTCGCGAAGTGGATGATGTGCCCGTTCTCGCCCCAGCCCACGTCGTCTTCGGGCGGCAGCGTCTTCTGCGCGCCGTCGAGAATGCGCTGGAACAACGCGCGCACCTCGGGCGAGTTCTTGACGATGATCACGCCGGAGTTGAGCCGCCCGGAGTAGCCGGTCGCCATGTACAGATGCTTGCCCGGCCGCTCCAGCGAATGCAGATCGGGGCAGTCGGCGCGCACCTCGACATCGCAATCGATGTAGACGACCCACGGCCAGCCCTCGTCGAGCGCGGCGAGGATCAACGGCACCTTCAGCCAGCAGCACTCCATCAGCAGCGGCGTGAAGAACGGCCGGTCGAGGAACTCGTAGTCCATGCCGTGGCGCGCACAGTAGGCGCGCTGCGTCTCGATGTTGCGCGCGTAGATGCGCTGGTAGCCGTTGAAGCCCATCGAGAACACGAGCGAACGGGTCTTCATGTCGTCTCCCGGACCATCGTGTCGATCACGCGCACCTGCGCGAGCTCGCGAACCTGCGGCGAGCTGATCGTGCGCGCGCGTGCCCAGGCTGCCAGCCGGCCTTCGCGGCGGTCGGCCGCGAGCCGCGCCACCGCCTCCTGGCAGCGCTGCAGCGCGCGCCGGTGGGCGGCGTCGCCGCTCAGGAAGCTCGGGGCGTCGGCGGCCTGGATCAGCTGCGCCGCGGCCTGGTCGCGATAGCGCTGGTAGGTGCCCGGCGCAATGCGCTGGTGCGTGTCGGGTGCGATGCGTGCAAGCCGCTTCAGCAGCGCCTCCGCGTAGATGCTGGCACGCCAGCGCCAGCGCGCGCCGACCTTGCCGATCGACTGCGCGTGGTCGTGCAGCAGCTGCTCGCGCGACCAGCCGAGCTCGCGCGGCCCGCCGTCGGCGCGGGCCTGGAAGCCGAAGTCGCTGATGTACGAAAACGCGCTGTGCTCGAGCACTTCGGCGCGCAGCACCTCGACCGGCGAGCTCGGCGACAGCAGCAGCGGCGTGTACTCGAGCCCGACGGTCGCGGCCCAGTCGGCCCACTTGAACGGCGCGACCTCGCGCGACAGCACCACCGGCACCCACGGCACGCGCAGCGCGTCGGCAATGATCGCGGCGTGCATCGACTCGGCGATCACGAGGCGCGCGCCGGCGATCCGGTCGATCACCGCACGCGCATCGCCGCATGGGTCGACGAACTCGATCCGCGCGAGCTCGCAGGCGGCCTGCCACTGGCCGAAGCGGATCGATTTCCAGTGCGGCACGAAGACCACGTTGCCCGATTCGCCGCTGGCGGCTTCGCCGTGGGACCGGTTCGACCGGTTCCAGCGCGGATGGTCGGCGAGCAGGATCGCCGGGTCGGTGAGCACGGCCTCGCGCGGCAGGTCGAGCAGTTCCGCCGTCAGCGGGCCGCGCACGCCGTAGACGCACCATTGGGCGGGGTTGTCGCGAATGTCGGGCGGCGGCGCATAGCCGGTGCCGGAGCCGAGCACGACGTTCAGTCCGCGCTTGGGCAGGTGGCGGTCGAGGATGGTGCCGATGCCGATGAAGTCGATGCCGTCGTCTGCGTCGTCGGCGGCGAACAAGTCCGGATACAGCTCGCGCCACATCCAGCCGTTGAGCTCGTCGCCGAAGTTGCCGTTGACGTTGCTGATGTGATGAATCTTCAAGGTGTCTGTCCTCTAGGGCGTCTTGACGCTATGGGAGCGGTCCGCCGCACGAACAGCAGCAGCGACGCGAGAGTGGTGTAGATCAGGGCGCCGGCCAGGCCGGCCGCGAGCAGCGCGAGGATCGGCGGCAGACGCTGCCAGCCCAGCGAAGGCAGGCCCCAGGCCAGCGCTGCGCCCATCGCGAGCGCGGCCAGCAGCGACTCGCTCACCGAACGCAGCAGCTGCCACGCGCCGACGCCGGCCTGCTGCCACATCAGCCAGATCACGAGCGGCAGCACCACCGAGAGGCGGGCGATCCAGGCGAGCGGGTCGTGCAGCAGCCAGGTCAGCAACGCGAGCGTTGCCAGCTCGATCAGGCTCACGAACAGGTTGACCTGGGGCTTGCCGAGCGACGCGAACAAGGTGGTCGACAGGAAGGTCGGGCTGCGCAGCGCCTGCGCGAGCGCGAACCACATCACCAGCACCGCCGCTTCGCTCCAGCCCTCGTGCCCGACCAGCTGCACGAGCGGGTGTGCGAGCGCCGCCATCAGCACCAGCACCGGCATGGTCACGATGCAGAAATTGCGCGTCGCCGACAGGAACCCGGCCGAGACGCCGAGCCCGGCGTGCAGTGCCGCCGCGAGGCGCGGCATCGTCACGCGGGCCACGCCGGTCACCATCACCGAGACCAGCATGTCGACCAGGCGCAGCGCGAGGGAGACCTGCCCGACCACGCTCGCCGGCATGACCAGGCCGCACAGCAGCTGGAAGATCCGGCTCATGTTGGTGTTCAGCAGGCCGTAGACCGAGTTGACGGCCGCGAACGACGCGAGCCGGCGCGCGCCCGCCAGGTTCGTCGTCAGACCGGGCATCGGCGCCCGCACCGCGCGCAGCAGCACGAACAGCAGCAGCGCCGCGAGGTTCTGCTGCACGACGAGGGCCCACACGCCGAAGCCGCGCGACAGCAGCAGCAGGCCCAGCAGCCCGGCGGCGAAACGGCTGCCGGCACTTGCGAGCGCGAGCTCGCGGGTCGCGAGCTGGCGGCGCATCGATGCGATCGTCATCGCGCTCCAGCCGGTCAGCACGATCGAGGGAGCCATCCACAACGCGAGCCGGGCGATCTCGGCGTCCTGGCCGAGCCCTTGCGGGCCGGCGAGAACGAAGTTGAGCGCGATGCCCGCAGCGAGCACGAGCGCGATCAGCACGCTGCTGGTGTGCGCGGCATCGACGTCGCCGTCGCGCAGGTCGCCGCGCTGCACGACCGCGTCGTGGAAGAACGATTCGGCCAGCGAGCACGCGATCTGCACGATGCCCAGCGCGATCGCTGCCTTGCCGAAGGTGCTCGCATCGAGATAGCGCGCGAGCATCGCGAGCATCGCGAACGAGACGAGCGCGAGGCTCAGCGCCTCGATCGCCGACCACAGCATCGGCCGCTGCGTGCGGCCGCCGCGCGGCGGCCGCGCTGCGCCGTTCTCAGCCACGGCTGTAGGCCCTCACGTAGTCGATCTGCATCTGCCCGGGCCACGGCGTCGATCCGTCGGGGTCGGGGATGAAGCCGGGGTCCTTGCTGCCGATCGCGAGGTTGACGAGCATGTACATCGGCTCGTGGATGCGGTGGCTGCCGGCGCGGTACTGCTCCTTGCCATCGATCGAGAAGACCACGTCGTCGGCGGTCCATTCGGCCGCGTACACGTGGAAGCCGTCGGTCGTGTCGATCACGTCCTTGACCCAGCGCGAGCCGGGGCGGCCGCGGTCCTTCTCGATCACGCCGAGGTGCAGGCTGCCCGGCTTCGCGCCGGTGGCCTCGACCACGTCGATCTCGGGCGGCCAGACGCCGCTCTTGGGCAGCAGCCAGAACGCCGGCCAGAAACCGCGCCCCTTCGGCATGCGGGCACGCATCTCGAAGTAGCCGTACTGCTGCCAATGCGTCAGCTCGCTCGTGATGCAGCCCGATGCGTAGCGCTGCTTGCCGAGAAACGGGGCGACGCGCTCGGCGAGCGGCGTGGCGCTGATGGTCAGAATGCCGGACGCGATCGAGAACGGCTGCAGCCCGAGCGGGCTCGATGCCGAGCCGCGGTACGCCGGATCGACGTAGACCTGCTTCTCGCCGTTGATGATGGTGTTGCGGTCGTGCCGGTAGCGGCTGCGCCAGGCCGGCGCGCCGGGCCGCCCGCCGGACGCGTTCTCGTTGATGCGCGAGACGTCGTTGTCGTCGAACTCGTCGGCGAACGTCAGCCGGTAGCCCTCGGGCACGTAGCCCGGCGAGGAGCGCGTGCTCGCGGGTGATGGCGTGTTGCTGGTCGTGCCCGTGCTGGCGCCGTCGATCGCGCTCGGCCCCGAACCCGACGAGCCGTCGCTCGGCCCCTGCTCTGAGCCGCCGCCGCCGTAGCACGACGGCACCGCGAGCGTGGCCAGCCCGGCGCCGAGCGCACCCGGCACCTTCACGATGAAATGGCGGCGCGAAATCGTCATCGTCGCGCGCTCACGCCGCCGTCCTTCCGCGCCGGCGCAGCGCGGCCATCGCCAGCGCATGCAAGCTCGGCCGCAGCAGTTCCTTGTAGAGGCTGAACACGCCGAACGCCAGCAGCGCGAGCGAGCGCGGCGTGCGCAGGCTCAGCCGCTTCGCATAGGCCGCGTAGTACTTCGCGTAGAAATAGCGCGTGTAGTGATTGGCCCAGTAGATGCGCCGCCACGCCTGCGTGCGCTGACCGCCGGTGCGCACCTGCGAGAGCGGCAGGTGGATGCTGTGGCAATCGTTGGTGACCCAGATGTCGTGCCCGTTGACGAACAGGTTCATCTGGAAGTCGGTCTCTTCGCGGTAGCCGTTGCCGAGCCGGTAATGACCGTCGAACGGATGCATGAGCAGCAGGCTGCGCCGGGTCAGGATCACCGCGTTCGTGATCGGCTGCCGGCGGTCGCCGACGAAGCGCGCGCCGTTGACGTATTCGCACAGCAGCGCGCGAAACGGCGCCGTGTCGCGCAGCCCGTTGCCGAAGCGGCGCAAGGCCTCGGCGACGGTCTCGCCGTCCTGCATGTAGACACGCCGGCCCGACACCGCGGCCGCGCCGCGCTGCTCGAGCTTGGCCAGGCAGGTGCGGGCGTAGCCGGGCTCGAGGTATTCGTCGTCGTCGCAGAACAGCACGTAATCGTTGCGCGCGAGCGCAACACCGACGTTGCGCGATTGCGAGGCACCGAGCCGATCCGGATTGCGCACGAACCGCATCTGCACGCCCGGATAGCGGCCCGCAATCTCGCGCAGCACGGCCTCGCTGTCGTCGTCTCCGGCATCGCTCACGAAAACGATCTGGTCGATGCCGTCCTGCTCGAAATAGCTGGGTGCCACGAGGCGCAGCGTGTGCGCACGATTGCGGGTTGGAACAACGAGACTGATCAAGGGCACTCCTGGGCGGTCGGCATGGCCAGCGGCGCGGTTTCCGCGGCGCCGGCGTTCTGGGAAGAGTCGGGCACGGTCACGGGCCGGTCGTCGGCGAGCTGGTAGGCCGACAGCACCGCGTCCCGGAAACTCGCCTCGCTGAAGCGCTCGCGCGCGATCGTTCGCGCGGCGCGCCCCATGCGCTGGCGCAGGCGCGGCGTGTCGATCAACTGCGCGATGCGATCGATCACCTCGGTCTGGCTGCGGCACAGGTAGCCGGTCTCGCCGTGCCGCACGATGTCGCGGTGGAACGGCGAATCGATCGCGACGCACGGCAGCCCGGCCGCCATCGCCTCGGCCAGGCACAGCGGAAAGCCGCGATTGCCGCCGAGTGCGACGTAGAGCCAGCCGCTGGACAGCCGCGAGGCCCGCTCGGCATCGTCCGGCGCCTCGTGCAGGCCGACGTTGGCGGCCTGCAGGCGCGCGCTCGAGACGGAGTTGACCGGCCCGATCCAGTTGAAAGCGAGGTGCAGCGCGCCGCCGCCGAGCAGCACGGCGAGCTGGTCGAAGGCTTCGACGGCGCGCACGTTGTGCGTGCGGCTCGCGCCGATGATCAGCGGATGGCGCGCCGGCGTGCCGACGACCTCGAAGAACGGCGCGGTCACCGGCCCTTCAACGAGCCGCACGGTCTGGTGCGCCATGCTGTGCAGCGCACGCACCTCCGGCTCGCCGTGGCCGATCGCGAGCGCATCGCGGTGCGGCAGGAACAGGCGGGCGATCAGCCGCGCGAGCGTCGCCACCCCGCGCAGCGGACGCAGCGTGCGCGAGTCGTGCGGCGAATAGAAGATCGGCACCGCCTGCGGCACCTTGCGCAGCGCGTATTCGCCGATCAGCGAAGCGACGAAGCCGTGCAGGTGGATCGCCTTGACCGGGCGCTCGGCAAGCGCGTGGGCAAACGCGTTGGCCAGCGATCCCCATTGCATCAGCAGGTCGCGATGCGGCGGCACGAGCAGCAGCTCGACCGAATCGTCGAAGCGCGCCAGCAGCGCTCGCCGGCGTGGATCGTCGAGCACGACGACGACCTGCTCGACCGACGAATGCGACAGCGCAGCCGTCGTCGGGCCGAGCAGGTCGAACACTTCGTCGGTGAACCGGTCGAGCAGGTGCACCACACGTCCGGGAACGGCGGACACGGCAACGCTGGCGGGTATTCGATCACCGGACATGGGTGGGCTCGCGGGTTGTTCGAGTTAGCGCGCGCCGTCGCGGGCGACGACGACCTTCACGGTCTTCAGCAGGATCTGCAGGTTCAGCCAGACGCCGCGCTCCTCGACATAGCGACGGTCGAGCGCGACGCGTTCGTCGTAGCTCGTGTTGTTGCGGCCGCTGACCTGCCACAGCCCCGTCATGCCGGGGCGCACGCTCAGGTAGTGCCAGCGCACCCGGCCGTAGCGCGTGAGCTCGCCGACCGTGATCGGCCGCGGGCCGACCAGGCTCATGTCGCCTCGCAGCACGTTGAACAGCTGGGGCAGCTCGTCCAGGCTGGTGCGGCGCAGGAAGTGGCCGATCGGCGTGACGCGCGGGTCCCGCAGCAGCTTCTGCTCGCGCTGCCATTCGGCGCGCGCGGCCGGGTCCTTCTCGAGCAGCTCCGAGAGCATGCGCTCCGCGTCGCGGTACATCGTGCGGAACTTCATGCAGCGAAAGAGCTTGCCGTCGTGGCCGACGCGGTAGTGCGCGAACAGCACCGGCGCGCCGTCGCGGCGCCAGATCAGGAAGGCGACGATCCCCATCACCGGGGCGAGCAGGACGAGGATCAACAGCGCGAGCACCTGGTTCAGGTGCAGCGCGAGCGAGTCGACGACGACATGGATCGGCCCTCGGCGAGGGCTGAGCGATATCGCGCCGGACAGGTAGGCTTCGGCGTTCATGGGCGAGCTCCGATTCGATTCAAAGAGGAAAAAAAAGCGTCATCAGCGATCGACAGCCGCACAGACCATGCGGCGCTGCTGTTGCGATGGGGGACACCGTATCGGCAAAGCCCGCGAAGGATGTGTCGTCATGTTGCAGCGCAACAGAGCTCGACACATGTCGCTGCGGACCAATCGAGTGCGCGTTTGCGCCAATTCGCGCAGCTCAGGCACTGATGTCGTTCGGAGTGGCCGATGCAATACGCCGCATTCGGGGCGCTGCGCCCCGTGCGCGGGCGGCAACGTTCGATGGCGTGCGACACAGCGAGAAACAGCCGTTGCAGCATTGCTGGGCGCAGCCCACACACGCGTGTAGGAGAGTGCCTTGCGCACGCGTAGGACGAGCGGCATGCTTGTTGCTGCCGTGACGGCAGCATCATCATGAAATCGGCCCTGAGCTTCCTCATCGCTGCGCGCGAATGCGAGATCGGCGAGCTCGAACAGCTGGCGCTGACGAGTGCGCTGGTCAGCCTCGTCGGCCGGTTGATTCACGCGCTGCAGAAGGAGCGCGGCATCTCGAACGTCTACCTCGGCTCGCAGGGCAGGCGCTTCGGCGAGCAGCGCGCGCCGCAGGCGCTCGAATGCGACGAGCTCGCGCTGCTGGTGCGCGAGCGCTTCGAGGAGCTCTACAGCGGCCCGCACAGCGTGCGCAACGGTGCCCGCCTGTTCGCGCGCATCGCCGCCGTGCTGCAT
>Ga0207671_10006096_pt1 | contig 10856 bp, 11 predicted proteins | sample KBSC24metaG_FD_184352 | JGI IMG/M metagenome (GOLD analysis project Ga0207671, IMG submission 184352) | Corn rhizosphere microbial communities from Kellogg Biological Station, Michigan, USA - KBS C2-4 metaG (SPAdes) (version 2) | ecosystem: Host-associated > Plants > Roots > Rhizosphere > Soil... | reverse complement strand
CGCGCGCGTCGAGCTGCGGCTGGGGGCCTCGGGCGCCGCGAGCAGCTTCAGGATCAGCTCGCGATCGCGATCGAACGAGATCGTCTCGGCGATGGGACCGAAACCGGGCAGCGAGGCCGTGATGCGGTGGGGGCGATCATCCTTGAGCACGGTGCGAGAAAAGGGATTGCCCACCGCCTCGCCGTCGACCTCCAGCCGCGCGCTGCTGGGGTCGGTACGGATGGCGATGTCGACCGTCCGCTCCACGGGCCTTTCCGGAAGCTTTTCCGCGGATTTTTCGGCAGGTCTGGCGGCGGCGGCCACGGGGCCCGCGCCCGGTGGCGGCTGGTCGGCGATGGCGGGCGGGCTGACCGGCGGCTGCGCACGCGGCTGGCCTGGGTGGCTCTTCATGACGGCGACCAGCACCCCGGCGGTCAGCAGCAGACCCGCCACGGCCGCGCCGGCGATCAGCCCGGTCCGCTTGCGCGGGGCAAGCTTTCTTTCGAGCCCGATCTCGGAAGCGCTGGCCCCCAGCGTGGTGTGCGGGCCGGGCGCGGCCGTGGGCCCGCTGACCTGCGGCGCCGGGGCGAACCGCGCCGACAGCGCGGCCGTGACGGGAGACCGACCCGGCACCGCGTCTGCCGATGCCGTCACCACGGCGTCCATCGTAGACATGATCTCGTCCAGGCCAGGCCGCTTCTCGGGCTCCTTCTCCAGCGCCCGGGCCAGGATCTGGCTGACCGGGCCCGGCACCGACGGCTCCAGCGAGTCGGCGGGCGGCGGCGTCTCCGTCAGGTGCTTCAGCAGGAGCTCGCCCAGCGCGTCCGCCGCGAAAGGAAGGCGCCCGGTCAGCATCTGATATCCGATCACGCCCAGCGCATAGACGTCGGTGCGGTGGTCGATCTCCTTGGCGCCCCGACACTGCTCGGGCGACATGTACGCGGGCGTGCCGATGATCGCCCCCGTCTGCGTCTGGTACTGCACCGGCATGCCGGTGGCCAGCAGCTTGGCGATGCCGAAGTCCAGCACCTTCACCAGATCGGGCTCGCCGTCGCGCCGCACCAGAAACACGTTGTCGGGCTTCAGGTCGCGATGCACCACCCCCTTGCCGTGCGCGGCCCGCAGCGCGCGCGCGATCCCGCTCATGATCATGGCCGCCTGCGCGAGCGGCAGCTTGTGCGCCGTGCGCAGCAGGCTGCCCAGGCTCTCGCCGTCCAGCCACTCCATCACCAGGTAGGGCATGCCCTCGGGCAGGGTCCCGAAGTCCAGCACCTCGACGATGTGCTCGTTTCGGATCTCGGTGGCCGCCCGCGCCTCGTTGAAGAAGCGGTGGACGACCTCGGGGTTGCGGTCGGCGCCCGGGTGCAGGACCTTGATGGCGACCCGGCGGTTGATGTGCGGGTGCTCGGCGCGAAAGACGACGCCCATCCCGCCTTCGCCGATTTTGTCCCGAACGACGTAATTGCCGATGGTTCGCCCGATCATGTCCTTGCCCGCGCCGGGCCGATACTACCTGGACCCGGTCAGCCCCTCCACCGGCAAGGACCGTCCGCCGCGCCGATCGTCGGGTGGGAACGGCCGGCCGGCGCCGGCGAACGGTGTCGCCGGCCCCCCGTCGTGGCAGGGGCGCTTCCGGCCGGCCCCTTGGGCGGTTACGCGTCGACCAGGTTCAGAGACCCGAGATAGTCGGTCTTGCCGATGCTGACGCCGCCCTGGCGCAGGATGTCGTAGGCGGTGACGACGTGGAAGTAGAAGTTCGGGATCTGACGCGCGAACAGGAACTCCTCCGCCTTCAGACCCTTGCCCTCGGGCCGGCTCAGCTTGCAGACCGTCTCGGCCGTGGTCCGGGCGTAGTCCTCCTCGCGGAAACCGTCGAGGAACGCCACGCACTTCGCGATGCGCCCCCGCAGCTCCTCCACGGTCGTCTCGCCGTCCTCGTGCTTCGGGTTCTCCTTGCCGGCCAGCGCCGACGCCGCGAACTTCGCCGTGTCACAGGCGATGCGGACCTGCGCGACGAACGGCAGCATGTCGGGATACAGGCGCGCGGACATGAAGTTGTTCACGTCGAAGTTGCGCGCCTTGGCGGACTGCTGGGCCTTCTCCAGCAGAGCGTCCAGGTTCTTCAGCGTCCGGACAAACTGGCGTACCGCGAGGTAATACATTGATCGTCTCCGTTGGTTAGTGGCCGTAGAGGAATTTCCGCGAGGCTCCGATGCCGCAAATGTCTCCTGGTCACAGGCCGGGTGCATTTAGCCAACGCCCGGCCGGTCGAGACAATCATCCCGGCCGCCGAGCCAGCGCCACCGGGACGCCGCCCCGTTCACAGACTGGCGGTGGCGGTGGCGACGCGCACGGCCGAGAAGCGCGGATGACCGGCGCAGCTGGGCGGGTTCAGCTTGCGCAGCTCCAGCTTGAAGCGGCCGCCGGGGACGCGTGCCTGCAGCGCGTCCAGCATTCGCCGCGCCAGCGACTCCAGCAGGCGGTGCGGTTCGCCGACGCCCACCGTGACCACCACCTCGGCCAGCGCGCTGTAGTCGACCGTGTCGGCCAGGCGATCGCTGCGCTGGCCCATCTCGCCGTCCAGCTCGACCTCCAGGTCCACCTCGAACTTGCGCAAGCTCTTGCGTTCCAGCGCGGTGTGTCCGTGGCGTCCCTCGAAGCCGATGTCGCGCAGAACGATGGTGAGCATGGTGCGAGAGCCGTGATCCGGGGACGCCCGCTCAGCCGGCGCGCGACTCGGCCGCTTCGGCCTCGGCTTCCTTGCGCATCTTGCGCTTGATGATCTCCCGCTTCACGGGCCCGCACTGATCGATCAGCAGCCGGCCGATCAGGTGATCGTTCTCGTGCTGCATGGCGCGGGCGAACAGGGCCTCGCCGTCGATCTCGAAGGGCTTGCCTTCGATGTCCAGCGCCCGCACGCGCGCGCGCATGCCTCGCTTCACGGGGACGTAGATGCCGGGGAAGGACAGGCACCCCTCGTCGCCCGTCTGCGCCTCGTCCGACAGCTCGAGGATCTGGGGGTTGATGAAGACCCGGGGCGGGGCGTTGTCGCCGTCACCCGCCACCGGGCCGTCGATCAAGAAAAGCTTCACGGGCACGCCCACCTGGATGGCGGCCAGGCCGGCCCCGTTCGCGTCGAACATCGTCTCGGCCATGTCGGCCACCAGCGTGCGCAGCTCTTCGGTGCCGAAGGCGTGGACGTCCTCGGACTTCTCGCGCAGACGGGCATCCGGATAACGGAGGATGGGGCGAATCGCCATGGGAACGATGAGGATGACATTGGCCTCGGAAGGTGACAAGTCCGCGGGCCCGGCCGGGAAGCGGCGGCGCGGCCATGGGATGGGATGTTTCCCGCGGCGCTCGCAGGCTCTAAGCACCTGGGATTCCTGGAAAATCGACGGCGTTGACTTTCGTGAGAGCAACTCGTAACTTCGCGCCCCCCTCGGCCGTCTAAGTGAGTCGATGACATTGAAGCGCTACGCGGAAGCCGATCTTCCCACCGCCTACGGTCCCTTTCGCGTCTACGTCTACCGGCGGGTGAACGCAGCGGCGGCCGGTCCCGGAGCCAGCGACGCCGCCCAGGGCGGCGCCCCCGTGGACGAGCCCATGGCCGAGGAGCACATCGCCATCGTCCGCGGCGACATCTCGCGCGGCACCAGCGTGCTGTGCCGCGTGCACTCGGAGTGCTGGACCTCCGAGGTCATCGGCTCGCTGAAGTGTGACTGCCGCGAGCAGCTCGACAGCGCCCTGGAGAAGATCGCGGCCGAGGGCGCCGGCGTCGTCGTCTACCTGCGCCAGGAGGGCCGCGGCATCGGCCTGGGCAACAAGATCCGCGCCTACGATCTGCAGAACCGGGGCGCCGACACCGTCGAGGCCAATCTGCGGCTGGGCTTCGAAGCGGACGCCCGCTCGTACGACATGGCCGCCCAGATCCTGGAAGACCTGGGAGTCAAGTCCGTTCGCTTGCTGACGAACAACCCGCTGAAGATCGCCGGTCTGGAGGCGGCGGGCGTGAAGGTGGTCGATCGCCTCTCGCACTGGGTGGGCGAGAACCAGCACAACGCCGGCTACCTGGCGGTCAAGCGCCGCAAGATGGGCCACCACGCCGATGTGCCGGTGAAGCTGCGAGCCCTGCCCTCGGCGCGGAAGTGATGGCATAGTGGCGCGCGTGATCACCACGGGAGCGCGCCATCACCACCTCGACTGATTCTCTGCTGGAACGGGTCAACGCCGTCCTGGCGCAGGTGAAAGATCCTGCGCTGCAGATGGACCTGGCCTCCGCCGGGATGGTCAAGCAGGTGGCGGCCGCGCCCGACGGCACGGTCACCGTCGGCATCGAGCTGACGACGCCGGCCTGCCCGTCGAAGGACGTCATCGCCCGCTCGGTCGAGGCGGCGCTGCGAAAGGTGGCGGGCGTCACCGGCGTCACCGTCTCGTTCACGGCGAACGTGCGGGGGCGGCCGAACCGGCCGGACAACCCGCGCCTGCCCGGCGTGCGCAACATCATCGCCGTCGCCGCCGGCAAGGGCGGCGTTGGCAAGTCGACGGTGACCACCAACCTGGCGGCCGCGCTGGCGGCCACCGGCGCGTCGGTGGGCATCCTGGACGCCGACGTGTACGGGCCTTCCATTCCGCAGATGATGGGCGAGCCGCAGAAGATGGCGGTCACGGAGACGGGCAACAAGATCCTGCCCGCCGTTCATCACGGCCTGAAGGTGATCTCGATCGGCTTCTTCGTGGAGCGCGGCGGCGCCGTCATCTGGCGCGGGCCCATGGTGCACAAGCTGCTGCAGCAGTTCATCGAGGACGTCGAGTGGGGTGACCTGGACTACCTGCTGGTCGACCTGCCGCCCGGCACCGGCGACGCGCAGCTGTCGCTGTCGCAGCTGTTGCCCATCACCGGCGCGGTGATGGTGACGACGCCCCAAGAGGTGTCGATCATCGACGTGGAGAAGGCCCTGGGCATGTGGAAGCGCGTCGAGGTGCCGGTGCTGGGGCTGGTCGAGAACATGAGCGGCTTCATCTGCCCGAGCTGCGGCCACCACGAGGAGATCTTCCTGCGCGGCGGCGGCCGCAAGCTGGCCGAGCGCGAGGGCATCACCTTCCTGGGCGAGGTCCCCCTGCAAGGCGCCGTCAGCCGCGGCGGCGACAACGGCCTGCCCGTGGTGCTGGCCGACCCGACTTCTCAGGTGGCGCGCATCTTCCAGAGCATCGCCGGCACCGTCGCCTGCGCCCTCTCCGTCCGCAACACCCCCGAACCCGGCAGCGGCATCCGCAGCCACAAGCTAACCCTCATCCGCTGATCGTCTTCCGACGATCACGGCGCCAGAGGGCGCAACGCGCCCGGGTCCAAGCAACAGAAGGCTCGGCTTCGCCGAGCCGGCCCCGCCGTCCTACGATTTCCCCAGGGGGGCCGGTGGGGGGATGCTGCATCCCCCCGCCTCTGCGCAACGCGCCCGGGTCCAAGCAACAGGAGGCTCGGCTTCGCCGAGCCGGCCCGCGACGTCCTACATTTTCCGCAGGGGGGCCGGTGGGGGGATGCTGCATCCCCCCGCCTCTGCCGGTGGGGGGATACCATCCCCCCGCCTCTTTTTACCCGCTTTGCTGCTGCGAGCCGCGCTGCAGCTCGCGCAGGACGGCCTTGGCGACGGCCTTCAGCGTGTCGAAGACGCCCACGCCGGTGGTGGCGCTGGCCTCGAACTCGGGGACGCCGGTGGGGTTCAGCAGCTCGCGCAGCTGCTCGACCGGGGCGACGTTGGGCAGGTCGCGCTTGTTGTACTGGATGACGTAGGGGAGCTTGTCGAGGTCGTAGCCCTGCTCGGCCAGGTTCGTGCGCAGGTTCTCCAGCGACTCGATGTTCGCCTCCATGCGCTCGATCTGCGAGTCGACGACGAACACCATCCCGTCGACGCCCTTCAAGATCAGCTTGCGGCTGGCGTCGTAGAAGACCTGACCGGGGACCGTGTACAGGTGGAAGCGCGTCTTGAAGCCGCGGATCTCACCCAGCGACAGGGGCAGGAAGTCGAAGAACAGGGTCCGCTCGGTCTCCGTCGCCAGCGAGATCATCTTCCCCTTCGCCTCGGGGCTGGTCTTCGCGTAGATGTAGTGCAGGTTCGTCGTCTTCCCGCACAGCCCCGGTCCGTAGTAGACCAGCTTGCAATTGATCTCGCGCGACGAGTAGTTGATGAAGCTCATGAGCGGTGGGGCTTCACCTAGTCGTTGAACAGGTTGTCGATGTCTTTGTCGGTGATCTCGGTCAGGATGGACGGCTGCGACTTCGACTGGGCCTTGTTCGACACCTGATCGAAGATGCGCGTCATCTCGTCCGATGACTTCTTCACGCGCAGGCGAACCAGCCCCAGCGAGGATCGCTCGTCGAACAGCACCACCAGGATGGCGCGTCCGCCCACCAGGGTGATGTGGACGTGGATCTTCTCGCCCTCGTGAAACTGGCTGGTGAAGTCCTTCTCGCGAAGGATCTTCGAGATACCACCGGTGGCCGCGACGTTGCCGGCCGTCAGGGACGACAGCGACGTCACATCCAGATCTTCCACGTCGCCCGCTTCGGCAATTGCTTGGCCATCACGGCCAATCAAGAGCACCGCCTTCGCGTTGGCGTCCCGATTCAGCCGCTGGCAGACCATGGCGATCTGCTGCTGCTCTTCGGGAAACATCACGTCGGGGCCGGCCATTGCGCTCCTTCAGGAAAGTTCAAAACACGTCGGAATCAAAAGGATATCGGAACCTGCGTCAGAAATAACACCATGCCCCGACGGGTTCAAGCGACACGACGTCATATCTCTCGACGGCCGTCGATGGCCCGGGCCAGGGTGACATGGTCGGCGTACTCCAGCTCGCCGCCGATGGGGACCCCGGTGGCGATGCGGGTGGCCCGGATTCCCAGCGGACGCACCAGCTTGGAGATGTAGACCGCGGTGGCCTCCCCCTCGACGCTGGGGCTGGTGGCCAGGATGACCTCGCTGATGCCCGAGGCGCAGCGCCTGATCAGCTCGGCGACGCGCAGGTCCTCCGGCCCGATGCCGTCGAGGGGCGACAGGATTCCGTGCAGGACGTGGTAGCGCCCCCGATAGCCGCCCGCGCGCTCGATGGCGACCACGTCCTGGGGCTGGGCCACCACGCACACCGTGCTGGGGTCGCGGCGGGCGTCGGCGCAGATGACGCACGGATCGCGGTCGGTCAGGTCGCAGCACACGCTGCAGAAGCGGATCTTCTGCTTGATGTCGACGATGGCGGCCGCCAGCGAGGCGGCGTCCTCGGTGGACGCGCGCAGGATGTGAAAGGACAGCCGGGCGGCCGTCTTCTCCCCGATGCCGGGCAGCTTGGCCAGCTCGCGCACCAGCCGCGCGATCGGTCCCGCGTACGCCATGGCGCCGGTCAGCCCCCCATCAGCCCGGGCGGCATGGGCAGCCCGCCCGTCACGCGCGCCATCTCTTGCTGGGCCAGCTCGCGGGCCCGGCCGATGGCCTGATTGACGGCGGCCACCACCAGGTCCTCGACCATCTTCAAGCTGGCCGCTTCGTCCGCGGGCGAGCCCTTGGCCGGCGTCATGGCGACCAGCGCCGGGTCTATGGTCAGCGACAGCACGTCGCCGGCGCCCGAGACGGCGCAGCGGACCAGCCCGCCGCCGCTCTCTCCTTCCACGCGCCGTCGCTCCAGCTCGTCCCGCACGCGCGCCACCTCGGCCTGCAGCCGTCCCGCCGTGCGCAGCAGCTCCTCCAGCCCCTTGGCCGTGCCGTCGCCGGGGTCGCGCGGATCTCGCGGTTCTTGGCTCATGTCTTGATCTCCCGGATGGCCGCGCCGAACAGATCCTGCGCCTTCTGGATCATCGGGTGCTGGCGCGCCTCCTGCTCGCGTTTCCGCTTGTCCACCGCCAGCGCGTCCGCCTCCTCGACGATCTCGGCGCGCACCACCGCGGCGGTCTTGGCCCCGGCGTCCTGCTTCACCGTCAGGCGGACGGTGCCGCCAAACTCGTTGGCCAGCGCCTGTTCGATGTCGGCCCGCTGCTTCTCGGCGGCGTCCACGTCGCTGCGATCGGCGAAGCCCAGGGTGATGGCCGCCGGGCCCAGGTCCAGCACGCTGGCATTCGCCAGCAGCGCGGCCAGCCGGGGGCGCTTCTGCTCGAGCAGCGTGCGCGCGCGGCGCCATCCCTCCCCGGGTGCGGGCGGCGCCCCGTTCGCGCGCTCGGCGTTCGCGGGCGCGGCGCCGGCCGTGGTGCCGTTCGCCCCGCCAGCGCCGTTCGAGGCAGACGCGTGAGAAGCGCTCACGCCGTTCGAGGCCGGCGGCGATGCAGCGGGCGGCGACGGCGGTGGGGAGACCATCGTCCCCCCGGTGCCGGCCCGGGCCGGAGGCGGCGCCGCGAACGTGCTCGGCCGCGCGGGCGCAGCGGGCGGGCGCGCGCTTCCCCGGCTGCCCTCCCCTCCTGAACCGGGGTTGCCGCTGCCGCTACCCAGGCGCCCCTCCAGCGCCTCCAGCCGATCCAGCAGATCGCCCAGCGGCTCCAGCGGCTCGGCCTGACACAGGTCGACGGCCGCCATCTCCAGCAGCAGCCGCGGCTGGGAGGCCTTGCCCGACTCCTCCACGGCACGCGCCCAGCGATCGAACAGCACCGGCACGCGATCCGCCGCGGCGCCCGCCCCCGGCGAGCGGGTCGCGGTCCCGGTGGCCGCGCCGGCCAGCGCCCGCAGCACCTCGATCTCGTCGGGCGTGGCGTCGATCAGATCGCCCAGCTCGGCGCCCCCCACCCGCGCCACCACCTCGATGTCGCGCAGCAACGAGAGAAACGCGCGGGCCAGCTGCCCCAGATCCAGGCCCCGCTCCACCGCCGCGGCCAGCAGGCGCAGCGTCGCGGCCACGTCCCGGTCCAGCACGTGACGCGCCAGATCGACCAGCAGCGAGCGGTCCGCGACCCCCAGCACCTCGGACACCACCTCGCGCGAGATGGTCGCCTCGCCCACGTAGGCGATGACCTGGTCCAGCAGCGACAGCCCGTCGCGCACCGACCCGGCCGCCTGCCGCGCCAGCAGGCGCAGCCCGTCGGGCTCGAAGGGGATCGACTCCGCCTTCAGGATGCCCTCCAGGTGCTCGACCAGGCGCCCGGTGGGGATCAGCTTGAAGTCGTAGCGCTGGGTGCGCGACAGGATGGTGGTGGGGATCTTGTGCGCCTCGGTGGTGGCGAAGATGAACACCACGTGCGGCGGGGGCTCCTCCAGCGTCTTCAACAGCGCGTTGAAGGCGCTGGTCGACAGCATGTGAACCTCGTCGATGATGTAGATCTTCAGCCGCCCCTTGGCCGGCAGGTAGCGGACCCCCTCGCGCAGCGTGCGGACGTCGTCGACGCCGGTGTTCGAGGCGCCGTCGATCTCGACCACGTCCACGGAGTTCCCCGCCGCGATCTCCACGCACGACTCGCACACGCCGCAGGGCTCGGCCGTCGGTCCCTTCACGCAGGACAGCGCCTTGGCCAGGATGCGGGCCGCGCTGGTCTTTCCCACCCCGCGCGCCCCCGTGAACAGGAAGGCGTGGTGCACCCGGTTCTGGGCGATGGCGTTCGTCAGCGTGCGGGCGACGTGCTCCTGCCCCACCAGCTCCGTGAACCGCTGCGGCCGATACTTCCGCGCCAGGACCAGGTACGACATGAGGGGGTGAATCTACCTCAAGCGCCCGCGCGCGCGAGCGTCGTTCTAGGAAGAGGTGACCGTGCCGGCCAGCAGCTGATCCAGCAAGTCGGGCTCGATGTTGCCGCCCGAGATCAGCACCACCACGCGGCGGCCGCGCACCAGCGACGGGTCCTCCAGCAGCGCCGCCAGCGCCGGCGCGGCGGAGGCCTCGCACAGGATGCCCAGGCTGCGGTAGGCGTAGACGATGGCCCGGCGGATCGCCACCTCGCTGACCAGCGAGATCTCCGGGAAGTAGTCGCGCGCCATGCCGAACGTGCGTTCGCTGACCGCCCCCTCCAGCCCCTCGGCCAGCGTGGGTCCGCCCTCGTAGGTGGTGTAGGCGCGCCCCTCGTCCAGCGAACGGCGCATGGCGCAGTTCACCTCGGGCGACACGCCCAGCAGGCGAATCCCCCGCGGCACCACCTCGACGCCGATTCCCCCCGCCAGGCCCCCGCCCCCCACCGGCACCACGATCTGCTCGACATCGGGAAGCTGGGCCAGGATCTCCCGGGCCAGCAGCCCGCCATTGCCGGCGATCACGTGGTCGTCGTCGAAGGCCGACACGAACAGCAGGCCGGGGTCGGCGGCGGCCCGTCCCCGCGCGGCGGCCTCGGCCTCGTCGTAGCTGGCGCCGGCCACCTCGACCCGGGCGCCCAGCGCGGCGATGCCGGCCCGCTTCATCTCGGGCGTCTGCGCCGACACCAAGATGGTGGCGTCGACGTCCAGCGCCTGCGCCGCCAGCGCCACGCCCAGGCCGTGATTGCCCGCGGAGGCGGCGATCACGCGCGGGCGTGGACCGCCGGGCTCGCGAGGGATGGCCGCCAGCCGCGCCACCGCGCCCCGCAGCTTGAAGGACCCCGTACGCTGCAGGCACTCCAGCTTCAGCCACACGTCGGCGCCGGTGCGGCGGCCCAGCGCGGGCGCGGACACCAGCGGCGTGACACGGGTCAGGCGGCGGACGCGCTCGGCGACCGCGCCGCCGGTCACCTCACGCCAGATATCGGGATCGAACAGACGCTGCACCACGACAAGCTAACAGATCGGCCGGCCAACGATCCCGGCGCGCGGAAAAAGGCAGGCGGCCGACCCGCACGCGCGGTACGTTTTCACGATCATGTCGCAATCGTTCGTGTCCCTGGACCGCCTGGTCCGGGGTGGCCACCTCGCCGAGAGCGAGGCGGCGCGCACCGCCTGGCTGTG
>Ga0207671_10006093_pt1 | contig 10858 bp, 8 predicted proteins | sample KBSC24metaG_FD_184352 | JGI IMG/M metagenome (GOLD analysis project Ga0207671, IMG submission 184352) | Corn rhizosphere microbial communities from Kellogg Biological Station, Michigan, USA - KBS C2-4 metaG (SPAdes) (version 2) | ecosystem: Host-associated > Plants > Roots > Rhizosphere > Soil... | reverse complement strand
AGAGATGGGCGCGGCTTATCCCGAGCTCGTCCGTGCTCAGCCGCTGATCGAAGAGACCATGAAGCTCGAAGAGACGAAGTTTCGCCAGACACTCGAGAAAGGGCTTCACTTGCTTGGCGAAGCAACCGCCAAATTGAGCCCTGGCGCAACCTTGCCAGGTGACGTCGCCTTCCGGCTCTACGACACCTTCGGCTTCCCCTACGACCTCACCGAGGATGCTCTTCGCGCCCAGGGCTTTGGCGTGGATCGTGGCGGCTTCGATCAGGCGATGGCGGCGCAGCGCGCTGCGGCCCGGGCGGCTTGGAAGGGATCGGGCGAAAAGGCTTCGGACGAAATCTGGTTCGACATCGCGGAGGAGGCCGGGGCCACCGAGTTCACCGGCTATATCTCGGACCAGGGAGAAGGCCAGGTCGTCGCGTTGGTGCGGGACGGCGCGCAGGTCGATAGCGCGCAGGCAGGGGAAGAGGTCGTTATCCTCACCAACCAGACGCCATTTTATGCCGAAAGCGGCGGCCAGCAGGGCGACAGCGGGACGATCTCGGGCGACAAGGGGCTGCTCGCGAGGGTCAGCGACACCGCGAAGCCGCTAGGCCGGCTGCACGCGCATAGAGCCACGATCGAAAGCGGCGTCGTGGCCGTGGGCGACAGTGTGCATCTCGCGATAGATGCCGAGCGGCGCGCGCAGATCCGCGCCAATCACAGCGCCACGCACCTCCTCCACGCGGCGCTCCGTCACCGCTTGGGTAATCATATCAGCCAGAAGGGCAGCCTGGTCGCCGCCGACCGGCTCCGCTTCGACTTTTCGCATCCGCGCCCGCTGACGCCCGAGGATATTGCCGTGATCGAGGCGGAGGTGAACGCCCATATCCGCGAGAATGAGAGCGTGGTTACCCGGTTGATGTCCACGGACGAAGCGATCGCGGCCGGGGCGATGGCGCTGTTCGGTGAGAAATATGGCGACGAGGTCCGCGTCCTTTCGATGGGCAAGGTCAACGATGGCAGCTATTCGGTCGAGCTATGCGGAGGCACGCACGTCTCGGCGCTTGGCGATATCGCCCTGTTCAAGATCATTTCCGAAAGCGCGGTTGCTTCCGGTATTCGCCGTATCGAGGCGCTCACCGGCGAAGCCGCGCGGCAATGGCTCACCCATCGCGAAGACCGCCTCAGGGAAGCCGCCGCCGCACTGAAGGCGACGCCCGATGAGGTGCCGCAACGTGTCGCGGCACTGCTCGACGAACGCCGGCGGCTGGAACGCGAGCTTGCCGAGGCCAAGAAGGCGTTGGCGCTCGGCGGCGGCGCAAAGCAGGAGACCGGACCGGAGCACATCAATGGTCACGCTTTCGTCGGCCAGGTGATCGAAGGACTCGATCCCAAGGGGCTGCGCAGCCTTGTCGATGAAAACAAGGTGCGCGTCGGCAGTGGCGTCGTTGCGCTTATCGCGATCAACGATGGCCGGGCGAGTGTCGCCGTTGGCGTGACCGACGATCTCAGCGGCACGATCAACGCGGTCGATCTGGTCAAAACAGCGGTCGCGGCGCTGGGCGGGCAGGGCGGGGGCGGCCGTCCCGACATGGCGCAGGGAGGCGGCCCGGAAGCGGCGCAAGCTCCTGCGGCAATGGCAGCGATTCGGTCTGCGATCGAGGAGCGCGCCGCGGCCGCCTGACGCTCAGGCTTCGCCGATGCGCCGCCGCCATATCGGTGGCTCGCGATCGGTTTGCGCCAAATTCATGATCTGGGCGCGTAAGTCGGCGCGTTTCTCGTGGATCGAGGCGATCACCGGACCCATCGCCACGCCAAGGTCGACCAGCACCGCTTCGGAAAGCTGAAGCGAGCTTTCGATGGTTTCGGGTACGGCGTCGGTGGCGCCTGCCCGGTAAAGCTCCGCCGCGTGGCGGGGATCCCGCGCCCGCGCAATCAGGGCGAGCTTCGGAAAATCCTTTCGCAGCCGGGCAACGATGCGCACCGCCTGCACCGGGTCATCCATTGTCAGGACCACGGCAGCCGCATTGGCAATGTCGAGTTTCTCGATCATGCCCGGTCTGGCGATGTCGCCGAAGATGGTCGTGCAACCCTGTGCCCGAGCCTCGGCTACGGCATCGATATCGGCATCGATCGCCACATGAGGCCGATCGTGCGCGCCGAGCATTTGCGCGACGAGCTGGCCGACGCGTCCGCATCCGATGATGACGGTGCGTTTCCCCGCCCCATGATCGGCAACGTCAGCGCCGTCGCGGCGCAGCTCGATCCGCCGGGCAAGGTCGTGCCCAATTCGTGCGAGCAGCGGCGTGATGGTCAGCCCCAGGGCGGTGACAATCTGCCAGAATTGCGCCGTCTCCGCTCCAATGAGGGCAGCCTGGGCAGCCGCGCCCAGCACGATCAGGGTCGTCTCGGACGGTGATGCCATCAGCAGCGCCGTTTCCCACGCCACACCGCGCTGAGAACCGGCGACGCGCAGCAGCATTCCCGTAACGATGACCTTGACGAGAACGACGCCGACGACTGCTCCGACCAGCGCAAGCCAGTTCGCCGCGATCACCTTCAGGTCCAAGCTCATGCCGACGGTGATGAGGAAAATCCCGAGCGCCAGCCCCTTGAAGGGTGCGGTCATCAGCTCGACTTCGCTATGGTAATCGGTCTCGGCGATCAGCACCCCGGCGAGCAACCCGCCCACGATCGGCGAGAGGCCGGCAGCGGTCGTCGCGAGGCTGGCGAGGATCACCACCAGCAGGCTGGCGGCAAGAAACAGCTCGGGGCTTTTCGTGCGCGCCGCCTGCGCGAACAGCGAAGGGAGTATGAAGCGCCCGACGAAGAACATCGCGGCGACCGTGGCGACGCCGATCAGCACCGTCTGGACCAGCCCGTCCAATCCCCCGCTCTGCGCGTGCGGCGCCATTGCGCCAAGCAGGAACACGATCGGCACCAGCGCCAGATCTTCGAACAGCAGCATGGCAAAGGCACGGCGACCGACCGGGCTCGACGTGCCAGCCATGGGCAGCACCAGCGCCGTCGAAGAGAGAGCGAGCGCAAGGCCAAGCCCGAGCGAGCCGGTCCAGGGCTCGCCGAAGAGATGCATGCCAAGCCCAATCGCGACCGCGCCGAGGATTAGTTCAGCGCTGCCCAGACCGAAGACAAGCTGCCGCATTGCCCACAGCCTTCGAAAGGAAAGTTCGAGGCCGATCGAGAACAGGAGGAGGATGATCCCGAACTCTGCGAACGGCTCGATCGCATGCGGATCCGTGATGGTGACATGGTAAAGCCAAGGCGCCTGCGGAACCAACGCGCCCAAGCCCGCCGGGCCTACCAGCGCGCCGACAAGGATGAAACCGATGACCGGATTGATCCTGAAACGCGCGAAGGCCGGAATGACCAGGCCGGCTGCGCCAAGGATCACAAGGGCATCGCTGAAACCGGAGGATGCAAGTTGAAGCGGCATGGCCGCATCTTTGCGGCATCGGGCTTCGATTGCCAGCCTCAACTGGCATATTCGCTGAACTAGGCAGCCTGGCCTTCGAATTGCAGGCGAGCAAGCCGCGCATAAAGCCCGTTGCGGCTGACGAGGCTTTCGTGATCACCCTGTTCTACGATCCGCCCATGCTCCATCACGACAATGCGATCCGCGGCCCGGACGGTGGCGAGCCGATGCGCGATCACGATGGTCGTGCGGCCCTTCATGAGCCGCTCGAGCGCCCGCTGGACAAGCTGCTCGGATTCGGCGTCGAGCGCGGAGGTCGCTTCGTCCAAAAGCAGCAGTGGCGCGTCGCGCAGCAGCGCGCGAGCGATGGCGATACGCTGGCGCTGCCCTCCCGAAAGCCGTGCGCCGCCTTCGCCCATGAAGGTGTCAAGCCCGTCGGGGAGCGCCTTGAGGAACGCTGAAGCATTCGCAGCGTCTGCGGCGGACCATAGCTCATCATCGCTGGCGTCCCATCGCCCGTAACGCAGATTGTCGCGTGCGGAGGCGGCAAAAATCACCGTCTCCTGCGGAACCATGGCAATGCGCGCGCGAATGTCGGCTGGATCGGCCTCCGGTAGCGGGACACCATCGAGGGTAACGATGCCCCGCTCGGGATCATAGAATCGCTGGGCCAGCAGAAGCAAGGTCGACTTGCCCGCCCCCGAGGGACCGACCACCGCCACCAGTTCGCCTCGGCGCACGGACAAGCTGAAGTCATCCAGCGCTTTAACTTCCGGACGTGAGGGATAGCGGAAGTCCACATGGTCGAACAGCAGTTCGCCGGCAGCGGGGGAGGGTAAAGCCTTTGGATGAGCAGGGGCACGAATTTCCGGCTCTTCCGCGAGCAGCTCCGCGAGACGCCCCGCCGCGCCCGCTCCGCGCAACAGATCGCCATAGGTTTCAGTAAGGCTGCCAAACGCGCCCGCAACCAGCCCGCCTGTAATGACGAAGGCGGCGATCGAACCGCCGGATAGCTTGCCCGAGGCAACATCCAGCGCGCCTTCCCACATGATCATCGTGATCGATCCGAACACCAGCGCGATGATGACCGCCGTCATGATCGCGCGCAGGCGGATGCGGCGGCGTGACGTTTTGAACGCATTATCCACCGCCGATCCGAAACGCTCGGCCTCGCGCCGTTCCTGTCCAAACGCCTGGACGATCTTCATCGCCCCCAGCGTTTCCGAGATGATCGTCCCGACATCGGCGATACGGTCCTGCGTGCTGCGCGAAAGCGCTCGCACCCGCCGGCCCAGCGTGACAATCGGGATGACGATGAAGGGAATGCCAAGCAGCAGCATGCCGGCAAGCTTCGGGGCGAGCGCCACCAGATAGATGATGCCGCCGGCGCCCATCACCAGATTGCGAAGCGCGACAGAAACCGTGCTGTTGACAATCTGTTCGATGATCGAGGTGTCCGCAGTCAAACGAGACGCAATCTCCGCCGGCCGGTTATCCTCGAAAAAGCGCGGCGCCAATGTCAGCAGATGGCGCTGAACGGCGACGCGGATGTCCGCCACCACGCGTTCCCCCAGCCAGGACACGAAGTAAAAGCGGCTCGCGGTAGCAACCGCGAGCACGATCACGATCAGCAGCAGATAGCGGAAATAGCGGCCGATATCGCCGCCCTGCGCCGCAAAGCCGCGGTCTATCACCAACCTAAAACCGCTCGGGATGGCCAGCGTGGCCGCAGCGGCGGTGATCAGCGCGATTGCAGCCAGCACGATATGGCCGGGATAGCGCGCAGCGAATCGCCAGATCAGGCGGAGATTGCCGATTTTGCGCTGCGGTAAGCCCTTGCTTGTCTCTGCCATTGCCGCGACCTAGCAGGACGATGAATATGTCTCAATCCGACACCATATAGGTCCTGCCGCGTTGCAACGTTAACGGAAAACCCGCTAGTGACGGTTATGACGCGCGTGGAGGACTTTTTTTGATGCTGTATGACAGCTATGAAATTCAACGGTCGCTGCTGGCGGGGGCCAGCGCCTGGGCCAATATGAGCGCGGAGTGGTTGCAGAATCCGGTCAACCCCTTGTCCTATAGCGGGTTCGCGCCGGTCCTAGCGTCCGGTTTTGAAGTGTTTGCACATGCATCGGCGCCGCGGGGAAAACCTCAGTTCGGTCTCAGCAAAACCGTCATCGATGGCAAGCCCGTGCCGGTACGTGAGGAAATCGTGCTCCGCAAACCGTTCGGGCAGCTCAAGCGGTTCGTGCGCGAGGGCGTCGACGGCGGACCTAAATTGCTGATCGTCGCGCCGATGTCGGGCCATTATGCCACGCTTCTGCGTGGGACGATCGAGCGTATGCTGCCGGGCCATGACGTCTACATTACCGATTGGCGCGACGCGAAGCTGGTGCCCACCGACGAGGGCAGCTTCGATCTTGACGATTATATCGATTATCTGATCGCGTTTCTCGAGGCGATCGGCCCGGGTGCGCATATGCTCGCCGTCTGTCAGCCCGCCGTGCCGAGCTATGCTGCGGTCTGCCTGATGTCCGAGGACAATCACCCCTGCGTGCCTCGAACGCTGACGATGATGGGCGGGCCGATCGATACGCGCGAGGCGCCGACGGAGGTGAACACAGTGGCCACCCAGCGCCCGCTCGCGTGGTTCCAGAACAATGTCATCCTCACTGTGCCGGTGCTTTATCCGGGGGCTGGTCGCCGCGTTTATCCGGGCTTTCTGCAACTGACCGGGTTCATGGCGATGAACCTGGGAAATCATCTCGTAAGCCACTGGCAGATGTTCAAGCATCTCGTGGAGGGCGACGAAGAAAGTGCGGAAGCGACCAAGACCTTCTACGACGAATATCGTTCGGTCTGCGACATGGATGCTAAATTCTACCTCCAGACGATCGAGACGGTGTTCCAGCAGCACAAGCTTCCCAAGGGAGAGATGATGCACCGGGACCGCCGCGTTGACCCAGCAGCAATCAAGGATGTCGCCCTTCTGGCCATCGAAGGGGAGCGGGATGACATTTCCGGCCTTGGTCAAACCAAGGCGGCATTGACGCTGGCAAGCGGCCTGGACAACGCCAAGAAGAAATATCTGATAGCGAAGTCAGTAGGCCATTACGGCATTTTCAATGGCCGCCGCTGGCGCGAGCAGATTGCGCCGGTCGTGGATGAATGGATTGCGAAACACGCCGCCTGAATGAGCAAGCGCCGCCTTGAGGTTGCTACCGAGCGCTGGCCCATTGCCGGTGCTTTTACGATCTCACGCGGCGCCAAGACTCATGTCGACGTGGTTCTTGTCACGATCGTCGGAGCGCGTGGAGTGGGTCGTGGGGAGGCCACTCCGATCTATTATCATAGCGAAACGGCGGAATCGGTCGCCGCGCAGGTTCGCTCAGCCCAAGCCGAGATTGAGGCGGGGGCCGAACGAAGCTCGCTTCAATATCTTCTTCCCCGCGGCGCTGCGCGAAATGCGCTCGATGCCGCGCTCTGGGATCTCGAAGCAAAGGAAGAGGGCAGGCCGGCTTGGCAGTTAGCCCAGCTCCCTGCTCTCGTACCCGTGACGACCGCCTTCACCATTTCGCTGGGCTCGCCCGAGCAAATGAAGCAAGACGCGGCTACTGCAGCCGCACGATATCCGCTGCTCAAGCTGAAGCTCGCGGGAGAGGGCGATATCGAGCGCGTGGCGGCGGTTCGCGAAGGAGCACCAGCAGCGAGGCTGATCGTCGACGCGAACGAAGCGTGGACGGGCCGGGACATCGTGGCGGAAGCTACAGCGCTGGCGAAGTTCGGCGTTGAACTGATCGAGCAGCCGGTGCGCGCGGGCGAAGACGCAGCGCTTGATGGGCTGCACAGCCCGATACCTTTCTGTGCCGACGAAAGCTGTCAGGATCGGGCCGATCTTCCCCGCTGCGTTGGACGTTATGCCGCCATCAACATCAAACTCGACAAAGCCGGCGGGCTAACGGAGGCTCTCGCCCTGGCGCATGAGGCACCAGCCATGAACCTCGATTTGATGGTCGGGTGCATGCTTTCCACCTCGCTGGGCGTCGCGCCAGCGTTCCTGGTCGCGCAAGCAGCGCGCTGGGTGGATCTTGACGGTCCGCTCCTGCTTGCTGCCGATCGACAACCCGTAATTCACTTCGAAGGCGGACGCATGAATGCGCCCGACCCGAAGCTGTGGGGCTAAAGCGCAACCTCGGCGATCTTGTCCTTATAGTCCGCTTTCGGATCTGATCCGAACAAGCGCTTGATGCCCGCTGCCATGCTTGAAGCATTCAGCCAGATCGTCGCATTTTCAGTATCGAGACGGAGCAGGCATAGCTTCGGGTCTTGACGCCCGCCTTCGTACCAAGCCGCGATGTGGCTGTTCCAAAGTCGGTCGATCACCTCGTTGCTCCGCTCGATCGACAGCGCGCCATGCACCGTGGCGAACAGGTCATGGCCCTTGGCGACATAATGTGCCATCGCACGATTGGACTGGCCAAGGCTCTGCACCAACCCATTGTCGGTGGTGGTAAAGAACCAGAGCGGGCCATGATGATCCTCGAAAAAGGCGTTCATCGGCTGGCCGTGGCCATCGCGCTCGCCCGCCACGCCCAAGATCATCACCGGACTGGCCTTTAGTTCTTTCCAGAAGCGGGCTTCGATTTCGGCATCATCCGCCATTTCGACACTCCATCCTGTGTGGGTATGACGACAGAACGGCAATGGCATCGGCTTGTTCCGAACGCGCGTGATGGTGACTGTTTCGCCTTTGACCGTCATTAACCATGACCGCGGCTTCGCATTCAGCGCATGTCCGCGCTAGAAATGACCTCGTGCCGAGACAACGAACGAAGCGACGCCTGTCGAAACAGCAACGCGAAGCCATCAGCTTTTTTCTGCTGAGCTACGCGGCGGCCTTCATCATTCTCTACGGCTTCATCGTCTAATCGCAGGCCTTATGCAGGCGCCATGCGAGCCACGCCGCGCCTGAAGTTGCCACCGCCACCATGAGCAGAGTATCCGCCACCGACACGCCGAAATGGAGCAGGATGGCGAGCAGGATCGCCGCCAGTGTCATCGCACCGGAGTTCACGATATTATTCGCGGCCACCGTACGTGCAGTCTCCGATTTCGGCACGGTGGTGGTGAGAAAGGCATAAAGCGGCACGACGAACATGCCTCCCGCCACCGCAATGCCGAATAGATCAAAGGTAAGCCTGTCGGCGCGATGGATTTTGAGGAACTCGGAAAGGGTAAGCAGGGTTCCGCTTTCTGCCGCGGGCCAATATTTGACCGAGTGATAAAGATCCAAGACAAATAATCCCATCGCGACCGCCGCTGCCGGCGAAAAGCGCGCTGAGACTTTGCCGCACAACATGCGGTTGATCGCGATCGAACCCACCGCGACTCCCACCGAAAATACAGCCAGCATCGCAGTCGCCACACCCTCATCAGCGCTCAGCACATTCTTGACGAGCGGCGGGAATTGCGCCGCCAGAATAGCGCCGATCGCCCAAAAGAAGCTGATGGCGATGATGGCGAGGTACAGCCTGCGGATGTGCATCGTCGCCGACACCAGACGGATGGAGGAGCGGATCACGTGCAGGTCGATCAACTGGTTGGGGATTTCGGGCGGGGCAGGGGGAACCATGCCGCCCGTGAAACGGCCGAGGACCGCCATCGCAATCACGAGCAAGGCCATCGTCCAACTCGGCAGATGACCATCATTGATCATGCCTTGCATCGCGCCGCCGACGATCGTGCCGATCAGAATGGCGATATAGGTGGTGGCTTCGACGAGCCCGGTGCCGGGAAGCACCTCGTCCGGTTTCAGATGCTGCGGCAGGATCGCATATTTGATCGGCCCGAAGAAAGTGGAGTGGATGCCCATCGCAAACAGCGCAACCAGCATCAGCGGGATCGAGTGGATGACGAGACCGAGCCCGCCAATGCACATGATCAGGATTTCGGCGGTCTTGACGATCCGGATGATCCCGGCCTTGTCGCGCCAATCGGAAAGTTGTCCGGACAGCGCGGAGAAGAGAAAGAAAGGCAGGATGAAAATGCCCGCTGCAACGGCGTTGAAGACGGCTTCTTTGGTCGGATCCGCGTAGATCGCGTAGGTGACTAGCATCACCATCGCGGTCTTGTAGAGGTTGTCGTTAAAGGCGTTGAGGAACTGCGTGACGAAAAGGGGCAGAAAATTCCGCCGTGCGAGGAGCCGGAAGGATGGCGTCATAAGCGGAGTTAGGCGCGCGGCATCCCTGTTGGCATGGTGGCGGCTTTAGCCGAGCCTAGGCGAGGGGTAAAGCCGATACCACGATCACCCGGAAGGAGACGCTGCGATCATGGCCTGTTCGCGGCGTTGCGCCCCCGCAATCAATCCGGAAATAAGCGCGGTTTCAGGCATGTTACGCCAATATTTCTTTGGCATTTCCTTGCACATGGCGCCGATCTTCAGCCGCGCGGGATTGAAGATGGCGCGTGAGCTCAACCACGTCCGGAACGGTGAACCGCGCACCCCGCACGTTGGAACTCTTGCGATTGATGCAATAATGGCAATCGAAGATGCAGCCACTGGTCAGCAGGATTTCGAGCAGGGAAATGCAGCGTCCGTCAGGCGCATCGCTGTGGCAAATGCCCATGCCCTCGGTTGATCCGACGCCCGTGCGTTAGCCCGAACCGTCGCGGCTCGAAGTCCCTGACGAAGCACAGCTAGCATCATATTTGGCGGCATCGGCAAGGATGGCCAGCTTTGCAGCGATATCAAGCGAACCCATATGTTCATGATATGTTCTTCAGTGCTGTTTGTCCATGCCCGCCGGCGTTGGACCGGATCGGTTCAGGTGCCCGGTTTAAGCACCTGATCGCGAACGGTCGCCGAAAGCGAGGCATCGGTCAACGATGGCGGAACCGCGGTTTCAGTGATCGTCCTTTCGGAGACGGCGCCCATCGGAGTTATGTCGGATGTTGCGGCGGCATCGGCATCGCGAGCATCGCGGGCATCGCGAACGTCTGAAGGATAGGAAGCAGGAGGTGCCGCACGGCTGACAGCCGGAGCCTCGGGCTGGATGCGCGGTCGCGCAATTGCCGTCCCGGCAAGGCCGAAAACAATTGCGGATGCGATCAATATCGCTGGCTTCATGGTCTTTCTCTCACGCAATCACTGGCCTCCGTTTGGAGGCTGCCATAGGGAACGACAGCCCGGACACGGGAGCAAGCGCGTTAAGCATGATTTTCCACGCCGTTCCGTTTTGGAACAAGCATAGCACACGCAACGGATCACTGTGTCACTGGTTCCGCGCCCTAATTAGCCTTTAGCGAGGGCGCTGGCTTGCCAATAATTGCGACGCGGCGGCACCAGAGGTACCGCCGCGAGGCTCAAAGAACTTCGCGCATTTGCGCGTGATGGATCAGCGGGCAGCGACGCAGGGGCTATTTATTCTTACCGTTTCCGCTCGA
>Ga0207671_10006088_pt1 | contig 10862 bp, 10 predicted proteins | sample KBSC24metaG_FD_184352 | JGI IMG/M metagenome (GOLD analysis project Ga0207671, IMG submission 184352) | Corn rhizosphere microbial communities from Kellogg Biological Station, Michigan, USA - KBS C2-4 metaG (SPAdes) (version 2) | ecosystem: Host-associated > Plants > Roots > Rhizosphere > Soil... | reverse complement strand
GCCGAGCACGTGTTCGCCGATCGCCCGCCCGACGGCTTCGACGCCGGCCTGGACGAGCGCTGGGCGGGGCACGTGGGCGAGCTGGTCGCGCGTCACGCCGGCGAGCTGGCGGCGATCGTGGTGGAGCCGGTCGTGCAGGGAGCGGGGGGGATGCGCTTTCACTCGCCGGCGTGCGTGGCGTTGCTGCGGGAGCTGTGCGACGAGCACGGCCTGCTGCTCGTGCTGGATGAGATCGCGACCGGCTTCGGACGCACGGGAGAGCTGTTCGCATGCGAGCACGCGGCGGTCGCCCCTGACGTGATGTGCGTGGGCAAGGCGCTGACCGGCGGCTATATGACGCTCGCGGCGACGCTCTGCACGCATAGGGTCGCCGAGGTCGTCTGCGCAGGCGAGGGAAGTGGCCTAATGCACGGCCCGACGTTCATGGCCAACCCGCTTGCCTGCTCGGTCGCGCTGGCGTCGCTGGACCTGCTTGCGCGGGAGGACTGGCGCGGACGCGTCGAGGCGATCGAGCGCGGCCTGCGGGCGGGACTGGAGCCGGCGCGCGCGCTGCCCGGCGTGACGGACGTGCGCGTGCTCGGCGCGATCGGCGTCGTGCAGCTCGGCCACGAGGTCGACATGGCAGCGGCCACGGCGGCGGCCGTCGCGCACGGCGTGTGGCTGCGCCCGTTTCGCGACCTCGTCTACGCCATGCCGCCCTACGTGATCGGCGACGCGGACCTGGCGCGTGTGACCGACGCGATGCTCGCCGCCGTCGACCGCTGCGCGTAGTGGGCGCCGGCCCGGGCGACCGGGCGCGGGCTGTGGCTGGCCCGGACCGCGGCTGGGCCTCGGCTGTGGGCTCAGGCCTGGCCTGGCCTGGGCTCTGGGCTGGGCTGGGCTCACGGCCGGGCTGGCTCAGGTCGGCTGCGGCACCGAGCGCGGCCGGGCGATGCGCGCGAGCAGATCGAGGCGCAGCATGCTCGACGGGGGCAGCCGCCGGCTGCCGACGCGCTCGAATGCGCGGTAGACGACGCGGTCGCGTGCGGCCGCGCGGTAGAGCCGTCGCTCGAGCGGGTTGATCGGCCGGCCGCTGGCGATGTCGGCGATCATCAGGTAGTGCGCAAGCAGGCGCTTGCGGTGGACGCGGCGGTAGCGCTCGAGCGCCGCGTCGATCGCGCTGTGGCCGCCGCGCAGCGCGTCCGCGGTCTCCTGCACGAGCCAGTCGGCGCTCTGAAAGGCCCAGCCGCAGCCCACGCCCCACAGCGGATCCGCGGCGAGCGCGGCGTCGCCGACGAACGCAAGACCCGGGCGCGCGGCGCGACGCAGCACGTTGGGCAGCTCCAGCTTGCCGAGCAGTTTGGACTCGAGCGTCGCCTCGTTGAGGCTCGGGCCGTCGGGCAGCGCGTTGACGCTGCGCCGGTAGGCGCCGTGCAGGTCGGCCTGGAACTCCGGCAGGCGGTCGCGGTGGGGCGCGAGCAACACCACGGTGAGGTCGTCCTCGTTGGGAAACGTGTACGCGGCGTCGGGGTCGAGCAACCACATCTTCGAGCGCGTCGTCAGCGGACGCAAGCCGCGCCAGTAGCCCCAGTAGAAGAAGCGGTTGTGCGGCTTGACGCGGCCTGGCTCGCGCGCCCAGCGGGCGACCTTGGAGTCGCGGCCGTCGGCCGCGACGACGAGCTTTGCGCGGATGTCGCGGCGCTCGTGCGTGCGGCTCTCGATGCGCACGCCCTGCGGGCGCGCATCGCCGAGCAGGCCGCAGGCGCTCCAGCCGGACATCAGCTCCACGCCGGGCGTGTCGGCGGCGAGCTTGCGCAGGATCGGGTCGAGCGTGCGGCGCGTGACGTTGTAGCCGTGCGGCGGGATGTCGTCGGCGACGATCCAGCCGCTGCCCGACGTCCACAGGTCGATGCTGTTGTGCACCGCGCCGCGCTGCTCCAAAAGCGGCGCCAGGCCCAGCTGCTCGATCGTCGGCATGGCGCTGGACTGGATGAAGTGCGTGCAGACGGTCTTGTACGCCTCCAGCGCGGGGCGGCGCTCGATCAGCGCCACGCGCGCTCCGCGCTGTGCGAACAGCCGTGCGGCCGTGCAGCCCGCGGTGCTGGCGCCGACGATCGCGACGTCGAAGGGCTCGGCGTCCGAGGCCGCGCTCATCGCCGCCCGAGGCGGGCCTGCAAGCGCTGCAGCTTGACCATGCCGCGCTCGCCCATGCTGCCGGGCGCCGGCACGATCCCGAGCTGGCGGGCGAGGTCGTTCATGTCGTAGAACGCGCGATAGAGGGCAATGCGCCCGTCGCGCATGGTCCACTGATCGACGCCGTCGACATGCATCCGCCGCCCGGTCGCGGCGAAGCCGGGCGGTTCGATCGCCCCGCGGTTGGTGCCCTCCATGTGCCAGGCCCAGAAGACCACGTCGCCGCTGACCGACACCAGCGGCGGGTCGGGCTCGCCGAACTGCAGGTCGGGAAAGCCGCGGAAGCTCGCGCGCATGAATTCCTGGACCTCGGCGACGCCGCGGGCAGGCTCGGGCAGCGCTGGGTCGGCCCAGACGATGTCGTCGGTCACGAGCTCGGCCATCGCCGCCGTGTCGCACTCGTTCCACGCGGCGCGGTAGCGCGCCGTGAACTCGCTGAGGTTTGCCGGTACGTTCGCTGTCGGGGCGTTTGCCGCGATGTGATCAACCATAGCCCCGCGAGGCCCAGGCGCGCAACCCCTCCGCTGCACGCATCAGCGGGTGCGTTTGACGCCCGGTCGCTCGCCGAGCCAACGCCTCCAGGGCAGTTCCGCGCCCGCCCGGGCGAGCTCATCCATCTGCGGGGCGCTCACGCGAGCAAGCGTGTCGACCTCCACGGAGCCGAAGCGCGCGATCGTCTGGAGATTGGAGCTCTCCAGGCGCGACGGCCGCTCGGGCCAAGGGGTGAGCACGACGGCGCGAACGCCCAGCCCAGCCGCCCGGGCGCACTGCAGCGTCAGCAGCGTGTGGTTGATCGTGCCCAGACCCGGGCGCGCGGCGATCAGCAGCGGCAGCCGCAGCGCTACGGCGAAGTCGCAGACGGTCAGGTTCTCCGCCAAAGGCGACAGCAGCCCGCCGACGCCCTCCACGATCACCGTGCCGTCGGCGTTCTCGCGATCGGCGACGGCGGCGGCGCCTGCCGCGAGCACGCGGCGCGCCTGCAGGGCCTCGCCGGCCAGCTCGGCCGCCAGCAGCGGTGACACCGCCGGCCCGTAGCGCAACGGCGCGACCTCGTCGGCGGGCATGCGCGCGGCGGCGGCGAGCAACTCGTGATCGGCCGGCCAGGATTGCGCCGACCCGTCGTTGGCCTGCTCGTGCTCGTCGAGGCCCGTAACGGCCGGCTTGTGCGCCGAGACTCGCTCGCCTGCCGCGGTCATCGCCGCGAGCAGCGCGGCGCTGAGCGCTGTCTTGCCGACGCCGGTGTCGGTTCCGGTTACGAACAGCCCGCGCATCGGTGCCGAGCGCGCTGCGCTATGCGGCGTCTGCGACGTTCTCGCGCTCGCCGTCGAATGGCGCGTTGGCCGCGCCGGCGGTCGCGTCGACCGGCGCCGGCGGTCGCGGCGGGCGTGGCCGCTCGATGTCGAACGGCGCCGCCATCGCCGATTGTCCCGTCGAGGGCTCGTGAGCCTCGCGCTCGGGCACGTCGTCGGGCTCGAGCGCGGGCTGTCGCTCGGGCGGCGTACCCACCTGCGCCGGGTCCAGGCCGAGCTTGCGCGCGGCCGCCGCGAGCACCTCTGCGGCCATGCGCATGTCTGTCGCGGTGTGCGAGGCCATCGCCGCCAGGCGCAGCCGCGAGGTGCCGGGCGCGACCGTGGGCGGCCTGATCGCCTGCGCGAACACGCCGCGCTCGATCGTCTCCTGGCACAGGCGCAGCGTGTCGCGCTCGTCGCCGACGACCAGCGGCACTATGTGCATGTCGCCCTCGGCGACCGCAAAGCCCTCGCGCGCGAGCGCGCGACGCAGCGCACGGGCGTTGGCGTTGAGCCGCTCCACGCGGTGCGGGCGCTCCTGCAAGAGCTCCAGCGCGGCGAGCGCCCCGGCGATCGACGGCGGCGGCGGCGCGGTCGAGAAGATGAACGAGCGCGACGTGTTCAGCAGGTAGCGCACCATCTCCTCGTCGGCACAGACGTATGCGCCGTAAGAGCCCAGGGCCTTGCCCAGCGTGCCGACGATCGCATCGACCTCGCCGTCCAAGCCCTGCTGGGCGAGCACGCCGCGCCCGCCCGGGCCATACGTGCCGATCGCGTGCGCCTCGTCGACGACCAGCCGCGCTCCCGACGCCTGCGCGAGCTCGACGATCTCCGCCAGCGGCGCCACGTCGCCGTCCATCGAGAAAACTGAGTCGGTCACGATCAGACGCCCGCCCTGCGCGCTGCCGCGCCCGCCGCTGCGGCGCATGCTCCACAGCAGGTGTTCGACGTCGGCGTGCCTGTAGACGACGACCTCTGCGCGCGAGAGCCGGCAGCCGTCGACGATCGAAGCGTGGTTGAGCTCGTCGGAGAAGACCGTGTCGCCACGTCCTGCCAGCGCGCCGATGACGCCCAGGTTCGCGAGATAGCCCGAGCCGAACAACAGGCAGGACTGTCTGCCCGCGAACGCCGCCAGGCGCTCCTCCAGGCGGCGGTGGACGGTCATCGTGCCGGAGATCAGCCGCGACGCCCCGGCGCCGACGCCCCAGCGCATCGCCGCCTCAGCCGCCGCCTCGCGCACGCGCGGATGATCGGCGAGGCCCAGATAGTTGTTCGAGCACAGCAGCAGCACCGGCTGGCCGTCGAGCAGCACCGTCGGACCCTGCGGACCGGAGACGAGTCGCAGCCGGCGCGTCAGCCCCGCGCGCTCGAGCTCTGCCAGGCGCTCATCGATCTCTGTCGTTGCAAGTCCCCCGTCCATCTCGCTCCCGTCCTCGTGTGTCGGTTCCTATCGCGCCGTGACCGTCCTCGGCGCCTCGTCCGCCTGTTGCCCCGGCGCGTCCCGGCCTGCCGCGCTCGCCCCGACGGGCACACGGTTGGGCGCGCCGTCCGGGCGTGGGGGAACCGCGCGCTTGGCGCTGTAGCGAAGCTGCGTCGACGGGTCCCACAGGCGGATCTTCAGGCCGTCCTCGCCGGTCTTCGCGGCCTGCTCGGTCGTCGTCGCCGCCGCCGCGCCGGCGCCGGCCGAGGCCGCGATCAGCTCGTCGACCAGGTCGGGCGTCTCGCCGGACAGCCACCCCGAGCGGTTGTCCGGACGTGGGTTGGCGGCGTTGTCGGGCTGGCGCGCGACGTTCAGGCCAAGCTGCTCGAACATCTCGCGGTCGGCCTCCGGCGTGTTGCCGAGCGTCGTCAGGAAGTTGCCCATCATCACGCCGTTGATGCCCGCACGCACGGCAAGCTGCTGCAGCTCGCCCAGGTTCTCCACGCGGCCGCCGCACAGCCGGAACAGGGCGCCGGGAAGGATCAGGCGGAAGATCGCGATCCACTTGACGGCCTCCCACGGGTCCATGTACTCGCGATCGCCGAACTTCGTGCCGGGACGCGGGTTGAGCATGTTGATCGGCACGCTCGTCGGGTCGATCTCGGCCAGCTCGAAGGCCATCTCCACGCGCTGCTCGCGGCTCTCGCCGAGGTTGAGGATCCCGCCGACGCACGTCTCCAGGCCCGCCTCGCGCACGGCGGCGATCGTGCGCAGCCGTCCCTCGTAGCGGACCGTGCTGGTGACCTCGTCGTAGTAGCTGTGTGCCGTCTCGACGTTGTGGTGCACGCGCTGGATGCCGGCCTCGCGCAGCGCCTTGGCGCGCTCGGCGGAGATGTGCCCGACCGAGGCGCAGCGCTTGAGGTTGGTCTGCTCGGAGACCAGGCGAACCCCTTCGAGGTACTTCTGGAAGTCACGCTTGGAGAGCCCCTGGCCCTGCGTGACCATGCAGAAGCGATGGGCTCCGGCCGCCTCGGCCGCGCGTGCGTGTTCGAGCACCTGCTCGGGCTCCATCATCGCGTGCAGCGGCGTCTCGGCGTCGGCGAAGCGCGACTGCGCGCAGAAGCCGCAGTCCTCGGCGCAGCCGCCCGACTTGGCGTTGACCAGCGAGCACATGTCGGTGGAGTCCGAGAAGCGCTCGACGCGCGCCTGCCACGCCCGTTGCACGAGCGCCTCGATCTGCTGGCGATCCTCGATCTCGCCGAGGCGCAGAGCCTCGTCGCGAGTGATCAGCGGCGGCATGCAGCGGAGGTTATGGAGCGTTGCGGACGGCAGCGAGCCGCAGCCGGCGCGATCGCTCAGCGTGCGGCTTGCGCCAGCGCGCTCATCAGCTTGGCCGCCTCGTCGGCGCCGAGCTCCTGCTCGCGAACGAGCGATCGCCAGGTGGAGAAAGCGATCGCGTGACCGATTGCCGCTCGCGTGCGTCGTCGGGCGTGGCCACGAAGCGCCGTTCCCGCCAGGAGCGTGTCCTGGACTGCCTGAAGGTAGTCGCGAAACGCGCCGAAGCGCTCACGAACGAGCGGCAGGTCTTCGTCGCGAAGAAGGTTTTCGAGCATCGGCGCGGTTCGCCTGTAGAAGGCATAGAGCTCGTCGAGCGCGACCTGCAGACGCTCGCCGGGATCCTCGATGCTCGACCAGGCGAGCGGATCGGGGGGCGGATTGGCGGCGCCCCAGTGCGCGCTGCACGCATCGAACAGGGCCGCCTCGTCGGCGAAGTGGCGGTAGACGGTCGAGCGACGCACGCCGGCGTGCTCGGCGACCGCGCTGATCGAGGTGCGCGAGGGCCCGAGCGTCCCGTGCAGCTCCACTGCGCTCTCGGTGATCCGCAGGCGCGTCTGCCGCTGGGACTCGGCCCGGCGCCGCATGCGATATGGACGGGGTTGATCGGCCATGGCTGTCTGATCAATATGACAGGTCGATCGGCCATCTGTATAGTTCGCGCGACATTACTGTTCGATGAAAGGAGAGGTGCAATGCGCACCGCACAGCCCCGGGTCGTGGGCCCCGCAGACGGCAAGGCCGGATTTCTCGGCAGCATCGGTGTGCGCTTCATGCTCGACGGAGAGACCAGCGACGGCGGCTTCGCGCTGGTCGAACACCCGATGTCGGCGCACGCCCTCGCCGCGCCGCTGCACAAGCACGCCCGCGAGGACGAGTACAGCTACGTGCTGGAGGGTCGCATGGGGGCGCTGCTGGGCGACGACGTGCTCGAAGCCGGCCCCGGCGATCTCGTGTTCAAGCCCCGCGACGAGTGGCACACCTTCTGGAACGCCGGAGACGACCCCTGCCGGATCCTGGAGATCATCGCGCCGGCCGGCTTCGAGCGCTTCTTCGCCGAGCTCGTCGATCTCGGCGGCGTCGCGCACGCCGGCCCGGACGTGCTCGGCGAATTGTGCGAGCGCTACGCGCTGGAGATGGACCCCGCGAGCGTGCCTGGTCTGGTCGAGCGCTTCGGCGTGCGCTTCCCCGCCGAGCCGCTCGCGTCCTGAGCGAGCCGGACGCCCGCCGCTCGCCGGCTGCAGCGCGCGCGGCCGGCGCTACTCGCCCTGCCAGCGCGGCGGGCGTTTCTCGGCGAACGCGCGCATCCCCTCCTGCATGTCCTTCGATGCGAAGGAGGCGCGGCGCAGCTCGATCAGCTCGCGTTCGACGTCGTCCTGGAGCGTCCCCTCGGCCGCCAGCAGGGCCTCGATCACGCGCTTGTTGCCGGTCTGCGACAGCGGCGCGTTGCCGGCCAGCTCCGTCGCCAGCTCGAGCGCCAGGGATTCCAGCTGCGCCTCCGGGGCGACGCGCGTGACCAGCCCCCACTGCAGGGCCGTCGCCGCGTCGACGTGGCGTCCGAGCAGGAACAGCTCGCGCGTGCGCGGAGCGCCGATCGCGTCGATGAACCGGCGCAGGCCGGTGTGCGAGTAGACCAGGCCGAGCTTCGCCGGCGGCATGCCCAGTTTGATCTCCGCCCTGGCGACGCGCAGGTCGCACGACAGCGCCAGCTCCAGCCCGCCGCCGATCGTGTGCCCGGGCAGCATCGCCAGGGTGGGGCGGGGAAAGCGCTCGAGCGCGTCGATCGCTTCGGTGAACGGATGCGCCACCAGGCGCTCGGCGCGCTCCTCGAATTCCTCGGTCGGGATCTCACCGATGTCATAGCCGGCGGAGAACATGCCGTGCGCGCCGGTGATCATCAGACAGCGCGCCGCCGAGGCCTCGGCGAGCGTGGCCGTGATCGCATCGAGGATCGGATGATCCAGCGCGTTGCGCTTGGCCGCGTTCGAGATCGTCAGGCGCACGACGCCGGGCGCGGGCTCGTCGACGAGCAGCTTGCCGTCGGCCAGCTCGCGGGTTGGGGCGGTGTCGGACATCGCGCGGACAGGCTAGTGAAGCGCCCGCGCCGGCGGCGCTTGCTACTCGAGCACGACGAGCGTGTCGCCCTCGTTGACCGCTTGGCCCTCCTCGCAGCAGATCTGGGTGACCTTGCCCGAGTCCTCGGCCTCGACGGGCATCTCCATCTTCATCGACTCGAGGATCGCCACCGTGTCGCCCTCCTCGATCTCGTCGCCGACGGCGCACTCGATTTTCCATACGGTGCCGGTTATATGGGCCTCTACCGCGGACATCTGACCTCCAGAGCGTCAAGAACGGCGATCGTCGCCGACCGCCGGGACAATAGCCTGCGAGCCCGACAGCGCTTCGTCGCGATGCGCTTAGCCGCCGACACCCGGCGCGATCGTTCAACCACGCCATGCCCGCAGGCACCTTCGCAATCGTCACCGCATACAACGAGGCCGAGCGCATCGGGGCGACGCTCGACGCGCTCGAGCGAGCCTTTCCGGGGGCGAGCGTGTTCGTCGGCGACGACGGCTCCAGCGACGCCACTGCGCAGATCGCCCGCGCGTGCGGCGCGCACGTCGTGCGCAGCGAGCGTGTGATCGGCAAGGGGGGCGCGGCGACGCTCGCCGTGGAGGCGGCCCTGCGCGCGGCCCGCGCCGGGCCAGGACCGGCCGGGGACCGGCCGGGCGGCGTCGGCGGCGTCGGCGGCGCGGGTGGGCGCGGGGCGGTCTTCCTGCTGTGCGACGGCGACCTGGGCGAGTCGGCGCAGGCGCTGAGCGCCCTGACGAGCGCGGTCGAGCGCGGCGAAGCGGACGTCGCCGTGGCGGCGTTCGCCACGCGCGTTGGCGGCGGCTTCGGGCTGGCGCTCGGCTTCGCACGCTGGGCGATCCGGCGGCGCTGCGGCCTGGACACCGTCGCGCCGATCTCCGGCCAGCGCGCGCTCAGCGAGGCGGCGCTCGCCGACGTGCTGCCGTTCGCGCACGGCTACGGCATGGAGGTGGGCATGACGATCGACGCCGTTCGCGCGGGCCATCGCGTGCGCGAGATCGAACTGGAGCTGACGCATCGCGCCAGCGCGCGAACGCTCGCCGGCTTTGCTCATCGCGGCGCGCAGCTCGTCGACTTCGCGCGCGCGTATCTGGCGCGGGGTAGGCTCGCGCGAGCATGATCCTGGCGATCGATCAGGGCACGACCGGCACGAGCTGCCTGGTCTTCGACGAGCAGGCCGAGCCGATCGGCCAGTCCTATCGCGAGTTCACGCAGCATTTCCCGCAGCCCGGCTGGGTCGAGCACGACGCGCAGGAGATCTGGCAGGTGACCATGGCCGTCGCCGGCGAGGCGCTGGGCGACGCCGGCGCGCGACCGGGCGACCTGACGGCGCTGGGCATCGCCAACCAGCGCGAGACGGTCTGCGTGTGGGACCCCGACAGCGGCGAGCCGCTGCACAACGCGATCGTCTGGCAGGACCGGCGCACGGCGGCGCGCTGTGAGCAGCTGCGCGAGCAGGGCCACGAGGCGCTGGTGCGCGCGCGCACCGGGCTTGTGCTCGACCCCTACTTCTCGGCGACGAAGATCGAGTGGCTGCTCGAGCACGTCGAGGGGCTGCGCAAACGCGCGCAGAGCGGGCGTGCGCTGTTCGGCACGGTCGACTCGTGGCTGACCTTCAAGCTGACGGGCGAGCACGTGACCGACGCGACGAACGCGTCGCGCACGCTGCTCTACGACATCGGCGAGGGTCGCTGGGATCCCGAGCTGCTGGAGCTGTTCGGCGTGCCCGAGCGCTCGCTGCCGCGCGTGCAGGCCAGCGCCGGTCCCTTCGGGCAGGCGCGCGCCGAGCGGCTGCACGGACACGCCGTGCCCGTGTCCGGCGTCGCCGGCGACCAGCAGGCGGCGCTGTTCGGGCACGCATGCGTCGATCCGGGCATGGGCAAGAACACCTACGGGACGGGATCTTTCGTGCTTATCAACGCCGGCTTCCAGGCGCCCCGGACGCCACCGGGCGTGCTCGTGACGGCCGCCTGCTCGGTCGGCGAGGCGCGCGCGTATGCGCTGGAGGCGTCGATCTTCGTCACGGGCGCGGCCGTGCAGTGGCTGCGCGACGGCCTGGGGATCATCGAGCGAGCAGAGCAGACCGAGGCGCTGGCGCGCGAGCTGGACGGCAACGACGGCGTGTACTTCGTTCCCGCGCTCACCGGCCTGGGCTCGCCGCACTGGGACCCGCACGCGCGGGGGACGATCGTCGGGCTGACGCGCGGCAGCACGCGCGCGCACATCGCACGCGCGACGCTCGAGGCGATCGCCTACCAGACGGTCGACGCGGTGCGCGCGATGGAGCCCGCGTGTCCGCAGCCGCTGAGCGAGCTGCGCGCCGACGGCGGAGCGAGCACGAACGCCTGGCTGATGCAGTTCCAGGCCGACGTGCTGGGCGTGCCGGTGGCGCTGGGCGGGCTGTCGCAGATGACCGCGTTGGGGGCGGCCTATCTCGCGGGCGTGGGCGCCGACCTGTGGACCGTCAGCGACCTGCGCGGCGAGCACGGCCGACTGGCCGCGCGCGAGCGCGGGCGCTACGAGCCGCGCATGGGCGAGGACGAGCGCGCCGGGCT
>Ga0207671_10006085_pt1 | contig 10864 bp, 9 predicted proteins | sample KBSC24metaG_FD_184352 | JGI IMG/M metagenome (GOLD analysis project Ga0207671, IMG submission 184352) | Corn rhizosphere microbial communities from Kellogg Biological Station, Michigan, USA - KBS C2-4 metaG (SPAdes) (version 2) | ecosystem: Host-associated > Plants > Roots > Rhizosphere > Soil... | reverse complement strand
CGTACCTGCATTCAGCGGCAGGCGAATGGCTGGCAAACGGGCGATCGTCACCGGCGCGGGTTCCGAGCATGACGAGATCGGCATCGGCCGTGCCATCGCAATCGCGCTTGCGGGCGAAGGCGCGATGGTCGGCTGCGTCGATCTTGCGCTCGATCGGGCCGAAGCGACGTGCGCTCACATCCGCGACCTTGGCGGCCAAGCCGTTGCCATCGCGGGCGACGTCGGCCGTACGGACGAATGTTCGCGGATCGTTGATGTAACGGCCGACGCTTTCGGCGGCATCGATACGCTGATCAACAATGTCGGCATCTCGGTGCCCACCCGGCTTGCCAGCCTGGACGAGGCGCAGTGGGATCGCATCTATTCGGTCAACCTCAAGAGCGCCCTGATGATGAGCCGTTTCGTGGTGCCGCACATGATCGCGGCGCGTGGCGGGTCGATCACCAACATCTCGTCGATCGCCGGCATCCGCGCGCATGGATCGCTGGCGTACGGCACCTCGAAGGCGGCAATGGCGCAATTATCGCGGGAGATCGCCGCATTGCACGGCCGCGACGGCATTCGGGCCAACACCGTCGCGCCCGGTCACGTGATGACGCCCCATGTGGCCCGGATGCTGCCGCCCGACATGCGCGAGGCCCGGCGCAAGATCGGCCCGCTCGGCATCGAAGGCGGGGCGTGGGACATCGCGATGGCGGTACTTTATCTGGCTAGCGATGAGGCGCGCTTCGTCACGGCAGTCGAGCTAGCCGTCGACGGCGGCGTGACGCAAACCGGGCCATTGTTCGCTCACGGCCTGATCGCCAGGGAAGACGGCATCACGGCTCAATGAGCAGCCTTCTGCTTGGGGATCTGCGTCACGTCCATCGTGACGGCGAGAAGACTTTCGTCCTTCGCGACCTTTGAGACCGTCCAGGCGCGGGTGGTCGAGGTTCAACGGTGCTTGAAGTGCGCGAACAGCATCTTCCCTCCCTGCGCGGTCCTGGGCTGCTGGCGTCTCTTCAGCGTCGGCGGAGATCCGCGTTTCCATCACGCACGTGATCAAGCTCTGCGAGCCCAGGAGTTGTGTTGTCCGCGCCGTAGGCGGCCGCTACCCGTCTGTACCATAAGGCACCGCCCAACGACCTAATAAGCGACTACGGCTGAGAATCGAGCCAGGGCGGCGCCGGAGAATCCGGCGCTTGGTTATTACCGATTGATCCGATGGCAAGAAATGCCGCGATGTTAGGGGAGGTAAGAAGATGAAGAAATCTATGATAGTTGCGACTTTGGCGACAGGTGTTTGCCTGTCGAGCGTGGCTCAAGCCCAGAATGCTCCGCAATCCAGCACGGGTCAGCCGCCCGCGGCTGCTGCGCCGGCCACAGATCAGCCGACACCGGCTGCTCAGGCCGGAGCGGAGACGGGCGACATCGTGGTGACCGCCCAACGGCGCGAAGAGCGACTGCAGCGTGTCCCGATATCGATCACGGCGATCGGTTCCGCGCAGCTCGAGACCCGTGGCGTAAGATCCGTCGCGGATTTGGCTCGCACTCCGATCAATAGTGTTACCGTGCAGCCGTTTGCGGGCAATCCGCAGATCCTGCTCCTCGATTTGCGAGGCGTGACCACCTCGGACCCCGGCCAGGGCACCATCGAGCCAGGTGTCGCGATCTACGAAGATGACGTCTACGTCAGTCGCGCTCAGGCGGCGGGCAACACGCTTTCCGATCCGGAACGCATCGAGGTGCTCCGCGGGCCGCAGGGCACGCTCTTCGGCCGAAACGCCGAAGGCGGCGCGATTCGGATTGTCACAAAGCGTCCAACCGGTGTCTTTGGCGGGGATTTCCGCGTGTCTGTCGGAGATTATGGCAATCGTCATTACATCGGACATTTGAACTTGCCGGAATTTGCCGGATTCTCGATCAAAATCGACGCACTTCACGACGATGTCGGCGGTTATGTGAAAAATGGAACGACACCTAATCCGCTGGTCGCCCACCAATATGACTTTGGTTACCAGAACAATACCGGCATTCGAGCCGCGGTTCGCTTCAAGCCGGCTAGCAACCTAACCTTCGACTACTCCTTTACTCACCTGGTCACCCGTGTCTCAAACGATTATCATTCGCTGACGAATCCAGGTGCGCGCGCGCCGGCGTCCTATCCACAGTTTCTGGCCCCGGTTCGTGGAACGGCGGAAACCGACGTGCATGATTTCAACGACACTTCTTGGACCGGTCTATATCAAGACGTCTATCGCAGTAAAACTGATGCTCACACTTTTACCGCGCAATATGATATCACTAATCGTTTGCAGGTGAAATCGATCACCGGTTATCGTCAACTGGCTTTCGATGGCTCCAACGACTTGGGCGGCGCCTTCGCTTTTGTGAACAGCCCGTTCCTCATTCCCGCAGGATCGACGGTGGCCTCGCTGAACATTCAGCCAGCCTATAGCAACCAGTCTCTCGGCGTTCCTGGAACGACCCCGGTTTATGCTATCAGCGCGTCCAATCCTATCGTTAATCGCGTCACCTCCCGCGCTTTCAGCCAAGAACTCCAGGTGGTCGGATCGACCGACACCCTACAATATCAATTTGGCGCCTATTACTATCACGAGGATGTGTTTGACGCGCGTGAGAATGCCTTCACGGTTATCTATACCAATCCCACGTACACCAGCTTTTTGGCATTGAACCCGTTCCAACTGCATGGTGCGGTTGCGGCGGCCGCGCTCGGAACCGGCGGCATCACGCAGATCACGGCGAAAGCGCGGACTATTGCCGGCTATGGGCAGGTGACTTGGTCGCCGAGCTTCGCCAACGGGCGCCTGCACCTGACCGGCGGCCTGCGCTATACGGACGACCAGAAAGATTTTCTACGAACGCTGAACAACGGTGTGCCGGTGAACAACGTCGGTAGGCCGTTCCGCACGTCACGCTTTGATCCCATGGCCACCATTGCCTTTGACCTCACGCCGGACGTGAACGCCTACGCACGTTACGCAACCGGGTACAAGGCCGGCGGCGTCAGCGTACGTTCGCCGAGTTTCCTTCCATTCGGTCTGGAATCGGTGCGGTCCTACGAGTTGGGTTTGAAGAGTCAGTTCCTTGATCGGCAACTGACGTTCAATGCGGCACTGTTTCAGAACGACATCAGTAACCGTCAGCTCAACTTCCAGCCTAATCCGCTAACGGCGCCGTCGCTGGTCGATACCGTCAACACGCCAGGCACGACCCGCATCCGCGGCGTCGAGATTGAGCTTGGGATGCGGCCGAGCCGGAACTTGTCGCTGAGCCTCAATGGCGCCTACACTACGTTCAGATTGCCCGCGGAACTGCTCGCGCTGAATGCAGCGCTTCCAGCATCAGCACGTGGCGATTACTCCGTGCAAAACACGCCAGAGCTTCAGGCTAGCGCCGCCATCGATTGGACGGTGTTACGCACGGGCGATAACGTAACGCTGAACGCGCATGTGGATTATGCGTTTGCCGATAAGGTGCGTGGCACCGGCCGGATCGCCATCAATCAGTTCGTTTGGCCGCTGGAGCGCCATCAGGGAAATGCGCGTCTGACGCTGGACGGGATCAAGGTAGGTCCAACCACTGCGCGCATCTCGGCTTACGTGAACAACTTTACCGATGAGATCTACCCAATCTACTCAGCGCCCAGCGGCAACTACATCCAGAACCAACCACGGCAGTTTGGCGCGGAGCTGGGTGTTCGCTTCTGATCGTTTAAGCCCATATCCCCGAGGGGCGGGAGACCGCCCCTCGGGCAGCTGCGCCAAGCGGAGTGTCTTTTCGCAAGCGTTTTGATAAACTCCGTGGCAACGGCACAACTTCGGATGATCAACGTCAGGACGATAAATTGACGGGAGAAAAACAATGTGATGCGAGCAGGAACGAGGCGAACCTGGTATCTCGTCTGAACGCTCGGATCGACAATAATCCGTTTGGTACTTGGCTTGGTATGCGGGTCGTGGAGGCGCGACAAGGATTCGCTCGAACCGAAACCGCATGGCGCGAAGAATTCGGGTCTACGCGAGAAAGCGGTGCTGTACACGGTGGTATCTTGGCGAGCCTGCTTGATGCTTGTTCGTCAGCGGCAATTTCAACAATCACCGATAGGGTGGCAACGACTGTGGACCTCAGGGTGGACTATCATTGCATCGCAAAGCAGGGACAGCTCATCACGGAGGCACAGGTCATTCGTTCCGGCGGCAGCATCGCGACGGTTGACGCTGTTATACTGGACCAAACCGGAGTTCGCGCGGCGAGTGCTCGTGGAACGTTTGCCCATGCCAAAACTCAACTATGAACGCCCAGGCGAATAGTTGCGCAATACGGCCCCAGCGTCGATGGGATCAAGCGTGTATACCCAGCGCAGCGCGTAATGTGCGAACGAAAGCGCGATGATCGCAGTATGACAGACGCGGAGTTCACGGCCCTGATCGATTGTTATGGTCAGCCAGTGATAGACGCACCACTTGGCGCGTTACTGACAAGCCAGGCCTTGGCCACGCCATCGGCGTCTGCACTCTCTATTGGCGGTCGCGACTGGACGTTTGCGGCGCTCGATGCTCGGTCAAATCGTCGTGCCCGTCAGCTGAGCGGAGCTGGGGTAGGCAAAAGCGATCGCGTGATGATCGCAATGCCCAATCGGGTTGAATTCGTCGAAGCAGTATTCGCGACCTGGAAGCTCGGAGCCGTCCCCTGCCCGGCCTCCTGGCGGTTAGCTCCGACTGAATTTAGCGAACTGGTTACAATGCTGCAGCCTCGCGCTGTCGCCGGTACGTCAGGGCTGTCTGTAGCGGGTGCGACGTTGATCGATGTCGATGAACCTATCCCCAACCTGATTTCGGACGCGCCGTGGCCGCCGTCAGCCGTGGCACCCGGCAAGATTGTCAACAGCGGCGGAAGCACCGGTCGACCCAAGCTTATCATCGATCCCCAGCCGTCCGCCTGGGGCCCCGCCAAGGAAGGGCGCAGACGACCGCCACGAATTGTGTTGCTCAACCCGGGACCGCTGTACCACAGCGCTCCGTTCTCCTACGTGGCGATGTCGCTGGCTCAGGGCAGTCATGTGGTGTGCATGGATAGGTTCGACGCCGTCGAATGGCTTACTATGGTCGAAAGATATCAGCCTAGCTTTGCCTATATGGTGCCCACGATGATGGCTCGCGTCGCCAAACTGCCGCAGGAGATCACCGCTGCCGCCGATCTTTCGTCGATCGAGACCCTGCTTCACATGGCCGCTCCCTGCCCGCCCGATGTCAAGCATTGGTGGATCGAACGGATCGGCGCAGATCGCGTGTTTGAAGTCTATGGCGGGAGCGAGCGAATTGGGGCCACGCTCATTACCGGCACCGAATGGCTTGAGCACCCCGGATCAGTCGGCCGCGCCGCACCCGGCGAAGAAATCGTCATATTGAGCGATGAGGGAGAGCCGCTGCCGCGCGGAGAAGTAGGAGAGATTTATTTCCGCCGTGCGGCCTCTCCTGGTTCCCACTATCGGTATATCGGGGCCGACACGCGAATCCGCGACGACATGGACAGCTTCGGCGACATGGGCTGGCTCGATCGCGACGACTATCTTTATATCGCCGACCGTCGGACAGATATGGTGACCGTCGGCGGAGCGAACGTGTACCCCGCGGAGATCGAAGCCGCGATCGAAAGCCTGCCGGGTGTCCTTTGCGCTGCTGCCCTTGGCCTGCCCGATGCAGATATGGGCAATCGGATTCACGCGATCGTCGAACTGGATGCCGACCAGCCCGAGCCGGTGGATGGCATGGCTTTCCTTGCGCCAGCACTTGCAAAGCTCAGCGGACTGAAACGACCACGCACCGTAGAGTTTACCCGTGAGCGTGTGCGCGACGACGCAGGCAAGCTGCGACGAGCCGCGCTGCGTGCGGAGCGACTGAACACATTGTAACGCGTTGTGCCTGCCGGTCGGCGACACGTTCGGGCGAGTGAAGCCGGCAAGTTCGACCGCTTTGAAAGCCCCGCGAATGGTAAAAGACTCATGTTTGAACCGCGCCGGGTTTGCCGGAGGCCCCAACTCCAGAGAAGGATGTGATCCGCAAGGCCGAGGTCGCGCGCGTGTTCGCCTGCTTCAGCGCGAACGCAATCTGCTCTTCCGTGTAACGCGACTTCTTCATGTCCCAGCTCCTTGCCCGAAGGCGTCAAAGGGCCAGAAAACTCTCACTCAGCATGGATGAAAAAACAGGGGGGACGTCAGTACGCGATACTGGTTCGCGATCGAGCAGCCACTGCGCCTTGGGCAGTTCATCCAACAGCGCTGCCGCGCCGATATGGTCGCCGATCCGGCCAGTGGTCGAAGAAGCTCAAGGGACGGCCATTCGTATCGATGACGGCATGAAGCTTGACCGCCTGAGCAATTAGGTGACCCTAGCGAAATACATTGCACCACATGGAACAATCGGCATGGACGGCTGGGACGGCATCGACGAATTCGTAGCAGTTGCCCGCACCGGGTCGTTCATCGCCGGGGCTGCTTCACTTGGTGTGTCGCGCACCCACATGACCCGAGCGGTGGCCCGGCTGGAGGATCGGCTGAAAGCCCGCCTGCTCCACCGCACCACCCGCAAGGTCACCCTATCGGCAACCGGCCGAATCTTTCTCGATCACTGCAACCGGCTCATCCGCGAACGCGACGAAGCGGTCGCCTTGGTCAGCGAACAGGGTGAGCCGCGAGGTGTGCTGCGCATCACCTGCTCGATCGCGCTGGGCGAGCGGTTCATCGCCCCGATTGCGCGCCGCTTCGCCGTTCAGCACCCGCGGCTGCGGGTGTTCCTCGACATGTCGAACCGGGTCGTCGACATGATTGGTGAAGGATACGATCTGGCGATCCGCACTGGTGACCTGTCCTCGTCCAATCTGATCGCCACCCGGATCGGTTCGCGACAGTTCCACACCTGCGCCAGCCCGGCCTACCTCGCCCGTGCCGGCTGTCCCGAAACCATCAGCGATCTCGACCGGCACAACTGCCTGGCCGGTTCCGCGCCCTCTTGGCATTTCACGGACCAGGGCGAAGTCGTGCTGTATCGCCCACAACCGATCTGGAGTTGCAACAACGGTCGGGCGGTGCTGGAGGCGGCGCTGGAAGATATGGGCATTTGCCAGCTGCCAGACTTTTATCTCGACGAGGAGCTCGACCGCGGGCGGCTGCAAACGGTTCTCAAGCCGTACCTTTCCCCGGCAGAGCCGATCTGGGCGGTCTACCCGGACAAACGGCACCTCTCACCCAATGTGCGACATTTCGTGTCGCTATTGAAATCGGAATTGCCCAATCGCCTCGATCGCGTGACCTGACCGGTTCGACCGAGGGAACCTCCTGGCGGCCTGCAGCGGCTGTCGCCGCCGCGGCGGCGGCCCCGTTCAGAGCGCGAGCGCGCTGACGGTGTCGCCGCCGGCGGCGGCGGCAGAGCCCGGCAGACGGCGGATCAGCCATTCGGCTCCGGCGAGTGCCGCTTGCGCGCCGCTCTGCTGATTATCCAATTGCGCGAGCCCGTCGGCCTCCCACCGCGCCCGCGTGAAGGTTTCGCGATCGTTCACCGCGGGCAAGGGTGCGGCCAAGGGCAGGCTCCGCCAGCGCAGCGCCTGTTGCGGGTCCTGACCCTGCAATGCCGCCAGCAGCGGCCGCAGGAACAGGGCGGCAGTGACCAGCGCCGAGGTGGGATTGCCCGGCAGACCGAGTACCCAACACGTGCTTGCGCGGCCCAGCCAGACCGGCTTACCGGGCTTGATCGCCACCTTGTCGATCAGCAGTTCGAGGCCATGAGGCGCGAACATCGGGCGGGCAAAGTCGCGGTCACCCACCGAGGCGCCGCCGGTGACGATCACAAGATCGGCCGCGTCGAGCAGCGTGCGGGCAAGCTGCTGCAACTCTGCCAGGTCGTCGCGTCCGGTGGCACGCTGCACGACCTTACCGCCGGCTTCCTCGACCATCGCTGCCACGCCGAAGCTGACACTTTCGGGAATGGCGTCGGGCCACGCGGCGACAGTCCCGGGCGGTGCGAGCTCATCGCCGGTGCCAAGGATCGCCACGCGCGGCGAAACGGCCACTGTCAGTCTGGCAACATCCGCCGCGGCGGCGGCGACCATGGCCTGAGGCGAGAGACGGGTGCCGCGATCGAGCAGCAACGCACCCGCGGCAAAATCGCTGGCGGTGGCACGAACATGCCACCCTGGACCGTATCCTGCCGTGAACCGCACGGTGTCGCCCTCGCGGATCGCGTGCTCCTGCACGATACAGCGGTCGGTCCCGGCCGGCATCGGCGCGCCGGTGAAGATGCGCACTGCCTCACCCGTGCCGACGGTGCCCGGGTAGCCCAGCCCGGCGCGGGATTCGCCGATCACCCGCAGCAGTTGGAAGGGTGTGGTGGTGGCGTCGCGCACCGCATAGCCATCCATTGCTGCGGTCGGCCTGTGGGGTGAATCCTGCCGTGCATAAAGCGGCTCGGCCAGCACGCGGCCGGCCGCGCCCTCGAGCGGCACGGTTTCCGTGCCTAACAGGGCTTCGGCGCCCGGCAGGCGCGCCACCGCCTCGTCGAAGCCAATCGGACCGGCTCCCATCAGTAGCCTGACCACGCCCCGGACCGTCCGCCGGCTTTCGCCACGACGCGGATCGCGCCGATCTCCATCGTCCGGTCGACCGCCTTGAGCATGTCGAACAGGGTGAGGCAGGCGACCGAAACGCCGGTCAGCGCTTCCATCTCCACCCCGGTCTGCCCGCAGTTGCGGACCCAGGCGGTCACGGCGAAGCCCGACAGGTCGTCGTCCAGGGAGATCTCCACCACCACCTGGCTCAGCGGCAAGGGGTGGCACAGCGGGATCAGCGTCGCGGTCTGCTTGGCAGCCATCACCCCCGCCAGTTCGGCCGTGCCGATCACGTTGCCCTTGGGGGTCTCGCCCGAGCGGACCAGCGCGAGTGTCGCCGGGGCGCAACGCAGCTGGCCGCGGGCCTCGGCCACCCTGCGGCTGACGGGCTTGTCGCCCACATCGACCATCCGAGCGCGGCCGGCCTCATCGATGTGTGACAGCGCGGTCATGCGCAGAGCCCCCGCAGGCGCGGGATCTGCCCGGCGATCGAACAGGGGCGATAACGGCTGTCCAGCTCGTGCCTCAGCACCAGGTCCCAGCCATCGCGGCAGGCCCCGGTGGAGCCCGGCAGGCAGAACATGAAGGTATCCTCGAGCTGTCCGGCGAAGGCGCGCGACTGCAGGGTGGATACCCCGATCGTGCCCACGCTGGCCTGGTGGAACACCACGCTGAACCCGTCCATCGTGCGCCGCATCAGCGGCATCACCGCCTCGGGCGTCACGTCCCGGGGGGTGAAGCCGGTGCCGCCGGTGGAGATTACGATGTCCACGCCCGGGTCGGCGACCCAGGACGAAACCTGCTCGCGGATCGCCTCTATGTCGTCGGTCACGGTGGCCCGCCCGGCCAGCACGTGACCGGCTCCCGTCAGCCGCTCGGCCAGCAGCGCGCCGGACGTATCGGTGTCCAGAGTCCGCGTGTCTGACACCGTGAGCACGGCGATGTGCAGGGGATAGAAGGTCAGGCTTTCGTCAATTCCGGGCATGATCGGTCCTGCTTGCGTCGGCGCCGTCGGCGTCCTGCCAGCGCGCGAGATCGGCGGCGTCTTCGGTGGTCGGCTCGATCCAGCGGGCGCCGTCCGGCCCTTCCTCGCGCTTCCAGAACACCGCCTCGCTCTTCAGCCGGTCCATCATGTAGTCGGCGGCTTCGAAGGCGGCACGGCGGTGGGGGGCGGCCGCGGCCACGAACACGATCGGCTCGCCCGGCAGGATCCGTCCCTCGCGGTGGATGACGCGGCTGGCGGTGATCGCAAAGCGCGCGCGAGCGGCGGCCGCGATGTCGTCCATCGAGCGCAGAGTGAGGGAGCGGTGACCCTCCAGCACCAGCACCGCCACCGGCCGCCCGTCGCGGGTCGTGCCGCGCGCCAGCCCAGTGAAACTGACCACGGCGCCGGCGCCCTCGGCCGCTGCCGAGAATTGCCGCAGCGCCTCGGTCGGATCGAATGGCGCGGCGCTGAGGGTCGCCTCGTGGGTCATCCGCCCGAGACCGGTGGCATCAGCGCCACGTCGTCACCCGGCATCACGCGAGCGGATTCAGCCGTGATCTGATCGTTGATGCAGAACCGCGCGCGGGTGTTGGCCAACAGTCTGGCCAGGAGGGCATCGTGCCCCGCCACCAGCGCACGCAGCTCACCGGCCGTGCAACCGGTGGCCGGAATGCTGATCGTAATCGCCGCTCCGCAGGGGTCGGCCAGCCTGCCGTAGAGCTCGACGGAGAGGGGGCGGAGTTCTGCCATGCTTGTCGGGTCAGCCGCCGATCGAGGCGAGATGCGGGGTCGCCCCGCTGTTGCCCTCGTGCAGGCGGTGCGAGGGCGCCTTGCGCGCCGTGAGCGCCACGATCCGCTCGACCAGTTCGTCGATCTGCGCATCGGCCTGGAGGAGCGGACGCAGGTCCAGCCCGCCGTCCCCGAACAGGCACAGGTGCAGCTTGCCCTCGGCCGACAGGCGCAGCCGGTTGCAGGTAGCGCAGAAGTCCTGCGCATAGGGAGCGATGATGCCGATCCGCCCCTTCGCGTGGGAATGGCCGAACTCCACCGCTGGCCCGGAACCCGGCGCGCGTGGCAAGCGGACCCAGCCCGCCCGCACGAGCGCGTCGATCACAGCCTGACCGGGTACGTGGCGGTCCTTGAAGAACGCCGCATTGTCGTTCGTGCGCATGACCTCGATGAAACGCAGCGACAGGTCATGTTCGCGAATGAAGGCGACGATCGACGCCAACTCGTCGTCGTTGACGCCGCGCATCAGCACCGCGTTGAGCTTGA
>Ga0207671_10006083_pt1 | contig 10865 bp, 12 predicted proteins | sample KBSC24metaG_FD_184352 | JGI IMG/M metagenome (GOLD analysis project Ga0207671, IMG submission 184352) | Corn rhizosphere microbial communities from Kellogg Biological Station, Michigan, USA - KBS C2-4 metaG (SPAdes) (version 2) | ecosystem: Host-associated > Plants > Roots > Rhizosphere > Soil... | reverse complement strand
CGCCAAGCTGTACTTGCCCGCCGCACGCTGCTGCCATTAGAACTTCTCCAAACGGGGGAGAGGCAATTGACCAGCATCAGTGCGCGAACGGAAATCGAGATCGATCCCAAGCGGGACCGCCTGGTCATCGCGGCTTCGGCGCTGGGCACGGTGTTCGAATGGTACGATTTCTTCGTCTACGGCACGCTCGCTGCCGTCATCGCGAAGCTCTTCTTCCCGTCCGATAATGCGACGGCAGGCCTTCTCCTGGCGTTGGCGACTTTCGGTGCCGGGTTCGGCGTTCGCCCGCTGGGAGCGGTGTTGTTCGGTTATCTTGGTGACAAACTCGGCCGAAAATACACTTTTCTCGTCACAATCGCGCTGATGGGTGTCGCGACAGCCGCCGTGGGGCTGCTGCCGACCTATGCGCAACTGGGCACCGGGGCGCCGGCGTTGCTGGTGATCTGCCGGCTGCTGCAGGGTCTGGCGCTCGGCGGCGAATATGGCGGCGCAGCCATTTATGTGGCCGAGCATGCGCCCCGCCATCGGCGCGGTTTCTATACCAGCTTCATCCAGGCGGGCGTGATTGGCGGCTTCCTGCTCAGCGTGGCAGTGGTGTTGATCGCCAATCTCTATGCTCCCAAGGATGCCTGGGAAAGCTGGGGCTGGCGCATCCCTTTCATCTTTTCGCTGCTCTTGCTCGCGGTTTCGCTGTGGATCCGGCTCAAGCTGAAGGAAAGCCCGGTATTCAAGGCGATGAAGGAAGCTGACGAGATCAGCCATAATCCGGTACGCGAAAGCTTCGACAGTTGGGCCAAGATCCGCCTGATCCTCGTCGTGCTGTTCGGCATTGCTGCGGGGCTGACGGTGATCTGGTATACGGCTCAGTTTCAGGCGCTTTATTTCCTGCAAACGACCCTCAAGATCGAAGACAACAGCGCGCGACTGATGCTCGGCTGCGGCGCCGTCTTCAGCCTCGGCTGGTTCGTGCTGTTCGGCTGGCTTTCCGACAAGATCGGCCGCAAGAAGCCGATCCTGATCGGCTATGCGCTGACATTGGTTCTGATCTTCCCGCTATTTCACTGGATGGCGGATGCCGCAAACCCGGAATTGTCAGCCGCCATGCAAACCACCCCGATCATCGTGACCGGCAGCGATTGCGCTTACGATCCTTTTGCGAAGGTGCAGGCAACGACATGCGGCAAGATATTGGACGCGCTTTCCAAGAAGGGCGTGGCGTATCGCAAGCTTGATGCCCCAGCCGGGACAGCACCAGCGGTAACCATCGGTGGAAAACCGGTACAGGTCGATGATCCCGATGTGCTCGATGGCGCCTTGGTGGAGGCCGGCTACAAGCTTGAAAAAACAGTGCTGCCCCTTTCCCGCGCCTTTCAGGTGGTAATGGCGATCGTCGCGATCGGCTTCCTTTCCGGCATGACCTATGGGCCCGTGGCTGCGCTGTTGGTTGAGCTGTTTCCGGCGCGGGTACGATACACTTCGATGTCGGTACCCTATCATATCGGCACAGGCTATTTCGGGGGGTTTTTACCTTTCATCAGCCAATATATCGTCGCCAAGACCGGCGATCCCTTCGCTGGCATCTGGTATACCTTTGCGGTGGTCGCGCTCGCGCTTGTCGTGACCCTGTTCGGCCTGCCGGAAACGAGCGGCAAAGAGCTGGAATGACACCCAACGGTTGAACGCCGAACATTTTCATTAGGCAGAAATTTTTCACCTGAGGCGATACGGTTAGCAAGCCATTCAGGAACAAAGACTTATTAGCGGGGAGATTGAATCGGGCAATCTCCTGAACAGCATTTGGGCCGATCCATCGATGCTCCCATTTACGGAGAGGGATGGGCGATCGTCATGTCTCTGACCGAACAACTCGAAGCCATCATTCGCAAATATCCAGGCCTCACCGAGGCTGAGCTGGCGAAGACGCTGTACGGATGGCAAGGTTATGCGCAGCAGGTGAATGCCGCTTGCCGCCAACTCGTCAAGCTCGGCAGGATCGAACGGCGCGGCAAGGGCTATTCCGAACCTTTTACCTATTATCCGGCGAATGGTTGACGCGGCGAACCACCGGATGGAACAAAGGTAAGAAGCGGCCACGGCAGAGATATGGAGCGACGCAACAGCGAGCCGTTCCGATCCCCATTGTCCGACGCGATAGCGCATCCTATGGCGACGCGATGCTCGCAGTGCCTGCCCTCCGGCTTACTCTCGATAACGCGGCGCTGATTGCCAATTACCGCTGGCTCGCCAAACGAAGCGGAACCGCCTGCGGCGCGGCCGTAAAGGCGGATGGTTATGGCCTCGGAGCCCTCGACGTCAGCATGCGTCTTGGCGCGGCGGGATGCCGGGACTTTTTCGTGGCGAGCTGGGACGAAGCGGAGCGGCTCGGCAACTTGCCGGATGGCGCGAGCGTGTCAGTCTTTCATGGCGTGCGCGAAGCCGATCTCGCAATCGCAGGCGCCATATCCGCACGCCCGGTGCTCAACAGCCCGAGCCATGTCGAGCGCTGGCGCAGGCATTTTCCCGAAAAGCCATGTGACGTGATGGTCGATACCGGCATGAACAGGCTGGGGCTGACACCTCGAGAAGCGCGGTCGGGCCTGCTCGATGGGCTCGAGATCGACACGCTGATGAGCCATCTCGCCTGCGCGGACGAGCCGGCGCATCCCATGAACGAGGCTCAGCGTACGCGCTTTGCCGAACTCTGCGCACTGCTCCCAGCCAGACGCTATAGCCTCGCCAACTCGGCCGGAATCTGTGCCGGATCAGCCTATAGCTTCGATCTCACCCGTCCAGGTCTCTCTCTCTACGGCGGGGTTCAACGCGCCGAAGCGGAGGGACATATTCAGCCGGTCGCGCGGATCGAGGCGGAAATTCTACAGGTCCGAAAGATAGGCCCGGGTGAAACCATTGGCTATGGCGCCACCTTCACGGCCCCGCAGCATCTTCGCATCGCCATTCTCAACATCGGCTATGCCGACGGCTACCTCCGCGCTTTCGCTGGTAACGGTACCGCTTATGCCGGCGATACTGCTTGTCCGGTACGGGGCCGTGTCTCGATGGATTTGATCGCCGTCGACATTTCAGCCGTGGATGCAGGCGAGGGGGATTGGCTGGCGATCGACTATCATCTGCCCTCGGCCGCTGCCGCGACCGGCCTTTCGCAATATGAGTTGCTGACCGGTCTCGGCAGCCGCTATCAGCGGCGCTGGATTTGACAGCAGCCGGGGAATCGCCGTTCCTTTCCTGATTTTCATCGGACATCTGGTGATCGATGCATTGGCAAGCATCGGGCGCGTGACGCTATTCGCGTTGCGCGCCATCATGCGCGGGCTGGCGCCGCCTTATTACCCGGCGCGGTTGTTAGAGCAGATGGCGCTGATCGGCTGGTTCTCGCTGCCCGTCGTTGGTCTCACCGCAATCTTCACCGGCGCGGCGCTCGCCCAGCAGACCTTTACCGCCGGTTCGCGCTTCAACGCGACCTCTACCGTGCCGGCGATCGTGGTGCTTGGCATCGTGCGGGAGTTGGGTCCGGTTCTGGTTGGCCTCATGGTGGCAGGGCGGGTCTCGTCGGCAATGGCCGCCGAGTTGGGCACCATGCGGGTGACTGAGCAACTCGATGCGATGGCGACCCTTCGTACCGACCCCTACCGCTATCTGATCGCGCCCCGGATCTTCGCTGCGCTGATCACCATGCCGATCCTGGTGCTGATCGCCAACATCATCGGTATCTTCGGCGGCTATCTGCTCTCGGTCTACAAGCTCGATTTCAACGCGGTCGGCTATCTGAAAACCTCGCGCCACTTTCTGCAGAACACGGACCTGCTGATGGCGCTGATCAAATCGGCCGTGTTCGGTTTCTTCATTGCGCTGATGGGCTGCTATCACGGCTTCAAGACAGCGGGCGGTGCTGCCGGCGTCGGACGATCGACCACCAACGCCGTGGTATCGACCTTCATCCTGATCCTGCTCTCCAACCTCATCATCACCGTGATTGCCTTCGGATGAGCAAGATCGTCCTTGAGGATGTCGCGAAAGCCTTCGGCGGCAATCACGTGCTCGACGGTGTCACGCTGACGGTCGAGCCTGGCGAATCGGTGGCGATCATCGGCCAATCCGGCAGCGGCAAATCGGTGACCCTAAAGTGTATTCTCGGCCTGATCCGGCCCGATCGCGGATCGATCAAGGTCGACGGCACCGATATGGCCGGTATCCGCGGGCGCGAGCTTGACCGGATGCGCGCCAAGTTCGGCATGCTGTTTCAGGGCAGCGCGCTGTTCGATTCCTTGCCCGTTTGGCGCAACGTCACCTTCGCGCTGACGCAAGGCCGGGTTGCCTCGGCACGCCGCATGCGCAAGATCGCCGAGGAAAATCTGGAGCGGGTCGGGCTCGACAGGGCGATCCTTGACCTGAAGCCGAGCGAGCTATCGGGTGGCATGCAGAAGCGCGTCGCGCTTGCCCGCGCCATCGCACCCCGGCCGGAAATCATCTTCTTCGATGAGCCTACGACCGGGCTCGATCCGATCCGCGCCGACGTCATCAACGATCTCATCGTCTCGCTGACCGAGGACGCCGGCATCACCGCGCTGACCATCACCCATGACATGGCTTCGGCACGCAAGATCGCGCACCGTGTCGCGATGCTCTATCAGGGCAAGATCATCTGGCGCGGACCACGTGACCGGCTATACGATTCGGGCAACCCTTATGTGGACCAGTTCGTGCAGGGACGAGCCGAAGGCCCCATTCGCTAGAAGCGGATCGCCACGCCGCCAAGCAGTTCCACATCCGGGGTGTTGTGGTTGAGGCCGAGATAAGTACCGAAATCAAGCTGAACATTGGCAAGCTGCTTCGGTTGCCAGGCCGCGACGGCATCCAGGCTGTACTCACTTTTATGGCCGCCAGGATCATTGTCCCGCTGGCCCCAGAGCTCGAAAGTGCCGGATAGACCTGAATCGCCGACGGGAACCGTAAGTGCGGTGACGACCGAATAGGCCAGATGACGACCGTTGTGGTCCTCATCGACAGCAGCCTCAATGGTGGGAACCACCGCAAATTGAAGATTGCGGAGCAATTCGAAGCTGGCCGGGATCGTCAGCCCGGCGCCCCAATCGCCTGCCCCGATCGCGCTACCGCCGACCGGCAGCGACACAAAGGGCTGAAGCGCAATGCTGACGCCCTTGCCATCCGGATTTTGGAGGCTGTGACGGATCGAAATGGTAACATCGCCAGTGCCGCTCGATTTGCTGACGCCACTTGCATCGCGCGTGCGATCCTGCCCCCAAGCTGTCCAGCCGATCTGAACTTCCGTTGCGGTTGTCAGGCCGATGCGGAGAAGCGAATCGCCGATGAGCAAGCCGTCGTCCACGGCACCACCGCTGCGATCATGAGCCCAATCCGCAATGCTCGCTTCATATTCCGCATGCCCCGGATCAAGGATGCATGCTGGCGTCGCCTTGCCAGGGCGATCGGGGCAAAGGTCACGCAACTCGCCGGCCCACGCGCTTGCAGGCAGCACTAACAGTCCGGCCAGAAACAGGCTCTTGCGCATCATGTCAGGAACGCCACAAGCATGTCAGGGTGGATCGAAAGTCCGGCAAAACCGGCCACGCTCATCAATATACCGATCGCGCCCGTCGCCCAGCAGAAGACCAGCAATCCATAGCTTTCAACCAGGGCGGCGATCGCAGCCACCGCAAGCGCCACCGACGAGAAGCCGTCGGAAAGATCGAATTGATCGTCGCGATAGCCTTGCCGGTCATAGTCCGCTTCGAACGCATCGGCCTTGGCCTTGAGCGCCTGCGATTCCGATTGATATTTGGCAATCGTGTCGGCCGCTGCGGGGTGCAGCGCACTCAAGCCCTGCGTAATGTGCAGCTTCACGCGCGTGGCCTGATATTCGGACCAGGTGTCCACCGACGCAGCCTTATCGGCTTGCATGGCCTGGACGATATTGTCGTCCTTGATCTTGGTGAGCGCCATCGCGATGCTGAGCACCACCACGGTCATCGCGACCAAACGGTTCAGCCGGCGATTGCTTCCGCCTTCGATTTCTGCACCTTCCACAAGCTTTCCCCCGGCCGGCGCCGCGCGCTTTAATGCAGGGAAAATGAACCGTCTAGGGCTGACGTCAGATAAGACGGTCGATCGCCTCCGCGAGCGCGATATCGCGCCGGGAAAGACCGCCCGCGTCGTGGGTGGTGAGCAGGATTTCCACCCGGTTGTAGACATTGCTCCATTCGGGATGATGGTCTGCGCGCTCGGCCAGTAGCGCGACCTTGGTCATGAAGCCGAACGCCGCGAGGAAATCCTTGAAGCTGAAGGTGCGGCGGATGGCGTCCCGCTCCTTATCCATCGTCCAATGCGGCAGCGTGGTCGGGAGAGCGCTTCGTTCCATGTCCGTAAGTTTTGCGATCGCCATGCTTCATCCTTCGCTTGTCGCTCAGATAAGCTGCATTTAAGCACAAGCGCATGACGGGGGAACAGCATCACGCGCCAATTCATCTCGATGCCCGCGATCTGGGCGATCGGCCGCTGCGCTATTTCGATTTCATGATGGCGGCGTTCGTCGCCATTCTCCTGCTTTCGAATGTGATCGGCGCCGGCAAGGTGGCGCAGCTCTGGCTGCCGGGGATCGGCTATTGGCCGTTCGGGGCTGGCATATTGTTCTTTCCCGTTTCCTATGTGCTCGGCGACGTTCTGACCGAGGTCTATGGCTACGCCCGCGCCCGGCGCTGCATCTGGGCCGGCTTTTGCGCTACATTGTTCATGGCGTTCATGAGCTTCGTGGTGGTGGCGTTGCCACCTGCACCGGAATGGAAGAACCAGGCGGCTTATGAAACGATCTTCGGCCAGGTGCCGCGCATCGTTTTCGCCTCGGTCGCTGCCTTCTGGGCGGGGGAGTTCGCCAACAGCTTCGTGCTTGCGCGCATGAAGATCTGGACGAAGGGCAAGCATCTCTGGACCCGCACGATCGGATCGACCGTCGTGGGGCAGGGGGTCGACAGCCTGATCTTCTATCCGCTCGCCTTCTGGGGCGCGGAGGGGTGGACGAATGCCCTGGTAATCAAGGTTCTTGTCACTCAATGGGTGCTAAAGGTCAGTTGGGAAGCGTTGCTGACGCCGGTTACCTACGCTGTGGTTGCGTTTCTCAAGCGCCGCGAAGGCATCGACGTTTATGACGAGCATACTGATTTTTCGCCGTTCAGGGCACGACTTGAATAGAGCTTCTTCCTCTTCACAGGTCAGCGCACCGAAAGAAGTTGTTAACCATGAAAGCGTAGGTCTCGGCACGTTAGCGCCGCCGGGAGCAGCAGATGACAAGCCTTTCCCCTTTGAGCACGATATTGTCGCAGCAAAGCAGCACCGCCCAGACCAGCTATGGTTACGACGGCAGTTCCGCCATCGCAAAGGCACAAGCGATTATCGACGCCGCTACAAAGCCTGCAAGCAATTCCACAGTTCCTGCGTCGAGCGATGTTTCGATTTCCAATGCTGCCAAGATCGCGGCTGCGGAGCAGGCCGATAACGCCAAGGATTTCGCCACGCTTTCCAATCAGGTGCGGGCGACGCTCGATGCACAATATGCGGCGGCCAAGACTGTAGGAGAAAGCGCGAAGCCAGACCTCAGCGAAATGAGCGGGCGGGCATTGGCAGCGATCGCGCTCAACAAGACCGGCGCCTTCAGCCAAAGCGAAATGGGAGCAGCCCGGTCGGAATTGCGGAGCCGGGCATTGAGCGAGCTCCAGACGGCGCTCAAATCCGGTAGCGATGCCATGACCGCGCTGGTCAATTATAACCAGCAGCTCATGACCGACTATGACGGCATGAGCGAGGAAGAGCGTTCAGCGATGGGGTGGACGGCGCAGACCCGCGCCTCGGCCGAGCGTTTCGTCAATACTATCAAGGGCAGCGATGCGGCGCCGTCCTTGTTCGAGATGCTATACAGCCCAAGCATTTCTTAATCGCAATCGCGTCCGCCAGCGGATTGGGCGGTAACGAATTTCCGCGTCCTTGAGCGACGAGGCCGCTCAGCCGGCTGGCGGCGGCTGACCTTCCATGGACGGAATAGCCGAATCAATGCGCGCCCATTCAGGTGCCGCCGAGATCCAGATTGTCACCTGCGGCGCCATCAGATTGGGATCGTCCAACGTTCCGATGCGCACGAAGATCAGATGAGGCCGCGATTCAGCGGAACTCGTGACCGGCGTGCCGCAGGTCGGGCAAAAGCCGCGCTGCATCGCCGTGCCGCTGTCGGCAAGAGCCTTGTGGATCGTTAGCGCCCCGGTGAGCGCGAATTTGTCGGACGGGAAGCATATATTCGCGGTGCCCGTGCCGCCGCCCAGATATTGGCACAGCCTGCACCAGCAGGCGCGCGCTGCCATCGGTTGAGCGTCGACGCTGTATCGAACTGCGCCGCAGAGGCAGCCTCCGGTTATCGGCAGCAATCGGTCAGTCACGGACATCTCCTCTGGCGGACTCGACTGATCAAGACGGATGCTGCTCTTTAAGCCGCTTTTGGGAGGCTGTGAGCGTTAGGCCGCTACAGTTTCAACCAGGCCCTCGAAGAGGCGCCGGCCATCGGTCTTGCCGTGAGCGGGCTCGATGACGCGCTCGGGATGAGGCATCATGCCGAGCACATTTCCGGCATCGTTGAGGATGCCGGCGATGTTGCGCGCCGATCCGTTGACTGGCTCGGCGTAGCGGAAGGCGATGCGTCCTTCGCCTTCCAACCGTTCGAGCGTTTCCTGATCGGCGATGTAATTGCCGTCCATATGCGCGACCGGGAAAGTCACGGCTTCCCCGGCATCATAGCGGCTGGTGAAGATCGATTGGCTGTTTTCCACCATAAGCTTCACATCGCGGCAGATGAAGGACAGCCCTGCATTACGCATCAGCGCGCCCGGCAGGAGGCCGGCTTCGGTCAGGATCTGGAAGCCGTTGCAGATGCCCAGCACCGCGACACCGCGGGCGGCGGCGTCGGCAACCGCGCGCATGATCGGTGAACGCGCCGCCATGGCGCCCGAGCGCAGATAGTCGCCATAAGAAAAGCCACCCGGGACGGCGATGATATCGGTGCCGCTCGGAATCTCGGTCTCACGGTGCCAGAGCATCAGTGGTTCGCGGCCGGTGACCTGTTCAAGCGCCACCGCAAGATCCCGGTCGCAATTGGAGCCGGGGAATACGACGACGGCGCTCTTCATCGCTCAGATCCTCTCGACCCGGTAATTCTCGATTACCGTGTTGGCGAGCAGCTTGCGGCACATCGCGTCGATGTCGGCCTCGCTCACATTGTCGGCCAGATCGAGTTCGATCAGCTTGCCCGCCCGCACATCATTGACGCCAGCGAAGCCGAGCCCCTCCAGCGCGTGATGGATCGCCTTGCCTTGGGGATCGAGCACGCCGCCTTTGAGCGTCACGTAAACGCGTGTCTTCATGATCGGGCTTTGCTCCGTGCCGCCGTTCGACTCATGGAAGCGCTATGGCCGCAGCGATGAGCAGGAGCAAGCCCGATGCCAAGTGCTCGGCGGTGTCCGAGAGGGAGCGTGCCTCTCTCGGTCAACCACGGGCCGTTACTCAGAGATGGAGGGATTAAACTCCTCGTCATCTTCTGAAGCTGCCGACGGTGGAGCAGCCACCGAAGGAATGTGCCGGGGATATAGCAGTCCCGCGTGCAGGCGCTTCCGTGTAGAACCTGTCCCACAGCGCATACTTCCATTGCTGCATGGATGATGATGCACCATCAAACCCGGCGCTGAACATCTACCCTATGGCGTTCGGGACCTTCGATACTGTCGCCCAGCAGCCTCCCCGCTTCATCGCACCAACACAATCACCGCCGCCTGCATTCCGCGCTGGGCTGTCTCAGCCTTGCGCAGTCGAGGAGCAACGCGCCCGGCTCATCGTCAAATCAATGGCCTGCACCTTGTCGGGGACCAGGGCCCCACTCGACAACGGGGTCAATATTGCAGGCCGATTCACACCCGCCGCCAGGTCGCCGGTGCATCCTCTAAACGGACGAAGCGGCCGCCAAAAATTCAGCCGATGAGTCAGATTGGGAGATTAGGTCCATGGCTCTACAGAAATTTCCGCGAATTTGCCCGACTTGCGAGGCCAGCTGCGGGCTGGTGATCGAAGCCGACCAGGAGAGCGGCGAGGTGGGCCGGGTGTCCGGCGATCCAGACCATCCATCGAGCCAGGGCTATGTCTGCCCGAAGTCACAGGCCATCAAGGCGCTGCGCGAAGATCCGGACCGGCTACGCAAGCCGCTGATCCGCGAAGGTGGGAGTTTCCGCGAGGCGAGCTGGGACGAAGCGCTGGACTATGCTGCCGCCGGGCTGAAGCAGGTGCTGGCCGAGCATGGACCGCAGGCGCTCGGCGTCTATCTCGGCAATCCCACCGCGCATGTGGCCGCGTTGCAGATGGTCAGCGGGCCGCTGCTTGGCGCAATGCCGGCGCTGCTCACGGGGGCGGCGGCGATCGACAACTTCGCACGCAACATGGTCGGCGCGTTCCTCTACGGCAATATCGGCAACGTTCCCGTGCCCGACGTGGACCGCACCGAGTTCTTCCTGATCTTCGGCGCAAACCCGCTGGTGTCGCACGGCAGCATGTTCGGTGCCCCCGGCATGCCGAACCGGCTCAAGCGGCTGAAGGCGCGCGGCGCGCGGCTGGTGGTGGTCGATCCGCGTCGCACCGCCACCGCCGAGCTGGCCGACGACCATTTTGCGATCCGCCCGGGTACCGACGCGCTGCTGGTGCTCGCCATGATCGACACCTTGTTCGAGGAGAGGCTGGTCCGTCTTGGCCGCTCGGAGGGGCACATTTCCGGGCTGGACGACCTTCGTGCCGTCGCTGCGAAGTTCCCA
>Ga0207671_10006082_pt1 | contig 10867 bp, 4 predicted proteins | sample KBSC24metaG_FD_184352 | JGI IMG/M metagenome (GOLD analysis project Ga0207671, IMG submission 184352) | Corn rhizosphere microbial communities from Kellogg Biological Station, Michigan, USA - KBS C2-4 metaG (SPAdes) (version 2) | ecosystem: Host-associated > Plants > Roots > Rhizosphere > Soil... | reverse complement strand
TCAGTTTACATTTGCCTTATGCGAATGACAATATCCGGCCTTCCGCGCCATTTCGACAAGTTTGATCTTCAACGTCTTTTTAACCCATTTGGCTGGGTGGATTATACAAAGATCCTCATCGACCCTCTCTCTGGCCTAAGCAGGGGAAAAGGCATCGTCGAGATGAAGCAGGATGAGCAGGCAAAACAGGCTATGGCTGCATTGCAGGGCAAAGTGATAGGAACGAATCCCCTGAACATCAAGGAAGCTAAGCCAGGAAGTGGCCCGGGTGGTGGTCCCAGGAATGATCAATGAGATGGACGGATGATCCTAAATCCAATTGTTTCTGTGCGCCAGCTCCCTGCCGCGAGCTCCTTGCTCTCTTCTTCTTCCCCGCCAAGACTTCTTGGACCTCTTGTTGCAACGGCTTTGACAGGAGGAGTCTCCAGACCCGCCTGTTTTAACCGGCGGACGTCGATCTTCTGAGTGGAAACAAACAACTTCAGGTATTCGGTAATATCGGTATAACCCAACTCTTGATATTTTGTGTCGAGTCTGACTTTTACCACCTCCTGCGGAAGGCCCCCTTTGCCCACATAACTCAACGCCTTCTCCATGCAAGGGCCAAGCTCCAATAGCTGGAACTGCGAGGGCTGGATCGAGTAGTCGAACCCCAGATAGGCCGCGGTGATATAAAGTGTCCCGTCCGTATTGTTTTTTATAACCAGGCGGAATGCCGGTGGATCCCAGTCCTGGTCTTTCTTTCGATAGCAGAGATCATTCACGTGCTCTATCTCCTTCAGTTCCTCCAAACTCTTCGGGCTATAGTCCACTATCTGCCCGGTGATGAACAGCCGTATCGAGTAATGCTCCCTGGTAAGGTCTTGCCGGGGATTGTTGAAAGCCAGCAAATGCATCCATCTGCCTACTTTTTCGACCCGCTGTAAAAAATCTATTCCGGAACCAGGACTGTCCACTTTCAACGGGATAAAATAAGGTGCATCACTGCCAGGCAATGTGAGATATGTAAGACCGTCCAGCTTCGATCGGATGATCAGCCGGCCCAGCTGCTCCGGAAGCAGTGAAACAAACGGTGATGGTGCATCCACCCGGGCTTGCCTGATCCAATCACCAACGGCGGGTTCTATATCCGAAGCTAAAGAAACCGTTAACGCCTGGTTGGGTTGTCTATCGACTTCTGCAAAATAGGTTTTGTCCTGCCGGCCCAATTCCAGTTTACCCAGAATGATGGAAGTGTCTGCGCTGGAAAAACCTGTTACGATGGTTTTACAAACTCCTTCGATCCGCACGATATCCCCTTTGGAGATGCCATGCACAAGTCCTCCTTTCAGACTCCAACCGTACTTAAGATCATAGTATACCAGGTATTTTGGATTGGCGCCCGCATATTTCTGACCGAGGAAAACCTTTTCTTTTTCCGAGGGAGGCAGATCCCCGTTGACACTTATATCCGGGTCCTGTCCGGGGACCAGGTTCTTTACGGAAGCCTGGGTTTGCTCCATTACATCCAGATAGCTGAGTCCGCCGCCAGAGGCATACAACACTTTCAGCAGCGAGTAGGTAAAGGCCCCCCGTATAATTCCGTCGATCATTAATTCTTTGGAAGTCTGATTATTCCGGGAGGCGGCCAGATGAATATGCGGCCCCTGCCGGGTATTGACCTTTCGTGAGGGGCCTGCTACAACCTCATAAGGACGCTCTTTACCTACTGTCACATCAAACCCCAGATAATCTTCGACCCTTGCAGGAACATGACCATCGTTCATCATCAAACGCTCGGTGACGGCCTTGTTATCGATGGCTCTTACGATGCTGCCGGAATGGCAACAATCCGTAATGGCTACAAAATGAATATCCGGCCTGGCAGTCACCGTCTTCCATATAAGAAAGCCCATCTCCTTGTCCATCAGGTCTTTTCCACCGGGCTGTCGACTGTCGTGGCATACAAAGGATTGTACCCTCCCGTTCGAACTTTCGAATTCCGCCGGCGCATTGGAATAGGAGCCGTGCCCGCTGTAATAAAAAATACAGGAGTCCCCGCTTTTTGCATCTTCGAAAATTTCAAAGGCCTTGATAATGTTTGCCCGCGTAGGCAGCTGGTCCGGAGAAGAAGCCCCTGGCGCCGTAAGGACGCGGGCAATGAGCGAAGACTGTTCACCGGGCATGCTCTTCAGGTAGTCCATGAATGCTTTCACGTCATTGACACAGCCCGCCAATGGCCGTCCGGGGTAGTCATCGATCCCGACCAGAACCGCATAGATCGTTGCCATAAAATAAGATTATTCTGCCGTCAGCTCGTCGGCATCGAATTCCTGCATCCTGAGACTGTCCGATTCTTCGCCGGCTGCCGCCCCTTCTTCCGCACCGGTTTTTGGTTTTAGTGAGTCCTTTCCCAGTCCAAAAAGCGGGTGCCGGATGCCCATCACTCTGTACAGCGGTGTCAGGCCGCTCTCAGCAAGATATTTCATGGAGCTTCCCTGCTCCCGGACAACGGCCAGTTTCAACGAAGCATCTGTAAGCTTTAAACCCGGCGCGCCGGCATTGGCAGTAGCCTGCAGGTCGAGGTGTACGTTACTGCTGTTTGAGATGATGATGGTAGCAGAATCCGCCTCGACCAGTTGAGTGATGATCAGCCAATCCTTCTCCCAGCCTCCGCTTTTGTATTGGTTTAATACCTGCGCTTCAATTTCTGCCAGATTGGTCAGCTGATGTGTCGTATAACCGCTGGTCTGGAAAACCACTCCGTTGTCCGACTTAAAGTCCACGGAAAACCCTGCATTGGCGTTGCTAAGCACGCTGCCTGCCACGGGCGCGCTTCCTGCGAGTTTCGAGGTGATGCTCACGCTATCATGTGAGGTATAGTCCATTTCTACCTTGGCATTATCGGACATGACCTCGGCAGGGATCCCTTTTTTCTCCAGGGAAGAGTATACATTGAAAACCCCGGTCTTGTCGATTTTTCCCACCATGCCGATCTTCAGCCGGACGTTGGGATTCCAGGTGGCCCGGTAACCTGTGTTCCTATTCATCAGTGTGATATAGAAAATATTTGGTGAGATCATACGTGATAATTTAGGTAAGGTAAGATAAGTTAAATCCCACCGGGAAAAATGGGTCATTTCACCCTTTTTTTAATCGGAGGATATCATTCGTGAGGAAGCGTCGTTTTCGGGCGTTTTTTTTCCTTATATTAACCGAAAAGAGCAATGCCGGACGTCGGTGTAAATGAATTCTTTACTGCCAGTAAAGCCTATCTGATCGGTGTTGCCGACTATCAAGCTCCCTTATCCAATCTTAGCAGTCCAAAAGGAGATGTGGCGCTGCTAGCGGGCGTTCTCGAAGAGGAACATGATTTCGATGTCGACCCGCCTCTGATCAATCCGGATAAGCGGACACTGCTAAGTTATATACAAAGCAGGAACCCCGGATCGAACACCCGGGTAGTCCTCTATTTTGCCTGTCATGGCATCGCGATCGATGATGACACGAAACCAAAAGGTTATCTGTTGCCGGCAGATGCGCGGCCGGACAAGAAAGACTCTTTTATCGAGATGAGCGAGCTGCTGGCGCTGATCGACCAATGGAGCTGCAAACATCTTCTGCTGATATTGGATTGCTGTTATGCGGGTGCTTTTCGTTGGTCCAGACGGACGCGAAGCCTGGGAGAAGAGGTACCCAAGACCATCTATTACGAACGATTTGAGCAATATGCCGGCCACCGGGCCTGGCAGGTCCTTACATCCTCGGCGCACGATCAGGAGGCTTTGGATGTGCTGAGGCTGGGTAAACGAGAAATTCATCAACAGGACACAAATTCCCCTTTCGCCCGACTGCTGTATACGGCGTTGAAAACCGGCGTTGCCGATCTCAGTTACGGCTCTACCAGGCCGGATGGCATCATCACTGCTTCTGAATTGAGCTTTTATCTGAGGCAGGAAATATTCACCCAGCTTGGGCAGGCTGGCATGGATGGGGACGAGCGTCAGATCCCACAGTTGTTTCCGATACCCGACATGGACAAAAACAACAACGGGAGGGGTGAATTCCTGTTTCTGAACCCGGCCATGATCCGACTAAACCGTTCCGTTTCACTCAGACATCGAACCAATGATAATCCCTACAAGGGATTTGATTCTTATGCGCCGGGAGATAGCTTACTTTTTTACGGCAGGCAGAGAGTACTGGAGGGGTGGGAAACACATATCGGTTTGCGACAGGCTATAAAAGAAAGATCATTGATCATTGTCACCGGGCCGTCGGGCATTGGTAAATCCTCACTTATACGGGCGGGGATCCTTTCGCTTTATAAGGATGCTGCAGACAAGGCGGGGATGCCGGTTGCTTATGAGCTAAGACCAGGAGCAACACCTTTTTCTACCCACCGGGGCCTGCTTGAAAGATTGGCAGCGGACAAGGAGAGAAAGATACTGCTGGTAGACCAATACGAAGAGCTGGTGACTATATGTGACGACGAGCAGGAGCGTCAGCAATTCGAGACTTTGCTGGAGCGCTTGTCGCAGCACTGCATTCTGCTGACTATACGTGCCGATCTCGAAGACCAATTCAAAGGTTCGCCCCTTTTTAGGATCGATTCGGAAAAGGAGAAAAAGATCAGACTACGATACGTCGTTCCAGCTTTTTCCCGGGAGGAGATTAGGGAGATCGTCACGCTGCCTGCGGCCCAGGAGTCGCTCGAATTCAAATCCTTGTCCGGAATGCCGGACGACAATGCCCGGTTCGTCGATGGGATCGTAGACGAAGCGTTTCAGAATCCGGGATCATTGCCGCTGTTGTCCCTGGCTTTGAATGAACTGTATGTTCGTAAAGATGAATACAGGAATTTATTGGAGGTGGAATATAAGAAATTCGGGGGTATCAGCGGAATACTGGATAAAAAAGCAACTGCCGAATATGACTGCTATAAGCAGGATGCGGAAGGTGAGGAAATGTTCAAGTGGATCATTTTTCGGATGATCAGCGTCGAGGGCGGAGCGATTGCCAAACGAAGGATATATACCTCGCTTAAACATACTGTTGATCACGATGACTTACTTTTTTGCGAAGACCAGCGGACACAGAAAATTAAACGCATTGCGGACAGGCTGGAGACGGCGAGATTGTTGCGATCGGATAAGGATGAGCAGAACAGGTGGTATGTCGAGCCCGCGCATGAGGCGCTGCTGCGATCCTGGGGTTATGTACGGGAATGGTTGCGCCGACAGGACGATGCCGGCACCGAACAAAGCAGGTTGTTGCTGCATCAGTCTGTTTCGACAATTGCCCTTCTTTACCAGGACAAGGTTAAAGAGCATGACCCCAAAAAAGCTCGATATCTCTGGAAGGACGACCCACGGCTGGGACAGGTCTTGAAGACGATCAGCACGCGATTGAATGCGGTGGAAGTGAAATTTGTCAATGATTCGCTACAGGCGAAAAGCCTGGCGAAAAGGTTGAGGAATGTTGTGATCGGCTCGGTTGTTCTGTTAGTAGCGGCTGTGGTGGGGGTATACTACTATCAGGCGAGGAAGACCCTTGCCCAGGCAAATAAAACGAAGGCGCTGAGCCTACTGGCGCTTAGCAGATCGAGCGAACCCACGGACGCTGTGGGTTTTCTCAAAGAAGCCCATAAACTGGATCCGGACAACCTGGATATCCTGTCCGGCATCATTTCCGCCTCGGAATTCAACAGGGGGGTCAACAAACTGGTACGGAAAAGGTTGGACTTTGGCGACAAACTGGGGTATATAACAATGCTGAATGATTCGGCTTTTGTCACTACTACCGGTGAAGGTGTACTTTGGTTTAATTCACCGCGGCAAAATAGAAAAGTGACCCTACAGGGAAGGCCGGGTTTTCCCATGGTGTTTTTGTCACCGGAAAAAAAAGGAGTGCTGGCCTATAACGACGGATCGCCCTATCTCTGGGAATACAATGCGCGGGGCTATCTCATCGACTCGATGTACATCGGGACAGACACTTTAGCGGATGTGGATGTCCTGGTGGATGAAGGACACATCTATGCATTGGTGAATGAAAGTGTCTTATGCAAGAACAGAGGTAAGGTAGACACGATCGGTGGGCAAAAGTTCTTTTCTATGTGCCTTTATGAAGGAAGAGGCGTTCTCCTGGGGACGCGCAACGGCGAGGTTTTCTTTTATGATCCCGATAATCGATCGCTGCAAAGGAGATACAAAGCCAAGGCAGGCGTTCAACAGCTGGTTGCCTTGCCCGATAAAGCCGTGGCCCTGGTAAATTTCCACGGCGCCATAGTCATACTGGACAGTAGTTTCAGACCGGGTCCTGTCTTCAGAAGCCCCGTGCAAAACCCTGAGGTGGCCGAGATTGCCAATGTAGTCGCGTTCCGGCGATCCAAAAAGCTACTTATCAAACCTGCCGGATCGGGTCGGGACAGCCTTATCCTGTGGGATTATGGCAATGGGAAGAAGATGTATATCAGTCAAATTAATTTTTCGGGCAGCGTCGATGTTTCACCTTCTGAGAGATGGATAGTGAGCTGCGCGACCAATCAGGCGATGATCCACGATACCGCCGGTAATGTTGTTTTTCAATATACAACGGATGCCGATCACGATCTTTCCTTTATTGCGTTCACCGGTATTAACGATGACTTCCTTGCTACTTCTTATGCCGGGCGTGTTTATTTCTGGCGCTTGGATCCGACGGATCTTTTTCGGTGCACGCTGGACAAAAGCTATGATTATCCTGAATTAGGCGACATTGGCAATAACCTCCGAACCTGGGATGCAGTCGACGGCAGATACCTGGACCAGTTGTCCCACCGGATCGCAGGCTTAAGCCATATTTATGGCGGATTGAAATTCAAGGCCAGCTCGGCATTGACGCATACTGCTTCCTGTTTGTTTACGGAGACTGGTTTGGCAGTCATCGACCGGGGAGGGAGCACCGACTCCTTTCGCATTGGGTTGGAGAAAGGAGAGAGACTCGTCGTATTGGATTTTGTGAAGACAGGCGATTCATTGGTCGGGATCACGAATCAGGGCGCCGTCACCGTCATCAGCGTCGAGCATCCGCAAGTCCGGCGAGCCGTAATAAACCTGCATACCTATTGCATCCCGCAATGGCATGTCTTTGCCAATCGTCTGTTTCTGATGGAGATCAAGAATGGCAACCGATTTGGACTCTATGATCTGAATGGTAATAGAACGGATCTGGGAAAGTCTCCAACGAACGACTGGACTTCGGATAAGTATTGCACTAAGATCTGCTATAAATCAGCGGACAAAGCCATTAGTATCCGAACCCTGGCTACCGGCAAAACCATCGTTTGCGAATTGCCGGGAGGAAATTCGACCATGCCAGTCCTCTCTCCGGATGGTGGGTTCCTCCTTTACAGGACCATGCCGGCAGTCGACACGGATCTAGTACATCTTTATTCATTGAAAGAAGATAAACTGGACCAACAGCTCTATCAGTACAAGTTAGGTCACCGGGACGAAAGGGTCCAGTCGCTGCGGTTTTCGCTGGATGGTGAGCAGATCGTCGCCAGCTTCGAGCATGGTGTGGTGGAGAATTATCTTACTCCTCAGGGTGCAAAAAAATGGATCGATTCTGTGAAATGTGATAGTCTGCCGAAAGAGGTCCGAATAAAATATGATTTGAAATAATATATCTTTAGTTAAACCTAAACTCTAAACATGCGTCGCTCCTTTCTTCTCACCGCGGTTGCTGTTGTCTTCTTCGCAGGCCTGATCTGGCTGCTCATGCGTCAAGATCATGTTCTGAAAACAGGGACAGGGTGTATGGACTACCTGCATTTCAACCGTGCAGATGCGGTCCAGGCCAAGGTAATTATGGACTCCTGGCGTGGGGAACAAGTCAAGACCAATGCCGTAAAATGGATTGTCCGTCTGGACTATCTATTGATCATCGTCTATGTATCTTATTTATACTGGGCCCTGGTGCGGAGAAAAAAGACAGTTCGACAGGTGCCGGATCAGCGGTGGCAGGTGGGGTGGTTGACAGCGGCCATCGTTTGCATCCTCGCCGGCGCCGTGCTGGATGTAATCCAGGACACCATCATTTATATCTATGTGTCCGTCCCCAAGGGCCGTGTGCATAGCCTGGAGATATTGACCTGGTGTAAATGGCGGGCGCTCTTAACAGGAGTGTTGATCCTCATAGGATCATGGATACCACTGGGATGGGTGCGCAAAATTCCCATACGACCGTTCTTTGAATACCTTCGGGCGGTGTTGAAGTCGATATGGCTTTTCTTCCCTTCGCTGCTCTTCCTCCTTTTGACCATCGTTGCTTTTTGGAAACAAAGCCAGGGCAAGGACATCGTGGTGGCTTTCACGGAAGCAGACAGGAGCGGCTTCCGATTGGTATTCTTCCTGGTAATAGCCTTTTGGGTTTATATAAGCTGGTATTCCTCCCGCGTGATCGCAGAGATCAAGGTCAAGGATGAACGGATCAAAGAAAGATTCTTATACAATTATCCGAGGCTGGCTGGTAACGCCTGCCTGCTGGTTGCGGAACTGGCATTGCTCCAGGCTCCGATCCTTGAACATCCACTGTGTCCGGGTTTGGCGACAGGCATTCTCGCCGTGGCGCTGATCGGCCTCTATCTGGCGGACAGATGGATCGGACGACAAATGAAGAAGCTGGCGGATGCGCTGGGGAAAGGGGCGGGCTGGCTGTTTATAGTATTCGTGGCGATATTGCCCGGAGGCAAATTTATTCCTTTCTCCCATGTGGGATACATCTATGGCCTGCTGGCCATGTTGTTACTGCTCCATTTTTTATACCTGTTTTATGTAAACCTGCGGCGGGACCGGCTGCCCGCGAACCAAAAAACGTATCTCACTATAAAACAGGCATCCGGCTTTTCGCAGACGATCCTGGCCTTTTTCTGTATCCCCAACGAGGAGATCAGCTATGTACGATGGCTTATAAGGATCAGTCTGCTGGCGATAGGAGTCGATATAATAGCTATTTTAAACCTGCCTATCGCGCGAGGTATCGGCCCTTTTTCGCTTGTGATCCTCGCCTTTGCCGTGTTGCTTGCTTTTGGGAATGTGATCACCGCCTTGTCCGTCCGGCTGCGTCTGAATATCCATTTTTTACTTTTCCTGATGGCGTTGCTGCTTGGTCTGCCGGAAAGGCATAACGTAAAACAGCTGGAGCTGACGCAAAAACATAATGGATACAGTCACCGTCCTTCGCTGCGCCAGTACCTGAAGACCTGGCTGCAACGGGTACCGGATAGTGCCAGCAGTTACGACATGTACCTGGTGCTTGCCAACGGTGGCGCATCCCGTTCTGGTTACTGGACGGCCTCCGTGCTGGGGCGACTGGAGGATACCTCACGGCTGCGTTGTCCGCAAGACCCCTTCTCCCGTCATCTGTTTTGTCTGTCGGGGACTTCTGGCGGCGGGGTGGGGGTGGCTACCTTTTTTGCTTTACTCAATGACCACCGGAAGCCCACCGACTCCTCCTACTGTGAAAGCGCGCAGGTTTTTCTGCAGCAAGACTATTTTTCCTACACGCTGGCCCGGATGCTGGGGCCGGATTTTTTCAACTATATCTTTCATCTCACCAGCAGCAAGGACAGAGGCAGGGCGCTGGAGGAGGCATTCGAGGAGTATTCAGACACGGTGCACTATCAGCCGGAGTTCAACCAGGCGTTTTCGGAGTTTCCGGCCATGAATGCCGACAGCAATAAGGTGTTGCTTCCCATCCTCTTTGTCAACACCACCCAGATGCAGGATGGTACGCCTGGCGTGGTGACCAACCTTCGACTGGATACCACTTATTTCAATCAGCGCATCGATGTAATGGATCTGCTGGACTCGACCAGGGATATCAGCATGGCTTCCGGAGCTATCCTTGGAGCACGGTTCCCTTATCTTAGCCCTGCGGGCCGCATCGGTAATCACTACTTTGTAGATGGCGGCTATTTTGATAATTCCGGGGCCGGTGTCGTGCAGGAATTGCTGCGCGGCATGCTGACCATTGCCTGGGATGACAGCCTGCGCGGCGACACCTGGATCTACCGCCGGGTGAAGCGTCTGCATATAAAGGTCCTGCATATTGTCAACAGCCCGGTGAATGGCACCGATACACTTCATGCCGTGGCGCCAATTAAAAATGATCTTCTATCCCCGATATTGACCATTGTGGGCGCTTATGACATGCAGACGACCGTCAATGACGACCGGCTCTATCATTATATCAACGACATCGACAAGTATTTCGGCATACGGGCAGAACATCGATTGATCTCGCTGTACAAAGACTCCAGCGAGTCGAAGATCAAAGAGGATCCCTATTCCATGAACTGGTTCATTTCGGACACGACCCGCCACCGCATCGATGAACGGCTGGCGCATCAACCTATGATCGATACTATTCTTCGACAATCGGGCTTTTTCCCGTGTATCAACGAGGGGAAGAATGTATCCAGGTATTGAGCTGTGATGTAAGACGCGATTTTATCTCCGGCGTGGTAAAGGCATGATCGATGGCTTCGAGGTTGCAAGTCAGGAAATCCGCCCTGGTCCAATGGAACTGCTTTATCAACCGCGCATACTCTTTGCTAAGTGTTGTGTTGGAGATGGTCCGGCAGTCGGTGTTGATATTCAGCGGAACTTTTGCATCGTGAAGCCGGCCAACGGGATGGTGGGCGAGGTCCGGGTACATATTGGTCTGCAGGTTGCTGCTGGGGCAGACCTCCAGGAGAATATTCTTTTCGCGGAGATGCCGCATAAGCGCCGTGTCTTCTGCACTTCTCACACCATGACCTATACGGGTAGGATGAAAGTTGTCCAGAGTTTCCCAAACACTGGCTGCTCCTTTGGCTTCACCGGCGTGAGCCGTGCAGGGA
>Ga0207671_10006081_pt1 | contig 10868 bp, 7 predicted proteins | sample KBSC24metaG_FD_184352 | JGI IMG/M metagenome (GOLD analysis project Ga0207671, IMG submission 184352) | Corn rhizosphere microbial communities from Kellogg Biological Station, Michigan, USA - KBS C2-4 metaG (SPAdes) (version 2) | ecosystem: Host-associated > Plants > Roots > Rhizosphere > Soil... | reverse complement strand
CTAATTTTGGGAGAGAAACTATAATTTTAGAATGGCCAAATACCAACTATTATTGCCAAAAATGGGTGAGAGTGTTGCAGAAGCAACTATAATTAAATGGACAAAAAATCCAGGAGATCATATAGACGCAGATGAAGCAGTAATGGAGATAGCAACAGATAAAGTTGATTCTGATGTTCCATCTCCGGTAGCTGGTAAACTCGTTGAGCAACTTTACAAAGAGAACGATGTTGTTCAGGTAGGATCGGTTATCGCTATTATTGAAACTGGTGAGCCCGATTCAAACGAAGCGGAAACACCAGCAGCTGTACAACCAGTAGAAGAACAAAAAACAGCTGAAGAACCGACTCATATACCAACACCTGATCCTGTTGCAGAAACAGTACAAAATGAAGAGTCACCTGTTTCGCCTGAATCCATAGCCATACCAGGCCTGGATCAATTGGAAAAAAAGAATATTTCTGCCGATGCCCCTGCATTTAAAAGCGAAGGGCGTTTTTACTCTCCATTAGTACGAAATATAGCCAGTCAGGAGGGGATCAGTACCGACGAACTGGACAAAATTCCTGGAAGTGGTTCTGACGGACGCTTAACCAAAGATGACCTTTTAAGCTATCTGCAACATAAACAAAAGCCATCTACTGCTCAAAAAGTAGAAGAGCCGATACAACAACAAGATCCGATATCATTTAATGCTCCTGTAGCAGCTTCTACAAGTGCTTATATGCCTCCACCAGTTGTAGAACCAACTGCTGAACCAGCTAGAGCGGAAGAGCCGCAAAAGTCTGCTACTTCAGTATCTGGTGCAGATGAAGTTATTGAAATGGACAGGATGCGCCGTTTAATTGCCGATCATATGGTCATGAGCAAGCAAACTTCGCCACATGTTACTTCATTTGTTGAGGCCGATGTCACTAATCTGGTATTATGGCGTGAAAAGGTTAAGAGTAGCTTTGAAAAACGTGAGGGTGAAAAAATAACCTTTACACCTATTTTTATCGAGGCTGTTGTAAAAGCTATCAAAGATTACCCGATGATCAATATTACCGTAAATGGTACCCAGATCATTAAAAAGGCGGCTATTAACATTAGTATGGCTACTGCTTTACCAAGTGGTAACCTTATAGTACCTGTAATTAAAAAAGCCGACGAGCTAAATTTGCTGGGCATTACCAAAGCGGTGAATGACCTGGCCAACAGGGCCCGTATTGGCAAGTTGCAACCAGATGATGTTAAAGATGGTACATTTACCATTACAAATGTAGGGTCATTTGGTAACGTAATGGGTACACCTATTATTAATCAGCCACAGGTAGCTATATTAGCTGTAGGCGCGATCAGGAAAAAACCTGCGGTGATCGAAACAAAAGAAGGTGACATGATCGCGATCCGTCACATGATGTTCCTGTCATTGTCCTATGACCACCGTGTGGTTGATGGGGCCCTGGGTGGATCATTTGTACGCCGTGTTGCCGATTACCTGGAGCAATGGGATCCGAACAGAGCGATATAATTGAACTTATATAACAAACAGAAAAGCCGAGCAATACCCGGCTTTTCTGTTTGTTGAAAATCTAAATATAAGGGTATTACCCCTTTAATATCTTAGCTTTCTCTCCGTCAAATTCTTCTTGTGAAAGAATACCGGCATCTAATAGCTCTTTTAGATCTAAGAGGGCTTGTTTTTTGCCTGCCATATCATTTTGAGGAGTTGTAGCAGCCTGCTCTTGTGACTTAGCAAAGGCTGGGTTTGTACCATTGGCCGGACTATTTTTTAATAAAAGCTCTGTGATTTCGTTATAGCCTTTAATATTCGAATAATCAATTGCTTTTTGCTCTTTAGCATTTACGATAGAAGCATCAGCATTGTTTTCGAGCAATAACTTTACCATGTCTTTTTTGCCATTGGCAGCAGCATAATGCAAGGCGCTATTACCACTTTCGTCCTGCACATTGATTTGGGCGCCTTTATCTAATAATAATTTGATCATGCTTAAATGCCCGCTTTTGGCAGCTACGTGTAACAAGGCTTCACCTCCGTAATTGTAGGTGTTGCCCAATGAAAAATTACTGTCAGAGGCCAGGTTATTGGCACTTTCAACCCAATCAAGGTATGAGTACATGGAATCGGTGCTGTCATTTACTGGTTTAGCATAATTTACATCAACTCCGTTATTCAAAAACAATTCAACAATTTCTTTTTGATTATTTGCACAGGCATACCAGATAGGTGATAATCCATTTTTTGAAGACACAAAAACATCAGCCCCTCTATCTACCAGCAATTTAGTGAGCATACGGTTGCTATCATAACAACTAATTAAAAGTGCCGATTCCCCAGCATGGTTCACATGATTAATATTAGCCCCATTATCAAGCAAAAGCTCAACCATAGGTATATTTTTTGATTTTGCTGCATATAACAATGGCGAATTGCCCAATTTATCAGTAGTATTTATGTTGGCTCCCTTGCTCAATAATAGTTTTACAATTTCCCGGTTACGCCAACCCGCGGCAACTAATAATGGTGTTTCGGCCGCGTTGTTTTCTATATCTACATCAGGCTCCGCTTCTACAAGCTTCTCTAAAATTTCAATCTGCCCGTTTATGGAGGTTAAATGTAATAAGCTGTTTCCTTTAAAGTCTTTAATTGATGTTTTGGCGCCCTTGTCCAGAAGGTAGAGGGCCGTTTGTTTTTGTTTTTGTAATAAGGCAAAATAAAAAGGTGTTTCTCCCGCATGATCTTCATAATCTAATGTAGCGCCCTCGCCAATTAATATTTTAACCAGATCCAGAAATCCTTGATGTGCTGCATAATGCAAAGCGGTGCGACCTTTTTCGTCGGTATATTTTACGTCTACTTCTTTGTTCTGTAATAAAAGCTCAGCAATTTTTCTTTTCCCGCTTTCGCAGGCTATGATAAATGACATGGACATATATAGGAGGATTTAATGGTTCAAGGTTTGTTTACAGATGCTCTATTAGTTTTTCATCAATAGTTCAACCGTTTTGATCTTTAGGTTATCGTCAGATGCAAGGATTAAAGCGCTTTGATCTTTGTTATTGGTAATACTGGCATCTGCACCATTTTCAAGCAATAATTTTACCTTTCTATAAGTTTCTTTGGCCTTTCGCTCCTCGTAGTTAACGTTATAAGCACAAACTTTATGTAGCAGGGTATTGCCTTCATTATCTTGCCGGTTAATGTCTAAAGCTCCGGTATCAATAATGGTTTGTAAAACGGCGGGGTCTTTTTCGGCGATTAGATTAATAGGGGTGGTAGGGCTTTGATAATAGAGGCTTTCATGATACAGACCTGCTCCGTCATGAATAAGCTTAGACAATAGCTCAAGCATACTTTCTGAAGGGCCGGTAATCATCCGCATATATTCAAACAGTAAACTTACCTGATTTTTGTTTAACAAGTCAAATTGTGGGCTATCATATTCGCGCAATTTGTTATACAAATCCAAATTAAGTTGATGAGCCACAGCGTAGAAAAAAGCGGTATTGCCATCTTTATCTATATGATTCGGATCGGCACCGTTTTGTAGCAACAGATCGATGTATTCTTTTTTATTTCGTTCAATGGCAGCAATCAACGGGGTTTTTCTGACAATATTAGCTTCATTGATATCCAGACCTTCATCAATAAGCAAGGACAAATAAGATAATGAAAGTTCAGGTTCTCTTGAATAGGTGTTAATAACCTGATGGAGCAGATTTTCTTCCGCGTTATTTTTGAAGTTGATGCTACAACCAGCTTCAATTAAAATTTTGATGTGCTCCAATTTTGCGGCATTTTCAAAAAAATAGCTCAACAGCGTTTTGGCCGCAACCTCATCGTTAATATTGTCGAATTTGGTAATAAAATCCCTGAAGAAATCATTGGATTCGCTTTCGTCTGATAAATTCCGAATTATACTTGCAAAGATGCTTTTGTCAAAACTGTCGTACTCATAAATGTCTGTTTCTATGGTTTTATCTTTTACAAAATAGTTCAGTATTTCAAATTGTTTATCCCTTAGCAGTTTGTCGAAAATTTGTGATTTATTAAAGTCGAAAATCGTTTTTGAGAGTTTTTCACCATTTTTTATTGATTCCAAGGCAGCGGCATAGTCGCCAGATTGAAGCATTTGTTCCAGCATAAATTCAGTTTTCTACCATTGCTTCAATATTTATACCAAATTATAGCTGTATGCCGATAATAATCTGATAATTAATTAAAGTTAAAAAGGGGCGAATTACTTTACCAATTCAAAGCCCCAGTCTTTCCCTTTGTCAACGGCAGGCACCCCTTTAGCCATCCAAGCCGGCATTGGCGCGCCTTTTAAAAAATGATCAAAAAACTGTTGCTCGCGTATAGTAATGTCCTTGCGATTTTGTCTAAGTACAAGATTATGCGCTTCGCCGTTGTATTGCAAAAGCCAAACAGGTTTACCCAGGCGGCGCAGGGCAGTAAACATTTCTATACCCTGGTACCATGGTACAGCGCCATCAGCATCATTGCTCATGATCATTACCGGTGTTTGTACTTTAGGCAGCTGAAATAAAGGTGAGTTTTCTATATACAACTCTGGTTTCTCCCATAAAGTTGCACCAATACGGCTTTGCGTTTTTTCATATTGAAATTGTCTGTTTACGCCCGATTCCCAGCGTATGCCTCCGTAAGCCGACGTCATGTTGGCCACAGGCGCGCCTGCCCAGGCTGCTGCATACATATTGGTTTGTGTGATGAGATAGGCCACCTGGTAGCCTCCCCAACTTTGTCCCTGGATGCCAATGTGAGCGGCATCAACCCATGAGTTCTTTTTAAGCGATTCCACGCCCGAATTGATATATTCAACCGCTGACGCGCCTGGATGCCCGGTTTGATAGCTGATATCGGGTGCAAAAACCAAATAGCCATTACTTACAAAAAATGATATAGGCAAACGTGACGGAGTAGGAGCCGGAGTAACATAGTTAAAAAGACCCTCAGATAGCTTCTCATAAAAATATACAATCATTGGATACTTTTTAGCCGGGTCAAAATCTTCGGGCTTATACAAAATACCTTCTGAATGATAACCTTTAGGTGTTGTCCATTTCACCAGGGATGCTGTTCCCCAGTTGTATTCAGCTTGCTGCGGATTAATATCACTTAGTTTGGTCTCTCTTTTCAGATCGGTTGATACATACAGATCAGGAGGCAGTTCATAGCTGCCTTTGGTGTAAATGTAGGTATTCGCATTTTTAGCTTTTAACAGATCGCCATAACTCATCGGTATCATGTTTACCTTTTCCGGAACTGAGCTACTCTCTGGATATTTGGTATAATATCCCCATTGCTTATTCGCTTCATTTTGCGTTTGCAGCCACATTTGTTGCTTTAATGGAATAAACTTTTGCTCTGGGTCAGTAGCGTTATACCGGATAATAAGCTTGTTTTTGCGACCTACACCATTAGTGAAGTTGGTAACAGCACCTGTAGCCGGGTCAATTTTCCAGATATCATACCGGTCATATATGAATACTGCCTTATCGCCCTGTAACCAGCCTGCAAGGCTATAATCTGAGGCATAATCAGGAACATCATTTAATTCGTCGCCCATTTTTGTTCCAATAGTAGATGTCAGATTGCTTCTTTGACCATTGGCAATAGTATAACAGAACCAGTTTTGCTGCTCCAGGTCAAACCAGATCACATATTTGCCGTCGGGGGATATGCGGTACCTCGCCCTCGAACTTGCGTTGATGAGGCGTTTGTTACCACTTTTTGTATCAATCAGGATAGCCTGTTGTTTGGTACCGCCCTGCCATTGGGCTTGTATACGGGCACCTGTATCGGTTACGCCCAAAACATAACGTGCGTCTTTATTTTCGGCAACCAATACTTCCTGTACGGCTTTACTACCCAATTGTAGTGGTTTCGGTTCGGCTTCATTTGGTTTTATAACTGCCAGATAGCTGCGTTTTAATTCTGTTTGCAGGTTTTTTAGTTGTTGTGGCTGCAAGTAATCATCTTTGTAATTCCATATATCCAGTTTGGCTACTTCAAAATCGACAATGGTAGTATCAGCAGGTTTTGGGATAGGAGCAGTTCCGAAAAACAGGTTGCTGCCGCTTTTGCTAAAATAAACCTTCCCATCACCGCTTACGGCCCATTGTTGAGGAAGGCTTTTTGATCCTGCCTCTGCTATAATTACCGCGCTGTCTCGGCTACTTGTATAATAATAAAGTTTAAAAGGTTTAACCAGCGCTTTTTCCGGATTCTTCTCTGCTGTGAAAGCCAGTTGTTTACCTTCATCATCGATAGTGATATTGCGGTAATTACCACGACCAGTGCTTATGGCCTTGAGAACGTTTTTATCAATATCATATATATACATGCCTGATTTGATATCTTTCTGTTTTGCAGGTGCTGTAACGGTAAACGCCAATAGTTTGCCATTTTTACTTAGCTGGTAATCGGTAGCGTATTTGAATATACGGGTTGTGCCGGTACTCAATTTGTTTATGGTTAAATCGGAACCATCATGCGTTGAGGGGGCTATAGTAGCGCTCACAGCTTTTTTTGAGGTATCGTTGGGTAGCGGTTTTTTAATAGTATCGACAGTGGCCAAATAGGCTACAACTGGCGCGTTTGCAGAGAGTTTGAACGACCGTATAGCGGGTACTTTGGTTATAGATTGTGAACCCAGTGTAATGATACCCAGCGTATCTTTAGGAAAATCCGCTTGTTTTTTCTTTTTAATTTTGGCCTCCCGAATAGCTTTATAAAAAGGCCGGATCAGGAAGGTAACAAACCTGGAGTCGTTACTAAAACTGGCAGTGTCTGCACGGGAGATCTTTATTTTAGTGGTGTTAGTAGTATTCGTAATCACCAATACTGCATCTCCCTGCTGTGGTTTTACTACATAAAATATCCATTTACCATTATTGCTGATGTGCTGATTACTGATGCTTTGCCATCCATCAAAAACGGTATTATCTAAAGGTTTTTTGGCTATTTTTTGAGCGGATGCATTAAGGAAAATGAAAACTGAAAATAGCAGGAGTAGGGTTTTACGCATAAGTAACTTAAGTAAGAGTTAAATATGCTAAAAACGCGGCATTTATAAAAGTTTAGCTACAGGAAAGTTACAATAAAGCTGAAAGCAGAAGACTCAAAGTGTAAAGTGATAGGCATAAAGCAAGTCTATAACTCAGAGTCCTCTGCGAGAGACCCTAAGTGGACAAAAACTGAGTTTACATGGTTTACACTTTTTATGATTAATTTATTTTTAATTAATTGATTACCAGTATATTGTTTATTTTTTTATCATAAAAGTGGGTTTACAGTGTAAACCCACTTTTATATCTCAGAGTCATCTATGACAGATCCTGAGAGAACTGTAAAAGTTTATATCATTGCCTTATTCAACGCCTTTATAGCTTCCTTAAAATCTTCGCGGGCTACCAGGAATTGGATGTTGACCTTGCGTAAGGCAAAACCACAACTCTTGATATTGATGCCTTTTTGAGCCAGCGCTGTTGCTGATTTAGCCAGCAAACCCGGTTGATCCATATTGGAACCGATGAGACAAACCATAGCCATTTTTTCTACGGTTACTTTCTCATAATCGTTTTCAAGCTCCTGTATCAGCTTTTTATTAAAATCCTTATCCCATATCACTATCGAGATGCTATTGGCGCTGGTGGCTTTAAAAGTATAGCTTACGCCGAATTTATAGAACAGCTGCATGATGTGAAAATCGGTACCTACGTTACCTACCATAGAAGGATCGTAAATGTCAATCATCATCACTCTTTCTGTACCAGTAATTACCTCAACACGCTTTTTATCGCAGATGTACTCACGGGTTATTAGCGTACCCGGGTGTTCTGGTTGAAATGTGTTTTTGATGCGAAGATCGATATCATGAATTTCCAATGGTTTTGATGCTTTGGGATGGATAGCTTCCATACCTACATCAGCCAGCTGATCGGCCACATCATAATTGGTATTACCTACCGGAAAGCAATTATCCACACCAACCAATTCCGGGTCGGCGGTGCACAGGTGATATTCTTTATGGATGATGGCTTCTTCCGGTTTAACCGCCACCGCTATTTTACTGAAAGTAACTTCTGAATACCCACGATCAAACTCCCGCATGATGCCTTCGGTACCTTTAGTATAGCCGGTTACAATAGTAATAGTATTCTCAAAATCAATATGTTGCAGGTCTTTTTTAATGCGTTGGTCGATGGTGAAGGAGCGATGGTCATGAAAGCCGCTCAGGTCAACAAACGAGGCATTGATACCCATGTTTTGCAGGATATTGGTAAAGTTAAAAGCCGAATGACTTTCGCCGATAGATGCCAGGATCTCGCGGGCGGCCAGCAAAACATCGTCCTTATTTACATAGCCTGATGCCAGAATATTGGCTATGTTTTCCAGGTAGGTTTGCGCATCCTTAAGGCGTTGTTCAATAAATTTATCAGCTTCGGCGATGTTTAAGCCCAGACTTTCATAGCTTTTATTGATCTGTTTTAATTTTACGATCAGCGCCTTAAGCGGCTTGTGAAAATCTTTATAAGTAGCCAGTTTGTGGTAAACCCCAGGTGCACCGGTTTTTTTGTTTTCGAGCAAGAGGTTGGTAACCCCTGAAAAGGCCGATACCACAAAGATGCGATTGTACAATTGTTGTCCGGAACGTTCAAATAGGATGATGTTTTTGATGACATCATTTAAGGCGGTCATAGAAGTGCCGCCGATTTTTTCGACTGTTAACATTTTTAAAAATAAACGCTTTTAGCGCATGAGTGCCAAAACTGTACCATCGACAAAATAATGGTTTTTTAGTTGATATGGCGCGTTTAAAAAATTGGTTTTTAGGTTATTGTATTATATGTGTTATTTAAGCCGGTATATCATATTGATACACCGGTTATCAAAATAAAAGAATGTTTGCGATATATTTATTCGTCCTTCTTGTAAAGGTCGCCAGCCTTTTCGGCTGAAAGCTTGATGCCTTTGATCATCGCCGAGCTAAAACCGTTGTGCTCCATTTCATTTAAACCTGCAATGGTACATCCGCTTGGTGAAGTTACCTTATCGATCTCCTGTTCTGGGTGTGACGATAGCTGCAGCAGCAGATCGGCAGCGCCTTTGGCAGTTTGCGCAGCCATTTTTAAGGCATCATGTGCATGGAAGCCAATTTCGGTACCACCTTGTGAGGCCGCCCGTATAGAACGCAGGAAAAACGCTATACCACAGGCACAAAGTGCGGTTGCCGATGTCATGAGTTCCTCATTGATCTGGATGCTCATACCCACTGTATCAAACATAGATTTCACCAGGTTTATATTTTTATTGGTGCCATTATCCGTAGCAATACAGGTCATGGAATGACCAATGGCTATAGCCGTGTTTGGCATGGCTCTTATTACCTGTACATTCAAATCTAGCTGTTGGCGGATATCATTGCAGGTAACCCCGGATATTACAGAGATGATCAACTGTTTTTCGGCTTTTATAACGGGCCTTATTTCATCCAGCAGTTTATTAAGCTGTTGAGGCAATACCGCTAAAACAATAATATCGGCTTTTTTTACCGCTTTGGTGTTATTGTCGGTAGTGTGATACCCCAATTGGGCGTACTCTGCCAGGGCCGATACATTACGGCGTGTGAGGGAAATTTGCTGGGGCTTGCAAATATTTGCTTTTACCAACCCTTTGGCTAATGACAGCCCGATGTTACCAGAGCCTAAAATGGCTAAATGCTGTGATGAATTCATGCGTTTTTACTTAAACGTGTTCCAAATGGTTTATTTTCTTTTAATTGTCCCAGGTCGTCAGATTTGCCTATGATCACTGCCTTTACGCCACATGCAATGGCGGTAAAAGCATTATCAAGTTTGGGCAACATGCCGCTGTGTATAATACGCTGGATCTTTAGTTCTTCATAACGTACCGGATCAATTTCCCTGATCAGTGAGTCTTCATCATCAATATCCTGAAGCACGCCTTTTTTCTCAAAGCAATAAATAAGCGTGGTTTCATATAATGATGAAAGCGATACCGCCAGCGCCGAGGCAATAGTATCGGCATTGGTATTTAATAACTGACCCTCACCATCATGTGTCAACGCGCAAAAAACAGGGGTAAAGCCCGCCTGCATCAAACGACTTATGTTTTCAGGATTGATAGAGTTTTCATCAATATCACCAACAAAGCCATAATCAATGGTTTTTACAGGGCGTTTTTTGGCTCGTATAAAATTGCCATCGGCCCCGGTAAGACCAATAGCGTTATTACCGAAGCGTTGTAGCTGCGCTACTATGTTTTTGTTGATCAGGCCTCCATATACCATAGTAACCACTCTCAGCGTTTCAATATCGGTAATACGCCGGCCATCTACCATTTTGGCTTCGATGCCTAATTCTTCGGCAATTTGAGTAGCAACCTTGCCTCCGCCGTGTACTAATATTTTAAAACCATCCAGTCCTTCAAAGTCTTTCAGGAAATGATACAGATTTTCGGAGTTATCAATTACGTTTCCTCCTATTTTTATGATGTACAAGCTTTTATTTTCTCGTAACTGCGTAGAATTTACTGAAACCGTATCAATTTTACCCATTATTAATAGTAATATAACCGTCTTGATGTTAAATTCCTATTAAATTAAACAGGAATCTGCTAAAAATATGAATTTATAGTGTATTTTATTCAAAAATGTTAAAAAATGATTAAAGTATTATCTATGTAACTTTACAATTTGATTATGAAATAATTAGTAATATTGAAATTTTAAGGCATTAAACTTGCTATGAAGTTTTCCTATGGATCAAAAGAAAAGTACTAAACCCCGCGTAGTTATTGTAGGAGGTGGATTTGGAGG
>Ga0207671_10006080_pt1 | contig 10868 bp, 6 predicted proteins | sample KBSC24metaG_FD_184352 | JGI IMG/M metagenome (GOLD analysis project Ga0207671, IMG submission 184352) | Corn rhizosphere microbial communities from Kellogg Biological Station, Michigan, USA - KBS C2-4 metaG (SPAdes) (version 2) | ecosystem: Host-associated > Plants > Roots > Rhizosphere > Soil... | reverse complement strand
CCGGCTGAGAATACCGCTGTCAGTCACGGCACCGGAGGCAGGTAGGGCAAGGCGGTCGGCAGCATCGAGAGGCTCTTCCGCATTCAGCAGCAGGCCAAGGCGGGTGGCAGCATCCCTCCGGTCGGCGACGGTCTGGCGGAATTGCAGGGCTATCTGTTGGGCCTGGTTCTCGAGCGTCGTCTTTTCCAGCAGATTGGATTCTCCCTTTTCGAACCGAAGCCGCGCCATCTCGCTAAATCGGACGTAGATGCTGTCCATTTGTTCCAGCAAAAGCTGCTTTTCCTGTAAGACCTGCAGTTGAAGATAGGCCAGTTTTACCAGGCGGGCGATCTCAGCTGCTTGTAATGCCGTGCCTGCCTGGGCGCCATTTGCTTCGGCACTGAAGAGATCCCGCTGACGAGTGTAGACAGGTGGCTGTGATAATGTCTGGGATATAGTGAACCTGTTGTCAAACGCGGCGCTGTTGATATTGCCCCATTCGGTGGATAGTTGCGTTCGTGGAATGTCGGCGGCCGACCTCTTTAATGCCCTGTAATACTTTTCCTGGAGCCTGCTAATGTTCAGCGTACCGTTCTGTTTTGATGCCAGTTGGAGTGCTTCATCGAGGTTCACTTTTCTGATGTCCTGCGCAGAAAGAATCACGGGGCCAGTCAGCCCGATCAACAACAGGGCGGTTACTGGTAGTTTGCCGTGTTTCCTGCTCTTTTTGAGCCGCCCATTTTTTTCGACCATCAGGTAGAGGGTGGGCAGCACCAGCAGGGTGAGCAAAGTGGAGGTGACCAGGCCGCCGATGACGACCGTGGCCAGCGGGCGTTGCACTTCCGCGCCGGCCCCATTGCTCAGCGCCATGGGCAGGAAACCGAGGGAGGCTACTGCGGCGGTCATCAGTACGGGTCGCAACCTGACCTCCGTCGCATAGAAGACGATCTTGCGGGCATCGCCCATTCCCTGTTCCTTCAGCCGGTTCATCTCGCTGATCAGGACGATGCCGTTGAGGACCGCTACGCCGAAAAGTGCAATAAAGCCCACGCCGGCTGAGATGCTGAATGGCATCCCCCTTGCCCATAGGGCCAGGATACCGCCGATGGCCGACAACGGGATGGCGGAGAAGATCAGCAGGCTGTATTTAATGCGGCCGAAGGCAAAAAAGAGCATGAAGAAGATCAGCAGTAAGGCAATGGGCAGAGCGACACTCAGCCGGCGGCTGGCTGCCTGCAGGTTCTCATACTGGCCGCCGTAGGTGATATAATATCCTGCCGGGAGGCCCAATTCGCGTGAGACTTTTTCCTGTAACTCCCGGACGATGCTCTGTACGTCCCGGCCGCGTACATTGAAACCGACAGAAATACGCCGGTGCGCATCTTCGCGTTGAATTTGCGAAGATGCCGACGATGAGCTTGTTCCTGACGGAAAAGCCGATGATAGTGTTTAGCATGCGTTATACAATACTATATGGGTGATCAAATGAGCCAATGGGTTGGGCCGATGCCTGTGTGAGAAGAGGCGGCTCAGTTAATAAAACAGGGAAGAAAATCAGGCGCGGGGAGGCTGAAAAATAGACTGTGGGAAGGCCGGGAAGTCAACGCGGGTGTTCAACATGAGATAGTCCGCTGAGGCCGAAAGAGGGCTATCGACGGTGATGTCCATGGGGTGCGGGACGTCATTTACGGCGGAAAAAATGCCGGTGTTCTCCTGTGTCTTGAAGGGCAGTCTCATATCCTGCCGGTAATCGGAATCGAAGATCGTTTTATCGGAGTAGTGGAGCTTCAGGAAACCGAGCAGGGTCAAGTGGGGGTTCTGGTGTTTGTGTTTGATATAGTGCTCGACGAGCAAAGGCAATTTGAGAGCCTGATAAGCCTCCGTCGTACCGAAGAGGTAGATAGACATCAGCAATATGGCGATCACCTTTTTCACGGACACAAAGGTAGGACAATTTTCTAAGCGGGATTTATGTAGAATTGGGGAATATTTGAAAAAAAACCATAATTTGACAGGACAATTGAGAAAAGTTATCGTCATATTATTGCTGGGACTGCTGCTTTTCAACTGGGCCGGGTACAGATTGCTTACTGCCTGGCTGGAGCAGAGCTCCAATGCCCTTCAGGATGCGCAGCTGGATGATAATGAGTATGAAGAGTCTCAATTGATTGCCATAAAGATCCCCATTACCCATCTTTCTTATTATGCGAATTCCAGGGAATATGAGCGGGTCAGGGGGCAGATCGAGGTAGGAGGGGTGCAGTATAAGTATGTTAAACGCAGGATATACAACGACTCCCTGGAAGTCTTGTGTATCCCTGATCAGATCACTATGTCGTTCAGAACTTTGAATAATGAGCTCTTGAAATTCGCGAACGGGTTGCAACACACAGGTCAGAATAAAAAGCAAGGTGCAAATTCCGTCACCTTCAGCAGTCCTTCCCAGGACTATGACCTCACCATTTATCCTTTTCGCATAGGGCATATTACCAGCACGATCATCCGCATCTATGCAGATAAGCCCTTTTATTTATCCTCCCATTACGCAGCTGCTACCGATCACCCTCCTGAAAGGGCTGCTTAGAGAACTAATAATTCGGAAAATCCATACAGCAACCCTTGCCGAAACTCCATCAGGGCAAGGGTAGATCCCGCATTGTATGCGGGCTGTACCATTTATGGAGCACTTTCATATTATACTATTCGATCATGAAACTGAATATACGGGTAACCATTATGATAATAATGGGTGCTCTCCTTATCCTGGCTGTTTCCTTTTCCTTCATCAGGAAAAAAAACGATACAAGGGAAGCAACCAAACTTTACAACGAGGGGCTAAAGCCTGTGAAAGACAAGGACAATCCATTTAGTCCCGAGACAAAGCTTGATCTCTATGATTCTTTGGAACTATTGCCTGGTATGACTGAGCGAAATGCGATGGTGATCAGCTATTACAAGGCTAACGCACTTCTGATGCTGGGGCAGGAGAAGAAGGCCATAGAATTACTGGAGAACATCGTAGAGAAGACCCAGGGGGATAATATAGATAAGATGGGGATAGATGCAAAGAAATACCTGGCGCTGGCTTATTTAAGGCTTGGAGAAAGGAACAACTGCGTTGCCGGACATAATTCAGGCTCTTGTATTTTTCCTATACGCGATCGCGGGATATATATCGACCCAACGGCTTCGAAAAAAAGCATAGCGCTATACCAGGAGATCCTGCAACAGGATCCAAACAACCTGGAGGCCAGGTGGCTGCTCAATCTTGCCTATATGACCATCGGCGCTTATCCGGGCAAAGTACCGACTGCATGGGTTATACCCGGGCTGGACAAAGACAGCTCATCTTATGGGATCAAGGCTTTCCAGAACGTGTCGGGGCCATTGGGATTGAATAATTTCAGGAGCCAGGCCGGCGGCAGTATTGTAGACGACTTCAACAACGACGGGTACCTGGATATTGTTACATCGTCCTGGGACCTGGAAGAGCCAATGCATTTTTTCAAGAGCAATGCGGATGGCACCTTCACCGATGTTTCCAAAGAATCGGGATTGGCGGGTATCAAGGGCGGTTTGAATATCATACAGGCAGACTACAACAATGACGGATATAAGGACATACTCGTTCTGAGGGGCGCCTGGTTGCAGGAGTTCGGCAAACAGCCGAAGACTTTATTGCGGAACAATGGAGACGGTACTTTTACGGATGTCACTGTCGAAAGCGGCATTCTTTCTCTGAATCCTACGCAGACTGCGACATGGGCGGATTTCAATAATGATGGATGGCTTGATCTGTTTATCGGGCATGAAACTACGGACCCGGGACATCCACATCCTTCAGAACTGTATATCAATAACAAAGATGGTTCATTTACCGAGGTCGCCGCGGAGGCCGGATGCAGGGAGCTTGGCTTTATGAAAGGCGTGACATCATCAGACTATGACCGGGACGGCTGGCCGGATATTTTTATCTCCTGCCGGGATGGAAGGAAGATGCTGTTGAAGAATAAAGCAGCAGGATCCAATATACCACAGTTTGAAGATGTTACGCATGCGGCGGGACTGGACAAGGAAATGACTTTCACATTTCCCGCGTGGTTCTGGGATTATGACAATGATGGCTGGCCGGATATTTTTACCTGTGGCTACCGTTTTCCGGGTTCCCTGGCTGTTACAGCTGCGGCTGAGGCACTTAACGAGCCACTGCCGCTCAATACAAGCAGGATGTACCTGTACCGGAACAATCATGACGGCACTTTTACGGAGGTATCGAAGTCTGTGGGCCTTGACAAACCGGTGTTTGCCATGGGTGCGAATTTCGGTGACCTCGACAATGATGGTTGGCTGGACATGTACCTGGGGACAGGCAATCCGGACTATGCATCCCTTGTTCCCAATAAGATGTTTAAGAACATCGAAGGCAGGCAATTCACGGATGTGACGGCTTCGGGAAGAGTAGGGAACTTGCAGAAAGGACATGGAGTGGCATTTGCCGATGTGGATAATGATGGGGACCAGGATATTTTTATTGAAGTGGGGGGCGCTTTCAAAGGAGATGCTTATTACAATTCCTTTTATGTCAACCCGGGGCAGAATAACAATAACTGGATCAGTCTGGAATTGGAAGGTACGAAGTCAAACCGTTCCGCCATTGGCGCACAGATATCTGTCAGCTTCACGGAAGGAGGCCGGAAAAGAACTGTATACATGGATGTCAATTCCGGAGGGAGTTTTGGCGCCAACCCATTCAGGAAGTCCATTGGTATCGGCACGGCGGATAAGATAGATGAATTGACAGTCAAATGGCCGACCTCAGGGATTTGCCAGGTATTTAAGGACGTGGCGCCGCGACAGTTCCTGAAGATCAGAGAAGGGACCGACCGCATGGAGAAAATGAAGCTGAATTGCCTGGATTTTCAAAAGCAGGCGGCGAACAGCAACGCAATCGGCTGTGCACCTTTCAAATGATATGTAACAGGGATCCCATTGATCACGCTGGGAAGCCAGGCAACATGCCTGGCTTCCCATATTATGGGATTTTGCATCTTTTCGCCAATTTTCCGTAAATTACCTTTTATAATCGACGAAACGACTGTGAAACGAATTGCTGCTAAGCGCCTAATCTTTATTATAGCACTCCTTCTTCTATTTTCTGCGGAAATATTACACGTCTATTTTTTAATGCCTTTCCCGGGTAGTCAGGTCAGCGATACCGTGTCTTTTGCCTACCTGCTAGACCGGTCGGTGGTATGGATCAGAGTTCTCGTGTTGTTTCCCGCTTTTTTTGTACTGATTGCGGTATTTAAAAAAGGAAGGGCATGGGAAAAGATTGTTTTGCCATTGATCCTGTTAGCCTACGCCTTCGTATTTTTTGCTTTCAATTTTCGGCTGCCTGCGGATAAGATCTTTTACCAGCCGGTAAATAAAAACTTCGCTACCGCCAGTGATACCGATATGGACAGGTCAAAATTGGTGATCGGATTAGTCATCGAAGGCCAGGCAAAAGCCTATCCCATCCAATTGATCGGGTATCATCACCAGGTGATAGATACCCTGGGGAAAACTCCGGTAATGGTCACCTACTGTACTGTATGCAGAACAGGCCGTGTATTCAGCCCGATGGTCAACGGAAAACAGGAGTCTTTCCGACTGGTAGGAATGGACCACTTTAACGCAGTATTTGAAGATGCCACGACAAAGAGCTGGTGGCAGCAGGCCACAGGTACCTCGATCACCGGGCCTTTAAAAGGCTACGCGTTGAAAGAGTTCCCATCATCGCAAATGACGCTGGATGCCTGGCTCAGGCAAAACCCGAATTCCCTTGTGATGAAGCCGGATACACTTTTCATGGATCGTTATTTCAAGCTGGAAGATTATGACAAGGGCATGATGCATAGCGATTTGGTAAGGAGGGATAATGCTTCCTGGCAGCATAATTCATGGATCGTTGGCGTGGCGAATAATTACTCTTCAAAGGCTTATGATTGGAATGATCTTCTGAAAAGGCGGATCATCCAGGATTCAGTAGATGAAATGCCGATGTTATTGACCATTGAAAATGACTCGGCTTCTTTTCATGCATACGATCGGCGAATAGACGGTATGCCGCTGAGTTTTCGGATCTCCGGCAACAAAGATCTTTTGGTGGATGAAAATACGCATTCGAGCTGGAATATGGATGGGTTTTGCATCGACGGGTCACTAAAGGGTAAAAGACTTGTCCCGGTGCAATCATACAATGAATTCTGGCATTCATGGCAAACCTTTCACAAGAATGCGAAGATATATGTCGGCAACTATGCGACGATAAAATAAAAAACCAGGATTTTCGTCCTGGCCCTTATCGTGTTGTAGTATTTTCACTAATCCCAACCGCTGGTGTCCATTGGTTTTCCATTTTTATCCATCAGCTGGCCGTCTTTATCGATCATCATCCCTTCTTCCATTTTTCTTTTCTTATTCCCCTTGGAGACAGTCCCATCAACAGCGACCTTACGACCATTAGTGCATGTTACAGCCGAATCCATAGCTGTCCAGGCGCCACTCCTGACGATCATCATTTTGCCGTCTTTCATGGTCATCAGTCCGTCTTTTAATGCGGGTTGCGTCGCGGCAGCCGACGAATCCCTGGCAGCTGGCGCCGGGGTGGAGGTGGTGGCGGTGGAGTCGGTGGTTGGCTGCTTGGCTTCGTTGTTGCAGGCGAGAGCCAAACCAGCGATGGCAGCAATAAACAATAGCTTTTTCATGGTGTGTATGTTTAAGTCTTAAGTTCCCTAAGCTACTTAATTTATTAATATCTAGTGGTGTATCACATTATTTTTTTTGTAAATTCGTCTGGCGCTCTGTGCCGCCCAGACCCGATCAGGAATGAAAAGTCATCCCATTTTTATTGTAATTTTTTTATGTGTTCTTATCATTTCATGTAAGGAAAATAAGGGCGTATTTCAGCTTATTCCCTCCGGGCATTCCAACATACATTTCAATAACCATATCGTCGAGAATGACTCGATAAATCCATTTGACCTCCCCAATATGTATAATGGCGGCGGCGTAGGTGTCGGTGACTTCAATAATGATGGGCTCCTGGATATTTATTTTACAGGGAATCAAGTCCCTTGTAAACTATACCTGAATAAAGGTGATTTCAAGTTTGAAGACGTCACGGATATTGCAAAAGTAGATGGCGACAATCGATGGTGCCGGGGCGTTGCGGTTGTCGATATCAATAATGACGGCCTGCCCGATCTTTATATATGTACTACCATATTGCCGGACTCCCAAAAGCGCCAAAACCTCCTCTACGTGAACCAGGGAGTAAATAAGCAGGGCATCCCCGTTTTTAAGGAGATGGCCAGGGAGTATGGATTGAACGATGGATCGTTTTCGACGATGGCGGCTTTTTTTGATTATGACAATGACGGCGATCTCGATGTGTATATTACAGTAAATGAAATGGAGGATGATAGAAACCCGTCCGTCTACCGGCCAAAAAGAAAGGATGGCTCTTCACCGAGTACGGGCCGTTTGTATCGCAATGAATGGAACGCCCAGCTCCATCATCCGGTGTTCACGGATGTAACGAAACAGGCCGGTGTCACGATCGAGGGATATGGTCACAGCGCAACCATTGCCGACTTCAACAAGGACGGCTGGAAAGATATTTTTGTGGCAAATGATTTTCTTTCGAATGATCTTTTGTATATCAATAACCATGACGGTACATTTACCGACAAGGCGGCGACATATTTCAAACATACTTCTGCCAATGGGATGGGGCAGGATGTGATTGACCTCAATAACGATGGCCTTTCGGACGTGGTGGAGATGGATATGGACCCCGAAGACAATTACAGGAAAAAAATGTTGATGCCGGGGTACAATTATCAGAATTATATCAACAACGATTCTTTTGGGTATCAATATCAATATGTACGTAATACCCTGCAGTTGAATATGGGCCCGCGAATTGAAAATAATGATTCTGCCGGCGATCCGGTTTTTGGGGATATAGGTTACTGGTCCGGCATTTCCTCGACAGACTGGAGTTGGGCGCCATTGGTCCAGGATTTTGACAATGATGGGTTTCGGGATATCATTGTTACCAACGGTTTTCCCAAGGACATCACGGATCACGACTTTATAGCCTTCCGCGAGCAGGCATTCGCGTATAAATCAAAGAAGGAAGTATTGAGCAAGATCCCGCAGGTCAAGCTGAAGCATTACGCCTTTCAAAATAATGGGAATACGACGTTTAGCGATGTTTCGGACAGCTGGGGATTGACAACAGCGTCTTTTGCAAACGGTGCAGCCTACGCCGACCTGGATAATGATGGTAAATTAGACCTCATTATAAATAATATCAACGACGAGGCTTTCATTTACAGGAATAATTCTTCCGGCGCATCGAATTATCTTTCAGTAAAATTGATAGGTGATTCCTTAAACAAAAATGGTCTCGGCGCCTGGATCGAATTATATTATAACGGGAAACAACAGGTGTATGAACAAACACCTTACCGGGGATATCTTTCCACCATGCCAATGGACCCTCATTTCGGGCTGGGCAGGATATCCGGCATCGACTCGATGGTCGTGAAATGGCCGGACGGCAAAATACAGGTATTGTTAAATGTCCCGGTCAATCAAAAGGTGATGGTCAGGCACGATGCCGCCACAGGGGCCTATCACTGGGAAACACATGTGGCGGCCAGCCAGGCCTGGTTTCAACCCATCGAAGGGGCCACCGGGACACACTATCAGGACAGTAAAAAAGATCTCATCGATTTCAATATCCAGAAACTATTGCCCCATAAGTTTTCCGAATACGGGCCTGCCATGGCTGCCGGCGATATAAATGGGGATGGCCTCGATGATATCTTTATTGGCGGGTCGGCGTCTAGCCCCACCACATTATTGTTACAGCAAAAGGACGGAGGTTTTATCAACAGGAACATTCTTCCGGATGAAAACAACAAGCACTGGGACGACATGGGCCTTCTTTTGTTTGATGCGGATGGGGACGGCGATCTGGACCTCTATATAGCCGCAGGTGGTTATGGGAATATTCCGAATGGACCGGCCTACAGGGATAAATTATATATCAATGATGGCAAGAGCAACTTCACGCCCGATACGGCGGCGCTGCCACGGAACCTGACCAGCAAGTCCTGCGTTCGTGCGATTGACTATGATCATGATGGTGATCTGGATCTGTTTGTAGCGGGTCGCGTGTTTCCATGGAACTATCCCAAAGCCGTTTCATGCGCCATTTACCGCAACGATACAAAGGATGGCAAAGTGAAATTTACGGATGTAACAGCTGCCGTAGCGGGGTCATTGCAGAACATCGGCATGGTATGCGATGCCATCTGGACCGACTTTGACAATGACGGATGGGAAGACCTTGTATTGGCAGGGGAGTGGATGCCGGTGAAGTTTTTGAAAAACGATCATGGAAAGTTCAGAGATATTACTTCCTCTTCTCAAATTGGGGGACAGGTCGGCTGGTGGAACAGTATAACCGCCGGCGATTTTGACAATGACGGAGATATCGATTATGTTGTAAGCAACCTTGGCGGTAACTCATTCTACAAAGCAAGCGATAACTATCCCGTGTCAATCTATGCAAAGGATTTTTACAACCAGGGCATTGTTCAATGCATGCTTACCTCATTTATTAAGGACCGGCAGGGAGGACAGCTAAAAGAGTTCGCTTCCGAATCGCGGGATGATCTTATTGCCCAGCTACCCTTTCTCAAAAAGAGATTTCTAACCTATAACAAATTTGCAACGACATCTTTTGACCAGGTGTTTACCCCGCAGGAGCTGTCGAATGCCATTAAATATTCCGCCAACAATTTTAAGAGCTGCTTTATAAGGAACAACGGCAATGGGACTTTTACAATGGAGCCCCTGCCCGATGTGGCCCAATATTCCGCCATCAACGGAATGGTGACCGACGACTTTGATGGCGATGGTAACCTGGATATTTGCATGAACACGAATGACTACGGGACAGTGCCTTCCTACGGCCGCTATGATGCGCTAAATGGATTGATCCTGAAGGGCGACGGCAAAGGGAAATTCGTGCCACTGAGTATCTTGCAAAGCGGGATCTTCATTCCGGAAAATGGTAAAGCGCTGGTTAAGCTTCGGGGCAGTGATGGAAGGTATTTAATAGCAGCGAGCCAGAACAAGGGGCCTTTGAAATTGTTCGCCCTGAATAAGGGCTGCTACTTTTTGCCCGTGAATGCCGACGACGTTACTGCTGTAATCACCTATAAGGACGGAAGACGCCAACGCCGCGAGACCGGGTATGGAAATTCCTTCTTATCCCAATCCGGAAGATTTATCACGGTTGATAGCTCCATTTCATCCATAGAGATCACGGACAGTAAAGGAAGAAAGAGAAGTATAACTCACTTTACCGCCACGGTGCCCGGGTGAAAGGTCCGCCACGAATGCCAGAATTCCTGGTAGGCCTGCACAGGTTGCAACTGCATGCCCTTTAACGGCCCGTCAATACAGCTTCCGTCAGGCAGCCAGGTGCTCTGGGTATTGTTATCCCGGATTGTTTTCGTGTTAACGTTATACTGGAAGCTCAGGCTGTCGTTATAAGATAAAGCATGGAAGGTCTTATTATCAGGCTCGATGGTGAGTAACAGGTGCAGCTTGCCGATGGTGTCCGGAAGAACTCTGTCCCTTACCAGGTTGTTCCAGTCATAAGCCTTGCTTCTTCCCCCGGATTGAATGCCGATCACCCAGGATTTAAATTGCCAGGAACCGGGATCTCTTTTCTCCAGGCTGCTTTTGATCGAGCCTTCGTCATAACCTTTCAGACTGTCATACTTGCTTTTAAAGTTCGGGTCGGGTTGCAAGGTCAGACT
>Ga0207671_10006079_pt1 | contig 10869 bp, 13 predicted proteins | sample KBSC24metaG_FD_184352 | JGI IMG/M metagenome (GOLD analysis project Ga0207671, IMG submission 184352) | Corn rhizosphere microbial communities from Kellogg Biological Station, Michigan, USA - KBS C2-4 metaG (SPAdes) (version 2) | ecosystem: Host-associated > Plants > Roots > Rhizosphere > Soil... | reverse complement strand
GGGCGAGGGTAGCTCCAAACCCATGTCGAGTGCGGCGTTCGATACGATCACGATGACCTTCGCGAAGGTCGCCGCGCTCGTAGCGTTCACCAACGAAAGCCTGCGGTTCTCCAATCCAAGTTTGGAAGCGATGATCCGTCAGGACATGGTCGCAGCGATTGCCAAGAAGCTCGATACGGACCTGCTTGATAGCACCAAGGTAGTGGGCACTGGTTCAGGTGGTCCTTCACCTGCATCACTGACCAATGGTGTCACGGCGATTGCCGCGACAGGAACGGATGCCGACGCCGCACGCGCCAACATCCGCACGGTGCTGACCACGATGGCAGCACTGGATCTCGACATGACCGGCGGCACGTGGGTCATGCACGTCAACCAGGCGATTGCCTTCTCGCTGATGTTGAACACGCTTGGTCAGCGCGAGTTCCCCGACATCACCGCCGGCGGCGGCACGTTGGCTGGGTTCCGCGTCATCACGAGCACGAACGTGCCGTCGTCCGGTGGCTCGCCGACGGATGGCTACATGATCGCGTTCATCTTGCCGGGTGAAATCCTGCTCGCCGATGATGGCAACGTCACCATCGACAGCAGCAATCAGGCGTCGCTGCAGTTCGACAGCGCGCCGGATAGTCCGGTCTCTGCTTCGACAGTTTACCGCTCACTCTGGCAGGAAAATATGACCGCTGTGCTCGCCGAGCGTGAGATCAACTGGCGTAAGCGTCGCACGGGCGTTGTGCAGTGGATTGATTACGCCAAGTATGTCTAACTCTATCTGTTAACCGTGCTTCTAATCGGGACATTTGTCCCACCGAGGCCAACCGCGTTCTGAGATGCTAATCCATTTCGGAGCGCGGTTACGCGGCGCGACGTTCACTCCTTCTAACTGGCGCTCGAGCAATCGGGCGCCTTCTTTTCAGGAGCATGCCCGATGCGGCTGCAGGCTATTACGTTATTGCGCATGCCGGGCGGCAAGGGCGTCGTCTATCAGGCGGGCCAGGAGTTTGAGGTGCCCGACGACTACAAGGGGCGCAATCTGGCCAAGGTGCTGATCGCGGCCAAGCGTGCGCGCAAGTTCGAGCCGGTGGCCATCGGCTCGCCACCGCCATTGCCGCCGCAGAAGGCCGTGGCACCGCCACCAGAGTTCATGCCGGAACCGCCACCAGAGTCCACACCCGAACCAACACCGGAACCCGAGCCGTCGTTGCTGCACAAAGTAATGCAGCCGGACGAAACGGCACCGGCTGAGGCTGACGAAGCGGCTGTGGACAATGGTGAGGAACCAGAGGGCGATGCGCCGCGCCGACGTGGTCGCCCACCGATCCATGGCCGCTATTCCCGCCGCGATCTGCGGCCGGAGGAATAGGGCCGGGCAATGCGCATCCTCGGGTTCGACATCACGCGCAACGGCATCGCCAAGGCATCACCGCCCACGGGCCTGATGGTGCCGCCGATGTCGACGTTCAGCCAATGGTTCTGGCCGACCATCCAGGAACCGTTCATGGGTGCCTGGCAAAGAAACATGGGCATGACGCAGGAAACCTCCCTGCGCCATCACGCGGTCTATTCATGCCTGTCGCTCATCGCGCAGGACGTATCGAAAATTCGCATCAAACTGGTCGAGCAGGACCCGGCCACCGGCATCTGGGAAGAAACTTCCGCCCCGGCGTTCAGCCCGGTGCTGCGCAAGCCCAATCGCTACCAAACCAGAATTCAGTTCCTGGAGTGCTGGATCTATAGCCTCTTAACGTGGGGCAACACCTACATCCTGAAGCAGCGCGACGGCCGCGGCGTGGTCATTGCGATGTATGTGCTCGACCCGGCACGCACCAAGGTGCTGGTGGCGCCTGACGGGGCGGTCTACTACCAACTCTACGCCGACAGCCTGACCGGCATTGAAGAAGACAGCCAGGTCGTGCCCGCCTCGGAAATCATTCACGACCGCATGTCGTCGGTGTTCCATCCGCTGATCGGTATCTCGCCGCTCACTGCGTGCGGACTATCCGCGATCCAGGGGCTCGAGGCACAGAAGCAGCAGATCGAGACGTCGCGCAATCAGGCGGTGCCGTCTGGCATGTTGATCGCGCCGGGGCCGATTTCGCAGGAAACCGCCGATCGCGTCAAAGCCAAGTGGCAGGCGAACTACGCGGGCGAGAATGTCGGCCGCGTGGCGATCCTCGGCGATGGGATGAAGTTCGAGCGGATGTCCATCAATCCGGTCGACGCGCAGCTCATCGAGCAATTGAAGTGGACCGCCGAGACCATCTGCAGCGCGTTCCATGTGCCTGCGTTCCTCGTGACGCAGACGGCACCGACGTATAACAACGTCGAGGCGCTCAACCTGTCATATTATAGCCAGTGCTTGCAGGCACGCTTTGAGAACATCGAATTGCTGTTGGACGAAGGCCTCGGTCTGACCGAGGTGACCGGGCATATCTACGGCACCGAGTTCGACATCGACGACGGCTTGCTGCGTATGGATACCGCCACCAAGGTGCAGACCATTGGCTTGGGCGTGCAGCGGGCGATCTTCTCGCCGAACGAAGCGCGCGCCCGGTTCGATATGCGCCCTGTCCCGGGCGGCGACATTCCATTCCTGCAGCAGCAAGACTGGCCTATTGACGAGTTGGCGCAGCGGAAAGCTGTGCCGCCCCCTCCCGCCCCCCTTCAGATCGCCGCACCTAAGCCGCCATCCGGTCAGGGCGAACCGGGAACGCCAGCCGCACAGCAGCGAGGCCTCGATGAGGCCGACATCGCCATTGCTGCGTGGCATCTGACCAAAGCGCTGGGGAGCGGTGCCGTCGTCCTGTCGGCAGCAGATTGAGCGAAAGCGGATCAGCCGGCCGCAGAACACGAGAGGGCCACCGCCAGTGGATCATGCGACCATAGCTGGGCTCATGCAGGCAATTGCGCCTGTCGTTCGGCAATATCTCGGCGAGCACCTGGCCGGTATGCAGCAGCGTATCGCGGCACTTGAGGCGCGGGCTGCGCTTGCACCGGAGGCAGGGCCGCCCGGCCGTGATGGTGTCGGCGTAATCGAGGCTCTGGTCGACGTCGAGGGCCAGCTCTGTATGACCCGCACCGACGGTGCGTTGCTGCGCCTGGGGCGTGTGCAGGGCCGCGACGGACGTGACGCACCATTGCCGCGCGACGGGGTGGATGGCGAGCCAGGGCCTGCGGGCCGTGGTGTGGCCAAGGCATCGGTGCGTGACGGCAACCTGTGGCTGGTGTTCAGCGACGGTGTTGAACAGGACCTCGGCGAGGTCCGCGGTGCGCAGGGCGAAAGCATCCTTGGGCCGAGTGGCGCGGATGGAATTGACGGCGTCGGCATCGCCGATGTCCTGGTCGTGGGTGATCGGCGGAAACTACTGCTGACCGACGGCCGCGAACTGGATTTGGGTCGCTTGGAGGGTCGCGACGGAAATGATGGCGCGCCCGGATTGCCGGGAGCCGTGGGTCGCGGGATTACCGATACCTGGGTGACCGATGAGGGCCGCTTACACCTCGTCTATTCGGACGGCACTGAAGAGACGCTGTCGGAGATCAGGGGGGCGAAGGGCGATCCCGGTCCTGCAGGCCGTGATGGCATCGACGGCAAGGACGTCGAACCGGAGCTGATGCGCTCGCTGATCACCGACGTGGTCGCGACACTGCCGAAACCGCGCGATGGTCTCGAGGGCCCGCCTGGGGTCGATGGCAAAGATGCGGATCCGGAGTTTGTTCGCTCTCTGGTGACCGAGGCGGTTGCCGCAATCCCGCCCGCCAAGGATGGCGATCCCGGACCGCCGGGGCGTGATGGCATCGACGGGAAGGACGTCGAGCCCGACCTGATCCGTGCAATGCTGACCGAGGCTGTCGCGGCATTGCCGCCGCCGCGTGATGGCGTGGATGGGCTGCCTGGGCCGCAGGGCGAAAAAGGACTGGCCGGTGAGCGCGGTGAGAAGGGCGATCCCGGCGAAATGGGTCCGTCCGGACCGCAGGGCGAGGCCGTGGTTGGCCCGCCCGGGCCACAGGGAGAGATGGGGCCAGCGGGTCCGGAAGGGCCACAGGGCGCTCCTGGGCAACCGGGCATTGGCCTGCAAGGAATGCAAGGCGAGAAGGGTGCCGACGGCCTCCCAGGCGCCGATGGCGTGGACGGCATCGGCATCCTCGATCTGCAGACAGATACCGAAGGGCACGCCCGCGTGTTCCTCACCGATGGCCGCAGCCTAGACCTCGGTCGCATTCTGGCGATCGACGGCAAGGACGGAATGGATGGTGCACCGGGACCTGCCGGCGAGCCCGGGCTGCCGGGAAGAGACGGCAAGGACACGGACCCAGAGTTCGTGCGGTCGCTGGTGACCGAGGCGTTCGCCGCGAGGCCTGTGCCACGTGACGGTATCGACGGCCTTCCTGGGCTGGTCGGTGAAAAGGGCGAGCCGGGACCTGCGGGCCGCGACGGTTCGGACGCCGATGTAACCAAGATTGCCTTGGAAATCGACGACCGCATCAAAGCGCTGCGCGAACAGATGACGGGAGAGATCGGCGATGCCGTCGGACGAGCAATGGCGACTGCTGATGAGATTAGGCGTGCAGTCGATGCAGCTTTGGCAACTGTCCCTCGCGGCTTCCTGGTTAATGCCGATGGCGATCTGGTCTTCGTGCGCCGAGACGGCACCACCGAAGCCGTCGGACGCGTCCGCGGCGACGACGGAACAACGCCGCCTGGTGTTGATTCATTCTCGCTAGATCCCGAAGGCAACCTCATCGCCCACATGACGGATGGCCGCTCGCTGTCGATCGGGCTGGTGCGCGGCGCCGACGGCAGACACGGCAAGGACGGCGCTCCTGGGCTCGGCTTCGACGACATGCGCTGGGAATATGACGGCGAGCGCACGATGACGCTGATCATGGAGCGCGACGGCCAGACACGGACGCAGGCGTTCTATTTCCCGCTGCCGCTCGATCGTGGCATTTGGCGCGAGGGTGAATATGTCGTGGGTGACGCGGTTACGCGCGACGGCGCTGTGTGGATAGCCAAGCGGGTCACGACGGCAATACCGGGCGTGGGTGCCGACAGCGGGTGGCGCTTGGCGGTGAAGAGCGCGAGGAACGGCAGGAGCGCGTATGAGATTGCTCGTGCCGCAGGGTTCAGCGGCACCGAGAAAGAGTGGCTGGCCTCTCTCAAGGGCCCCGAGGGCAAGCAGGGGCCGCCTGGGGTTCCTGGGCGCGATCGGACATAAATGTTTGACGGCATCGACCGACCCGCGTGGTTTCCCGACTGGAGCGGCTGCGTCGCGGTCATCGTTGCCTCGGGCCCATCGGCCAAGAACGTTGACCTCAGCATTCTGGCGCAGAAACAGCGCGTGAAGGTCATGGCGATCAAGGAGTCATGGCGGCTCTGCAAGCCGGACGTGATTTACGGCTGTGATCGATCGTGGTGGCACGCCAATATCGGCATGCCGAAGTTCTCTGGCCTCAGGGTCGCGTATGATCCGCTGCTTCGGGAGCAATATCCAGACATTCATCTGATTAAGATCGACATGAACAAGGACGACATCCTGTTGGATCGTCCGGGATTTGTTGGGTCAGGCGGCAACAGCGGGTTTCAGGCATTGAACTTGGCGGTGCAATTCGGTGCGCGGCAGATCGCGTTCGTCGGTCTCGACGTGCACACCCGCTCCGGCCCGCACTGGTATGGCCGTAATGAATGGTCCGGGGCGAACAATCCCGGAGAGGCGAACTTCCGTCGCTGGCGTCGCGCCTTTGCCATCGCCGCGCGGACGCTGTCCAACATGGGCATCGATGTTGCCAACGCTACGCGATTTTCCGATGTGAAAGAGTTTCGGTTCGTGCCCTCGGTGGAGGTCGCGCTGCAAGAATGGAAGATGTGATATGACCGAAAAGAGTCTCGAAGTGCTACACCGGCAATTGCAGACCTACGTCAAGGTCGAGAAGGGACTTGGCCGCGAGGAGGCAATCATCGCGGCGGCCAACATGCTGCGATTGTTCGAGGGCGCCTGTGGATTGGAGCGCACCGCCGATCGGCTGGAGGCCGAATAGTCGTGCTCGATCGTCGATGCATGGTGTTTATTGGCTTCGATCCGAGAGAGGCGGCTGCCTTTGCTGTCGCGCGATACTCGGCACAGCGGCGCATGTCGGTGAAGCTGCCGATTAAGGGCGTAGTGTTGGACGATCTGCGTGGCCGGGGCCTCTATCGCCGCGAGATGCAGGTGCGCGATGGTCGCCTATGGGATGTTATCTCCGATGCGCCATGCAGCACTGAGCACGCCATCTCGCGTTTTCTAATCAAAGAACTGGCCCAGGAAGGTTGGGCGATGTTCGTCGATGGAGATGTTCTGGTTCGTGGGAACCTAACACGCATCTTCGATGAGCTAGATCCGCGCTATGCGCTGTATTGCGTCAAGCACGCCCCCTCTACGGACGAGGGGACCAAGATGGATAACCAACTGCAGTGGAACTACGAACGCAAATGGTGGAGTTCCTGCTTTATCCTGAACGTGGATCATGCGGCGAACAGAGTGCTGACGGTTGATATGGTGAACGAACTGCCGGGGCGGAATCTGCATCGCTTCTGCTGGTTGGCCGATAACCAGATCGGTGAGCTAGGACTGGAATATAACTACCTCGTTGGCGTGTCTCCCCCGCCGATTGTGTCGCCAAAGATCGTGCACTTCACCTTGGGATGCCCGGATATGGACGGGTATCGCGATTGCGAATTCGCTGAGGAGTGGCGTGCTGAGCTAACGTCCTGGGCGGCGGGCCACTGACTTTTGGGCATTGGCGATAATCTCATAGCGAGCTCCTTTGCCAAGGGTGCGCGCTTGCGTGGTAAGCGCATCGCATTCGGCGACGGATTAAGGCTTATCTGGGATCAGAACTCCGAACCGGTGTTTCGCAACAATCCGAACGTCGTGTTTCCCGGATCGCCGCTTAATGGCTCGGACGTCGAGTGGGTGCGGTTCTATAAGGGCTGCCGTCAATACAGCACGCAAGAAGGCGACCGCTGGCGTTTTAACTATGACTTCCATGTTCAGCCTGGTGAGTTTTTCTTCACGGCTGGGGATGAGGCAGCGGCAGAGCGGCTATCGCTTCCGAAGAAGTTCATTGTCATTGAGCCGAACGTCAAACGCCACCTCACCATACGTGGCGCGTATTTAGCGAATAAGGCCTGGCCGCTCACGCGCTATCAGCAAGTCGTCAACGAGTTATCCGCGCGCGGCCATCGTATGCTGCAATTCGTGTATGGCGACGCTCCTCGTTTGCATAACGTCTGGCTGATCCAGACGCCAACCTTCCGCTCTGCTGCGGTGATCCTCGGGAAGGCCTCACTGTATATCGGTGCCGAAGGCGGTATGCACCACGCGGCGGCCGCGGTCGGAACGCCTGCCGTCGTCCTGTTCGGCGGATGGCTGCCATCCTCGGTGCTGGGTTATCCGACGCATGCAAATCTTACCGGCGGTTCCACGGAGGCCTGCGGTCGGCTGCGTCCGTGCGATCACTGCACTGCCGCGATGGATCGCATCACCGTCGACGATGTCCTTGCTGCCGCCGAGACGAAACTTAGGAGGTAGACGATGTGCTTCTCGCTGTTATGGCTGATCCAGACGCTGGTCTGGGTCGTCGTTGTCGCCGCCGTGGTCGCTATCCTATATCTCGTGGTTCCCTATCTGCTGAATATGCTCGGCATAGCCAGCGGCATCGTCATGCAGGTTATCAGGATCATCATCGCTGCCATCATAATCATTGCAGTCCTCTGGCTGTTCTATGACGTGGTCACTTGCGCGGGACTCGGGTCGAGCCCTTACCGTCGCCTGCCGTGATAGGGAGGTCACGATGGAAAACAGCACAGAATACCGCTGGGGGATTCTCCGGGTCGCCGGCCACGCTGGGTTTGTCCAGGGCATGATTGAGAAGTATCTGCCGCCGCAGCACACGATCCTCAGCAGTCGCGATACCGAGGATCCGCTGTATCGCGAATATCTCGTCGCTGGGCCTGATATGCCGGTGGTGGCCGTGGGTGAGATGCCGCCGAACGTCGAGCTTGAGTTCGGTGCCGACGAGTGCGGCCCTTACTGCTACTGGGCACACGTGGTGCACAAGCGCTGGTCCGCGCATCCGGATATGCAGACGCTAATGGCCGACTGATGGAAGCGCGAGAGGTCGGACGGTTCTGGCGGGTTCATCGGCCAGATCCATACCTCGTCATTCTCGGCGTTGGGCTGGCGGCGGCGCTGATCCTTTGGATGCTGTAAGACGGGTGTTACGGGAACGGCTGATCACCGACGTGCAGCGGCTCGGCTCGCGCCAGCCCTGCGTGATCGCAACGATGGATATTCTGGACCGTCTCGAGGAACGGCGCATCGAGGGCGACTTCGTCGAGTGCGGCGTCTGGCACGGCGTGCACCCTATCCTGGCCAAGGCTTACGTCGAAGGGCGCGGTTATCGCCCGCGAAAATACTGGTGCTACGACACCTTCGCGGGCATGCCGCCCTGCGGTCCGGAGGATCAGAACTACCGGGGCGGGCGACCACACGACAAGCCAAAGGACTGGCTGCTGGTGTCGCTCGCCCAGGTTAAGGACAACTTTGCCGCGCGCAAGCTGCTCGACAGGTCGGTCGAGTTCGTCGGCGGCATGGTCGAAGACACGCTGCGCGGACCGCGCATCCCGACAAAGATTAGCTACCTGCGGCTGGATACCGACTTCTACGCCTCGACCCGCGTCGAACTGCAAGTGCTGTATCCGCTGCTGGTTTCCGGTGGTGCGTTGGTGCTGGACGATTACGGATGGTGGTTGGGCAGCCAGAAGGCGGCAGACGAATATTTTGGCAAGGGGATGGCGATGACCGAGATCGATCGCGGTGCCCGGCTGATCTGGAAGCCGTAACTGGATTACTGGATCTTTGCCGCGCTGTGTATGGCGGCCTTCGCTATTGTGGCGCTCAGGTATTTTCTATTCTGACCAGGACGGTGGCATGAAACTGGTCAATGGCTGGTGGTGTCCGGACTACGACGACAACCTCAACGTTGCCATCAAAACCGTCCCGTCCTTCGCCGGGCGGTCGACCTATATGCTGAAATGGTTTCTCCGGTGCACGCCGTATATTCGCGACTTCCGCCATGCGGTCGACGTCGGCGCGCATATCGGCCTGTGGTCGTGGCCAATGTCGCGCTGTTTCGTCAAGGTCACGGCGTTCGAACCGGTAAACACCCACGCCGAATGCTTTATGCGCAATCTGAACGGCTTCGCCAATGTCACGCTACGCCAGTTGGCGATTGGGGCGGCGGTGGGCGAAGTCGACATGGCTATCAAGCCCCCATGGTCGGTCAAGGCGCGGGTGCGGACGAAGGAAGTTGGAGCGCCGAACATTTCCGCCATGACGACGCTCGACGATGCGGTCGATCCGGACGGTCTCGACTTTCTCAAGATCGATTGCGAGGGGTATGAACTACGCGTCATCGAAGGCGGCGAGCGCGTTATCCGGAGTTCCAAGCCGCTCATTCTCATTGAACAAAAGCCGCTGAACGTCGTGCGTTATGGCTTCGGCCAGCAGGCGATCGAGCTGCTGCAGGACTGGGGCGCCACGGTGCATTGGGAGGCGGGCGGGGATTTCTGCATGGGCTGGGTTTAATGGCATTTGACGAACGCACCCTGCTGCGCCGCGTTGCCGGCGGGCACGATATTCGTCTCGACGGCATTCTTGATCTTGTGCTGCGGGCGCGCGGCGCATCGGTAATGGACATCGGCTGTAACCGCGGCCTCGTCGGCTTCGAGATGGCGAACAACGGCGCCCGCCTGGTGCATGGCTGCGACAACTTTGCCGATGGCATTATGACGGCGCGCAATCTGTTCATCGATTTGCGTCAGGTTGAATCGCAGTTTGAGGTGGTGGATCTAGCGAAGGGATATACCGCACTCACGCCGTTCCATGGGTATCGCTACGACATCACGCTCTGCCTGGCGACGTTGCATAAATTACGTCGGGTCATGAGCGACACAGATCTCTGCGAACTGGTCCGTCATCTCGGCAAACGCACGGGTAACTTCTTCGGCTGGCGCGCAACTTCGGAGAAGTTCGAAGAGAACGAGGCGGAAATGGCGCTGCTTGATCGCGAACTCGGCGCCGTCGAGATGCGGCGCGTTCACACCAGCTACCTGAGCCGCACTCTAGGAGTAAGTGCCATCTGGGCGCGGGGCTACTGAGATGTGGCCGCCACAGATGCTGCAATACGAGCCAGAGTTCAACGCGTTCGTTGACCTGTTGCTGGATGTCGGCGCGCAGTCCTATCTGGAGATCGGTTGTAAATTCGGCGGGACGCTCTGGCGTGTCGGCATGGCGCTGCCGAAGGGTTCAATGTGCGTCGGCGTAGATTTCCCGCGCAACCCAGAAGCGTCATCGTTTCATTCGATGCGCAACGTGATCCGCAGGCTGCAGGACGAAGGCCGCGAATGCACCGTCGTTTGGGGCGACAGCACCGACCGGAAGGTCATCGACAAGGTGCGTTCGCTTGGCCCGTTCGACGCTTGTTTTATCGATGCCAATCATTCACGGCCTTACGTGCAAAAGGACTGGCAGAACTACGGACAGATGGCAAAAAAGGTCGTCGCCTTCCACGATATCTGCTGGCAGAAATCCGGGGTTCCAGCATTCTGGAACGAGACCAAGGCTGGCCACCACTACTCGGAACTGCGCTATGATCCGAGCGGGGAGAACAACGGCATCGGCGTCATCTATGTCTAGCGCACGGCTGACGGTCCTGACGTTCCTCTGGGGCGACCGTTACGGCGTTGAGTATGTCGACCGCCTCGGCAATGCGCTGCAACGCCACATGGACGTGCCGTATCGCTTCGTCTGTGTGACCGACCGCCCG
>Ga0207671_10006077_pt1 | contig 10873 bp, 6 predicted proteins | sample KBSC24metaG_FD_184352 | JGI IMG/M metagenome (GOLD analysis project Ga0207671, IMG submission 184352) | Corn rhizosphere microbial communities from Kellogg Biological Station, Michigan, USA - KBS C2-4 metaG (SPAdes) (version 2) | ecosystem: Host-associated > Plants > Roots > Rhizosphere > Soil... | reverse complement strand
GGCGCAAGGATCGGGCTGGATCTGGGACATCGGCCTGCCGACCCGGCGCGGCACCGGCTATGTCTATTCCACGGCCCACACCAGCGACGACCAGGCCGAGGCGACCTTGCGCGCCTATCTCGGCCCGGCCGGCGCGGACGTGTCGGTGCGCCGCATCCCGATCCGCTCGGGCCATCGCGAGATCTTCTGGAAGAACAATGTCGTCGCGGTCGGCCTCGCCGCGGGCTTCCTCGAGCCGCTCGAGGCCTCGGCGATCGTGCTGATCGAGCTTTCCGCCAAGCTGATCGCCGAGCAGATGCCGGCGGTGCGCGAAGTGATGGACGTGGTCGCCAAGCGCTTCAACGCCACCACGCTCTATCGCTGGGGCCGGATCATCGACTTCCTCAAGCTCCATTATGTCCTGACCAAGCGGACGGACACGGGCTTCTGGCGCGACAATGTCCTGCCCGAGACGATCCCCGAGCGGCTCCAGGAGCTGCTCACCCTGTGGCGCTACCAGCCGCCCTGGTTCCATGACGAGTTCGACCGGGTGGAGGAGGTCTTCCCGCCCGCCAGCTACCAATATGTCCTGTACGGCATGGGCTTCCGCAGCGAAGTGGAGCCGGAGGCATTGAGCGCCGACCAGCGGCTAGCCGAGCGGGCGATGCGCGAGAATGCCGCGCAGACCGAACGGCTCTGCGCCGGGCTGCCGCGCCACCGCGACCTGATCCGCAAGATTCACGAACACGGGCTGCAACCGGTCTGAACGACCGCACAGGGGAAATCACATGAATCGCACCTTCCGCGCCGCGCTGCTGGCCGCCGCGCTCCTGCCGCTGCCTGCGCTCGCCCAGACCACCGCCGATCCGCGCGCCGAGGCCGATGCCAAGGCGGCGGCGATCGTCGCGCAGCTCACCCCGGAGGAGAAGTTCGCCCAGCTGCTCAACGTCGCGCCCGCGATCCCGCGTCTGAACATCCCGCGCTACAATTGGTGGACCGAATCGCTCCACGGCGCGCTCGGCACGCTGCCGACCACCAACTTCCCCGAGCCGGTGGGCCTCGCCGCCAGCTTCGATGCGCCTTTGGTCCACGACGTCGCCGCCGCGATCAGCAGCGAGGTGCAGGGGCTGCACGCGCTCGCAAGGCAGACCGGGCGGATGGGCCGGATTGGCACCGGGCTCGATACCTGGTCGCCCAACATCAACATCTTCCGCGATCCGCGCTGGGGGCGGGGGCAGGAGACGTACGGCGAGGATCCGTTCCTAACCGCGAAAATCGGCGTCGCCTTCATCCAGGGCATGCAGGGGCCGAACCCGGACCTGCCGAACGTGATCGCCACGCCCAAGCATTTCGCCGTCCATAGCGGCCCGGAATCGACGCGCCACGCGGCGAACGTGTTCGTCTCGCGCCACGACCTCGAGGACACCTATCTGCCCGCGTTCCGCGCCGCGATCGTCGAGGGCAAGGCGGGATCGGTGATGTGCGCCTATAACCGCATCGACGGCCAGCCTGCCTGCGCGAGCGACGAATTGCTCAAGGAGCATCTGCGCGGCGCCTGGGGCTTCAAGGGCTATGTCGTCTCCGATTGCGACGCGGTGAAGGACATCAGCGACAACCACCATTATGCGCCCGACGGCCCCGCCGCGGTGGCGGCGGCGATCCGCGCGGGCGTCGACAACGAATGTAACGGCGCCACGCTCACCGACACGGCGGGGCTGGGCGACCGCTATCGCGACGCGCTGGCCAAGGGACTGATCACGCAAGGCGAGATCGACGCCACGCTGGTGCGGCTCTTCTCCGCCCGGCTGCGCAACGGGGACCTGCCGGGAATCCGCACCACCAGCGGCAAGCCCAGCGATGTCGGCGCACCGGCGCACCGCGCGCTGGCGCTGGATGCGGCCGAGAAGAGCCTGGTGCTGCTCAAGAACGATGGGCTGCTGCCGCTCAAGCGCGGTAGCCGCATCGCCGTGATCGGCCCGCTGGGCGACGCCACGCGGGTGCTCCGCGGCAATTACTCCTCCTCGCTCTCGGGCCAGCCGATCTCGGTGGTCGAGGGCCTGCGCCGCGCCTTTCCGCGCGCGAACGTATCCTATGCGCCCTTCGGCGCCTCGGTGACCGATGGCGACCGCGTGCCCGGCTCGGCGCTGCGCACGCCCGGCGGCAAGCCGGGGCTGCTCGCGCGCTACTTCAATCCCGTGACGCCCGCGCCCGCTGCGTTCGCCCCCGGCACCTTCCGCGACGCGGTCGCCAAGATGCAGTTCGCCGACACGCCCGTCGTGACTCGCGTCGAGTCCGATGTCTCGGCACGCAGCCTCGACCTGCCGACCGTCTCCGAACATCACCGCACGATCTGGACCGGCTTCCTCGTGCCCCCCGAGACCGGCACCTACCGGCTGGGCCTGACCGGCTTCGGCGGGGCGATGCTGCTGGACGGCAAGCCCTTTGTCGACCTGACCAAGTCCGGCTGGGGCAGCCTGCCGACGATGCGCGAGGTGCAGCTGGTCAAGGGCAAGCGCTACCCGATCGAGGTGCGCACCGACGAGCATGTGCTCTCGGGCATCGATCTCGTCTGGAAGCGGATCAGCGCCGATCCCGTCGCGGCGATGAAGGCGGCCGCCGCCAAGGCCGATGTGCTGGTCGCGGTGGTGGGCATCACCTCGGACCTGGAGGCGGAGGAATCGCCGATCCAGATTCCCGGCTTCAAGGGCGGCGACAAGACCAGCCTCGACCTGCTGCCCGACCAGCAGGCGCTGCTCGACGCCGCCAAGGCGACCGGCAAGCCGCTGGTGGTCGTCGCGATGAACGGCAGCCCGATCAACCTCGGCTGGGCCAAGGACAACGCCGCCGCGATCCTCGAGGCCTGGTATCCGGGCGAGGTGGGCGGCACCGCGATCGCCAATGTCCTCTCGGGCAAGACCAGCCCCTCGGGCCGCCTGCCGCTCACCTTCTACCGCAGCGTCGACGACCTGCCGCTCTTCGGCGATTACAGCATGCGGGGGCGAACCTATCGCTACTTCACCGGCACGCCGGTCTATCCGTTCGGCTTCGGCCTCAGCTACACCAGCTTCGCCTATGGCGCGCCGGTGGTGGAGAAGGCCGACGGCGGCCCGACGACGGGGCTGACCGTCACCGCCGAGCTACGCAACACCGGCGCGCGGGCAGGGGACGAGGTGGCGCAGCTCTACCTCAACTTCCCCGAGGACCCCGGCGCGCCCAAGGTGGCGCTGCGCGGCTTCCAGCGCGTGTCGCTCAAGCCCGGCGAGGCGCGGAAGGTGACGTTCACCCTCTCGCCGCGCGATCTGAGCACGGTGACGGTGGACGGGCGGCACCGCGTGCTCGCCGGCACCTATCGTGCCACGGTGGGCGGCGGTCAGCCGGGCAGCGGCGCGGCGGGGGCGTCGGTGCAGTTCAAGATCGAGAAGGCCATCGACCTGCCGAATTGAGGCGGAGCCTCAGCCATCCGCGTGCATTTCCGGTTCATCTCGGCTAGCCCGGGGCAAAGATGAGGGGGATTTGATGGCGGGTGGCCTGGTCGCATTGCTGGACGATATCGCGGCGCTGGCGAAACTGGCGGCATCGTCGCTCGACGATGTCGGCGCTGCCGCAGGACGCGCGGGGGTGAAGGCAGCGGGCGTGGTGATCGACGATACCGCGGTCACGCCGCGCTATGTCGTGGGGCTCACCCCCGATCGCGAGTTGCCGATCATCGGCAAGATCGCGCTGGGCTCGATCGCCAACAAGCTGGTGGTGATCCTGCCACTGGCGCTGCTGCTCAGTGCCTTCGCGCCCTGGGCGCTGACCCCGATCCTGATGCTGGGCGGCACCTATCTCTGCTTCGAGGCGGCGGAGAAGATCCTCGAGGCGCTGACCGGCACGCACGATTCCGATGCGGTCGCCGAGATCACCGACGCCAAAGCGCTGGAGAAGCGCCAGGTGCTCGGCGCGATCCGCACCGATCTGATTCTCTCGGCCGAGATCATGGTGATCGCGCTGGCGCAGCTCCCCGCCGACATGTCGTTCGTGACACGGGCCGGGGCGCTGGTGGTGGTGGCGTTCGCGATCACCATCGGCGTCTACGGCGTCGTCGCGCTGATCGTGAAGATGGACGATATCGGCCTGCACCTCAGCCGCGGCGGCGCCACGGGCGCGGTGGCCGGGTTCGGGCGCGGGCTGGTGACGGCGATGCCGGTGCTGCTCACCGCGCTGTCGCATATCGGCGTGGCGGCGATGGCCTGGGTCGGCGGGGGAATCCTGCTCCACGGGCTGGAGGAGTTCGGCGTCGGTGCGGTGCCGCATGCGCTGCATCATTGGTCCGAGGTGGCCGGCGCCGCGACGGGTGCGCTGGGCGGCGTGGTCGCATGGCTGGTCTATGCGCTGGGCTCGGCGGTTGCGGGGCTGGTCGTCGGCGCGGTTGTCGCCGGGCTGCTCCACCTGATCCCGCGCAAGGGACATTGAGCAGCGCTTGTTAACCTAATTCGGGACCGATCCCGAAAGCTGCGCGTTCGCCCCCCTGACAAGGGAGGCCTCGCATGCCCATCACCATCAACGGCGCCGAGTACGAACTCGACGTCGATCCCCGTACCAGTCTGCTCGATTTCCTCCGCCGCGATGCCGGCCTCACCGGCACCAAGAAGGGGTGCGACCACGGTCAGTGCGGCGCCTGCACGGTGCTGCTCAACGGCCAGCGGATCAACAGCTGCCTCACCCTCGCGGTGATGCACGACGGTGACAGCGTCACGACGATCGAAGGCCTTGGCACCCCCGATGCGCCGCACCCGCTCCAGGCCGCGTTCGTGCGGCACGACGGCTATCAGTGCGGATACTGCACCCCCGGCCAGATCTGCTCGGCCAAGGCGATGCTCGACGAGATCGCGGCGGGCTGGACCAGCACGGTTAGCGACTATGTCGCCGGTAGGCCCACGCTGACCGAAGAAGAGATCCGCGAGCGGATGAGCGGCAATGTCTGCCGCTGCGGGGCCTATTCCAACATCGTCGCGGCGATCGTCGAAGTGGCGGAGGCGCAGGCATGAAACCCTTCGACTATCAGCGCGCCCATGGCCTGGGCGATGCGGGCCAGCTGCTCGTCGCCGAGGGTGCCAAGCCGATCGCCGGCGGCACCAACCTGCTCGACCTGATGAAGCTGGAGGTGGAAACGCCCACAGCCCTGGTCGACGTCAACCGCCTGCCGCTGGGCGGGATCACGCCGCACGGCGAGGGGCTGCACATCGGCGCGCTCGTCTCGAACAGCGCCTGCGCCGCCGATCCGCGAATCCGTGCCGATTATCCGGTGCTCGCCCGCGCGATCCTGGCCGGCGCCACCTTCCAGCTGCGCAACAAGGCGACGACCGGCGGCAATCTCTGCCAGCGGACGCGCTGCTATTATTTCACCGACCTCTCCCAGGCCTGCAACAAGCGCGAACCCGGCACTGGCTGCGCGGCGATCGGCGGGTTTAACCGAATCCACGCCATCCTCGGCGCCAGCGACGCGTGCATCGCCACCTATCCCGGAGACATGGCGGTGGCGCTTTCGGCGCTCGACGCGACGGTGGAGATTCACAGCGCCAAGGGCGACAAGCGCACGGTGCCGGTGCGCGACTTCCATCGCCTCCCGGGCGACACGCCTGAGCGCGACAATGTTCTCGAACCCGGCGACGTGATCACCGGCGTGGTGCTGCCGGTGCCGGCCGGCGGCACCCAGCTGTACCGCAAGGTGCGCGACCGGGCGTCCTATGCGTTCGCGCTGGTCTCGGTGGCGGCGGTGATTCACGTCGAGGACGGCAAGATCGCCAAGGCGCGGCTCGCGTTCGGCGGGCTGGCGCACAAGCCTTGGCACGATGCCCGCGTCGAGCAACTGCTCGAAGGCCAGGCGCCCTCCGACGCGCTGTTCGACCAGGCCGCCGCGCTGCTGCTCGAGGAAGCCCACGGGCAGGGCAGCAATGATTTCAAGATTCCGCTCACCCGCCGCACGCTCAAGGCCGTGCTGCGCGAAGCGACGGGAGGTACGCTGTGACTCGCCTGTACACGATGGACAAGCCGGACGACCGCAACCGGCTCGATGCGATGGCGCAGGGCATCATCGGCCGCCCGCTCGACCGCCCCGACGGCAGCGCCAAGACCAGCGGCGTCGCCCCCTATGCCGCCGAATACAAGATCGCGGACTGCGCCGAGGGCGTGCTGGTCCTCGCCACGATCAGCCGCGGCGAGGTCGTCGAGATCGAGTCCGCTCCCGTGCTCGCCATGGCCGGCGTGCTGGCGGTGATCGCCGATCCGCGGATGATCACCCGCTCGGCGCAGGGCGGTGCGGGCAAGTCGCCGGTGCGCGAGATCCACAAGGTCGACTATTTCGGCCAGCCGGTCGCGCTCGTCGTCGCCGAGACCTTCGAGCAGGCGCGCGACGCCGCCACGCGGCTGCGCATCGCCTATCGCGCCGACGATCCCGCCAAGGTGCCGCTGGAGTCCGAGAACGGCCACGCCAGCCACGAGCCCTTCGGCGAGCCGGTGCAGCAGGGCAATCTAGACGCCGCGATGCGCGACGCCGTCCATGCGGTCGACGTCACCTACACCACCGAGGGCCATGCCAGCGCCGCGATGGAGCCGCACGCCAGCATCGCCGAATGGGACGGCAATACGCTCACCGCCCATTCGAGCCTGCAGATGCTCAAATACAACCAGAAGGAGCTGGCCGACGCGCTGGGGCTGAAGCCCGAGCAGGTGCGGCTGATCGCGCCCTATGTCGGCGGCGGCTTCGGCTCCAAGCTGGGTATCAGCGCGGAGCTGACCGCAGCGGCGGTCGCGGCGATCGAGCTGGGTCGCCCGGTGCGGGTGGTGATGAGCCGCCAGCAGGTGTTCCAGACCGTGATGCGCCGTTCAGAAACGCGCCAGCGCATCCGCCTCGCCGCCGATGCCGAGGGGCGGCTGGACGGCTTCGGCCACGAGGCCTGGGTCTCCAACCTGCCCGGCGAGAAGTTCGCCGAGCCGGTCACGCAGGCGAGCGAGTTCCTCTATCGCGGCGAACACCGCACGCTGCGCATCGACCTCGCCCGCATCCACCGGATGACCGCCGGCTCGGTCCGCGCGCCGGGCGAGGCGGTGGGCATGCAGTGCCTCGAAGCGGCGATGGACGAGCTGGCACTGGCCAGCGGCATCGATCCCGTCGAGCTGCGGCTGCGCAACATCCCCGAGCAGCATCCGAGCGAGGGCCTGCCCTATAGCTCGCGGCGGCTGGCGGAATGCCTCAAGGTCGGGGCCGAGCGCTTCGGCTGGGACGGCAGCGACCGCCGCCCGCTCCAGCGGCGCGAAGGCGAATGGTGGGTCGGCACCGGCATGGCCAGCGCTACCCGCGTCCACAATCTCAACGAAGCCCAGGCCAAGGTGACGCTGTCGACCGACGGCACCGCGATCGTCGAAAGCGACATGACCGATATCGGCACCGGCACCTATGTCATTCTCGGCCAGATCGTGGGCGAGATGCTGGGCCTGCCGCCGGAGAAGGTGCTCGTCCAGCTCGGCGACACCCGCTATCCGCCGGGCTCGGGGTCGGGCGGCAGCTGGGGTGCCGCGTCGACCGGTTCGGCGGTGCTGGTTGCCTGCGAGGCGATCCGCGAGCAGCTCGCCCAGCAGCTCGGCGTCGAGGAAGCCGACCTCACGCTCAAGGACGGCGAGGCGATCACGGGCAACCGCCGCATCCCCTTCACCGAGCTGCTGAAGACCGACCTCACCGAAACCGGCCATTTCAAGAATGGCGGGATCGACGAGCAGTTCGCCATCGCGATGTACGGCGCCTTCTTCGTCGAGGTGGGCGTGAACGCCTATACCGGCGAGACGCGGGTCCGGCGGATGACCGGCGCCTTCGGCCTCGGCCGTGCGCTCAACGCGAAGACCGCCACCTCGCAGTGCCTGGGCGGTATGGTGTGGGGGATCGGTAGCGCGCTGACCGAGGAACTCGTCTTCGATCCGCGCGACGGCCACCTCGTCAACCACGACCTCGCGGAATATCATGTCCCGGTGAATGCCGACGTGCCCGCGCTCGACGTGGTGCTGGTCGACGAGCGCGATCCGGCGGGCAGTCCGCTCCAGGCCAAGGGCGTCGGCGAGCTCGGCATCTGCGGCGCGGCAGGGGCGATCGCCAACGCGATTTACCACGCTTGCGGGGTGCGCGTGCGCAGCTTCCCGATCACGCCGGACAAGCTGCTGGAGCAGCTGCCGGAGGTGTGACGGCAGATGCCTTGGCTTCACGGATGAAAAGACAAACCTTATAACAGGTTAAGTCGAATACCCCTTAGGGCGGAATTGTCAGTGCGGCACCCGCCCGCTCGGTATCCGCAAGCGCCGATCGCGAGACCCCAATGGACCCCGGCGTTCGCCGGGGTGACGGGTTGGGGAGCAGGGATCGATTTCATTCGTGCAGCTCGCCAGGAACCGCGTTCAGCCGAGCAGCGCGTCCACCGCCTCAAGCAGCTCGCGCTCGCGGAACGGCTTGCGCAGCTGCGGCACGTCGCCGGGCAGGTCCTCCGCCGCATCGGTATAGCCGGTGAGCAGCAGGAAGGGCTGGGGCAGCCCGGCATCGCGGGCGCGGGTGATGAACTCGCCGCCGGTGCCGCCCGGCATCATGTAATCGGTGATCACCAATGCGGTGCCCGGCGCATGGCTGAGCGCGGCCATGCCCTGGCTCAGCGACTCCGCCTCGGCGACCAGATGGCCATGGGCGCGCAAGACCTCCGCGGCCGCCTCGCGCACGGCGGGATCGTCGTCGACCAGCAGGATTTCGGCGGTGCGGGTCGGGCGATCGCGGGCGGCGTCGAGCGCGGGGGCCGGGGCGTCGGTCGCCGGCAGGATCAACGTTGCGCTGGTGCCCTGGCCCGACGCGCTTTCGAGCAGCAGCCGCCCGGCGGATTGCTCGGCAAAGCCATGGACCATCGACAGGCCGAGCCCCGTCCCGCGATCGCCCGCCTTGGTGGTGAAGAAGGGCTCCATCGCGCGGCGCAGCGTGGCGGCGTCCATGCCGCAGCCATCGTCGTGCACCGCCAGCGCGAGATAGTCGCCGCGGGCAAGGCCGCGCGCCTCGTCGCGGCGGGGCAGGCGGGTCTCGGCGACGATCGTGCCGCTGACACGGCCGTCGGTCTGGATCGCGTCGCGTGCGTTGATCACCAGGTTGAGCACCGCCAGTTCGAGCTGGTTGCGATCGGCGCGGACGGCGGGGAGGTCCGGCGCGCTGCGGATCGTGCAGGCGATCGTCGGCCCCACCGAGCGCTGGAGCAGCTCGTGCAAATCGGCGAGCAGCGCGCCGACGTCGATCGCCTCGGGAGTCAGCGCCTGGCGCTTGGCATAGGCGAGCAGCCGCGCGACCAGCGTGCGGGCACGCTCCGCGCTGCTCGTCGCGCTGTCGATATAGCGGAGCGCCTTGGCATCCTCGCCGATCCGCGTGCGCAGCAGGTCCAGCCCGCCCAAGATCGGGGTCAGCAGGTTGTTGAGGTCGTGCGCGACGCCGCCGGTCAGTCGCCCCAGCGCTTCCAGTCGCTGCGCCTGCAAGGTCGCCGCCTGGCGCTGGCGGAAGCGGCCAAGTTCCCGCGCGAGCGCGAAGGCAAGCGCCGCGAACAGCGCCAGCGCGACGATGCTGCCGCCGATCAGCACGATCTGCGCCTGGCGGGTGAGCGCGGCGAAGCTGCCCCGCGGCACCGCCACTTCCACCTGCCAGCCGGACTCGGGCACCGCCGTCACCGCCGATCGCATCGCCTCGGGCGCTGCCGATCCCGACTGGGCGATCACCGCGCCGCGCTTGTCGAAGATCCGCAGCCGCCAGCCGGGGGGGATCTCCTCGGCGAACAGCAGGTGCTGCATGGCGGTGATCGGCACCACGGCGGAGACGACATAGGGGGCCGCGCCGCGATTCAGCACGGGCGCGCGCACCGCAAAGGCCGTCAGTCTTGGTCCCCGGATGACATGGCCGACCTGCGGCTGGCGGGTGCGTACCGCCCGGGCGAGGCTGACCGGATCGATCACCTTGCCCAGCCTGCCGCCGATCGGCGTGGGCAGGTCGAGCAGGCGATTTCCCTCCGAATCGGCGACGCTCAGCGTCGCCCAATCGGGATGGTCCGCCAGCAGCCTACGGGCGAGTTCGGTGAAGCGGGGGCGATCGATGCCGCCGTCGAGCGTCGGCGAACGGCTGATCATCTTCACCGCGTCCAGCGTCGCGGCGATTTCCCGCCCGACCAGTCGCGCGGTCGATCGGCTGGCGAGGGCGGCTTGTCGGTCGAGCGCGGCGCGCTGCTCGCGCAGGGTTACCGCGCCATAGGCCGAGCCGAGGACGACGATCGGCAGCAGGCCGGTAAGACCCATCAGGATCAGCGAGCGTCGCAAAGGTGACCCGTCCCCGTTCTACGGGCCGATCATGCCCGTTTCGGATCAGGCATGTATTTCATGGGCAAAGTCAAACCCATATCCTGGATCAATACCTAGACCGTAACGATCCTGGACGGTCAGCGCGCCCCCTTGGGCAGGGCATAGGCGACGATCGAATCGCCGCGCTTGGTGCCCAGCGATCCATGACCTCCGGCTGCGATGACAACGAACTGCCGGCCGCTCTTCGCAGACCAGTAGCTCATCGGCGTCGCCTGGCCGCCGGCGGGCAGGCGGCCGCGCCACAGCACCTTGCCGGTCGTCACGTCATAGGCGCGGAGATAGTAGTCGAGCGCCGAGCCCATGAACGCCACGCCGCCCGCGGTGAGCATCGGGCCGCCAAGCGAGGGCACGCCCAGCTTGAAGGGCAGCGGCACCGGAGTCTGGTCGCGCGAGGTACCGTTGCGGTGCTGCCACACGGTCTTGCCGCTCACCAGGTCGATGCCGGCGACATAGCCCCAGGGCGGCGCCTGGCAGGGCAGCCCCAGCGCCGACAGGA
>Ga0207671_10006074_pt1 | contig 10881 bp, 12 predicted proteins | sample KBSC24metaG_FD_184352 | JGI IMG/M metagenome (GOLD analysis project Ga0207671, IMG submission 184352) | Corn rhizosphere microbial communities from Kellogg Biological Station, Michigan, USA - KBS C2-4 metaG (SPAdes) (version 2) | ecosystem: Host-associated > Plants > Roots > Rhizosphere > Soil... | reverse complement strand
GCTCCAGCCCCCAGCTCCAGCCCCCAGCTCCAGCTCCAGCTCCAGCTCCAGCTCCAGCTCCAGCTCCAGGACGATGAACCCACAGCCGCCGGACCATGTCCAGCAACCACCTCCCCGCCTCTACCCCAGCTGATCCCGCCGCCGCACCAGATAAGCCTTCTCCGCCGAGTTCCCCGCCAGCTCGATCGCCCTGTCGTACGCCGCCCGCGAGTCCCCGCTCCGCCCCACGCGCCGCAGCAGGTCGGCGCGCGCCGCGTGGTAGGCGTGGTAGCCGTCCAAGGGCTGGGCCAGGCGGTCGACCGCGGCGAGCGCGACGTCCGCGCCGTCGAGCTCGGCGACCGCGATGGCCCGGTTCAGGGCGACGACCGGCGAGGGGTCGAGGCGTACCAGCTGGTCGTAGAGCGCGACAATCTGCGACCAGTCCGTGTCCCGGGCGTCGCGCGCCGAGGTGTGCACCGCGTTGATCGCCGCGAGGACCTGGTAGCGCCCCGGGGCCACGCCGGTGGCCAGCCGCTCGCGCACGAGCCGGTGCCCCTCGGCGATCAGTGTCTTGTCCCACGCCCCGCGGTCCTGCTCGTTGAGCGGGACGAGCTCGCCGCCGGCCGACACCCGGGCGGTACGGCGGGCCTCGATGAGCAGCATCAGCGCCAGAAGCCCGGCGGCCTCGCCGTCCTGCGGTAGCAGCGTGCGGATCAGCCGCGCGAGCCGGATCGCCTCGGCGGTCAGGTCCTGGCGGACCGGGTCGCTGTCCGGGCCGGTCGCCAGGTAGCCCTCGTTGAAGATCAGGAACAGGACCGCCAGCACTCCCGACACCCGCGCCGGCAGGTCCTCCTCCGACGGCACGCGGTATGGGATCCGGGCCGCCTTGATCTTCGCCTTGGCGCGCGTGATCCGCTGCCCCATCGCGGTCTCCTGCACGAAGAACGCGTGCGCGATCTCGGCCACGCTCAGCCCGCCGAGCATGCGCAGCGTCAGCGCGACCCGGGTCTCCATCGCCAGCGCCGGGTGGCAGCAGATGAAAATGAGCCGGAGCCGCTCGTCCTCGACCGCGCCGAGCGGCTCGGGCGGGTCGTCGTACGACAGCAACTGAGCCTCCTTCTGCTTGTCCCCGCGCTTGCTCTCGCGGCGGACCCGGTCGATGGCCCTGCGGTGCGCGGTGGTCGTCAGCCAGCCGCCGGGGTTGGGCGGCACGCCCTCGGCCGGCCAGTGCTCCACGGCGGCGGCGAACGCCTCGGCAGCCGCCTCCTCGGCGATGTCGAGGTCGCCGAAGCGCTTGGCCAGGGTGGCGACCACCCGGCCCCACTCCTCGCGGTGGGCCCGGGTGACCGCCTCGCCGACGCCTACGCCTTCGCCGGCACCACTCGCCTCACTCACCGGGCTCACTCCGGCGGCGCCAGGAACGGCCGCACCTCGACCCGGCGGTTGCACGCCTTCGATCCCTCGGCGGCGAGCTTGAGCGCCACATCCAGATCGTCGGCCTCGATGATCCAGAACCCCGCGAGGAACTCCTTCGACTCCACATACGGCCCGTCGGTGAAGATCGGCTCCCCCGCACCGCGGTTGTCGATCACCGTCGCGCTCACCGGCTCGCCGAGACCGCCGGCGAAGACCCAGTGGCCGTCGGCGATGAGCTTGTCGTTGAACACGTCGATCGCCGCCTGCTCCTCGTCGGTCGCCAGGCCGGGACCGTCGAAGAGAACAGAAACCAGATACTGCATCTCGAACCATCTCCTGGTGCGTTACCGGCGCCCCCGGTGGGCCGCCGCTCACCCTTACCACGAACGGCGCCGACGGGATCCGACAGCGGCGCGGAAGATTTTTTCAGCGTGTCCGATCGGCGTCGCCGACCTGGCAGACTGAGCGACCGTGAACCCGGGTCTTAAGACGGAAGGCGCCGTGCTGCTGCTCGGCGGGCGCAGCGAGATCGGCTTGAAGGTCGCCGAGCGGCTGGCCGCGGGGCGGACGGTGGTCCTGGCCGCGCGGCGCAGCGGCGATCTGGAGGCGGAGGCGGCGCGTGTGCGCGCGGCCGGGGCTGCCGACGTGCGGTGCGTCGAGTTCGACGCCGACGAGGTCGCCGCGCATCCGGAGCTGCTGACCGGGATCTTCGCCGACGCCGGCCGCGTCGGGGTCGTGGTCGTCGCCTTCGGCATCCTCGGGGACCAGGAGCTGGCCGAGAAGGACCCGGCGCACGCCGTCCAGGTCGTGCACACGGACTACGTGGCGCAGGTCAGCGCCCTGACCGTGCTCGCGACCCTGCTCAAGGCGCAGGGCTCCGGCGACCTGGTGGTCTTCTCCTCGGTCGCGGGGCTGCGGGTCCGGCGGGCGAACTACGTCTACGGCTCGGCCAAGGCCGGCCTGGACGGCTTCGCCAGCGGGCTCGGCGACGCGCTGCACGGCACCGGCGTCCACCTGCTGCTGGTCCGGTCCGGCTTCGTCATCGGCCGGATGACCGAGGGCATGAGCCCGGCGCCGCTGTCGAGCACGCCCGACCAGGTCGCCGCCGCGGTGGTCAAGGCGCTGGGCAGGCGGCGCATCCGGGTGTGGGTGCCGTGGGCGCTGCGGCCGGCGTACTTCGTGGCGCGGCTGGTGCCGCAGGCGGTGTGGCGGCGGATGCCGCGGTAGCTCGTGCGGACGATGCCAGTGCCAGTACCAGTGCCAGTGCCATGGTCGGCGGCAGTGCCGGTGGCAGTGCCAGCGCCGGTGCGCATCGCGCCCGAGAAACCAGAGAGAATCGATCACATGACCGACACCACCGCTGCCACTGCCCGCGCCCCGTACCGCGTGACCTTCGTCTGCACCGGCAACATCTGCCGCTCCCCCATGGCCGAGCACATGCTGCGCAAGGCCGTCGAGGACGAGGGCCTGGACGCGGTCGTCGACAGCTCCGGCACCGGCGGCTGGCACGTCGGCGACGCGGCCGACCACCGCACGGTCCGCACGCTCCGGCGGCACGGCTTCACCTCCGACCACGCCGCCCGCAAGTTCCAGCGCGGCTGGTTCGACGACTACGACCTCGTCATCGCCCTCGACGCCGGCCACCTGCGCGAACTGCGGGCCCTGGCCCGCGACGAGAAGGACCGGGACAAGATCAGGCTGCTGCGCTCCTTCGACCCGGCGGCGGCGAGCCCGGACCTGGACGTCCCCGACCCGTACTACGCCGACGACGAAGCCTTCGAGCACGTCATGGAGCTGATCGAGCGCGCCGTCCCGGGCATCCTGGACGAGATCCGGCAAGGGCTGAAGAACGCGGGCTAGCTCACAGATCCCGCGCGACCGGATGCCGGGGCTCGTACAACCCGAGCCTGGCCCCGCTCGGCAGCGGAATCCAAGCCCGCACGCCCCACCGCGCCTCGACCCGCTCCCCCACACTGTGCACGCCCTTGCCCGCCAGCACGGCCAGCGTCGCATCCAGGTCGTCGCACATCAGATAGAGCTCACTGGCCGGCGCCCCCTCGGCCGGATGCACGCCGAGCTCGGCCGGCGGCAGCTGGAAGATGAGCCACCCGCCCCCGGCGTCCACGTGCGGAAAGCCGAGCACGTCCCGCAGAAAGGCCCGATCGGCGTCCGCGTCGGTGCTGTAGAAGATGGCGTGGGTGCCGGTGATCATGCTTCGACGGTAGTCCGCCGTCCGAGGTCCGGCATCCGTAGGCTGCTGCGATGACGACTGCCGCAGCGCAAGAAGCCTTCCTGCAAGCCTTCCACGCCGAGCATCCCGCGGTGACCGCCGAGATGCTCGGCCACGGCCGCGCCCCGGACGGCCGCTCCAGCTACGAACTCCTGCGCGACCGCGTGGCCGGCCGCAGGCGCGTGCTGGACCTCGGCTGCGGCGACGGCCTGCTGCTGGAGCTCCTGGCCCAGGAGAGCGGACGGCAGCTCGCAGGCGTGGACCTCTCGCCGGAAGCCCTCGCGCTGGCCCGGCAGCGTCCGACGCTCAGCGGCGTCACGCTGCACGAGGCGCGCGCCCAGGCTCTCCCGTTCCCCGACGACAGCTTCGACGCGTGCGTCTGTCACATGGCGCTGATGCTGATGGCCGACATAGACCAGGTCGCGACCGAGCTGGCCCGGGTGCTGACGCCCGGAGGCGTCCTGGCGTGTGTGGTCGGCGGCGGAGTCGTGGGCGGCGAAGCCTATGACCGGTTCCGCGCGCTGGCGCAGGAAGCACTCGATGATGTGCCGACCGCCAAGCACGTCCCGACGCTGGGCGATCGCAGGACCCGCAGCCGCGAAGGCTTCGACGAGATCCTCACGCCGGCCGGCTTCGCGCCGGTGGACTGGGAGACCGTGATCATCGATCTGAGCGGTCCTGTGGAAGAAGTATGGGGAGGGCTCTCCACGCTTTACACGTTCGACGTGCTCGATCCGGCGGTCATGGAGCGTCTGCGCAAGGCCTTCGCCGCCAAGGCACGCGAGAAAGCCGCCCCCGACGCCGAAGTCCCCTTCGCCCTCAGGGCCCACGTGGCGACGACTAACCTCCGTCAGCCCACCGCCCGGCCGCCGCGAGCGCGGTCGCCACGCTGGTCTCCTTCTTCCCCAGCACCGGGTCCGGCTGGACCACGGCCTGACCCCACGCCTTGATCCCGGCGAGGACCTCGCGCGATGAGTCGAACGCGAGTTCGACCTCCCCGGCCGCGGACTCGCCGGTGTCGGCGACGCCGTAGCCGTCGATGCCCGCCGAGCGGCACAGGAGCAGTGCGCGCGGCAGGTGGAAGTCCTGCGTCACCAGGGTGGCGTGGTCGACGCCGAAGATCTTCTTCGCGCGGACGCAGGAGGCCCACGTGTCGAAGCCCGCGAAGTCCCGTACGACCCGTGCCTCCGGTACGCCCCGGTCCACGAGATACTGGCGCATCACGGTCGGCTCGTCATAGTCCGGGCGCGAGTTGTCGCCGGTCACCAGGATGACCGTCACCTTGCCCCGCTGGTAGAGATCCAGGGCGACGTCCAAGCGGCGCGACAGGTACGGCGAGGGCTCCCCGCCGGGCGCCGCCGCGCCGAACACGATCGCGACCGGCTCGTAGGGAACCGTCGCCGCGCTGCGCTGATAGGGGGACGCGTACGCCCGCACGGCGGTCACCGGCGCGAACAACAGCACCACCGCGAGCGCCGACGCCTGGTACAGCCGACGCTGGCTCTTGCGCGTCCGGGGTACGAACCGGGACAGCCGCCGGGGCAGCGGGATTCGAGTCACGTCCGGTAGACGCGAGTCGGCACGTCCCGGTTGCGCCGGCAGAGGTCAGACCGCCCTTATCCGCCGTCGCCGGGCCAGCTCGTCCACGGCCTCCATCCCGGCCCCGGCCGCGTCGCCGCTGCCGGTCCCGGAGCCGGACCCGGAACCGTTGCCGGTGCCGTTCGCAGCGGCCGAGCCGCCAACGCCGCCGACACCACCCGCGCCGACCCCCACACCAGCACCAGCGCCGCCGGGCAGCTCGCCCTCGCCGGCGCCAGGGAACTGCTTCAGCGTCCCCTCGACCTCACGGCACACCGCGTCCACCGCGATCCCGAACACGCCCTGGCCGCCCTGCACCAGGTCGAACACCTCGGTCGGGGACGTGCACTCGTACACGCTCGCCCCGTCGCTCATCAGGGTGACGCCGGCCAGGTCGGCCTCGCCGCGGGCGCGCAGGTAGCCGACGGCGATCCGGATGTTCTGCAGCGAGACCCCGGTGTCCAGCAGCCGCTTGACGATCTTCAGCGCGATGATGTCGCGGAAGCTGTACAGGCGCTGGGACCCGGAGCCCGAGGCGGACCGGATCGAGGGCTCGACCAGGCCGGTGCGGGCCCAGTAGTCCAGCTGGCGGTAGGTGATCCCGGCCGCGGCGCAGGCCGTCGGCCCGCGGTAGCCGGCCTGGCCGACTTCCGGCGACCGCGCGGGGGCGGCCGGCAGGTCGCCCGGTCCGACCGCGCGCGGGAACCCGCTCCCGCCCGCAGCGCCCGTCCCGGTCATGTGCTTGGCCTTCCGCTTGAAGAGCCCCGATGAGGGAGCCCACGCCGATCCGTCCCTAGCCCGGGAAAGATCCCTCGCCCGGATTCCTTGACGTCGATCAGTCTCCGCAAACCCCTCCCGGGGTCCGCGATCGGCGCCCGCGGCCGTCGGCGGCTCGTGCGAGCCATCCGGGCCACGGTCCCGGCCACCCCTGGCAGTTACGTCTGCCTCTAGCTGTCTTCGACCGTATGCGCGGCACCGGGTGCCGGTCAACGACATCGCCCGGGAGGCATCGGGCGTGTCTTCGTGAATCGGACTATCCGACCTTCACAGCGGGCGCGCCACGGCGCTCCGGACGCCCCCGCGCGCTGCCGCCCCGAGGGCGGCGGCAGTGCTCAGAGGCGTGCTCAGGGGCCGAGCTCAGGCGCCGAAGTCCTCGGGCGAGACCTGATCGAGGAATTCGCGGAAGCGCTCGACTTCCACTTCGTCCTCCTGCTCGTCGGGAATCAGGATGCTGCTCTCGGCGAGCACTTCCTCGGCCCCGTAGATCGTCGCGCCGGTGCGCAGCGCCAGCGCGATCGCGTCCGAGGGGCGCGCACTGACCTGGAGGCCGCCGTCGAAGACCAGTTCGGCGTAGAAGACCATGTCGCGCATCGCGGTGATGCGGACCTCCAGCAGCTGCCGGCCGAAGGCGGCGAGCACGTCCCGGAACAGGTCGTGGGTCAGCGGACGCGGCGGGGTGACGCCCTGCTGGGCCAGCGCGATCGCCGAGGCCTCGTTGGCCCCGATCCAGATCGGCAGATACCGCTCGCCGCTGACCTCGCGCAGCAGGACGATCGTCTGGTTGGACGGCATCTCGACGCGGACGCCGACGACGTCGAGTTCGTTCACAGTGCCCACCCTATCGCGCTGCGGGCCCGCCGGGCATGCCGGGGTTCCCGGAAGATGCCCCGGATGCCGGTGCCGATGGGGCCGGTGAGGTCTCGGCGGAGGCCTGCGGGCCGTGGACGGGCGGGGCGGCGGCGCCGGCCAGTTCGGCCCTCAGCAGCGCCGCGTAGAGCTTCACAGCCGCCGCTGAGGCCTCCGCGGTGCGCGAGGCCGCCCGGGAGGCCGCCGCCTGCCGTCCGGAGCCGGTGACGCCGTCGTGGCGCCGTGTCGGCAGCAGGGTGCCCAGCAGCCCGGCGGTGTTGCGCGCGCCGGTCAGCACAGGACGCAGGTGCCGGGGTTCGAGCCCGTATTCGGTCAGCGCCGAGGCGGCGCGGACGATGAACACCGCTTCGCCGCCGTAGGCCTCGGCGTTCGGCAGCAGGCCGTAGGCGACCAGATCCGCGACGAAGGACCCGGATACGCCGGCCGTGTGGGCCAGCCCTTCGCGGCCCAGGTGGAGTTCGCCGACGTCGGCCCGCGCGGCCAGATAGAACTCCGGGTCGGTGACCGTGGCGCCCCGGGAGCGGGGCGGAGGGAGCGGGGGCAGCTGCGGCAAGGGAGGCAGCGGCGGGGTCAGGGCGGGCACCGTGGACGCCGCCGGAACGCGCTCGCGGGCCGCACCGGCCTCGGAGCGGCCCGCGGCGGCGTCGAGGTCCGGATCCGCCCCGGGGGCCGGATCGGCCCCGGAGGTCAGCGTGGCCACTATGGCGTCGGCGTCCCCGGCGCTCACCCGCGGCCCGTCGGCGGCCAGGTGCTGCCGGATCACCTTCAGCGGCAGGTACTGGTCGCGCTGGGCGGCCAGGACCCAGCGCAGCTTCTCGACGTCCTGCTCGCTGAAGCGCCGGTAGCCCGCCGGGGTCCGCCCCGGGCTGATCAGGCCGCCGCTCTCCAGGTAGCGGATCTTGGACACGGTCAAGTCCGGGAAGTCGGCGGCCAGCCGGCCGATGACTTCGCCGATGGTGAGCGTCTCGCCGGACACGCCGCTCTCCTCACCTTCCTGCCGGCCCCCCTGCCTTGACCGCCTCGCCGGAGCCGGCCGCGCCGAGGCGGCCGGCGGCCGGCTCAGCCTCCGTCGTGGAACACCAGGCGGTACTTGCCGACCTGCACCTCGTCACCGTCGCGCAGGAGCGCCTCCTGGATCAGGTTGCGGTCGACGTAGGTGCCGTTCAGGCTCCCGACGTCGCGCACCAGGAACCCCTGCGCGCTGCGCACGAACTCGGCGTGGCGGCGGGAGACGGTGACGTCGTCCAGGAAGATGTCGCTGTCCGGGCTGCGGCCGACGGTGGTGACGTCGGAGTCCAGCAGGAACCGGCTGCCGGCGTTCGGCCCGCGGCGCACGACCAGCAGCGCCGAGCCGGCCGGCAGGGCGGCCAGCGCCTCGCGGTCGGCCGGGCCCAGGCCCATCCGCTCGGTGGCCTCCTCGCCGCCGGCCTCCGTATCGGCGGTCGTCTCCACGCTGACCAGCGACATGGTCGAGGTCCGCTCAGCCGCCCCCTCGGGCACCAAGGGGTCACCCGGCAGCGGGGACTCGGCCAATGCGGTGCCGCAATGCGAGCAGAAGCGGCTCCCCGCTTGGTTGGCGTTCCCGCACCTGGTGCAGAACGGCATGTCGTGGGCCTCCCGGAGTATTCACTGTGGCGGTTGTGGCTGCCGCCTGCGTTGGTCGCAACTTATGGGGCGCCTCTCGTCGAGGTCAACCGGAACGCGCCGAGACGGCACGTCTTTGGTGCACCGGCTACCACACCTGTCCCCAGATTACGTCGTCTCAGGCCTCGAAATCAGGTATGACGGCCCGGCGTATCGCACGACGGGTGGAACGCGAAGGTCCGGGACCGGTTCGGACCGGTCCCGGACCAGCGTTCGGCGGGCGGGGCGCCCGCCCGGCGTGCCCGGTGTGCTCGACCCGCGGGGCCCGCCCGGCGTGCTCAGCCCGCGGGGCCTGCTCGACGGGCCTCGGGCCTCCGCGGCCGGCACGGCCTACTCGGCGATCGAGGCCTCGTAGCCCTTGGCGTCCAGCAGCGCGTCGACCTCGGAGGCGTCGTCGGGCTCGACGTCGAAGATCCAGCCCTCGCCGTAGGGGTCGGAGTTGACGAGTTCCGGCGAGGAGTCCAGGTCGCCGTTGACGGCGGTCACGGTGCCGGTCAGCGGGGCGTACAGGTCGCTGACGCTCTTGGTGGACTCCAGCTCGCCGCACGGCTCGCCGGCGGTGATCTTGGAACCGACCTCGGGCAGCTGCACGAAGACGATGTCGCCCAACTGCTCCTGGGCGTAGTCGGTGATCCCGACGCGGACGCTGTCGGCGTCGCCGGAGCGGACCCACTCGTGCTCGGCGGTGTACTTCAGCTCTTCGGGGGTCATCGGCTTCTTTGCCGCCCTTTCCTCACACGGTTTCGACGGCGCGGCGGCCGCCGCGGGCCGGCGGGCCCGCGGTCATATTCTGGACCATGCACAGCGGTGGGGCGCACCGGCCCTCCGCCGCGCTTGAGCTCACCCGGCCTTGGCGTAGTCCGGACTCGGCGGCGGCACGACGGCGTCGACCAGCACCTGGCCGGGCGTGATCGTCGCGTTGGCACCGTCCGAGGACTTCACCGTCGCCACCACCCCGCCGGGGATCTGCATGGCCGGCCCGAGCGTGTTCGGGTCGCCGATCACCTTGTAGACGTAGGGCTTGGCGAGCTCGTGCCCGTCCAGCGCGATCCCGCCGTCGGGGGTGTCGACAAAGGAGGAGGAGACGATCACGCGCACGTCGTTCACCTGCACCACCTCGGCACCGGCGGCCCGCAGCTCCTCCAGCGCGTTGAGCAGCGTCGCGGACTTCATCTGCCCCTTGGGGTCGGTGATCGTCATGGTGATGCCCGAGCCCTTGGCCTTGATCGTCCCGGCCAGGATCTGCAGATCCTTGGTCTTCTGCTGGGCCTGCGTCAAAGCGGCCTGCGCCTTGTCCGCGCTGTCCTGGATCGCCGCGTTCTGGGTCTCCAGATTGCGCAGCTCGGCGTCCAGACTCTGACCGCGCGAGGTGACCTCGTCGAGGATGTTGACGAGGTCGTCGGCACGCGCACCGCGCAGGATCTGGTCGGAGGTGTTGGTGGCCCGCACCTGGATCGCCAGCGCCGCGCCGAGCGCCGCCAGCAGCACGCCGACCACGGCCTGGTTGCGCGACAGGCGCGGCGGCCACAGAGCGGCGAACAGCCGGCGGCGGCCGAGGGAGACGGAGACCGGCTTGACGGGAGGCGGCGCGGCGGGGCCGGGCGCGGCGGCAGCTGCGGCGGCGCCAGCGGCCGGACGCGGCTCCGGCGCGGGACGGCGCATTCCGGGGTGGTCGGGCCGCTCGGACGGCGGACGGCGCCGGGGACCCGGCTCGCCCGCGTGCGGCACACGCCGGGGGTCCGGGCCCGGCCCGGGGCGCCGCGGCGGCTGGCCGCCGGGGGCCGGGCGACGCCGGGGCGGCTCGCCTTCGGCGGGCGTGCGGCGGCGGATCGGGGGCTCGGGGCGGTCGGGGCGGTCGGGCTGGTCGGGGCGGTCGGGGCGCTCACCGGGCTTGTCCGCGGAATCCTCCGGAACAAAGTCGCGGAGATTCACGGTCTGGGCGAGATCGGGGCTGGGGCGCTCGACGGGCTCGGTGGGCTCGATGGGCTCGGTGGACACGACGGACTCGGCGCGCTCGTCGGTCGGCTCGGCAGCGGGCTCCTCGGGAAGCAGGTCCCGGAGGTCCACGGTCTCAGCGAGCGGCTCCGGCCGCTCGGCACTGCCAGCTTTCTGCGCGCCAGGCTTCTCGGCCTCGGCCTCAACCTCGGCCTCGGCCTCGGCCTCAACCTCGGTAGCGGCTTCGGGCTCGGCGCCATCGGCAGCGCGACCCTCAGCAGCCGCGCCGGCCTCCTCGGCTTCAGCAGCCCCGCTGTCGGTCTCGCTCTCGGGCTCGCTACCGCCAGATCGTTGCCCCGGCTGAGCCGCAGCCTCCTGCGAACCAGACTCATCAGTCTCGTCCTCGGCAGCATCAACAGGCGGCAGCTTCACCGTCTCGGCAGCCATCTGCC
>Ga0207671_10006073_pt1 | contig 10881 bp, 11 predicted proteins | sample KBSC24metaG_FD_184352 | JGI IMG/M metagenome (GOLD analysis project Ga0207671, IMG submission 184352) | Corn rhizosphere microbial communities from Kellogg Biological Station, Michigan, USA - KBS C2-4 metaG (SPAdes) (version 2) | ecosystem: Host-associated > Plants > Roots > Rhizosphere > Soil... | reverse complement strand
GAATACCTCTGGGGACGGGACATGCTGATCGCACCGGTATTCGAAAAAGGAGCTACTCATCGCACAGTCTATCTGCCCAACGGGCAATGGTACGACTGGTGGACGGGCCTCCCGCAGACAGGCGGCCGGTGGATCGACAGGGACATAGACCTATCCATTATGCCCATCTATGTACGGGCCGGAGCTATCCTGCCCCTCGATCCCGTGCGACAATACACAGACGAGCCCATACAGCAGCCTACCACTCTGCGCATCTACCCGGGCGCAGACGGCGATTTCACACTTTACCAGGACGATGGCATCAGTCAAAACTATCTGAAAGGAGAATACACCCTGATCCATCTTCACTGGGACGATGTACATAGAACGCTGCACATCCGCCCCCGCCATGGCACAGCACAGCAAACTTTTCGGGTCCGGCTAATGACGGATGCAACGGAGAAGACCATACAATATAAAAACAAAGCGATATCGGTCAGGCTTTGATCTTAGAGATATTTACTGATGGGGAAACAATGGACATTATCCACCTGTCTGTATGAATCGGTGGTATATATCTCATCGATGGCCTCGATGGCAGTCCCCCTGCTGAAAATGCCATGACTGACAATAAGGTGCACTTTCCCTGCCCCCTTTTCTTTCAACATTTTGGCCGTTCCCGCAAAAGTTCCTCCGCCATCGCATATATCATCCACGATAAAACAGGTCTGTCCATTCAGGTCCTCTGTCATAGCCTTGAAATTCGTCAACGCTCCCGTCTTTACATCCCGCTCCTTCATACATTCGACGACATCCTCTACGTTGAGGAACTGCGCCAGCTTATGGATCTTCTTCAAGGCGCCTGCATCAGGAGACACCAGACAAGGCTTCACGCCGGGATGTCTGCCTGCATAGTCCCGTAATGCATCCTGCACAAAGAAGTGATTGGTCACGGCATAGGAGCGATCGATCAATGCAGTGGTTACTTCCGAATGCGGATCGAATATTCTTATCTTTTTAAACCCTGCCTGGTTGAGTATGGCCGAGATCACTTTTAATGAAAACGGTTCACCGTCAAGCATGACCCGGTCCATACGAGCAGCCAATAGATATGAAACGTGCAATTCGATGTTCTCAAAACCTATATAATCCAGCGTATTCTTTACGAATAAAGCCATCAGCAAGTCATTGGCGTTGTTTAACCGGGTAAGTATACGCAACGGTTGTTGTTTATTCGCCTTTTCAGCCTGTAGCGCATCAATCTTGATATGCGGCTGACCATCGGGAAATAACATTGTTTTAAATGGAACTACGGACCGTTCCGGATAAACGAGATCAAATGTCTGCATATTAATATTTTATTTGTTCCTGCCTGTTTCACCTGGGTAAAGACTCATCACCGTGTCACTCTGCCAGTACTCCTTCGTATGTACCTCCAGAGCTGTAAGTTTGCCGTCAAAAGCCGCTCCGGTATCCACATTCCACACATTGTGGGCACGCATAGGCTTGTATATATCGTAATTCACGGTAGGCGTATGTCCGATATATATCTCGTCGAATAGCAACAGTCTTTTGGGATAGCGATAGGAGCTTTTCTTGATCCTCGTGTCCGTCGCCAGAGCCGTCTCCCACAAAGTCCTGTCCCAGGAATAGTTGCTGGAATAATGCTCGTTCTCCGGTCCATGCATGGAGGAAAAACCGGCATGGATAAAAAGACGATCATCATCGATGAAATAATTCTGCATGCGATTAAAGAATTCCAGATGTACCAGCCGCTGCTGCTGCCCCAGCCCTTCATAGCTTGCCACGGTAGCCAGTCCACCATGTAATAGCCAGCTCACATCCGGAAGTCCGCCTGCCAGCCATTCTTCACACCATACATCGTGGTTGCCCTTGATGAAGATACATGTGTATTGCTTATCCAATTCCATCAGTCGCTGCATGACATGAGATGATTGCGACCATCCATCCACATAATCACCCAGAAAAACAAGCCTGTCATTCTTGTGCAAGCCGATCCTGTCCAGCAATTGGTCCAGCGCCCGTAAGGCCCCATGAATATCTCCTATGACAAAAGTTCTTGACATGTTAACTAAATTTTTTATTGAGCCTCCTGCTCAGATCCTCTATTTCTGCTCGTCTCGCCAGTACAGCAAGCCATTCTTCCGGTATCGTCTGCGAACCATACAATAATCCGGCCAGCCCACCTGTGACAGCTGCCGTCGTATCGGAATCATTGCCAAGATTAGCTGCTTTCAATACCGCATCCTTATAGTTCCAGGTATTCAACAAACACCATAAAGATGCTTCCAGCGTATGGATCACATAGCCGGTGGAATAGATCTCATCCTGACTCAATTTATTGATGGCACCTGAAAGTATTCTGGCAAAATGAGCTTTCTCTTCCTCCGTACAGGTTGCAGTTTCATCGAGGAAGGTCCGTACAGTAGTACAAGCCTGCCGATAAGCATCCGTTTTCTCATTTCCAGATAAAAGCTGCAAAGCCAGCTCAAGATAAATAAAACAGGATAATACTGAACGGATATGCCGGTGGGTTAAAGAGCTGACATGGTTGATGATCAGGAATCTGCTGTCAATATTGTTGTTCCTGATCAAAAACAACAACGGCAATATCCGCATGAGCGACCCATTTCCATTACTGGACACCTCATGCCCTCCTGCCAGCACAGGCGACACACCTCTTTCCAATCTGTCAATGGCGTCAGAGGTCGCAATCCCAATATCAAAAACCCGTCCGTGCGCGGTCCAATAGCCGTTATTCTTCCAGTTGATAAACCTTCTCGCCAGGTTTTCAAGATCATACTTCCCGCAAAGCATTTCCGCGAGGCAAAAGGTCAGCGAACTATCATCCGACCAGGTACCTGGGGGCTGATGGTGCGTACCGAACCCTATCATACTGTCAACCGGGTGATAGGTCAATTCTTGCCTGGACTTGAACTCGACGGGAACGCCGATAGCATCGCCAACCGATACACCCAGCAAAATATCTTTTATAAAGTCTCTATTCACGCATGTCGAATTTTATCCCTCACTTCCATTAAAGCAAACCCCAACAGATTATCCCCTTTCCAAGCAGCAGGGTTCCTCGCTGCATGCGTATCGCTGCTCAGACCAATACCCCATACCTTGTCAACGGGGCTCGCTTCTACGAGTACCTGATCGCCGGTGGACAAAAGGAAATCTTTTAACGCTGTATATTGGGTAAACTTATGGAAATTACCATCTGCCACAATATCATATTTATATTGATCCCACGTATTTGGATCAAACCCTTGCACAAGCCTACCCTGCGCTTTCGCCTTTTTGGGTGTATCGCAGTTCAATATTGCTTTCAATGCATCCTGGTCTCCAAACAATTTCGCTTTACCCGCCATCATCCAATGCTCGGCTGTCTGATAGATTATCCCATCCACTTCAAAAGGAGCAATCCACCATTGGCTAAAACAGCTTTTGGTAATGCGGCCATCGGCAGAAGGTTGATGCCCCCAGAAAAAAAGGAAGGGAATATCGCGGTGGTTGGAATACTTTTGGGTCAACCAGTTTTTATCAAAAATCATACACCGTAGTTGGTTTTTTTATTATTGATCACCAATATACTTCGCTGGTACATGGTCCGTCAACCATACACCATTTGTGGATAAGTAAAATACAAACCCATCCTTATACATATCGCCACTTCGTATTCTCAATATGATCGCCGTGCCCCGTCTATCCCCTACCTTTTCAGCTGTTACCTTATCGCTGCTCATATGCACATGGTGCCTGTTCATTTTGAGCAAGCCCTTCGCGCGTATAGCAGGCAGAAATCTTTCCACAGTCCCATGAAACAGTTGCTCCGGCGGGGTCGTGGCTTCCAACTGCAGCTCTACATCGATGGAATGCCCCTGGTTGGCCCTGATCCTCGACTTGTCACCATTAAAAGAAAACCGTTGCTTATCATTTGTAGCGACGATCTCTTCCAAATCCTGTGTGGCAAAGATCCTCCCCCTCAGAGCCGCTTTGGTGATCAATTCGCTTACATCCGCCCAGCCATGCTCATCAAGATGGAGACCTATCTCATCCGGCTTATGTCGCAGGACAAGGCTCAGGAACTTGCTGATCCTATATTTCTCCTTTTCATTCATTTTCTATGCTTTTTCAGCTCCTCTGCCAGCTCAGTATTGGCAGGAAATTCGAACCCTTCACCAAAAAATGCTTCTACTATGTGTATACTTCCTACAATATTGTTATTGAAATCCTCCAATTCTTCAGCCGGCACCCACAATTCATCATAACCTTCACCCCCCACATTTTGCACCGCATATCTCCGGCAGTAATCCTCCACCACATCGAATGCAGTGACCACGCCGCAGTGACCGGAAAACGCATCGCCGGTATTCCACTCGGCTGCGATCCGTGCTGCATACTGTTGATTCAACACCGGATAGAAAATAGGTTGCCATTCCAGCCTGGGCGGGAATGTCGTCCACCCGGACTGCATGATCAACTCCAGCTCCTTTATTCCCACCGGCCTGTATAGCTTTATTGTCTTCATAATGTATTTACTCCAATTTTTATTTCCAGCCCTCTATCGAGAGGGCTCCAAACCCTTTCAACAGGCACTTCCAACATATCCAAACGATGATCATCTACATATTTCTTTTGCTGTTGAACAAATTCTGTGATGTCATCGATAGCACTGATCTGCCTTTTTCCAAAGTTCTGTAACATGCTCCCTTTAAGTCCGAGTTGAATAGCCCTCCGGGTAATCTTCCCACCATAAGGATCATGATCCGGGTCCCATTGCAGCCGCACTTCCTTGGTATCCATTTCGTTTCTCCACTCAGCCATATCCCGGTAATACCGCGGGTTATAGGAAGAAAGCACCGCTTGTGACAGTATGTCTTCCAATATCACTTTCTTTATCCAAAGCGCCAGTACCCTCTCCTGATTCTCCTTCTTTGCCCATCCGCAACGATACATCATCCAGAGAAAATTGGGCTTTATCCATGACATCCTGCTATAGCCATATTCGCTGCCGCCAAATACCTGGTTTTTTACGGCAAAGTCGGCAATAGATGGCTTGTATGCCTGATATACGACTATTTCTTCTTCTGATTGATGACCAATTATATACTGTCCCTCTTTGGGGAGCATTTCCTTTGCGGCCAAATATTTTTCAGTTTTGATTTTCATGTTCATAAATTTTCAAATCTTCTCTCACCCGTTCCCTTATCTCCTCCAGCGTCCAGTCTACCATCAGCCTCCCATCCTTGAAAACCGTCTTTAATTCACCCCTACCCTCCTCTTCCCAATTGCACTGGTCTTTCAACGCCAGTCTTCCCGTCGCCGGATCACGGAACACCTGCATCAGTCCCTTTGCAGACTTCTTGGTGCCATCATCCGTCTTGGGATCTTTAAAAATATCCCTGCCTACTCCGTTGACCTCGCCGTATGTAGCCTTCATAGCAAACCCAAAAGTATCCCGGGTGACATATTCATAAGTATAAGACCCGATGCCAAGTACCACGTTGTAGCTGGCAAAACCTTTCTTTTTCAACCCTTCAAGGATGGCCGTCTGACGCTCGGTGGTAATACTGTCTCCGTAGATCAAACCAATATGTCCATCCAGGAGTTTGTATCCTTTGGACGTGATCGTACCCCCGAATATCTCCCACATACACTCAATAGCACCCTTAAATTCAGGGCTTCCGGCAGGTGCATCCTCATCCCCGATAATGATCTTCACAGGATCGCCGCTGTCAGGGCGGATCACTACCTTGCCGTTCCTCGCCAGGATCTTGTCTTTCAACTTTGGCAGGAACTCCGTGATCACCTGCCAGAAGTCCCAGGTGTCACTGACAATGGAAACAATGCCTGAAGGATATACCTCACTGATCAGTCGCTGGAAAGTACCGACCTCATCATCCTGCGTACCCATGCACATGACGCTGTGCTCGGTCGCAGGGACAGAACCACCGATAAGCTCTCTTTCGCAATCAGCATTGTAATACTGCTCCAGGAAATCGATGGCAGGTATCGTATCCGTACCCGTGAAGGATAACAAATGCCCGGCCCCGCTGATAACAGCGTCCTCGATACCAGACATACCCCTGAAAGAGAAATCATGTCCCTGCCAGGGAATAAAGCTCTTGTCCTCCCCCACCGTCTCTTCCGCATAGGTAGTAAATGTGCGCAAATACTGAAAAGCGGTGGTAGCCGAAGTGGAAGGTTTCCAAAGCACAGCGCTTAAAACAGTTTCCAGCATATTGGTCAACCAGAAAAACCCTGGCAGTGTGTTCTTTATGGTGAAAACAGGCACCCGCATAGGCACCAGGCTTCCTTCCGGGAGCGCCTTGATCTCCAGCGGAAGATAACCCAGATCATGCAGCTCGGCAATGTGCTGATAAGTGATGCTGTCCTTACCTAAATAAGCATCCAACCTCCGGGCATACGCTTTCAACACCTCTGCTTTGGGTCTTTTAAAAAAATGTTCGTCAAACTGACGGATCAGGTATTCTTTGATAAAATATTGCAAACCAAAGAAAACGATCTCATCTGCACCTGCGCTCCTGGATTTGCGGGGAGTAAGGTTAGAATATACAAGCGTAGTGTTCTCGGGATATTGAAATTTATGCCCGACTTTATAACCATCCTTTAGTAAAATGGGAAGAACTTTCATGATTAGGACACATTAAGGTGAAAATTATTCTGTTTAAGCGCATGTTTGCGTTATTATGACGCAAAGTAAATGTATTCTTTTGACCCGTGCAAGTTTTGAGAAAAAAAATTCAGGGTCTTAAAAATCCCATCCCGAACGCACTCCCGGCACCCAGGATAGCTCCCGCCCCTACATCCGTCGGATAATGAACCCCCAGATACATACGCGAGTAGCCCACTCCCGACGACCACAACATCGCCGGCGCTATAATATACCATTTCGGATAGGCACGGGCCAGGGCAACAGTAGCTCCAAAAGAAGAAGAAGTATGCCCGGACGGAAAAGAATAAGCCCCGGGCCGGTACACAGGTGTGAGATGAACATCCGTAATAAAGGGACGGGGACGTTTAACTATCTGCTTAATAGCAAAATCCAGCAGATAGGACACGGCAGTGCTGCTGGCCGTATACAAGGCATTCTTCTTCATGTCCGCATCGTTACGGATAAGCCCTGTCGCCAGCAATGTGACGGGGATGCCGATATTCACATAATTATTCGCATCTGAAATAGTACGCCAAAATGCCGTCTGCGCTGGGGTCCTGCGCGCCGCCAGGTATTCCAGGATATGTTCATCCGTACGCTGCAGGCTGGATTGCGCTTTAACCGTATAACATAGCACGCATACCAGGCTGCAAAAGATCATCTTCATTACCCATGAAGATAAGGAAAAAAGCAAAGAGATAATTTATACAACAGATGAAGTGATACTGCCATTGATATCGGGGTCCCTTCATCCTATCTTTATTCTGCAAACACGATAGCAAGGCAGTACATATGGCAGGCAATACAAAAGGCAGGGTTCATGAGAAGGCCATTCGTTAATGAATGGCCTTTCCTACTTGCTCCATGATACGACGATAGCCCAGTTCCGCACCACCGCTGACGGGAAGTATGCTGCCCGTGATAAAACGGGCCTTATCGGATACGAGAAAAACGCAAACATCCGCCACCACATCGCCTTCCGGGCAATAACCCAATGCATGGATACCATCCAGGTATCTTTCTATACCCGCCGTATCTTCCTGCGCCTGCCCCCATTCACGTAACATTACCGTCCAGACACCCGCAGGCGCTACGGCATTGACACGGATCTTATAACGAGCATAGTCCAGCGCCATCGACTTGGTAAGGGCATTGATGGCCCCCTTGGTCGCGGTATAGGCGGCATGGTTGTCCTGCCCTATCTCTCCCACCAGGCTGCTGGTGTTTAAGATACAGCCCTCGGAACGTTTCAAAGCTTCCAGCCCATACTTGGTCGTGTAGTAAATGCTTTTGAGATTGACATTGAACAAGACATTCCATTCTTCTTCTTCCGTCTGATGCAGCGGCTTTGCAGGGTGCGCAATACCTGCATTGTTGTGGATGACATCTATGCGGCCATACCTGTCCAGGGTCCGTCGGATGGCAGCCTTTACATCATCGGGATTGGATACATCACACAAAACGCTCATACCCGGTCTTCCTACGATGCCGGTGGCCTCATCGAGAGAGGAAGGATCATTGGACACAATGACCACCTGCGCACCCGCTTCCGCATACTTCTTGGCACATTCAAGACCAATGCCTTTCGAGCCGCCCGTGAGAAATACGATCTTTTCTTTTAATAGCTTCATATAAGGTCAGTTTATCGGATGTGAAAAACTCTTTTCTCCCCGGAACACCCAATACAACACGATCATAACAATCAACAGGAGAACCGATAGGAATTTATAATTCCCCCATCCTTTCCAACCTTTGTCACGCAAAGGCTCCCACGGTGACTTCCAGTAAAGGGCCCCGCTTTCCGGCGTATGCTGCATGGGGAATAACAGCGATAGCACCACCTGCACTACCAGGCAAACCGCAAAAAGATAGAAGGCCATCATCATAAAAGGAACGGCCGCCATAGCAGTATGAGGGTACAACTTATTCAATGTATACACCAATGCACCCAATAAGGAGCCGGTCAGCAAAGTGTACTGTGCGGCTTTGGCGGAAGCCCGCTTCCAGAAGACCCCTAATATAAATACACAGGTGATGGGAGGCGCAATATGAGCGATGATATCATTGATACCATTGAAGATACTGCCATAGTGATTGAGCAGGGGTAACAAAAAAATAGAAAATACGAGTGCAATACCCGCTGCCAGCTTCCCCACTTTCACCAGCCGTCTTTCGTCTGCCTCAGGCCGCCATCGCTTATACAGATCAAAGCTCACCAGCGTGCTGATGGAATTCAACGCTCCCGACACCTGGCTCATCAGCCCGGACAGCAGTGCCGCCACGATAATCCCCGCCAGGCCGGTAGGCACCAGTTGCGTGATCATCAGGGTATAAATACCTTTACTATTGGTGACGGTATTACCCGTAGCGTCGATGGTCTGTAATGTATGGATGTCCAGCAGACCTTTCTGCGACAATGTATAGGCCATCAGGCCAGGAACGATAAAAATGAACACCGGCAGTATCTTGATAAACCCACAGAAGAGAGCGCCGGTCCGGGCATGGTCTACGTCCTTCGCTCCCAGGACCCGTTGGACGATGGTCTGGTCAGCACACCAATACCAGAGGCCCAGCACGGGATAGCCAAGGAACACGGCATACCAGGGAAGTCCGCTGCTGTCGCCATGAGGTCGTAGCATGGACAATTTCTCCATATGATGTGTCTCCTGCAGAACGGCTACCATGGAATGCCAGCCGCCCATCTTTACAAAACAGGCAAGAGTGATCACTATGGCGCCTGCCACCAGCACAACGGTTTGGATGCTTTCGGTCACAACCACCGCCCGCAGCCCGCCGATGATGGTATAAACCGCTGTAATAACGGCAATCACGGTGACACTGACGTACATATTGATGCCAAACAGGGTTTCCAGGACAATACCGCCGGTGAGCAGGGAGAAAGCTATATGAATGATGATAGCCGACAGGATGGATACGAAAGTAAGCCAGTCCCTGCAGGCCCGGTTATACCTTCTCTCCAGGAAATCAGGCAGGGTATTGACACCGCTACGTATATAGAAAGGTACAAAGAACAATGCCAGCACGACCAGGGTGAACGCCGCCATCCATTCGAAGTTGCCGCTGAGCAATCCTGCGTCAAACCCGCTCTGGGCCAGGCTCACCAAATGCAAACAGGAGATATTGGTGGCAAAGAGGGCCAGCCCGATCATAGGCCATCGCAGGGTCTTGCCTGCCAGGAAATAATCGCTGGAGGAGGTACTTCTTTTCTTTCGGATACCAGCCCGCAACCCCACAACAACAATGCCCAGGATATAGAGCACACTGACAATTATATCGGGAGTCTTTATCATACTATTTCAGATCACAGGTGCTGCCCGGCTCTTGCGGCGTCCTGTACACACCGTCCGAAACATTGACAGGATGTACAAAATGCTTTTGAAGATGCGGGATATGTTCAAGAAATAAGGCCTGATGTCCAAGGGTAATATGATTGAACAAGACCAGGTGCTGGTGCAGTTGTCCCATATCTCCTACATGCGGAACGACAGGGACGCCAAACTTCCGGCATAAAAGACTAACCGCAATAAACTCGCTGACACCCCCCACCCTCACGGCATCCACCTGTATAAATCCGGCACATCCCGTCTGCAGATAATTTTTAAAAACGATGCGGTTGGGTACATGCTCCCCCAACGCCAGCCTGGTAGGAGCAATACTCCTGGCCAAAACCTTATGCCCCTCCACATCATCCGGATGCGTAGGCTCTTCGATCCAATAAGGGTTCATATCCTGCAACTGACGGCATATCTGCACAGCCTGTGGTAGCGTCCACTGCTGATTGGCATCCAGCATCACCTTCACCCCTTCGCCGGCAGTATCCCTTACAATATGCGCACGGCGTATATCCCTTTCAAGGTCCGCCGAACCCACTTTCAGCTTCATGGCCTTAAATCCGCCGGCCACCGCCCTGACGGCATTCTCCCGCACCTTGTCGTCGGGATAGTTAAACCAGCCGATGGAAGTATCATAGCCGGGATAACCCATGGACAGTATTCCCAGCCGGTCCCCTTTTCCACTCTCGTTTGCTTTTATCAGTGCCAGCGCCTCCCCCCTGGTCAGCTCATCTTCCAGATAGGAAAGGTCCAGGGTACGGACAAGCTCCTCCGGCGAAAGATCGATCAGCAGCCGCCACAACGGCATCCCCCTTTTTTTTGCCCAGAGGTCGAAACATGCATTCG
>Ga0207671_10006069_pt1 | contig 10886 bp, 9 predicted proteins | sample KBSC24metaG_FD_184352 | JGI IMG/M metagenome (GOLD analysis project Ga0207671, IMG submission 184352) | Corn rhizosphere microbial communities from Kellogg Biological Station, Michigan, USA - KBS C2-4 metaG (SPAdes) (version 2) | ecosystem: Host-associated > Plants > Roots > Rhizosphere > Soil... | reverse complement strand
CCTTCCGGGGCAATTGGTGTTTTAAGGTTATAATACAGATCCGGACCGGCAGATACCCTGAAATTCAGATCGGCAGTATTCACAAGCTTGTAACCTACCATTAAAGGTACGTTCAATTGCCTGAACTTAGCCTCGTACGAATTTGAATTAAAACGGTATTTATCGCTGAAGGTTACATAATTTAACTCCGGCTGAAAATATAAGGTTTGACCGGCCCTGGCAAATATCCCCGCGTTAAAACCTATTTTACCCGATTTATCGTTAATAGCGCTCAAACCTGTTTTTAAGGTAGAAAAGTTAACACCTGCTTTAATACCAAACTCAAGATCTGGCGACGACTGTGCTTTTGCAGAACCTAGCCCCAAGGTAACCAGGATAGCTGCTGTTGTAAATAATTTAATTGCTTTCATTTTTTGGTTTTTGTTTGTGATCATCTTTATCTGTTTATTATTTGTTATTCGGTAGTATGACACGCCCGGTAAACTTTACCCTGACTGTGTTTTGAAAAAAATCTGTTTTATATTAAAATAGGGTGTCATGCTGAGCTCCGTCGAAGCATGGTGGGCAGGCCTCTGCGCTCTACCCTTCGACGGAGCTCAGGGTGACACCCTTCCTTTGTGTAACACCTACAAGGCCACCTGTATACCGGCGGTATAACCCCAATAAAATCCATGCAGATCGCGGCCATCATGGCGTGTCCAGCTGCTGATATATTTGGTGGTCATCTTGCGTCCTTCTTCGGTATTGGTGTTCACATAATTGATAGACGGACCGGCAAATATTTCCACCTTGTTCGCTATCCGGAATGATGGCATCAACCTGAAAGTCGACTTCCAGTACTCATCCCCATCCTTAAAGCTTTCCAGTCCGCCGTTAACCAGCTCTGTATTCAGGCGGAACGATTGGATGGTTAACACATGTGCGCCAAAACCCGCCTCGTAGGCATACTTCTGCTTTTTGTTATTGAAATTATAACCCAAACCCACAATACCATAAAACACTTTACCACCGGAGCGAAAGGTTAACAGCGCGGTTTGATTTTCATCGATAGTAGCGCCCAGGCTTTTTTCGCCATTTTTGGCGATGTTCACAATACCTATTTGTGTACCGGCACTATCGGCAATATTGATAAAGCCTATTTGCGTGCCTTTTGATCTTTTGGCCAGATTCATAAAACCGGCTATTTGCGTGCCTTTATTGTCGCGGGCTATATTCATAAAACCGGCCAGTTGCAGGGTCGAAACATTGCCACCTTTATTCAGGAAACCTGCTATCTGGGCGCCGCTACTCTTGCCCGCTATATTGGCAAAACCAGCAACTGCCGTTCCGTGACCGCCGCCATAAGTATTTAAAAATCCGGCTACCATGGTACCATTGGCATTTTTGCCCACATGGTTCGAAAAACCGGCTACCTGGAAACCACGTGCATCGTTGTGAATAATATTGGAGAACCCGGCAATAGTAACCCCACGTTCGGCGGCTGATACCCCGGCAATCAGGTTTAGCGAAAAACTATTAGTATCGCGGGGAGCATTTGTCCAGTTGCTGCTGAGGGGATAAACCAAACCCACGTTGGTACGTGCCCGGTCGTGATCCTGTGCCTGGGCATTGGTGCCTACAAATACTATTAACAAAAATGTCCATATTTTTAAAATAGTTAATAAGAGGCTGTCATTGTAAGAGTAAAAGTTCATGTCTATAATATTTATCGTGTATTTGCAGCTATGACACGCCCCATGAACTTTACCCTGACTCTGTTTTTTAAAAAAATTCGGGAATAGAGTCAAGAATCAAGACCAGGAAAAAACTAATAGATTTATATAGGGGTGTCACCCTGAGAATTAAAACTCAGAGACTTTGAAGGTACAATGACACCTCACCCTCATGTCATTGCGAGGAGGAACGACGAAGCAATCTCATCACGTTCAATATGCAAGCGAGGAGATTGCCACGCTACGCTCGCAATGACATGAGGGTGAAACGTCATGGGTAGCCCCCCGTCGAAAGGTAGAGCGCAGAGGCCCGCCCCCATGCTTCGACGGAGCTCAGCATGACATCCTCTTCAGAAAAAATAGCAAAGACTGTAACATTTTAACCCTCCGTGCGAATAATTGGTAAAACACAATCACTGTAGATAATCGATGAGCAATCAACAAGAGGAAATATTTTTAACCGTAATTGAACAGCACAAGGGGATCATTTACAAGATCGCCAATTCGTTCAAGAAGGATGAGAATGATAAAAAAGACCTGGTGCAGGAAATCATTTTCCAGCTTTGGCGGGCGTTCCCCAGTTTTGACGATCGCAGCAAATTATCTACCTGGATGTATCGTGTGGCGCTCAATGTGGCCATCAGCTCCTACCGAAAAGAAAAAAAGAAGAATGATGTGATCGTCCCGCTGTCTGAAAGCATGATGGATTTCAGCGAGGAAGCAGAAGCATTGCCGGAATCACAAATTAACCTCCTGCAACAGTTTATTAACGAACTGAAAGAACTGGACAGGGCCCTGATGCTGCTTTACCTGGAAGAAAAAAGCGGCAAGGAAATAGCCGAAATACTGGGTTTATCTGAAGCCAACGTGCGGACCAAGACTAACCGCATTAAAGAACAATTAAAACAAAAATTTTCAAAAATTAACGCTTAATACCATGGAAGAATCGATGATAAAACAAATGTGGCGCGATTACGATCAGAAACTGGAAAGATCCCTGCAACTCAATTATAAGATCATCAGGGAAATGCAAACCAAAAAAATCGAGGACCATATCAACTCGTTTCGCCGTAACCAGGTTTTCGGCGTGGTGGTAGGCATATTATTTACCGTTTTTCTGGGCTTTCTGGTGATCAACAGTTTAAGTAATATCTACTTTGCTATCTCCATCGGTCTTATCGCCCTGTTCAATATTTTCGCTGTGGCCGCCTATATCAGGCACCTGGCTATATTAGAGCGTGTGAGCATTACCGATACCATCACCCGCACACAGGAAAAACTGGCGGCCATACAAAGTTCATTGAACATGGTAGGCCGGATCATGATACTGCAAACCCCTTTTTGGTGTACATTTTGGTACAGCCAGCAACTGGTTGACCACGGCGGTACAACATTCTGGGCCATCAACCTTACTGTAGTCGCTTTATTTACTATACTGTCTGTTTATTTATTCAGGACTTTAACCTATAAAAACATCCACCGTAAATGGGTCAAAAGTTTTATTGAAAGTTTTGGCGGTAAAAAGATCATCAAAGCCATGGAATTTTTGAAGGAAATAGAGGAGTATAAAACGGAGGGTTGAGAGAGAGTCAGGAATCAAGAGACAGGAATCAAGAAAAAAGAGAATACGATTATATAGGTTAAAATATTTCCTAAATTGTTGGATATTTTCTTAACTCTTGATTCTTGTCTCTTGATTCTCAAACTAAAACGGATATACAACCCAGCCGACAAAGCAGATGGCCTGCGCATACTGGTCGATCGCCTGTGGCCGCGCGGTGTAACCAAAGAACGGGCACAGATCGACCGCTGGATGAAGAACGTGGCCCCATCAACCGAACTGCGTAAACAATTTCATGCCAACCCACAAAACTGGACCGAGTTTCAGCACAACTACATCGTCGAACTGCAACAATCAAAAGAAGCGGTTAACGAATTGATTGAACTGATAAAAACCCATGAAACAGTTACCTTATTGTACTCGGTTCATGACGAACAGCAAAATCATGCGGTGGTATTGCGGGATTTTTTGTTAACGAAGATATAATTAAGACGTCATTGCGAGGTACGAAGCAATCTATATACTATACAGAGCGAACTTTTATGGTTACCCTGCCTGTGTAAAGATTGCTTCGTACCTCGCAATGACGTGATGGTTATAAATTTAAAACCCTCTCCCCTATATAGATTTCGTCGGCGTCTCTGTCTTCCTCCCCCTCACCAGCATTTTCATCCGCTGCCGCTTCAGAGATATTTTCACATAAGGTTGCTGCGTTTTATCAGCCTCCATTTTAAAGGCCGAAATGATATCCCGGTAGGATAATATCCCTGTAACCTGGTTATCGCCGGGTGATAGTACCGGCAATACTTCCACATCGGTCTTCGACATCATTTCCATCGCATAGCGCAGTGTATCGTTGCTTTTAACAGAAGCCCTTACCTCCTTTTTTAGCAGATCCTGTAAAGGCGAAGCTGGATCCAGGTTGCTGCTGTAAATGTCCGTCAGCTTTAAAGTACCATTAAACTCACCGTCGTTATTAACCACGATAAGGTAATTATCATGGATGTTATTGGTACTTGCCCAGGCACGTACATCGGCTATACTGTTGTTGAGGTTGATGACCGTTGCCTCATCGCTGATCACCTGCGAAACCACCATCTTTTGCAGCAGATCGGGTTCAAAAGAATCAGGTGTAAAAATACCGCGACGGGCGATCTTTTCGGTCATGATGGTATTCTCCATCAGGAAAAACGAAACCATATAAGCGGCGGTACAAGCCCCCAGCAAAGGCAACAAGGCATGCGATTGCATGGTGGCTTCTAGCGCAAAGGTGATACTGGTTAAATAGGCCCTTGAAGCCCCTGCAAACATGGCCGACATGCCTATCAGCGCGGCCATCGGGATACTGATGCCAGAGTTAGGGAACATCAGTAAAATAAGTGTACCTATAAGCGCCCCGGCTGCACCGCCCATAGTAAGCAATGGCGCCAAAGTACCTCCCGATGTGCCACTGCCCAGCGCAATTGCCCAGGACAAAAATTTCAAAAACAACAAATTACAGATAATGATCAGCGGCCATTTACCCGATAGCAAACCTGTGATATTATCATAACCCACCCCCAGCGTATGCGGCGCGAAGAAACCAATGAGGCCCACGGCCAAACCACCAATAGCCGGCCACCAGATCCAGTGGATGGGTAGCTTTTCGAAATTATCTTCAATAACGTATACTATTTTGGTGATACCCAATGATAAAAAGCCGATGATGATGCCCATAAAGCTGTATATACCCAATGCCAGGTTTGATGGCGTTGGCAGATCGGGCATGGGAAATACAGGACCCGATTCAAACAGCAAATGGTGACCCGCCGCTCCGGTGATACAAGCTAAGGCCACAGGCAGGATAGCCTTTGGCGAAAACTCAAACAACAACAGTTCAATAGCCAAAAACACTGCCGCTATAGGCGTACCAAAAATAGCCGACATACCCGCCGTTGCTCCCGCAGCCAGGATGATCTTCCGTTCATTAGCGGTTATCCTAAATAGCTGCCCCAGGGTCGACCCTAAAGCGCCGCCCGTGGCTATAATAGGCCCTTCGGCACCAAATGGACCGCCGGTACCAATGGCAATGGCTGATGATATAGGTTTTAAAAAAGTAATGGCCGGGTTGATATTGCTTTCGTTAACCAATATCTGCTCCATAGCCTCCGGGATACCATGCCCCCGGATAGCCTTCGAACCATAAAAAGCCATAATACCCACCAATACGCCGCCAATAGCCGGAATAACAATAACCCATGGCCCCAAATGATTACCAGCAGGCGAATGAAAACCCAGGCTAAACGAACCATAAAAAGAAATATTGGTAACCAAGTTAATGAGATAGATCAACACTTTAGCGATAAGACTGATAGCTATAGCCACCGCCACCGATAAACAGGAAATAAATACCAGTCGCTTTTTTTGGATGATGCCGTTTCCGGAATTGGAGGGGTTTTCTATGTAATTTAATGCGGGCGATATGGGTATCCCGGTTTTACTTGCAGCTTTTTTTAATGGTTCCATTTTATGATGCCGGCTATTGATTGTTCAGGCCAGCTTTTCGGGTTACGAAATTAAAGTTTTTAATTGTAAATATTGTATAAACAATATAAATAAAACATTAATTTTACATTTTACTATTAATTTCATTATTTAAACAATAAAAAACAATCATTAACCCCAGGTTGTAGAATCGACTCACCCGGTCTACGCTTCGCTGGACCACCCTCTCTTCGCCTACGGCGGAAAGAGGGGGCGAAAGAGTAAGGATTTTGAGAATAGTGAACAAGGACAGAGCGGACAAAAGGTCTTTGTTCCTTGCTCCAAAAATCCTGATTCCCCAACCCTCTTTCCAGCGAAGCTGAAGAGAGGGTCGACAAGTGAAGCGACGTAGGGGTGAGTCGATATCGCGTTTAGTTTAAGCGAGGCTAAACAATTATTATTTATTATTGCACCTACAACGTTTATGACAAAAGCCGCCCATACCTGCGATCTGAATACCTGCTTTTTGTGTCGCAACAGCCTTAAAGACTGGCTGCCTGCCATTGGTGCCCATAAACAGAATATTACCCTGAAAAAGGGGCAACAACTATTTAAAGAGGGCGACGACGTAACCGGCATCTATTTTATGTATAAAGGCGTGGTAAAAGTTCACAAACAATGGGACCAGGAGAAGGACCTGATCCTGCGATTTGCCAAACAGGGCGATATATTGGGTCATCTGGGTTTGGGCGATACCTCAACCTACCCTATATCGGCAACGGCCGTTGAACCAGGAATTGTGTGTTACGTTAACATGGATTTCTTTGAGTCGTCGTTAAATGTAAACAGTCAACTTACGTACAAACTCATGAAGTTTTTTGCCAATGAGCTTCAGGAGTCGGAAAAGCGGATGCGCAACCTGGCGCACATGCCGGTAAAGGAGCGCATTGCCCAGGCTTTACTGTCCCTTCGTAACCAGTTTGGCTTGAATGAAGATGGCTATGTAGATATCGAACTTACCCGGCAGGATATCTCCTCCTATGCCAGCGTGGTGTACGAAACCTTTTTTAAAGTAACGCAGGAGTTTATACAAAACAAGCTCATCACCCTGGATGGTAAAAGCTTCAAACTCCTGAATGAGGATGCGTTGAAGGAAATGACTTTGGGGCGGAAGAGATAGCGGATCTTAATTTTTGTCATGCTGAACGGAGTGAAGCATCTATTATATGAGAGGCATGTTAAAGAAGATCCTTCGTTCCTCAGGATGACAAAATGTTTGATGCGTGCTCGACAAGTCATCCTGAACTTATTTCAGGATCTCTCAGGACAGGTTAACCACCATGTTGTACATCCTATGTATGGGATGCCAAAACAAGTTCGGCTTGACTAAATAATCTTCTTAAAATTTCGTATATTTACATATACAGCAGCCCGGTTTTCCTATGAAAAGGAAAACCGGGCTGTTTAGTTAAAGATCAAACCAAGTCAAAAATCGGCCGTTTGACATATAGTTATTTGACAATCAACCAATTAATACTTTTTAAAGTTTCAAAAACTGCTCAAAACCGTGTTAAAATTTGTTAAAAAGTGTTAAAATGGGGTTTTTTCGAGTAGTTTTCGAGCGATTTTCAGCCAATTTCGGCCAGAAAAGTGTTAAAATTTAAGGTTTAAAAAGTTTTTGAGCATCATACCTGGCGACCAGATTTTCCAGATTTGAATATCTTAACACCCGCTTCAAATTTATACCTAAATTGCAGCCGGGAGGTTTTCATTGAGTAAGTACAGCAAATTAAGACGGTTTCATAACTTTTTTAAGTTTCAGCGCGATTTCAGGGCCAACAGTGTTCAAAAGGTCAGGAGTTATGAGATCATATTGCTTTGGGTTCGCAACAATCTTTCGCACAGTCATTTCCTGATCCTATCGGGTATCCTGGTAGGCTGTACGGCGGGTTTGGCAGGGGTGATTTTAAAGATGCTGGTGCATTATATCCACTACCTCATCACCTCTAAATTCCAGTTTGAGCAGCAGATCGTTTTTTATGTAGTTTTTCCACTACTGGGCATTGTGCTCACCACCCTCGTGGTACTATACATTTACCGGGGCAACGACCGAAAAGGCATCCCGGCCATACTGTATGAAATTGCGCAAAATTCCAGCCTGGTATCACCTGTAAAAATGTACTCCCAGATAGTGCAAAGTGCTATTACGGTAGGTTTGGGAGGTTCGGCGGGTTTGGAGAGCCCTATCGCGGTAACGGGTTCGGCCATTGGCTCCAACTTTGCCAAAACCTATAAATTGGACTATAAGGACCGTACCCTGCTGCTGGCGGCGGGCGCCACAGCGGGCATAGCCTCGGCCTTCAATGCTCCTATAGCAGGTATGATGTTCGCCTTTGAGATATTGCTTACCGGTGTAGTTTTTACCGATTTTATACCCCTGGTTGTGGCAGCCGTTTGTGGCAGTTTGGTATCCAGGATCATTTTAAATGAGGAGGCTCTGTTTCAGTTCACATCGCGCAATCCCTTTAACTATAAAAATATACCGTTCTATATTGTACTAGGCATTGCTTGTGGTTTGTATGCCCGTTACTTTGTAGTGATATCACAATGGGTTGAGCATCAATTTAAACATTTAAAAAGGAGCAGGCTGCAAAAAGCTATCATAGCCGGTGTGCTACTATCTATACTCTGCGTACTGTTTCCACCCCTATTTGGCGAAGGTTATTCGACTATTAAAGTGCTGGCCACGGGGAAGATAGAGTCGGTAGTAGCGGTTAGCTTTTTTAAATATTTCACTTTTCATGAGTGGTTTATTTTGCTGTTCCTGGGCTTTATTTGCCTGTTAAAGGCCTTTGCCACATCTATTACTATTTATGGCGGTGGCAATGGCGGTAATTTCGCGCCATCCTTATTTGCAGGTGGCACGTTGGGTTATTTTGTCGCGGTGGTATGCACCCAGATAGGGATTCCGAATGTACCTGTAACCAATATGGTTATTGTAGGAATGGCCGGGGTAATGAGCGGGGTACTGTATGCGCCCTTGACAGCTATATTCCTGATAGCGGAGTCTAGCTCTGGATATGATCTTTTTATGCCATTGATGATCGTTTCGGTGGTGTCATTTCTGATCGCCAAACGTTTTTCGGCCATATCGCCCGACTTAAAACAACTGGCCGAGGAGGGCAAGATATTTACCCGCGAGCATGACCAAAACCTGCTCCTGCTGCTGCATACACCTGATCTGATCGACCATGACGTACAGGAGATCAGCATCTACGCATCATTTACAGAATTGATTGAACTGATCAGTGTAGGCAAGAAAAATTTTATCGCCGTGACCAATGATGAGCACATACTGGAGGGTATTATCCTACTGGACGATATCAGACCGGTGATGTTCAATAAGGACCTGTATGATGAGCTGAACGTACAAAAAGTAATGGTCATCCCTCCTGCTATTATTAGCGCGGAGGATGATGTGCGGGAAATTGTCAAAAAGTTTGATGAAACCAATAGCTGGAACCTCCCGGTAGTTGATCAGCACAAATTTGTGGGCTTTATATCCAAATCAAGCGTATTGAACCGTTACCGGCAATTACTAAAAGAATACTCCAGTTAAATAATTGATAGCCATGACTAAACTAAATGCCGCCTTTGAGCAATTTGATACCTACAATCAAAAAGACCCAAACACTTTTACCTGGGAAAACACAAGCTATCCACAGGAATATTTTTTGGCTATCGAACTATACAACTGGGTGAATAAACTGGATTCTGATGCCAGCGAAGAATTGTTACTTGCCTCCCGAAGCCAGCATATAGGTCGCTGGGAAATACCGCGCAATACCTATCCCGAAGGCAGGGAAGCTTATTTAAAATGGCGTAAGGATCTGGCCCAATACCATGCCGAAAAAGCGGCTGTTATTATGGAAAATATTGGTTATGATCCGGAGCAAATTGCCCGGGTGCAGCAGATACTACTTAAGCAAAAAATTAAGGTTGACCACGATGTGCAAACTATGGAAAACGCCCTTTGTCTGGTTTTTCTGCAGTTTCAGTACGAAGATTTTCATCCCAAATATGAGGCTGATAAGGTGATCAACATCCTTAAAAAATCACTGTTAAAAATGGATGCGCATGGGCACCAGTTTGCATTAACCCTGCCTTATTCTGACCAGGGCTTGCACTACATACAGGGGGCTTTAAAGCTGATCAACAGTAAATAATTATTTCGCTGGTTCTTTTCTGTCGCCGAATGAAACGGATGAGTTTACAAAGTTGATGGTCATGCTGATAAACTGTGCAAACATATCCTGCCCGATATTGCCATAGTAATATTTGTCGCTTACCTGGGCTGTTTCCAGGTTTACCTGTGTGTTGCGGAAAAGTACCGGTTTATGATCAACGGTGAAAGTGATTTGAGGCACCTTGATGATATTCATTCGTCTTGAACCACCAGCTCCCCCCATCTGCAGGCTGTCTTTTTTGGAAATACTATCCAACTGGATTTTGAACCGTTTATAAAAATTATCACTAAATAAAGTTCCCTGGGCACCGGTATCAAAAGTAAAAGGCAATGGCTTATCCTGATAGTCCATATATATAACAGGCTGCAGCAGGTCAAGTGCCAGGTTATGCCGAACTGGTCTTTTATCAGCCACTAAAGGTATCTGCATAGTATCCTTATTAATGGTTATTTCTTCAAGCGCTTTAATAATGGGTAAGCCAATAATGCCGTTTATTTTATAGGCTCCCCCCGCAAAACTTAATGCGCTATCTGGGAATATCAGGAACAACGCGTTACTGATCTGCACTTTACCTATATATAATTGTTTGGCTATGCCTAAGTTTACTTTGCTGCTTACACCGTTCATACCACCTTCAATACGTACCTCGGAGTTTTTAATAACATCCAAATTCATCTTTTTTGCATAAGTAGCAGTTATGGTTGATATATTGGCTCCTGTATCAAAAACAAACAGATAACTGCTATCCTGTTGTTGCAACGGGATATTCCACAAACCGGCCATATCTTTTTTTACAGGAATGGTTGATGGTGCCTGTTTATGCACCTGTTGAGCCGGGGCGGTGGCAAGCGCGGCCCATATTTTGTTTTCGTCCAGCTGATCAGTTAATTCACTTATACTAAA
>Ga0207671_10006068_pt1 | contig 10888 bp, 12 predicted proteins | sample KBSC24metaG_FD_184352 | JGI IMG/M metagenome (GOLD analysis project Ga0207671, IMG submission 184352) | Corn rhizosphere microbial communities from Kellogg Biological Station, Michigan, USA - KBS C2-4 metaG (SPAdes) (version 2) | ecosystem: Host-associated > Plants > Roots > Rhizosphere > Soil... | reverse complement strand
TCGCTGCATCCCGTCATGGAAGAACCTTCCGCTCCCTCGAACCGCGGCGATCGCCCGGTGACGCTCGCCGTCGTGATCGGCGCGCACGCCGTAGCGGGCGAGGTGCGGCTGAAGGTGTTCGCCGAGGATCTGGCGGCGCACAAGAGCTTCAACGGCGGCAAGCTGACGCTCAAGTCGGTGCGCGGGGGATCCAATGGCGTGATCGCCCGCTTCGCCGAAGTGGCCGACCGCAATGCTGCCGAGGCACTGCGCGGCACCGAACTGACGGTGCCGCGTTCCGCCCTTCCGCCGCTGGGCGAGGGCGAATACTATCATATCGACCTGCTCGACCTGCCCGTGACGGGCGAGGACGGGGCGCCGATCGGCCGCGTCGTCGCGATCGACGATTATGGCGCGGGCGACGTGATCGAGATCGAACGCCCCGACGGCAAGCGCTTCATGGTGCCGATGCGGCCCGAGGCGGTGCCGAGCTGGGATGACGAGAAGCTTGTCGTGGCAAGCGCCTTCGTCGAGTAACGCTCGACAATGATTTCCCAGTCTGCTACTGGGAAATCAATGCAAGTGCCCCTGGGCCCGCATGAACCCTATGCCGACCACCCGGTCTGGAAGGCACTCTCCCATTACACCATCGGACCCGAAGACGCGGCGCTGCCGTTCGTCGTGCGGCTGGCGCGCGAGAATGGCTGGCGTCCGGCGCATGCCGAGCGGGTGCTGGAGGAATATCGCCGCTTCTGCTTCCTGGCGGTGACCAGCGGTCATGTCGTCACGCCCTCGGATGCGGTCGATCAGGCCTGGCACCTGCATCTCACCTACACGCGCGACTATTGGGAACGCTTCTGCCCGCAGATACTGGGCCGACCGCTCCACCATGGCCCGACCGCCGGCGGTTCGGCCGAGCAGCATCGCTTCTTCCAGCATTATGCCGAGACGCTGCGCAGCTACGAGCGCGTCTTCGACTCGCCGCCTGCGGATCTGTGGCCCGACGCGCGGCGGCGGCTGAGCGAGGACCACAAGGCACGCCGCGTGCACCCGCGCGACGCCTTCATCGTGCCGCGCCGGCACGCGGCCATCGGCGCCTTGCTCTTGGGGCTGGCGCTGGCGGCCGGATGGATGGGTGCGTTGCTCCCAGGGAGTGGATGAACCATGGCACTCGGACCCTTCGATCTCTCGGGCGGGCCGTTTCTGATCCTGTACGCCGCCCTTTTCCTGCTGGCCTGCCTTGCCAGCGCACGACTGTCGCACGCGCTGCGGCCGGAGGGGCGGCGCCCGCTGAACCTGCCGCCGGACGATGCGGCCGTGCTCGCAGGTGGTCTGCCGCGACATAGCGAGATGGTCGCCATGCAACTGCTGGCGACGGGCCATCTGGCGGTGGACGCGAAGCACCATCTTGTCCTCGCCGTGGACGCCCCGGCGACGCCGGTCGTCACTGCCTTGCGGGTCTTGCCGCAGCCGCTGCAATGGCACCGCGTGGATCGGGCGCTCGCCGGTCTCGGCCAGGCAATCCGCGCGAGACTGACGGCGCAAGGACTGCTGATGACCGAAGGCGAGGGCTGGCGCGTGCGCATCGCCCAGGCGGCGCCCTTCGTGCTGCTGGCCTGCTTCGGGTTGGTCAAGCTCGCGATCGGCGAGGCGCGGGGAAGGCCGGTCGGCTTTCTGACCATCGCGTTGATCGTGACCGTGGTCGTGGCGGTCGTGCGTCTCGCCGGCCTCGACCAACGGACGCGTGCGGGCCGCGTTGCCGTCGCAGCGGCGTGCGCACGCCATGCGCGGCTCCGCCGGGCGCCCACCGGCGCGGAGGCGGCGCTCGGTGTGGCGCTGTTCGGGACGAGCATCCTTATCGGCTCCGGATGGGAGGTGCTGCACCGTCTCCGCACCGCCGGGGGCGATGGCGGCGCGAGCATCGCCGATGGCGGCAGCAGCGACGGCGGTAGCGGCGGTAGCGGCGGCGGTTGCGGCGGTTGCGGCGGGGGCGGCTGCGGGGGCTGCAGCAGCTAGCGCCAGAGCGGCGTATCGGCGTTCAACATGTTCCGGATCGTCGTCGCGGCGACCCCGGCCTCGCCCATGGCGTGGCTGATCTGGTCGAGGCCCTTGGCGACGTCGCCGGCGGCGAACAGGCCGGGGAGCGAGGTGCGCTGGTGGTCGTCCACTTCCAGGCAGCCGCTGGCGTCGGCGCGTGCACCTGCCTCTACGGCAAGCTCCGAGCGGATGTGCGAGCCGAGTGCGGGGTAGAGGCTGTCGAAGCTCAAGCGACCGGCAGGCACCGTCAGGAGGAGCTGGTCGTTTTCGAGTGCCCAGTCGGTGGCCGGGCCCTCCACGCGGGCGACCCCCGCGGCCTCCAGTTGCTCGATTTGCTCCGGCGGTAGGTCGTGCCGCTCGGGCGCGATCAGCGTCGCGTCCTTGGTGAAGCTGCGGATGAACAGCGCCTCGCGCGCGCCATGCTCGCTGGTGCCGTACACGGCGACGCGCTTGTCGGTGACTTCATAGCCGTCGCACACCGGGCAGTAGCGGATCTGGCCCTTTGCCAGCGCGGCGTCGTGGAGGTCGTCGGGCATCGGCGGGCGATGATTGACCACACCGGTCGCCAGCAGCACCGAGCGGGCGCGCACCTCGCGATCATTGATCCTCGCGGAGAACCCGCCTTCGATCGGGCGCAGGCTGGTGACCTTCGCCGCCTCGCGCACAGTGCCGTATTTCTCGGCCTGGGCGCGCATCGCTGCGAGCAGATCGAGGCCGGAAATGCCTTCGGGATAGCCAGCATGGTTGTGCGTGCAGGGGATCAGCGCGGCGCGGCTCGATCCGCAGTCGAACATGCGGATCTTCAGATGATAGCGGCTGAGATAGATGGCCGCGGTGAGCCCCGCCGGGCCGCCGCCGATGATGATGCAATCGTCCATCGCGCGCCAGCGCTTGGGGTGCGCGACAGGTTCCGCATCGCGGTGTAGGGCAGGGCATGGCCACGCCCGACTATCTGCTCGATACCTGCGTCTGCATCCGCATGCTGCGGGGCGGCGGCGCGCCGGTCGCGCGGCGGATCGCGGCGGCCGGGCCGGGGGCCATTGCGATCTCAGCGATCAGCCTCGCGGAGCTGATGGAGGGGGCCGGGCAGGGCAGCGCCGCGCTGGACGCGTTGCTCGAACAGGTCCCGGTACTGGGCTTCGATGCGGTGGCTGCGCGCGCGTTCCCCAGGGCGCGCGCCGCGCGCGGTCGCCATGATCGGCTGATCGCGGCGCATGCGCTGGCCCTGGGCGCGACGCTCGTCACCCATAACGGCCGCGATTTTCGCGCGGTGCCGGGGCTTCGGATCGAAAACTGGTTCTGAGCGCGTTGCGCTTCCGCACCAATGTATATACATCGCGTATATACGGAGGCGACGCATGGGCGAGGAATATCGCGCCAGGATTTTCAAGTCGGGCAACTCGCTGGCACTGCGCCTGCCCAAGGCGCTGGGCCTGAAGGAAGGCGCGGAAGTGGTGCTGCGCGAGGAGCGCCGCGGCTTCTCGGTGGAGCCCGTAGACGGCGAGGTTCGAATAGACCTCACCGGAATCGCCGGCGCGCTGCCGTGGCTGAAGCCGATCCCGTCGGAGGACCGTGAGATCGAGGAGCGCGCGCTCGATTGGGAAGGGCGCAGGCTGCGGCGCGATGGCTGAGCCTCGCTTTCTTCTCGATACCAACATCTGCATATACGTCCTGAACGAAGCGCGCGGCGCGGCAGCACGCGCGGTGGAGGCGCAGGCGAAGGGCAGTGTGGTGAGTTCCACGATCGTGTTCGCGGAAGTGCTCCGCGGCGTGCCCTACGACGATGCGGCCGCACGACAGGTCGTCGAGCGGTTCTTCCGGGTGGTGGAGCCGCTGCCATTCGACGCCGTCGCTGCCGAAGCCTATGCTAGGCTGCCCTTCCGCCGGGCCCGGCTCGACCGGCTGATCGCGGCGCAGGCGCTGGCGGCGGGACTGACGCTGATCACCAACAACGAACGGGATTTCGCCGACATCCCCGACCTCAAGCTCGAGAACTGGACGCTGTGACCTTCGCTGCAACTATCCTGACGCTGTACCCCGAGATGTTTCCGGGCCCGCTCGGCATCTCGCTGGCCGGGCGCGGCCTGCGCGAGGGGCTGTGGTCGCTGGAGGCGGTGCAGATCCGCGACTTCGCTACCGACAAGCATCGCTCGGTGGACGACACGCCGGCCGGGGGCGGGGCGGGGATGGTGCTGCGCGCCGATGTCGTCGCCTCCGCGATCGACAGCGTCGCGCGGGAAGGGCGCCCGTTGCTCGCGATGACGCCGCGCGGCCGTCCCCTGACCCAGAACCGGGTGCGGGAGCTCGCGGCCGGCCCGGGCGCGATCGTGCTGTGCGGCCGGTTCGAGGGATTCGACGAACGCATCTTCGCGGCGCGCGACATCGAGGAAGTCTCGATCGGCGATTACATCCTCTCCGGCGGCGAGATGGCGGCGCTGACGCTGCTCGATGCTTGCATTCGGCTCGTTCCCGGCGTAATGGGCGCGGCTTCCAGCGGCATGGACGAGAGCTTCGAAACGGGGCTGCTCGAATATCCGCAATATACCCGACCTGTCGAATGGGAAGGGCGCACGATCCCCGAAGTGCTGCGATCGGGGGATCATGCGAGGATCGAAGCCTGGCGACGCGCCATGGCGGAGACCGATACACGGCTAAGGAGGCCAGACCTTTGGGAACGCCACGAGGGCGTTCGGGTCCAGTCTCCCTCTGGCGCGCGGCGAAAACATGGGACTGACTGAGATGAACCTCATCCAGACGCTCGAAGCCGAGCAGATTGCCAAGTTCAACGAAGCCAAGAAGATTCCGGAATTCCGCCCGGGCGACACCGTCCGCATCGGTGTGAAGGTCGTCGAAGGCGAGCGTACCCGCGTGCAGAACTTCGAAGGCGTGTGCATCGCGCGCGCCAACAAGGGCATGGGTTCGAACTTCACCGTCCGCAAGATCTCGTTCGGTGAAGGCGTGGAGCGCGTGTTCCCGCTCTATTCGCCGAACATCGATTCGATCGAGGTCGTGCGTCGCGGTGTCGTGCGTCGTGCGAAGCTCTACTATCTGCGTGGTCGTACCGGCAAGTCGGCGCGTATCGCCGAGCGCCGTGACACCCGCACCGAGGCGCAGGCCGCCGAATAAGGCTGGTCTTCCCAGAACGCGAAAGGCGTGCGGACCCCGCGGTTCGCACGCCTTTTTCGTATCTGGTACATGGCGCGAGGCGCGGGTTCGGCAGGGCCATCGATACAAAAAAGCGCCGCGGACGGGTTCCGTCGCGGCGCCTCCGATATCGGCGAGGGATGGCGCCGATCAGGCGGCGGCGCGGAATCCGTCATTCTGGAGCAGCGCCCGGCCGCGCGCGGTGAGGGCAGCATCGCGCACCTCGGGCCCGCCGATGCCGATCAGCAGCGCCTCATAGGCGAGCAGGCCGCGGTCGCAGAGGCCCTGCACGGCAGCGACAAAGGCATGATGGCGATCGAGGGACGCGCCGAGGTCGAGCGCCGTCGGCGTAAGCGTCGCGCTGCCGGGCCAGCTGCGCTGCAGCGCATCGGCGATCGCGACGATGCAGCGCGAATCGAGGGCGCCCAGCGCCTCACGATTTTCCCCGCTCATCGACATCAGGTCCTCCTCAGCAACATGGTTCGCATGCCTTTGTGCAACCCGAGGGGCCGTAGCGAACCCACCGAAAGCGTGCTCAAAACTGCATATATCAGAACCACGCCATCGACCCTCGGCCGGTTCCGCAACATTCCTATGCGCACATACGCCGAATCGGTTTTTTCCGTTCCCGGAGTCGTGCTGTGACGCAGCATTTACGGCACTAGGCAAATTCTGCCTAGACGTGGATTGCATCCGAAACGAATTTACCGGTTGATAACTTCTGGGTTCGTCTCGTTCTGGAACATCGGGACGGGCGCCGACCGGTAATTGTGCCGCTGGTAAAACTCCGTACTGCCCGGAACTCCGCGAGTCGCTTACGATACAACCGTTTTCATCAGGGTATAGTCATGTCGGCTTGGGGCGTTGCAGGGTTGGAACTGGAAGATCGATTCGGCCAATGTGCCGCGGGCGAGATGATGCCCGAGGAAAGCCGGATCGTTCGCGCCGCGGTGGTGTTGCTGCGCGGCGAGGTTGCGGTTCTGCATACGGGATCGCGCGCCGTTCTTGCGGCTGCGGACGGCGTCGAAGCCGCCGATTCCGCGCGGCGCCTGGCCGATCCGCTAGAAGCCCTGGCGCTTGGCTATCGCAGCCAGCTGTCGGTGCCCCTGTGGCGCGACGGTCGCCGTGTCGGGGCACTGGCGGTGCTCGACCGCAACGCGCGCCGTTTCGGCGACGCGGACATCGCGCTGCTGCAGGCGCTAGCCGCCCGCATGGACCGCGTACATCCCAGCATCCACTGATCGGCGGCGGTAGAGGTGCGGCGATGCAGACCCGAAGCGCCCTCAGTTCGCCCGGTTTTCCTCGCTCGCCAGCATGGCGCGACCGCGCGCGGTGAGGGTGGCATCGACCAGCATCGGGCCCTCGCTGCCGAACACCAGCGCCTCATAGGCGAGGAACCCGGCGTCGCTGAGCGATTCGACCATGCCAAGAAATTCGGCGACGGCCGTTTCCCGGCCGCCCAATCCGATATCGGAGGGGGTGAGGATCGTCGAACGTGGCCAGTTCTGCACCAGCAAACGCGTGGCGCATTCTACCGGAACACTCGAACCTATCCTGCCAAGACGGTCCACCGACATGCGGTACTTCTCCTGATCGATCGAGCGCGCCCCGCTTCGCGGCTCCACCGCGGCTGCCGTGTTCCCGGCAACTTGTGTGCCCCGGACTTTACCATAATCTGCTCTCAGGTCGAGTATATTCATTCCGAAAATTGAATATCTTTAACTCGCTTCGCCTTTCATTAGCTTTCTAAACAACTTGATAACGACTTTGCGGAAGTGCGCGATCGTTCGCGCAGGCGTGGCAAGGGTTGTCGCCGCGGGCGCGCCGCCTCTTTACGCCTCGGCCCGGGGCGATACACCAGCCGCCACCGGCCAGTGGGCGCCGGATGGCGGAGTGTTGGATGCGCAAATGGATGCTGGGCGTTGCCGGGGCGGCGATCGCGATGGGGGTGGGCATGGCTGATGCGGCAGCACAGGCGCAGACGGGCCAAGCGCTGACGCTGCAACGGATTTTCGGCAGTCCGGCGCTGGACGGCCCGGCGCCGCGCGCGGTGCAGTTGTCGCCCGACGGCCAGTATCTCACCCTGTTGCGCAACCGCGACGACGATCGCGAGCGCTATGACCTCTGGGCACTGGATACCGCCAGCGGGCAGTGGCGCATGCTGGTCGATTCGAAGAAGCTGGGCTCGGGTGCCGAGCTTTCCGAAGCCGAGAAGATGCAGCGCGAACGCGCCCGCATCGGCGGCACCAAGGGCATCGTCTCCTATGACTGGGCGCCCGACGGCAAATCGATCCTGGTGCCGCTGGAAGGCGAGCTGTTCCGCGCGCGGCTGAACGGCGCCGTCGACAAGCTGCCCGCCGCGGCCGGGCCCAAGCTCAACGCGGCGCTGAGCCCCGCTGGCAAGTTCGCCAGCTATGTGCAGGACCAGAACCTCGTCGTGATGGACTTGGCCAGCGGCAAGGCCACCTGCGTCACCCAGGACGGCACCGGCACGGTGCATTGGGGCGAGGCCGAGTTCGTCGCGCAGGAGGAAATGGCGCGCAGGGACGGCTATTGGTGGGCGCCGAACGACGCCTATGTCGCGGTCGAGCGCTTCGACGAGGCACCGGTAGGCATCGTCACCCGCGCCGCGATCGGCGCCGAAGGGACCAGCATCGTCCAGCAGCGCTACCCCAAGGCAGGGACCGCTAACGCATTGGTCGAGCTCTACGTGCTCGATCCCACGGGGCAGAAGCGGGTGAAGGTCGATCTCGGCCCCGATCCCGACATCTATCTCGCCCGTGTCGACTGGGCGGCGGACGGCAGGACGCTCTATGTCCAGCGCGAGAACCGCGCACAGACTCAGCTCGACCTGCTCGCGGTCGACCCCGCCACCGGCGCCGCGCGCGTGCTGTTCAGCGAGAAGGCCGCGCCCAAGAGCTGGATCAACCTCAGCTACGGGCTCAAGCCGCTCGACGATGGCAGCCTGATCTGGTGGTCCGAGCGCGACGGGCATGGCCACCTCTATCGCTGGCAGGCGGGCAAATTCACCCAACTGACCAAGGGCCCATGGGAGGTCGCGCCCGACGGCATCAGCGTCGACCAGAAGCATGGTCGGCTCTATTTCCAGGGCAACAAGGACGATCCGCTGGAGCGCCATCTCTACTGGATCGACTACCGCAAGCCCACGGCGATCACCCGGCTGACCGAGCGCGGCTGGTGGAACGCCGCGAGCATGGACGCCAGCGGCACCCGCGCGATCGTCAGCCGCTCCAGCCCGGACCAGCCGCGCCAGGTCTATCTCGCCGATGCCGACGGCAAGCGGATCGCCTGGGTGCAGGAAAACGCGGTCGGCGATGCCGGCCACCCCTATCACCCCTACCTCGCCGCGCATCGCGAGCGGACCTTCGGCACGATCAAGGGACCGGACGGCACCGCCCTCCACTGGGAGATGATCACGCCCAAGCTGGAGCCCGGCAAGCGCTACCCGGTGTTCTTCCAGCATTATGGCGGCCCGCATGTGCAGACGGTGAGCCGTGCCTGGGGCGGGGCGCTCCAGCAATATCTGGTGCGGCACGGCTATATCTGGTTCCAGATCGACAATCGCGGCTCGGCCAATCGCGGCGTCGCGTTCGAAAGCGCGATGTGGCACGCAATGGGCAGCGTGGAAGTGCAGGACCAGCTGGCGGGTGCCGCCTACCTCAAATCGCTGCCCTTCGTCGATCCGAAGCGCATCGCCACCTATGGCTGGTCGTACGGCGGCTACATGACGCTGAAGATGCTGGAGGCGGCCCCCGGCACCTTCGCGGCGGGCGTTTCCGGCGCGCCGGTGACCAAGTGGGAACTCTATGACACCCATTATACCGAGCGCTACATGGGCGATCCGCGCCAGGTACCGGAGGCGTACAAGGCCGCCAGCACCTTGGGCGACGCGGCGAAGATCGCCGATCCGCTGCTGATGATCCACGGCATGTCGGACGACAATGTCGTACTGGAGAACGGCACCGCGATGTACGCGGCGCTCCAGCAACAAAAGGTGCCGTTCGAGATGATGCTCTATCCTGGCCAGACCCACCGCGTCGGCGGGCCGGGCATCAGCGAGCATTTGTGGAATACTATCCTGAACTTCCTTGATCGCGCGTTGACCAAGTAAAGCCTTAAGAACACACACGGATACGTAAAAAACCGGGGGCGTGTCGCGGCAATGCGGCGCGCCCCGTCTTCTATAATGCGCAGGTGGGAGATCTGCGCGCCTCCGGGCTGCGCCTAGGAGGAACTGACTGTGCAATTCCTGGCTAATCTCAAAATCCAGTTCAAGATCATGATGATGCTGGGCTTGCTTGGCATCGTTACCTTGGGCGTCGCCTGGTATGGCAGCCGGGTCATGAAGTCGATCGACGCGGACTATTCGCAGCTGACCGACGTCGTCCACCCGGACACGGCGAAGCTGATCCGCGTCAATCGACTGACCCAGACGATGATGTACGCCGCATACAAGACCCTCGTGTATGAAGGTTCGTCGGAGCAGGCCAAGAAGGCAGCTGCCGACGAGATGGCGGCGTACAAGCAGTCCGTCGACTATCTGAACGAGGTCGAGGCGACCGAGAAGGCGGCGGCCAATCTGGCGCCGATCCGCAGCGGCCTGGAGGAGCTCCAGAATGCAGTGACGCCGGCGATCGAGCAGGGCCTCGCCAACAACGATGCCGAAGCGAAGGCGCTGCTGACCAAGGCCGACAACGTCGCGGCTGGTTTCACGAAGAAGATCAAGACGTTCAACGACGGCCGCGTTGCCGAGGCGCAGAAGACGTCTACCGCGCTGTCCGCCAGCGTCGTGTCGGCGGGCCTGACCCTGCTTGGGGTCGCGCTCGTCGCGGTTGCCGGCAGCATGGGCCTCGCCGTCTTCGTCACCCGCTCGCAGATCGCGGGTCCGCTGAGCAACCTGCAGGACACGATGCGGGCACTGGCCGGTGGCCAGAACCATGTCGACGTGCCCGGCACCGAGCGCGGCGACGAAGTCGGCGCGATGGCCAAGTCGGTGCTCGTCTTCAAGGAAGCAGCGCTGCGCCAGGAAGAACTGGCCGAAGCGAAGAAGCGTGCCGACGCCGCGCAGGCGCTCGTCGTGGAGACGCTCGAGGATCGCCTCGGCAAGCTCGCCAGCGGTGACCTGACCGCGACGATCGAAACCCGCTTCGACACCGAATATGACGGGCTGAAGCAGAACTTCAACGCCGCCGTGTCGTCGCTGCGCGAACTGATCACTGCGGTGATCGAGAGCGCCGAGACGATCTCGACCGGCTCGGCCGAAATCGCCCAGGCCAGCGAGGATCTCGCCCGCCGCACCGAAGGCGCCGCCGCCAGCCTCGAGGAAACCTCGGCGGCCGTGCATCAGATGGACCAGCGCATCAAGGCGACTGCCGCCGCCTCGACCAAGACCGTCGAGCGCGCCACCGGTGCCATCGGTGTGGTCGACTCCGGCCGCAGCGTGGCGGACGAGGCGATGCAGGCGATGAGCCGCGTGTCGGAAAGCGCCAAGGGCATCGACAACGTCATCGAGGGTCTCGACAAGATCGCCTTCCAGACCCGCGTTCTCGCGATGAACGCGGCGGTGGAAGCCGGTCGGGCCGGGGAAGCGGGCCGGGGCTTCGCGGTCGTCGCCGACCTCGTCTCCGCCCTGGCGATGCGCGCCGAAGAGGAAGCCGGCCGCGCCCGCGACCAGCTGACCGCGACGCAGACCGACATCAACGCGGCG
>Ga0207671_10006051_pt1 | contig 10910 bp, 8 predicted proteins | sample KBSC24metaG_FD_184352 | JGI IMG/M metagenome (GOLD analysis project Ga0207671, IMG submission 184352) | Corn rhizosphere microbial communities from Kellogg Biological Station, Michigan, USA - KBS C2-4 metaG (SPAdes) (version 2) | ecosystem: Host-associated > Plants > Roots > Rhizosphere > Soil... | reverse complement strand
AGGGGTTCGGGGCAAGGCAAAGGGCGTATTGGGACGACGTTTATCAGAAATTGCTGCTGCTGGAAAAGGAGGAGTAGGAGGGTAGGAGTGGTCTCATTGGCGGGCATTTTGGGGATGCCCGGCGCCCCGGCGGAGCCGGGGCCGGTTTGCCGCTTGTTTGTGATTAATGGTTGAGGAAAACAAGCAGCACTGAATTGTTTTTATCGTCTACGCGTTACAGACGGCAGAAAAAAACAAAGCCGCAGTTTTTGGCTGCGGCTTGTCGAAATGTTAATAGGTTCTTTAAACCTGGCTGCGGTTTTCGTCGCTTTCACGATCCTGATCTTCGTCTTCGCCCTGTCCTTCACGGTTAGCATCCTGGTCGCTGTATTCTTCGTTATTGGATGCCTGTTCCTGCCGGTTGCCTTCATTTTGGTTTTGTCCGCCCTGGCCTGAACTGCCCTGGCGTCCCTGTTCACCGCCCTGCTGCTGCCCGGAATTGGAAGCCTGTTCCTGCTGGGAGCCCCTGTTTTGCTGTCCCTGCCCGCCCTGGTTCTGATCATTAGCCCAAGGCTGGTCCTGTTGAGGCCCGCGGTTTTAGTTTTGATTTTCGCCTGAGTTGGAAGCCTGTTCCTGTTGGTTCCCGCCCTGTTGGGAGGTTTGGTTTTCTGATCCGCTGCGCTGGCTGTTCTGGCCTTCGCTGCCGGAATTGTTTTCGTTGTTCTCTAACATGGTAAATGTTATTTAAGTTTATAATTGGTTACTTGTCAGCAGGCTTTCACCTGCCGTTATGGATTAAACAACTGCCCTGCCGGCTTTGTTTCGGGCTTTTTAAAATTGGTGAGCGCTTTTTTGCCCTTATGAAAACTTCCGGCGCCGTGCTATCGGGAGGTCGGATCGGCGCCGCGTATTTTATATTTCAGACACCCTGTTCAGAAAAATAATCAGCCATCGACCGCGGCTAAAGGAGGATCAGGTATGGCATGATATTTATCCCTTGTAGGGAAAATCATAAATTATGGAAACGACATCAAAAGCAATAGAAACACTGAACGACCTGATCGAGATCAATAATGACCGCGTTCAGGGTTTCGAGAAAGCAAGCAAAGACCTCAAAGAAGGCGGCTTTGAATTAACCGGAATATTTGACCAGTTTGCTGACGAAAGCCGCCGCTATGCCATGGAACTGGCTAACGCGGTTAACCAGCACGGCGGTGAGCCCGAAACCGGCAGCAGCACAAGCGGCGCCATTCATCGTGCCTGGATCGATATGAAATCGACCTTCGGTGGAAGCGACCGCAAAAGTATACTGGAAGAATGCGAACGCGGCGAAGATGCCATCAAGAAAGCTTATCAGTCTGCACTGGAACCTGAGAACGAGCTGAGCGCCGATGAACTGGAACTGGTACGCAGCCAGCAGCAGGGAATCAACGCCGCTCACGACCAGATCAAAGCACTGCGCGACAGTCAATAGCGTTTTTTGAAAAACGAAATGCCGCGCAAAACAAATGTGCGGCATTTTTTATTCTATTGAAAAATTTAACAGGCTATGGAAACAGAAGCAATTCCCGCCCAGAAAAAGGGCGCAAGTTTTGATGTGCGTGAAAGCACTTTTCTCAGCGACAGGGAAGAAGCGGTCGCCTGGTATGAGGCCACAAAAAGCAGGTTGCTGCAGGTCTCCCAATGGGGTGAATTTGCAGGTGAAGCGCCGGACACTTTTGTACTGACCGACAAGACAGGTGCGAAACTGGACAGGGATGCCAGGGAAGGCGACCTGATCAAAATTCATTTGCCCGGACCCCGGAACCTGATTGGCGAAGGCGAGGACTGGGTGGTCATCGAAAAAATATACGAGGAACGGAACCGTCGGCTGGACGAAGTGTTCACCGCCATGACCGTCAGGCCGGACCGCAACCCCTCCGCAAAAAATAAAGCCATCGCGCACTTCTTTGGAAAATATACCACCAATACCTTCCTGGTTTGCCGTCACCGCATCGAGATCGTTTGCAGCATCCATGGCAGGAACGAGCAGATCAATACGGATACGGATTGGCTGGACCTGGTGCGTAACCTGATGGTCGCATTGCCTGCTAAAGCGGGACTTTCGAACCCGCACTGGAAGAAACTGGCCAAAGGGCTCGTGAAGGGGAAATAATGTAATTTAACAATGCTCAAGTAATGCAGCCGGCGCTGCGCCGGCTGCCCCTGAAATTTAGTTGAGCTCCGTATAAGTGCTCCACTGAGCAACACCTTTCGGATCGGCAGCTTTTACTTCACCGCTTTTCAGATCGCTCATTTCCTTGTCCAGTTTTTCAGTCGCCTTCAGTTCTTTGTCCATCCCCTTTTCCCGGACGTCCAGCCCCTGCGTTTCACGGACATAAGTCAGCGGGTCTTCAATGTACTCCCACTGTTTGCCCATGCCCGGAATCTCGCCTTCATTCCACGGGCCTCTGACACTCGTTCCGTTGGAAAGATTAAAGGCCTGCTGGGTATACCTCGGGTCTGCCGCCAGTACGCCCGGAGGAAAATTGTTCTCTATCGAATTTAGGGCCGCCTCGAACATTTTGTAATGGGTCACTTCCCTTGTCATCAGGAAGGAGAGCGTCTCATGGATGTAAGGATCGTCCGTAAATTTCATCAGGTGCTCGTAAACCAGCTTGGCCCTGGACTCTGACGCAAGGTTACTGCGCAAGTCGACCGTCAGGTCCCCGTTTGAGTGGATATAGGAAGCGCACCACGGAATGCCCTGGCTGTTCCTCGGCGTAACGCCGCCGCCGGTAATGATGCCGAACTGCGGATTGGCAGTCAGCGCCTGGTGGATGATGCTTTCCTTAGCGGCTTTGCCGTTCATGACCTGCATGATCTCCGACTGGTCGGCAGCATTTTTTAACTCTCCGTTAACGCCTTTAAGCAGCATTTGAATGGTTGCGCCCACGATCTCCAGGTGGCTGAATTCTTCAGTGGCGATATCCATCAGCATATCGTATTTGTCGGGATGCGGCATCTTGGCGCCGAACGCCTGTGTGAAATACTGCATTGCCGCGGCAAGTTCGCCGTTTTCTCCCCCGAACTGCTCCAGCAGCAGGTTGGCAAAACGAGGGTCCGGCCTGGAAACCCTTGCATTAAATTGTAGGTCTTTTACATGGTGAAACATAATTGGCAGATTTTAATGGTTATTGAATAAATTTTCTTAGAACGAAACCTGCTTTAACAACTTTCCTGGTGGCAGCTTGTTTTGGATTTTTAAAGATATTTCATAGACGCCATGATCTCCGCTATGGAAAAGTCCGCGCCGCAGACAAATTCGTCGGCCGCGCCGTAATAGATCCGCAGCTGATCGCCGTTAACGATGTGACCGTTGGTAAATACGACATAGCCGAAAAATCCGCTCAGCTCGTAATTCTCGGTGGGCACCATGATCGGGCCTGGTGTGCGCGCAATCACTTTGGACGGGTCGTCCGGGCTCAGCAGGAAAGCGCCAAGGCAATACCGGTGCTGCCCGTCCGCGCCATGATAGATGGCGAGCCAGCCGTCTTTTGTTTTTATTGGTGCAGCTCCGGCACCCACGCGGGCACTGTCCCAAAGTCCGGGCCGGGTTTTGATCAGGCAGCGGTGGTTGCCCCAATGCAGGCCGTCCGGGGATTCCGCCAGCCAGATATAGTTGCCTCCGATCTCGACGCTGCTCGGCCGGTGGAAAGCATAGTACTTACCGCCGATTTGTTCTTCAAACAGTGCGCAGTCCTTGTTATGCGGCGGGAGGATCATTCCGGCATTTGTAAAGTGCTGCCAGTCCCTGGTCATGCGCATACCCACGCCGACACCGCTGTCGGAAACCGCGGTATAGGTTAAATAATAGTCATCGCCAATTTGGGAAACCCGGCAGTCCTCAATGCCGAAGCGTTCCAGCTCCCCCTGTCCGAAAAGGCCGGGGTATTCGGCATCCTCACTGAAATGGATGCCATCGGAACTGCTCAAAAGGCGCAGGTGGGAAATGGTGGTCAGGTAGTCGAGGCCCTTGTAAGAAATCACCCGGGCATCCGTGGCGACCAGGTCGGGGTCGTTCAGCGGGACCTCGATGATCTCCGTGTTGCCGGTGGCGTTAAGCGCGGGGAAATACAGCACGCCTTCCTTTTGGGCGATGCTTTCTGCAACCCTTACGAGCAGCCAGGTTTTTTCATTAAACCGGAAGACGCCGGGATTGAGCAGGCTGATCACCTGCAATCCGGCAGTCGGGCTGATGTCTTTGGGAAGGAGCAAGGGATTTTCAGGGAATCTTTTGGCAAGGTCTTTCATGCCGGGTCAACAAACCGGCAGTGGGATCGGTTTTTAGAAAACGGGGTTTAAGTTGATTTTTCGCGGTTTCCGGTTATGCCTGGTAATTTTCCGGGCAAAATTTCTGCAATTATATCCCGGTTGAAATTAAAATGGTCAAACTTCCAAGAGTCTGTTTGAGTCGCTCAGGATCAGTACCTTACGATTGTACTTTATTAAAATCATAATTTTAGGCCCTGTTTTTTACAAATCAGAAAACCGAAAACTGACTTTTACTGTTATAAATCAATAAACCGAATTTAAACCTTAAAATTTTAGAACAATGGACGACATTATTGTAATCAATGACGACTCCCGGGAATCGTTACATGCAGCGGAGTATGCTTTCAATCTCGCCTGCACTTACAATAAAAACATTGTGCTGGCTAACGTCATCTCGTCAAAACCGGCAATATTGAATGCTGTGTCCCGGCCGAAAACTGTTCCCGCCGGCTTCGAGTTTGCCGATGACGATAGCCGCGATAACCTGGCTGGCCACCTGGACTGCCTTCAACCGGCTACCGGTCACCGCCCGACCGTCAGAACGTTTGACGCTTCGAAATTCAGTGAGCGTGAATTGATCGCTTATATCAACGCTCAAAAAACATGGATGATCATACAGGGGGCGGCGTCTGATGCCGATATCGGGTGCGTCAGCATGCGCATGAATATGCAAACCATCCTGAACCGCATCCTTTGCCCGGTTTTGCTGGTGCCGGAAACAGCTCCGCCGGCGCCGCTGGAACGATTGGTTTATCTCGCCGACCTGCGCTATGCGCAGGTACCGGTGCTGAATTTCCTGGCGAAAGTCCGGGCAGGGGATGAAAGTGTGATCCTTGCACACGTCTGTGCGAAAGGACTGCCGGAGCTCGACAAAGCTTACGCCGGCGACCTTTTCAGCAATGGCCTTTCCCGGAATGCCGTTTGCCCGAACCTTTATTTTACCGCACTGCGTGAAAAGGACTTCCCGGATGTTCTCGACGCGGTGCTCCATGGTATGCAGGGCGACCTGATCGTTTGCAGCAACCACAGCTGGCATTTTGAGCAGCTGTTTGGAAGCAAGCTCAGCGCGCAGATCCCCGCGTACGTCCCGGTGCCGGTCCTGGTCTTTCCTTATTAAGTTAAGCTGGCTCAGTACTGTCAAAAGTGTCCGGGTCGGGGATATCGTCAAAAACCCCGGCCCAGGTGCTGACCATGCGCACCAGGTCATCGATGTTGAACGGCTTGGCTAGGTAAGCATCGGCTCCGGACTCACGGGCGAGTGCGGGCAGGTCCGGGTCGCCGGAAACCAGCAGGACGGGGATATCTTTTGTGAGCTCGTTCGCCTTGATCTCGCGGCACAGGCTCGATCCCAAGCCGTCTGTCAATTGATTGTCCACGAGCACCAGGTCGGGGCGGTTAATGATGATCCGCTTGACCGAGTTTTTATCGGGAAAGGGTATAACTTCAAAGCCTTCATTTCGAAGAACTTCCTGCAACAAATTAAGAAGGTCCTGGTCGTCTTCGATTAGGATGATCTTTTTCATGTTTCAATTTTACCTGTTATAATATTTAGCCAGCTTTGCCAACGACATTGCCGGCGCCGCTTTCTGCTGCTCCTCTTTCATGCGCCATAGCCAGTTATCTTTACGGACTGAAGGCGTATTCATTCTGTGCCCCTCGTCCAAACCGAGGATGTCCTGCATCGGCGCCATCGCGATATCTGCTGGGGAGCGGTAGCATAGGTCCAGCATGACCTCATGTACATTTGATTCATTCACTTCTACGCGGGCGTAGTGCGCCAGGTTTTTCCTTGCCTCCTTTGACGCATCCTGCCGGAACCAGCCTGTCGCCGTGTTATTGTCATGTGTACCGGTATAGGTGAGGCTGTGGTTTTTATGGTTATGTGGTGCGTGTACCGTTACCGGCATATCCTTTCCGAAGGCGTATTGAAGCACATTCATTCCGGGCAGCTGTAGCTCGTCACGAAGAAGATAAACCCCGTCACTGATATCGCCAAGGTCTTCGGCAATAAAGGGCAGGTCTTTAAGATTCGGGTCAAAGGCCCTGAACAGTCCGGCACCGGGGCCAGGCTGCCAGTTGCCGTTGATCGCTGTTTTTTCGCCGGCAGGAACTTCCCAGAAATCATAAAATGCCCGGAAATGGTCCAGCCTCAGCAGGTCAAAGAACTGCAGGTTTTTACGCAGGCGGCTGACCCACCATTGGTAGCCGGTCCGTTCATGTGCCTGCCAGTTATAGACCGGCATTCCCCATAGCTGCCCGGAAGCGCTGAAGTAATCCGGCGGAACGCCCGCTATGGCCATCATTTGGCTGTTCTTACCCAACTTAAAAAGCTCCGGATTGGCCCATAGGTCGGCGGAATCATAGCTGACATAAAAAGGCAGGTCGCCGATAGCCTGTATGCCCAGCTTATTGATACAGGATTTCAGTTCCGTCCATTGCTTTAAAAACAAGTACTGGGCCCATTTAGAGCGGTCAATAGCGTCTGCAAATTTATCTTTGAATGCCCTGATGGCTTTCCCTTCCCGGAATTTGTAGGGTGCAGGCCATTCGTACCAGGGTTTCCCCTTATGCTCCGTCTTCAGCGCTTCATAAAGCGCAAAGTCTTCCAGCCAGTAAGCCTCGCTTTCCCTGAATGTGCGGTACGCTGCCTGCTCACCTTCGTCAGCGTTTTGCTGGAAAACTTGATAGGCACGGTCAAGTATTTTCTGCTTGCTGCGGGCGGCATATTTAAAATCGCAGCTGCTTTTTGCGGTCTGACGGTATTTGTCCGTTTCCGCCGCGGTCAGGCATCCCCGGGCCACCAGGTCTTCAGGGCTGATCAGCATCGTATTGCCGGCCATACTGCTGAAGGCGCTGTAAGGCGAAAACCCTGCTGCCGCACTTGTAGGATTGAGGGGCAGGAATTGCCAGTACTTCTGCCCGGCCTCCACCAGGAAATTTGCGAATTTCCGGGCTTCCGGCCCCATATCCCCCGTGCCAAAGGGGGAGGGTAGGGATGTAATATGGAGCAGCACGCCGGCGCCACGCTTACTTTCTGGCCTGGCAGAACGAAGCAGGCCGAAGGGCATCACACTGAAAATGTCTTTCACAGGCAGCTCACCGGGAATCAGCTTTGTCCCGCCGCTTAGCAGATCGTTCCACTGCAGCGGCGCATTTTCAGGCAGAACTATTGCGGTGTTCTCCCAGTCAACGTGGTCTGATTGTTTACCGGGCGCTGCCAGGTGAAGCGGGGCAACGACGAGCAGCCAGTCGTTCAAATATCTGCGTGCGAATGCGATCAGCTTTTTGCTTTGCCTGCCCTTTATCCTTAGCGGTATATAGCTGCCATTGCAAAATAGATCGGGCGAGATTCGCCTGAGCTTGAAAAGCTTTGCTATCAGCGAGACCTTGATGTCTCCGTTATAACGGTTTTGCCATAACGCGGCGAGGGACTCCGCTGCGGTCAGTGCCCTGGACCGGACGGCGTAATCCACGGGCCTGCGGTTATCCGGGTCAACAAGGCTCAGGTCCCAGGACTCGCAGCCCTGGTAAACATCCGGTACACCGGGGCAGGTAAATTTTAACAAAACCTGTGTCAGTGAATTGATCACTGCCTGGTCGGCAATCTCCTGCTGTAAAGTCATGAAGCTCTTACGGAAGGTACCCTTATCTCTGAGAAGCTTTCCGGCAAAGCTTAACGTGGCGTTTTCATATTGCTCGTCCGGCTCGGCCCACCCGCTGTGTACTTTTGCTTCCCTTAACGCCTTGACCATGTAAGCTTTGAGCCGTTCTTCCAGGTCCCCGTCATCCATGCCGGGCATCGGGTAACATCCCGTCATTGTCTGGTAGATCAGGTATTCGTCGTTCGCGTCCGGGGCGGCGCCTTTTTCGTTTGCATTGATTTTCAGCCAATTTTTGACCGTTTTAGTCCAGTCTTCGGATTTATCGGTCAGTACATTCAGGCGTGCCCGGACATCTTCGCCGCGTTTGGTGTCATGGGTAGCGGTCGCATTCAGCGACAACGGGAAAAGCTCCTGTCTTTTGACCATTTGCCTGTGGAAAGCCGATGCCTCAACGCCGAAAGCTTCGGGCGAATCGCCGACCTCGTTATGACCGATAAAACGATCGTAGGTGTACATCAGCGTATCTTCCACCCCTTTGGCCATCAGCGGCCCGGCAAATTGCATACAGCGCTGGTAGAACTTCAGGCAGCGCGCCCGCAGGTCTTCATTTTTTCCCCGGTAAAAAAATACTTCCTGCAGTAAGCTTACTGCTTTTTTGAGGGAGCGGTCCTGCGTAATAATCTTTTCAAAAATATCGCGCAACAGTTTTTTTTCGGCCGAAGGCAAGGGCAGCTGGTTACCATAATAACGGTAGACAGGGCATTGGATCAGTAACTGGCCGATCGCTGTCCTGAGCTGCTGCCGCAAGAGGGCGGTCATCCTTCGGCCCTGATCTAAGCCGAGTTCAAAAAAAAGCTGGTGCAGGTTGCTCAGCTCGCCGCCCATTGAATCACGCAGGATCGCTGCCTTTTTTTCCGGTATGGCTTTGCTCAGCTTTACTTTTTCGCCGGCCAGCGAATGGTAAAATGCAGTAAAGACTTCCTTGTTCTCATTGGCGGTCAGCAGGTTATTGACCTGCGCCAGGAAATCATAACCGGTATTGCCCTGGACGGGCCAGTTGGAAGGAAACTGTTCGCCTTCCTCCAGTATTTTTTCAACTACAATATAAACTTCTTCGCCTGCCAGTTCCCTGAGCCGCTGCAGGTACTGCGTCGGATCAAAAAGCCCGTCGATATGGTCGACCCGCAAACCCTGGATCAGGCCCTCGTCAAGCAGTGATTTGATAAAGGAATGATAATGGTTGAAAACCGCTTCATCCTGCATGTTCAGGCAGATCAGGCCGTTGACGGTAAAAAACCGCCGGTAATTGATGCGTGAATTGCTTTCTTTCCAGTAGGCAAGCGCATAGTATTGCTGGTCAAGCAATTGCTGCAGCCGCAAAGGGTCCTGGTTGATCGCTTTTAGCGCGTCCTGAATGAAGCGCCCGGAATCCTCATGCCCGGCAGCTTTGAAAAGCAGGGCCTTCGCCTCGCCGGAATGCGGGGGGGCTTTTTCCAGTTCTGCCAGCACGATCTTTAATTTGCCGGGGAGCGGTTGTCCGCCGGCATTGAGTATAGTGCGGTAAGAAGCAGCATTGAGCGGGTAATTTTGCCCGCCATAACTGAAGCATAAGCCGTCCGGTTTCAGTACTACCGAAAGCTGCTTACCCGCGATGACCTTTTCGGGGCTATCGCCCAGGACCGGTATCATCAGTTTGCCGCCGAAGCCCTCCGCCTCCCAAAAGATGTCAAAAAATCGGGCGTAGGCCGATTGCTGTCCCTTCTCCAGCACGTCCATCAGCCATGCGTTTTGCTGATCGAATGCCATATGATTGGGCACGATATCCTGCAGCCAGGAAATCCCGAGCTGACGCAGTTTCTGGCTGATCTTCCTGAATTGTTCCAGGGTCCCGATCTCCGGGTTGATCCGGTGCGGATCGACCACATCATAGCCGTGGTTGCTGCCGGGCACGGCCTCAAATATAGGCGAGGCATAAACCGTACTGACACCCAGCTCCCCCAGGTAAGGAATCACCCGCTCAAAGTCACTGAAAGTAAACTCTTTATGAAATTGTATACGATATGTCGCAATAGGATTAAACATGGTACCTGGAATAAATGATCATCGATTCTGCTGGGATTTGGGTGCTGATCGACACCTTGGGAAAGGTAGGACTTGCCGCCAGGCCCTGCCAGTACGGATCTGCGGAATTGAATATCTCTTGCCAGTCAGTGAAGTTCGTACCGGATGGCAAGTCCCGGTTTTCCGCTGAGAAATTCATCAGGCAGATAAGCTCCTGCTCTGCGCACCAGCGCCGCAGAACCAGCACCTGTTTACCCTCATCAAAAGTTACGGACAGGTTTTTCCGTTCGGGATGTTTCAGGGCGGGCTGCTGCCGGCGGAGCCCGATCAGCGCGCGGTAGTAATTCAGCATGTTCCGGTGCGATTCTTTAACGGGCTCGTCCCAGTTCAGTTTGCTGGCCCGGAATGTTTCTTCTGACTGTGGATCGGGCGCTTCCCCTTCCCCGTGAAAATCCTTGAACTCTGCCCTGCGGCCTTCACGTACTGCTTTGACCAATTGTTCGTCGCTGTGGCTCACGAAGTACCGGAAGGGAGTCGATGCGGCCCACTCTTCGCCCATGAACAGCATCGGCAGGAATGGGCTGACCATAACCGCGGCTGCCATCAGCCGCTGCATATTAGCGCTGAATAGCTGGCTGCTGCGCTCGCCCAGCATGCGGTTGCCGACCTGGTCGTGGTTCTGTGAGAATACGATAAATTGTTCGCCGGGATTGTCAGTCGCTTCTGTGCCAAAGAACTTCCGGCGGTGCTGCGAATACTGCCCGTGATAGACGTAGGCATTTGTAAAAGACTCGGCAAGTGAGCCGATACCGTTAAAGTCGGCATAATAGCCGTCCTTTTTGCCGCCTGCCGCGACCCGCAGCGCGTGGTGAAACTCATCCGTCCATTGCGCGTCCATTCCAAAGCCGTGCTTTTCAACCGGGTCAATGAACCTCCTATCGTTCAGGTCGCATT
>Ga0207671_10006047_pt1 | contig 10917 bp, 8 predicted proteins | sample KBSC24metaG_FD_184352 | JGI IMG/M metagenome (GOLD analysis project Ga0207671, IMG submission 184352) | Corn rhizosphere microbial communities from Kellogg Biological Station, Michigan, USA - KBS C2-4 metaG (SPAdes) (version 2) | ecosystem: Host-associated > Plants > Roots > Rhizosphere > Soil... | reverse complement strand
ACTATAAGCCGTTCCCGGTTATTGAAGTAAAATTCAAAGGCTCGCGAAAGGAGTTTTTTGTAAATACCGACAATATTTACCTGGAAGCCGGCGAGCTGGTAGCTGTGGAAGCAACTACAGGTGGTTATGATATCGGTCACGTATCGTTAACCGGCGAGCTGGTGCGTATGCAAATGGTTAAACGCCATGTAAAAGAGGCCGACGTAGTTAAAAAAATATACCGCAAAGCCACCATTGCCGATGTGGATAAGTGGAAAGCCGCCAAAGATATGGAATGGGAAACCATGCATAAATCGCGCAAGCTGGCCCTTGATCTCAATCTGAGCATGAAGCTGAGCGATGTGGATTACCAGGGCGATAAAACCAAAGCTACTTTTTATTATACCGCCGAAGGCCGCGTTGATTTCAGGGAACTGATCAAGAAAATGGCCGAAACATTCCGTATCCGTATCGAGATGCGGCAGATCGGCATGAGGCAGGAGGCAAGCCGTTTAGGTGGTATTGGCTCATGCGGTCGCGAATTGTGTTGCTCCACCTGGCTTACCGATTTTAAAACCGTATCTACCTCGGCGGCACGATATCAGAACCTTTCGCTCAATACTCTAAAGCTGGCGGGCCAGTGCGGTAAGCTGAAATGCTGCCTCAACTATGAGCTGGACACCTATATGGATGCCCTGAAATATATCCCCGATAATGTGAATGTACTCCGCACCGAAAAAGGCGATGCGCGTTTGCAAAAAACGGATATCTTTAAAAAGATCATGTGGTTTAGCTATCCCCGTGAAGAATCATGGGTGCCTTTGCCTATCAGTAAGGTAAAAGAAATTCAACAGCAAAATAAAGAAGGTATTATCCCTGCCGATCTGGGCGAACTGGTAGAGGTAGAAACCCAACCGGCTAAAGTGCTTGATTATGAAAATGTGGTTGGTCAGGATAGTTTGACCCGTCTTGATGAGCGCCGCAACAATAACAAAAAGAAGAATAACAATAACCGGAACCGTAATAAGGACCGCAAACCGGGCAGCCCTGCACCAGATAGCCGTGGTGGTAGCCAGACCAATCAACCACGCCAGCAGGGAGCTGCTCCATCGGCAGATAAACCGGCGCCGCAACAAAATCCAGATGCCGCAAAAGCACCGCAAGCCAACAGGTCGCCACAACAGCAGGCTAACCGCCCGCCGCAGGCGCCAGGTGATAAACCGGCCCAGGAAAACCGCAACCGCAACAACAGGCGCAGGCCAAACCGTCCAAATAAAAACAATAACAACCCACCTCCGGATAGTAAATCAGAATGAAACGGGCCCTAAAAACCATTTGTATAGTAACAGGTGTTTTGTTGATTACGCTGTTGGTTAGCTGCTCCAACTCCAATTGGGTTATGGATAATAATACCGCCATTACCGATCATAACTGGAGCTATGTGAACCGTATCCGGTTTGATTGCAAAATTGACGATAATGCGGCAGCCTATAACCTATACCTAAATTTGCGGGTTACCGACAATTACAAATACTCCAACCTGTTTGTGCTCATCTATGAAACATCGCCCGATAAAAAGGTAAGCGTTACCCGTTACGAAGTAAAGCTGGCCGGCAAAGATGGGGAATGGTTTGGCAAAGGATCGGGTAATTTGTACAGTTACCAGGTGCCTTTTAAAACAAATATCAAGTTCCCGGCCAAAGGCAATTATCATTTCGAGATTGAACAAAATATGCGCGACAACCCCTTACATGAGGTGAGTGATGTAGGTTTGAGGGTGGAGAAAGCAAAGTAGAGGATACCCCAATCCGCGCTTCCTTTTTGATTGTCTTTTGTTTTGCATTACTAAAAATATTATCATAGTTTTACTAATATTTTTATCAAAATGAATGGTGATATTTTATTAGTTGTTTCCCTGGTGATCCTGTTGCTCTCAGTTTTTTTATTTTTAAAGAAACCGAAAGCCCTGGAGCTGATCACCGCAGAGGAGTTGAACCGGCTCCGGAACGAGCAGGATATGCTTAAAATTAACTTGGCTAAAGCCGAAGAAAAAGGCAATATTGTATCGGCAGAAAAAGAAAACATTATCCAGTTGCTGAAAGACGAGAAAACCCGGCTGCTGGATGAATTGCTATTTGAGCGCACCCAGCTGGCCCAGGCCAATCAGCAACTGGAAAGCGTTAAATCCTATTATCAATCTCAACAGGAAAAACTGCAGGAACAAAAAATAGAGGTGGAGCAGATCCGCAAGCAGTTTCAGCAGGAGTTTGAAAATGTAGCCGAAAAGCTGCTGAAAGAAAAATCAAAGGAGTTTATTGATGTAAACCGCAATAACCTGGATATGATCCTTAATCCGCTGAAGGAAAACCTGAAGGCTTTTGAGGATAAGGTAGAAAAGGTTTACAATATGGAAGCCGCCGAGCGCAATACCCTGAAAGGGGTGATCACCCAGTTGATGGACCTCAACAAACAGATCAGCGATGAGGCACAAAATTTAACCAAAGCCCTCAAGGGCGACAACAAAAAGCAAGGTAACTGGGGCGAGGTGATCCTGGAGCGGGTACTGGAACGCTCAGGCCTGGTGCGCGACCAGGAATACCGTGTTCAAGCGGCCATGCAAACCACCGATGGTACCCGTTATCAGCCTGACGTGATCATTGACCTGCCGGATGATAAACACCTGGTGATCGACTCCAAGGTGTCACTGATAGCCTATGAACGCCTGGTGAATGCCGATACGGAGGAAGACCGGAAACTTTTTGCCAAAGCCCATATCGAATCTATCCGCAATCATATCGGTGGCTTATCCTCCAAAAAATATCACGACCTCTATAAGATCAACTCTCCCGATTTTGTGTTGCTTTTTGTTCCAATTGAATCATCCTTCAGTATAGCCGTGCAGCTGGATGGTGAGTTGTTTAACTATGCCTGGGATAAAAAGGTGGTAATTGTTAGTCCGTCAACATTGCTGGCCACATTGCGAACCATTGCCAGTATGTGGAAACAGGAACGCCAAAACCGCAACGTACTGGAAATTGCCCGCCTGAGTGGCGATATGTATGACAAGTTTGTGGGTTTCCTGGGCGATATGGACAGCATTGGCCGTAACATTAATCAAACCCAAAGCGCTTATAATACCGCCCTGAACAAGCTATCAGAAGGTCGCGGAAATTTAACCACTACTGCCGAGAAGATCAAAAAGTTAGGGGCCAAGGCTGATAAACAGATCGATCAGAAATTTATTGGGGAGGAGTAGGGGCCTTATAATAAAAACAGGTCATGCTGAACTTGTTTCAGCATCCCACAGGACAGGTTAGTCAGTATTGCAAAACGGCTTAGCATATGGGATGCCGAAATAAATTCGGCATGACTCCTTTTTAATTTTACTGTACCGTTTCCCTTTGCTCATTAAACCAATTATTAGCCGGTTTGGAAAATAACAGGCGTAAGGCTATCAGTTCAATAACGATCTCAATTCCGTATAGTACCATAACCAGATTGGTAAATTTTTCTTTTACACTATGACTTAATAACTGAGCTATATTGAACCCGAAAGAGGTCAGGTTGAAAATAACAAAAAAGAGTATCACGATGCGGGCCCATTTTTTACCTGCCGAAATAGCCGTGATCACCATACTGATCACAATAAAAACGATAATAAATGGAATAATACCAATGCCATCGAGCCAGTCGGTGATCATGGACAGGATGAATCCAATATATAACAACATTACCGCGGTAGCAACCTGTTTTGGCTTATCGCTATCCTGATTCTGCCCGCTGTTAAGTTTTTTGAAAAGACTATTAAACATCCTTATCAATCCTTTTTAAAAGCATTCCATCCCTGGGCCTTTAAGGCATGTACGTTCCCTGTTTTGGTAACGAGGTTACAGCCCGCTGAAGGTTCGGTAATATGCCCGATGATGGTGATATCCATCTTGAACTTGATCTTCTCGTAGTCGGCTTGTTTTACGGTAAAAAGCAGCTCGTAGTCTTCGCCGCCACTCAGCGCGCAAACGGTAGGATCAAGGTTAAATTCACGAGCTGTTTCGTAGGTCATTGGGTCAAGCGGGATCTTATCTTCGTAGAGGTTGCAACCCTTGTCGCTTTCCTTGCAGATGTGCAATATCTCCGAGGCCAAACCATCAGATACATCGATCATGGCCGTTGGTTTTACGTCGATGCTTTTCAACAATTCTACAATATCACGACGGGCTTCAGGTTTTAACTGGCGCTCTACGATATAATCTTTGCCCTCTAAATCTGGTTGAACTTGTGGATTTTCCAGGTAGATCAGTTTTTCACGCTCCAATAGCTGCAAACCAACATAAGCTCCACCCAAATCGCCGGATACACAGATCAGATCGCCTTCGCCAGCCGTATTACGATAGGTTACATCGGCTTCATCGGCATACCCAATAGACGTTACACTGATCACCAAACCTTGTTTTGAGGATGTAGTATCACCGCCAACCAGGTCTACATTATATTTTTCGCAAGCGATATAAATGCCCTCGTATAGTTCTTCAATAGCCTCTAACGGAAATTTGCTCGACATTCCGATAGACACCGTAACCTGTGATGCCGTACCGTTCATGGCATAAATATCACTCAGATTTACCTGTATAGCTTTGTAACCCAAATGTTTTAAAGGCGTGTAGGCCAGATCAAAATGAATGCCCTCCAGCAACATATCAGTACTTACCAACACCTTTTTACCTGTGAAATCAAGTACAGCTGCATCATCTCCAACACCTTTTACAGTACTTTGCTGGGTTAATTTTATATTTTTTGTCAGATGTCCTATAAGGCCAAATTCACCCAAGTCCTCTAAATTCGTCCTATCCTGATTTTCAAACATTTTTCTTCAATATGATAATCTGCAAAAGTACAAAAATTAGACGATTAGTCAGTTTTTGTTACTAATGGTAACCTCTAAGTATAGGCCCGAAATATTCGGGCCGTCACAAAAAACACGGTGATGTCTTCCGCCGAAGGCGGGAAATTTTTTTGAGATTTTAGCCTGTATGAGTCTGACGGTCGCAGCCGGCGCAACAATCCATCATATCCGCCTTTGGCGGAAAAAAATTTTGGATTTTTAGGTTCTCAACAAAATCTTTCTCCTTTATAACCCCAACCGTGCCGATATTTCCAACATACGTTCAATCGGTTTTACCGCGCGTTCAATAATATGCTGAGGTACCGTAATTTCCGGTGATCCGTTCTTTAAACACAGATATAATTTTTCTAATGTGTTCCTTTTCATATGCGGACAATCATTACAAGCGCAATTATTATTTGGCGGTGCCGGAATAAACATTTTATCCGGGTTTTCCTTTTGCATCTGGTGTAATATACCTGCTTCGGTAGCTACAATAAATTCTTTATCCGGATGACTGCCTGCATATTTTAATATCCCGGTTGTTGAACCTATATAATCGGCCATTTGAAGTATAACTTCCTCACATTCAGGATGCGCCAGTAATTTGGCATTGGGGTATCTTTCCTTGAGTTTAGTTATCTTTTCCCTGGAGAAAATTTCATGAACCATACAGGCTCCGTTCCACAATACCAGGTCTCTTCCAGTTTTTTTAGCTACATAAGCGCCAAGGTTTTTATCAGGCCCAAATATGATCTTCTGATCTTTTGGTAAGCTCTCTACAATAGCCACAGCATTACTTGATGTACAAACAATATCGCTTAAAGCTTTCAGTTCGGCCGTGCAGTTTACATAGGTGATCACCAGGTGATCGGGATAGTTTTCCTTAAACTTTTTAAATAAATGGGGCGGACAACTATCTGCTAATGAGCAACCTGCCTTTAAGTCGGGTAATAAAACTTTTTTGTTTGGTGAAAGTATCTTAGCAGTTTCGGCCATGAAGTGTACCCCGGCGAAAACGATAATATCGGCGTCAGTTTTTGCGGCTTGTTGCGATAAACCCAAACTATCTCCAATATAATCCGCAATATCCTGGATATCGGGTTCCTGGTAATAATGAGCCAAAATAACTGCATTTTTTTCCTTTTTAAGTTTTTCAATCTCATCAAAAAGATCCAACGTGGGGTCGATGTATTCGTCCACAAATCCTTTCACATTTAATTCTTCGAAGATATCCATTTCAACATTTCAATTAATAACAACTAATTTTTTATATAAATAAACCTATTGTTTATTGGTGTGTTAGTTATGTGCAAAAGTCGTGATATATTTTGTCTCATTAATTAGTTTTCACATTTTACTAACAGTTATCCACATCTTTTGATCTTATATTTGGTTGATTTTGTGATTCGTATGACAATCAAATTTTATTTGAAAAAGTTTTATGTTAATATTTTGTGGGTTGGTAAAATGTTAGCTATATGACTTTAGTACCTCAAAAGTCGCTCAAAAATTATTCATATTAGCATCAAAAATGGGAGTTATCAACTATTTGATTATTTGTTAGCTATTTGTTTACACAAAATTAACACCTTTTATACCTGTTATTAACACAAGTAGTACTTTTACACAATTTATACATATAATATGACCAAAACAGTTGATTTTCTGGTTGTGGGATCAGGGATCGCCGGATTGAGTTTTGCATTAAAAGCTGCAAAGCATGGTAAGGTTCTGATAGTTACAAAATCAAACGAAGATGAATCAAACACTAAGTACGCCCAGGGCGGCGTTGCGGTGGTTGTGGATAAAAAAGAAGATTCTTTCGAAAAACATATAGAAGACACCTTAATATCGGGTGACGGGCTTTGCGACAAAGAAGTTGTGGAAGCCGTTGTTAAAGAAGGTCCGGCGCGTATCAATGAAATTATTGATTACGGAACCAACTTCGACAAGACAAATGAAGGCTTTTATGACCTGGCCAAAGAGGGTGGACATTCAGAATTCAGAGTGTTACATTATAAAGATGTAACTGGCTGGGAAATTGAAAGATCCTTATTGGAAGAGATCCATAAGAACCCGAATATTGAAATATTGACCCATTATTTCGCTGTTGATCTGATCACTCAGCATCATTTGGGTGAGCTGGTTGGTAAATCAAGTACCGATATTACCTGTTATGGCATTTATGCTTTCAATACCGAAAGCAATATTGTGGAAAAGATATTGTCGAAGGTAACCGTGATGGCCTCGGGTGGGGCCGGGCATATTTATGCGGTGACTACTAATCCTACTATTGCCACCGGGGATGGCGTTGCCATGGTGTATAGGGCTAAAGGAAAAGTAAGGAATATGGAGTTTATACAATTTCATCCCACGGCCTTATATAATCCCGGCGAGTATCCTTCTTTCTTAATATCAGAAGCAGTACGTGGTTTTGGTGGCGTATTAAGACGTACCAACGGGGAGGAATTTATGCAGGAATATGATGAGCGTAAGTCCTTAGCACCACGTGATATTACCGCCCGTGCTATTGATGCCGAGATCAAAAAATCTGGTGAAGATTTTGTTTATTTGGATATCAGGCATCGGAGTAAAAAGGATATTTTAAATCACTTTCCCAATATATATGCCAAATGCCTGGAGATAGGTATTGATATGACCAAGGATATGATCCCCGTAGCACCGGCCTGTCATTATATGTGTGGTGGTGTAATGGTTGATCATTCTGGGCAATCGTCTATATTACGGTTATATGCCTGCGGTGAATGCTCTTCAACAGGTTTGCATGGTGCTAATCGATTGGCTTCCAACTCTTTATTAGAAGCATTGGTATTTGCTCATCGTATATATGAAGACGCAATAAGTAAATTTAAAGATTTTGTTGTCCCTGATAATATTCCGGATTGGGATGAAAAAGGCGTGCAGTTGTCAAATGAAGATATTCTCGTAACCCACAACGTACGCGAGATGCAAAAACTAATGAATGATTACGTAGGTATCGTACGTTCTGATTTCAGGTTGGAAAGAGCTTTAAGAAGGTTAGGTTTATTATATGAGGAAACAGAGTCTTTTTATAAAAAAACAAAGCTATCTGTAAAACTTTGCGAGCTACGTAATTTGATCCAGGTATCATTTATCGTAGTAAAATCGGCTATGCTACGAAAAGAAAGCAGGGGTCTACATTATACTACGGATTATCCGCTGCACGCTGAAAAAGTAGAGGATACGGTATTTTAATATTATAAATAGATAAATAATAAATGCGTCATTGCGAGGTACGAAGCAATCCCTAAAATACAGAGTGGCTCTGCTTATCGGGGATTGCTTCGTACCTCGCAATGACGTGGTGGGGAGAGAATAATGAGCGGAAAACGGGATTCGAACCCGCGGCCTTCAGTTTGGGAAACTGATGCTCTACCAGCTGAGCTATTTCCGCTTAAATTTGTATCCAAACATAAATAAAAATTAAAGTATTCAGTAATTTTCCATTCAATAATTCACTGATCCAATAACTCAATAATTAAAAGATGTCTGTTATACTGCCTGTTAAAGATAAAAGCCCTGTTTGGGGCGAGGATTGCTTTATTGCGCCAAATGCCACGATCGTGGGTGATGTAGTAATGGGTAAAAATTGTTCGGTTTGGTTTAATGCCGTGATCAGGGGCGATGTACATTATATTAAAATAGGCGACAATACCAATATACAGGATGGAGCGGTGATACACGCCACTTATTTAAAAGCGGCTACCAATATTGGCAGCAACGTTTCTATAGGCCACAATGCCCTTGTGCATGGCTGTACGCTACATGATCATACACTGGTAGGTATGGGTGCCATAGTAATGGATCATGCTGTTGTGAACGAGTTTGTGATCATAGCTGCGGGTGCGGTGGTATTGGAAAACACGATCTGTGAATCAGGATTCTTGTATGCCGGTATCCCTGCGAAAAAAATAAAACCCTTAACAGACGAGCAAAAAGCTATGCTCAAACAGCTTCCTAATAATTATATCATGTACTCCGGTTGGTTTAAGGGGTAATAGGTTCTTTAGGAACAGTAATAGCTTCTTCGGCTTCCCAGTTTGGTCTTAAGGATATTACTTTATCACTTACCCAAATATTTTCTGGTTGTTTTCTGAGGTGTACATTGCCGCTGTCCCATTTACCGTTTTTATTTTCATCATAAATAACGCGTAACAGATATTTACCCGTAATAATATTTTTGTAAACGATAGATCCATTGCGTCTTATCGGGTCACTTTGTAAAATCTTCTTTTGTTCGTTTAGCAACTCAACTACGTATGCTTTAGCAGTATCCGGAGGGAGCGTAACTTTTAGCGTAAGTGTACTATAGTTATCGATTTTATCTATTTGAAACTTTTTTGGTATTCTTTTATTCTTATCACCATATATAGAAGTAAATGCAGCTTCATTAAATATAATTTCGTATTTGCTGCCTTGTCGCCAACGATATTTTACGGTAAGCTTTTTAAAATTCCCGGTATCCTTTTGTAAAGTAATATCACTGGTAGCAACAGCAACAGAATCTTCATTAAGCGTAATGAGTGAATTATCAAAGTTTTCTATAGGCAAGCTGGCTGTCAATTTTAAGTCAGTACCAGGCTTAAGCAGATTGTTACCATTAATATTATATTGAAAAGTTAGCGACCGCTGAAAGCTTTCTTTTTTACCTTTTAAAAGCGAAGTGGAGTCAATAGGTTTGCCGTTATCAAATACAGCAACCCTGATAGAATCAAAATTCATATTCCGTAGGTAAACAGATGCTGTATCTTTTGTTTTACTAAAGTCTACCTGTTTTTGCTTGTCGATGTCTGCAGGATAGATAACTTTTATGGAAGGATTGGTTAATGCCTTATTAAAAACAAAAAGTAATTTTCCATCTGTATCAAAACGTTTTTCTGAAAACCTGAATTTTTCAGGAACTTGCTTAAAAAGATTTAACTGCACATTCGAGGTATCAGATCGAAGATGGATCGGCTTTTTCAGGAATGCGATTAATTCCTGGTCGTTATCAAATATCTTATTGGGCGATGCTTCTTTTAAAGCGTAGATCCGGTAATCATCTTCGCGCAAATTATTTAGGCTAAAATTTCCGGAAGAATCTGTTGTCGCGAAAATACTTGGTTTCTTTTTCCCAAAAAGGAGGGAGTCCTGTTTTAATGGGAAAAGCATCACAGTTACATCCTTTTCTTTTTCCTGGGTCAAAGTATTGGTGATGCTACCGGCGATGCTTAAAGAGTCGATATGCGGACCGGTTGAAAAAACGTAAGTAAAATTTTTAAGAACGTTACCCTCATTAACATCCTGTATAGATTTTCCAAAATTGATAACGTAAGTAGTATTTTTTTGAAGGGTGTCTTTCAATTTTATTTTTAGTATCCTTTTACTCGAAGTATACTCAGGTTGTTTTTCCATCGCCGGACTCATGCTTATTTCCTGGTACTGATTCGTGAGCTTAATAAACTCATCAAATTCCAGGTCAATTTCTTTGGCGTTAAAATTCCGTGTTTTATTGGCCGGTATTGCCTTCACCAATTTTGGTGGAGTAAGGTCGCGCGGGCCTCCCTGGGGTGGTTGTTGGGCCGCGCAGCCAAATAGGAATAAAATAGCCAAAAAATAGAATGGAAAATTGTGAAAATTGACCCGTTTTTTATTTAACATGGTTTTTAGGCGATATAAACGATTTTTATATTTTTATGAGCTATGATATTAAAAAATGAAAATAATTGATTTAAAACGATATTTTATAAAGTGTTTATTATCAATAAGTTACAGTCTACCTGGAGACATGAACCATCAAAACTGAAATATCAGACGGTGATACCCCCGAAATCCGGGATGCCTGACCTAAAGTGCGTGGTTTTATCTTCATTAGTTTTTCGCGTGCTTCTTTTGAAAGTGATACCAGGGTATGATAATCGAACTCCGGATTGATTTCCCTGTCTTCCATTTTTTTCATGCGATCAACAATTTCCATTTCTTTTATAAAGTAACTCTCATATTTGATTTTTATTTCAGCCTGCTCAACAGTTTCT
>Ga0207671_10006041_pt1 | contig 10927 bp, 8 predicted proteins | sample KBSC24metaG_FD_184352 | JGI IMG/M metagenome (GOLD analysis project Ga0207671, IMG submission 184352) | Corn rhizosphere microbial communities from Kellogg Biological Station, Michigan, USA - KBS C2-4 metaG (SPAdes) (version 2) | ecosystem: Host-associated > Plants > Roots > Rhizosphere > Soil... | reverse complement strand
ATAGACTCCATAACCCGCACCGGCGACGCGCAGTGAGAGGTCGTAATCATCCATCGGAAAGATCGACTGATCGAAGTCGCCGATCTTTTGAAACACAGCTTTCGGCAACGTAAAACCGGGGAAAATGTGCGAGAACTCGAATATGTCTTTGAGCGTGCGCGGGCCCGTTTGCACGGCGGAGTTACGAAGTTTGCTTTGAATCTGGTGCCAGGTCCGTCCTTCAAACAGCACGTCGCCGCCGGCATCGATCAGCGTCGAGTCGCAGCAGAATAAACCCGTGTCTGGATACTTTTCGAAAACGCCAACGGCGGTCTCGACGTGATTTGGCAGGAGCGCGTCGTCACTGTCGATAAAGACGATCAGCTCTCCGCGCGCGAGTCGGATACCGTCATTGCGCGCGATGGATGCGCCGCCATTCTTCGGCTGAACATGGACCTGTGCAAAGGAATACTCCGGCTGTGACTTCAGCCACTCGACAGTACCGTCAGTCGAGCCATCGTCGATAACGAGCGTCTCGACGTGCGGATAAGTCTGCGCCTTGATCGAATCGAGGCAGACCGGTATCCAGTTAAGTCGATTGAACGTTGGAATGATGATGCTTACTAACGGACGTGACATACGGACAAACTCAGCGGCGACCTTCCTCCTGAAACTGCGTTAGCGGGCGCATGACCGTACGCGAAATCGAAGAGGAATAGACCTTTTCGAAGCGCTGCCTCCCGAAAGGCGCGACCAGCGCGCAGGCGAACCACTTTAATCGGTGCCTGAGTTTTCTGTCGAGAACGGCTGCCCGGGCAAGATGGTAAATGCCACGCGCTCGGTTGTCATGCAACACGTGCTCAGCGCCGAGCGTCCCTTCCGTCTCAGCGAGGAGTTTGGCATTTTTGCGTCGCGCTTCGGCGTCGGTCAGGCGCGCAGCCAATTTCTTTCGCATCAGGAGTGTCGACGAGTAGAACTGCACCCTGCTTTTCGACGAACTCGACGAGTGAGAGCGTACGAGTGCGAGCGTTCCTTCGGCGTCAGAAAAGTGGAAGCAAGCGCCGGCTTCCGCGCAACGCAGCCAAAGGTCCCAATCTTCCACGGGCGGCAGCGTCTCGTCGAATAAACCCACGCGATCGATGATGCTCCTTCGGGTGAGTGCGGCGTTGATCAGGATGTTATTCAGTTGTAACAGCGATAGCAGCACGTCGGGGCCGCAGCCGGACACGCCGGGCTGCCAGGGCACGTCGTCCCCCCACATCGAGTACATGAGCTCTGATGGACTCTCGCTCGGAAAGAAGCGCGCATCGCCATACACGATATCGATCTTTGGGTATCGGTCGAGATACGCGACCTGCGACTCGAGCTTGCGCCTCTCTACCCGATCGTCGGCATCGAGGAACTGAAAATACTTGCCGTTGGAATGCTGAATTCCATTGTTGCGCGCGGCTGCCTGTTTCAAATTCTCCTGGCGTACGTAGCGAACGCGCACGTCTTTCTGTGCGTAAGCCTGAACTACCTCTGACGTGTTGTCCGTAGAACCGTCATCGACAACGATGCACTCCCAGTTCGTGAAAGTTTGCGCAGCGAGACTGTCCAACGTGGCGCCGATGAAGTGGCCATAGTTGTGCGCGGGCACGATAACGCTGACTACAGGTTGCATAACTTCGTTTGACGTTTTCTCTGCAGCCCTCTGCGTATCTCTGCGATCTCTGCGTTTAATGGCAATTTCAACGCAGAGTACGCAGAGATACGCAGAGGACCGCAGAGAAATCTAAGACTTTTTGTGCAAAGCGCGGCCGAAGCTGTTTTGCCAATGCCACTCAGTTCGATACAGACACTCGCGGCTGATGAAGTTGTATTGCCGCGGCCAAATATTTATCAGCAGCTTTTGCAGCCGCGTCACCATGCTCTTTTTGTTACACGAATACAGCTCGTACACGAACTGTTTAGCTTCGGCGATCTTGCCTTCATCGATCAACGCGGCGATCAATTCCCGATACAACCCGGTCAGCCGTTTTCGTTTTTCCAATTCGCTGAGCCTTGTATCGTCGATGTGTTTTCGGACCACCAGCAACATCGGCTTGAACACATTACTCGCCGTTGCGGTCATGGCCGTCCCGTGTCGCCGGTATCGCGCCAACCGAGCGTCCATTCCGTAGAAGACGCATCCGGCTTTCGCCATTCTTATCCAAAGATCGTAATCCTCGCAGCCATGATACGGTTTTGCTTCTTCAAATGGAGCTAACGCCGTTTTCTTTGCCAGGACCGTTAACACCGGAATCTGTGGCTGCCTCACCAACGAATCGAAAAAGTCAGGTCCGGATAATCGACCGACCGAGCTTCTCAGCATCTCAGTTTCGCCGGCCGGATCCTCGTCAGTGAAGACATAAGCGTTACTAAAAACAACATCCGCGTTGTTTTCAGCCATGGCTTTCAACTGCGCTTCCAGTTTCCGCTCGACCCACAAATCGTCGGAATCGAGAAACGCGATCAGCGGGCCTGTGGCGTGGGCGACACCGGTGTTGCGCGCCTTTCCAAGCCGGCTGTTCTCCTGAAAAATGTACTTGATGCGCGCGTCGCGCGCAGCGAACTCCTGAACGATGGCGGAAGTTCCGTCGGTGGATCCATCGTCCACCACGATCAACTCCCAATTCGCGTATGTTTGTGCAAGGACTGATCGGATGGAGTCGGCGATGTATCTCTCGGCGTTGTACGCCGGCATGATTATGCTGACGAGACTGTCCAACATTGAACTTAAATACTCGTACCTGCGCGTTGACCGGCCTGCGTCTGTGATTTCAGATCAGACTGGACCATCTCACTGACGAGTTGCGGAAACGTGTACTGAGATTCCCAACCGAGCTCACGCCGCGCCTTCGTCGCATCGCCAACCAGCAAGTCGACTTCGGCCGGCCGCAACAACCGCTCGTCGATACGTACGTAGTCGCGGTAGTCAAGCCCGACCTCGCCGAACGCGAGTTCACAGAACTCCCTGACGGTGTGCGTTTCTCCGGTAGCGACCACGTAATCGTCTGGTGTGTCGCGCTGTAGCATCAAGTGCATGGCGCGAACGTAATCTTTGGCATGTCCCCAATCGCGTTTGGCGTCGAGATTTCCCAATGGCAGTTCGTTGATCGAGCCGAGTTTTATCTGCGCGACTGTTGACGTGATCTTTCGAGTCACAAACTCGTGACCGCGTCGCGGCCCTTCATGGTTGAAGAGAATGCCGCTCAAGCAAAACATGTCGTAGGCTTCGCGATAGTTTCTGGTCAGATCGAAACCGGCGACCTTACTGATGCCGTAGGGCGAACGCGGGTGAAAAGGCGTCTTCTCCGTCTGTGGTGTTTCGCGAACCTTACCAAACATCTCGCTCGAACCGGCGAAATAGAAGCGACAACCCGGGCGCAGTTCGCGCAGTGCCGCGAGCATGTAGTGGGTGCCGTTGATGTTTGTATTCATCGTCGAGAAGCCGTCGCGAAAACTTTCCGCCACGAAGCTCTGCGCCGCGAGGTGATAGCACTCGGCGAACTCGTGTTGACTCACGACGTGGAATATCGACGGATAACTCTCGAGGCTTGCCGGATGCAGGACGATCTTGTCCAGCAGGTGCGCGAGGCGCGTGAAGCGTCGCTGCGGATCTTCCAGAGCGACGCGTCTTACTAATCCATGAACCTCATAACCCAGCGACAACAAATACTCCGCGAGGTAACTTCCGTCTTGCCCGGTGATGCCGGTGATGAGAGCTTTTTTAACCATTAAATCGTCATCCTGTGTCTGCGGTTAACCCTTTCAGGGTTTAAAGATTCTTTTTGATCGCACCCAGGGTTGGAGCCGAAGCGACAACCCTGGGTACATTTCCGAATATGTATTCAACCCTGAAGGGGTTAACGACGCAAATCCGAACCCTCCTAAGGAACTAGACGCGTAAGTCTAATGATTTCAACAAAGCGACTGTAGCGTCCAGTTCCTTTTTGAGATGACGTGGGCGGCCCACGTCGGGATGCTTTCAGGGTTTAAAGATTCTTTTTGATCGCACCCAGGGTTGTCGCTTTCGCTCCAACCCTGGGCTGAAATTAGCCAACGCCTTCGGCGTTTGTTAGGACAAAAAATCCTCGTAGTTGCGGTCCCTGTCGATGATGACGAGGGGATCCGCGGGCCAGGAGATATTAAACGCCGGATCATTCCAACGCACGCCGCGCCCGTGTTCGGGAGCGTAGTAAGAGGAGGTCTGGTAGACCACTTCCGTATCGTCGTCCAGTGTCAGATACCCGTGCGCGAACTCGCCGGGCACGTAGAGCATACGATAATTGTCCGCAGACATCTCAAGTGCGAACCACTGCTTGAATGTCGGAGAGCCGCGACGCAGGTCAACGATCACGTCATAGATACTTCCGCGTGTGCATCGCACGAGCTTCACCTGCTCGTAGGGCGGCAACTGGTAGTGCATGCCGCGTAGGGTGCGCTTTTTCTCGTTGAACGAGAGGTTCGTCTCGACGAATGACGCTGTTAGACCGGCGGCGCTAAATTCGCGGTCGGACCACGCACGCGCAAAGAACCCGCGCGCATCCTTGAACTGGTCCAGTTCGATCACGAACGCGCCTTTAAGTTTAGTCTCAGTAATGACCATACCCGCTCTTATCTGTGCGTCTTTGTGCTTTCTGTGTACCCAGTAAGCGTCCGACAAAATTCGTTACGAACGTCTCACGACTAAACATCTGCGCGCGTTTGCGGGCGGCGGCCGACATCTGTAGTCGCAAATTATCATCACTCATGAGCTGCGTCGTGTACTTTTGCAGCTCGTCCAGACTGTCCCAAACAAACCCGCTGATCTCGTGCTCCACGATCTCCGATTGACCGCCTTTGTTGATTACCACCGGAACACACCCGGCGGCCATCGCCTCAACCGTCGATATCCCAAAGTGTTCAACCAGTACAGGATCAACATTCTGGTCCTGCCCATACCCCGACGCGTGCCAGAAGATACTCGCGCGCTCGTACAAACTCACCAGCTCGTTGCGCGGAACGTTTGCGACGACGGACGCGCCGCTATTCGCAGCGAGCGCCGAAACCTGTGCGAAGTAAGCCTGGTGCGCAGGTGTGACGTCCAACCCTCCCACACAAAAGTATTTCCAGCCGGCACCCTGCATGCGTCCGTAAACCTCGAGCATCTCTTCCTGATTTTTTCGATGCCCCTGTCCGTGAAGAGCAAACCGTCCCACGCTGAGAATTATTTTCTCCTTCTCGACCTGACTGAACGCGGTATTGACGGGCGGGTAAACAATCGTGCAATCAACGCCCCATCGTCTCCTGGTCCATACGCGAGAAAAATCGGAAATCGCGGTTTTCAGTTGATAAGTCTCCATTCGTTTTTTCCACGCCCAGGTCTGGTAGAGATATTTCGCAGGACGTTTTCGCGCCATTGGTTCGACTCCACCTTCCGGTTTCACGTACGGCGCGGTCGGCGCCGGAAACAGTACGATAAGCGCTCCCTTCTTCGCGTGCGAAAACGGAGGCACATCGTGCACGATCGCGACGAAGATGTCGAAACCCTCGCTGAGCTCTGCCTGAAACTTTTGCAGCTCCCGGTAATGCGTCAACGGATTGCGGCGCGATTGTGGCTGCGTATCCGGCTTCTCGACGTAATGTAGCCGAACCTTGTCCAACTTCGTTCCGGAGTTAGCTGCGAGTTTCTCAACCGTCAGCGACGGAATACGGTGAAACAAACGGACCTGGTGATTCTTTGCGAGAGCTTCGGCGAGTGTGGCGGCGACAAATTCCGAGCCACCGATCCCGCTGCCGGCGGGCTCATTATAAATGCTAATCCGCAGACCCAATTGCCGGCCCCCTCGTTTCGGCAGACGAGCCGTTTTTGCGAAAAGCTAGTGTCGCGAAGGTGTAGCGGTAACCGAGAAACATGAAATCAGGATTCGGACACTCCCAATGCGGTACGTCCACAAGCGAGCAATTCTTGATCGCCGGCAGGATCCTCGTGATCAAATCTCGTTGCGTGTAGAAGCGATAGTCTCCGGGAATCACCGGATCTGCGGGCGTGTGCAGATCGTTGTAATCGCACGTCAACACACCAACGCCACCAGGAGCAAGAAGTTCAGCAATCTGCGACATGAAAAGCTCGTCGTCTTTCACGTGTTCCAACACGGAAGTTGAAAACACGATGTCGTAGCTTGCTTTCTTCGTGGAAGGCAGTTGAAAGAATTTATCCAAATCGAGCCCGTTCACTTCCGGGTCAATCTCTTCTATCTCATAACCCAGCATCTTCAGACTCGCCGACGCAGAATCATCGAAACTGCCTACACACAAGATCCGCGGCGAGTCGAGTTTGCGGGCGAAGTGATTCACGGCGTCAAAAATAAATGCTTGCTGAATGTTCGCGGCCGCTATTTTCGACGCCATGATTTCCGGCGCCAGCACGTGTAATTGTTTGATCACGGACTTGTATTGCGCCCGCGCCTGATTATCCAAAATGCGATTGAATCTTTTTACGCCCGTGGCGCGAGCGATCGCAGTCTCAGGATCTCTCAGCGCTGCTTCTTTCGCCTTCTCTGTGCGTGCGTTGTCCAGCCTGCGTTTCAGGAAGTTTCTGCCGCTGAGATAGTTTTGTTTGAGCTTCTTGTGATCGAACGTTGCGATGTTGTGTACGTGTGGGTCGTTGACACCCTTGCGCGCTTTAAATTCTGCGGCACGGCTGCGGTCGAGTGTGCGGTCTAAAATATTTTCATACTCGAGACGGAGGTTGTTCGGGTTCCAAAGATCGTAGAGATGAGCGAGGGGGTCAAATCCATTCCGAATGATTTCTTTTAAGCTCGAATCCTCGATTGTTATTGGAGGCTGCACTGACTGCAGGTGCCTGAACATTATCGACCTGGTAATCACCATCGGCCGCTTTACCGCCAGCGCGTGATCGGGCGAGCTGGAGATGCCCGCGACCTTTAAATAGTCGTACAGAAACGCGTTGATCGTGTTCCCGGCCAGGAAATCCAACATAGCGTCGCGGTCGAGAAACTCGTGCGAAGGCTGTACTCGAATTCCGGGCTTTCTGATCCGCCGGTTGCACTCTTCAAAGTGACGATTGGCCGCCGCGCCATCGGCATCGATGATTCCATTCGAAGGAATGTGAACCCGAATGACTGCCTCGTCGAACTCATCCTGGACCACGTCGACCAGCCGCTGATAGCCTTTACTCCCAACAGAGAACCCGAACGTCCCGATCGTGACTACGTCCGGCGCCTTCTTTGTATTCGTGTAAGGGAGAATCAGCCTTCCCGTTTTGAATACGGCGGGATTGTTTTCGATCAGCGTGGGATCACCCATCACGTAATATTGGAAAAACCGATCCGGCATCGAATCCGCTTCGGCCTGCGTCATTTCATGCATCAACGCAATGTTGACCTGCTTGTAGCGGCGCGGCATCGAGGGATTGAGAAACGTGAGAGTTTGTGGGTGATAGTTGTAAAGGATCGCTTCACATTCTGACTTGGCTACATACGAATCGAGTTCTTCAAGATTCAAAACCTCGACATAATGAAACTGATACTTCTCTGACTTACCGATCGCCTCGAGTATGTTTTTACCCCACTGATATACACCACACCGCTCCTCTTTATAGCTAACAAACAGAACGGGTGTTTTGTGATTAGGAGTGAATGGTGACTGAAGCGGCATCTTCCAAAGTCTGGCTCTGTGTGTTTAAGACGCGATCCAAAATCCGTTCATAATCGAGGATCAGGTTTGGCTCGGTCCATTGATTGTAGAATCGCTCGAGTGGGGCAATGCCGTTCGCGATGATCTGCTTCAGGCTCGATGAGGGTTTCAATAACCATTCTGCCGGGAACTTGCCTCCCTGAAGGCGCAGATACTTTCTCCTTTTATATCTCATCGTGAATTCCTGTATGAAGGTTAGTTTAGCATCGCCTTCGATACAGATGGGCGGATCAACTGAGTGTACATGCCGAAACATCGTGCTTCTGGTGATGGCGATCGGCCTTCGCACTGCCAGCGCCATTTCGATCGTGCTCGATATCCCTCGACCATCAAGCCTGTCGTAGAAAAATGCGTTCAGCGTGTTCTGCGCCAGGAAATCAAACAATTGAGTTCGCTCCAGGAATTCATGCGTAGCGATCAGCTTGATTCCGGGTTTTACTATCAACCTCTCGCAACGCTGCACTACTTCTTTCACGTCCGCATTGATGAAATCGCCGGATGGAATATGCAGTCTGATAATTGCGTCGTCAAACTCTTCCTGTACGGCAATGATGAGTCGTTCGAATCCTTTACCATGAGAAGCAAAACCGAAACTACCGATCGTCGTGACGCTCGGCGGGGTGAACTCATTCGTGTATTTCGGAATTAGTCTACCGGTCTTGAAGACGATTGGATTTTTCGTGACGAGTGTCGGATCCGGAGCGATGTGGTAATCGAAGAGACTCGTATCTGCTGAATCCGCGGCCTCCTGGCTGACTTCGTGCATGATTCCCAGGCTCGGAATGCTGAGCTGGTTCAGCAGCTCTTTTTCCACCCATGGCAGAGTCGTGCAGTAGTAGTTGTAAATGATCGCGTGCGGTTGTTCCTTCAACACAAAAGCCAACAGCTCTTCCGGACTCGAACACTCCGCATAGATAAACTCATACTTCGCCGACTTCTTCAGCGCGTTGGCAACGCTGATTCCGAACTCATGCACCCCACACACTTTTTGCTTGTGCGTGACAAACAGAACCTTGCTGCGTGGAGTTACGGTCATCAGCTTTGCCTCAAAACTCGTCTCATTCACACCGGGCTTTAGCCCGGTGGAAAAGCACCTCAATTGTTCTGAAACCGTTTTAACGGTTTCGACAGCAACAGCAGGCGAAAACCGTTGAAACGGTTTTCTATCAATGTCTCTCGTCTATCACCGGGCTAAAGCCCGGTGTGAATGAGAGACAGTCATCAGTCTAAGTTTCTCATGCGCAGGATCAGTTCCATGGATAAACCCTTGTTCAGATCCTGGAGCAGCCGCTTTCGTTCGGGCGGGGCGCTCTCGACAAATTCCTTCGGCCATTCAGGTACCGGGCCGACGTGACGAGCCCACGCCGGTCGATATGAAAAGTACAACGCACGCCTGCCTTCGTTGGAAAAGTTTTGTCCGCCCGCATGAACGGTCATGCAATGAAAGATTATGGCGTCGCCGGCGTTTGCCAGGAGAATTTTTGCCTGGGAATGCATGTGCTCCAAATCCGAGCATGGAAGAATCCCGTAATCACGATTGCTGCCCGGCACAACCCACAAAGGCGAATTCTCGCGCGTCAATTCTGTCAGATAAATTCCTACGTTCACCCACGAAGCACACGAATTGCGAAAGTCGCCTTCCGGTTCGCCACCGCCGTAATCGACGTGATAACCAGTTCGAGTTGTCTTTCCATCAGTGATCGTGCCCGGCGGTGAATCGGTAAAAGAACCTTTGAAGAACCGCACTTCGTCGCCGAAGATGTGGCGCAGAGCTCCGACGATCTTTGGGTTTTCGATCAGCGGAGGTAGAGATGGGACGTTCCAGATCTTGTCGGTCAGGCCGGTCAGTCCGGCGTTATCGACCTCGCGATGAATTGTTTCTAATTCTGACTTAGATAGGGCTTCGGCGATTCCGAGAAAACCGTTCTCCATGAAGAATGTTCGCTGTTCGTCCGGAGACATCGCGGCCCAATCGATTTGCATCGGCTCCTCGGTTGGTATTTCCGCCACAACCAGCGGAGCGGGTTCTGTGGGGACAGGGCTCCTTCTCACAGGCTCGGGCTGATTGAGAATTCTCCGCCGGATCTGAGCGCTCTTGTCCTTGATAGCACTCAACGGGTGGCGGGAAATATAACGGTAGTTCATTGCTTCTTTTTTGTGCCTTTTGTGGCTACTGCTTCACAACTTCAATATTCGGAAGCGGAAAGATCAGGCCGATGCCTTTCTTCAGCGTCTCTCGCTCGCGTTCGACGAATTCTTCTTTGAAGTGCCACGGCAGAACGAGGTAATAGTCAGGATTCATCGCCCGGGATTCAGCCTCGCTGATGATCGGAATCTCAGTCCCTAACGTGTGAGCGCCATACTTATCTGGATTCCGCTCGGCGGCACAATCTATGATCCGATTGTCGATGCCACACCATTGTAAAAGCGTGTTGCCCTTAGTCGATGCGCCGTAGATATGAATCTTCTTTCCCTGCTGCTTCAACTTTTTAAGTAACGAAGTCAGCTCCTCTTTGTGCACGTTAATGCGGTCCTGGAAGTTCTTGTACGGCTTATTCGTGTCCAGCTCCAGCGTGAATTCTTCCTGCCGCATTGCCTTGACGTTCTGCGCCCATTCAGCTTTTTTGTAAGTGAAATTATCTGCGCGAGCGGCGTAGCAGCGAAGGCTTCCGCCGTTGATCGAATTTTGCGAGACGTTGAAAACCCTCATCCCCGCCTGTTTCAAAATGTACTCGATGATCGCAAGGCTGTAATACTCGAGATGCTCGTGGCAGATCGTGTCGTACGAAGTCATGCTCAGCATCGTCGGCATGTACGACATCTCAAAGATCCAAATACCCTCCGGGTCCAGAACGTCCCTGATTCCCTGCGTGAAAGCGATCGGGTTCTCGAGATCGTAGAACATCGCGATCGAGGTGACGATGTCGCACTTCTGCCCTTGCAGGGTCTCAGTCAATTCCTCGGACGGGAAGATGCCTTGCACCACTTTGACGTCGCCGCGAATCTCCTGGGCCACGTCAGACGGATCGATACCGAACTTTCGAAACTCGTCCGGATACGACAACAGGAGCGTTCCATCATTGCAGCCAATGTCCAGAACGCGCGCCGCGGGTTTTCCCACGAGAGACGCTGCTTCTTCAGCAATGCCTCGCAAGTGTTGCCGCATCGTGTTGTTGGTACCCGAGCGATACCAGTAAGCGGAATAGAGAACTTCGGGCGGCACAGT
>Ga0207671_10006040_pt1 | contig 10927 bp, 6 predicted proteins | sample KBSC24metaG_FD_184352 | JGI IMG/M metagenome (GOLD analysis project Ga0207671, IMG submission 184352) | Corn rhizosphere microbial communities from Kellogg Biological Station, Michigan, USA - KBS C2-4 metaG (SPAdes) (version 2) | ecosystem: Host-associated > Plants > Roots > Rhizosphere > Soil... | reverse complement strand
GTGCCTGCGCGATGGCCGGCGCTGGAGCGCCGTCCTCGCCCAGGTGATCGAATATTACACGCTGTTCATGGCGCTCGCGCTGATCGGGGCGGTGAGCTCCTATCCGATCGCCGGGCTGAGCCAGGGCTTTGCCGATGCCGGGCTGCAGCGGGTGGACGAACTGCTCCAGTTCGACTGGCTCGCCTGGTACAGGCTGGTCGCCGCCCATCGTTCGCTCCAGCTGCTCGGCCTCGCCGCCTATCAGAGCATCTTCCTCACGCCCGCGCTGCTGCTCGGCTGGTTCGCGCTGATGGGGCAACGGCGCGAGGCGCACCGCTTCCTCGCCGCCTTCGCGATCGCCGCGGTGCTGACGCTGACGATCTACAGCCAGATGCCGGCGGTGGGGCCGTTCTCGTACCTGTGGCACGGGCCGATCCCCTATATGCCGGTGAGCGAGCTGTGGCAGCCCGACCTGATCCCGGCGCTGCGCGATCATAGCCTGACCGTGGTCGATGTCGGCCAGCTGCGCGGACTGGTCTCGGCGCCGAGCTTCCATGCGGCCTCCGCCACGCTCTACATCGCCGCCGCCCAGCGCTGCGGGCCGCTGCGCTGGTGGCTGACCGCGATCCCCTGCGCGATGCTGCTGTCGACCCCGGTGGAGGGTACGCATTACCTGATCGACCTGATCCTCGGCGCCGGCGTTGCGCTGGTCGCCTGGTTCTTCGCCACGCTGCTGGTGCGCTGGCGGGTGCGGACTGCGAGATAGGGCCCGGGCGGGATCGCCAGCAATGCGGTTCGCATGACCAGTGCGTCCGAGGATGCGCGATCGGTACCCGAGCTTTTCGAAGCGGTATTTGGTGCTGACGACGAGGTGGCGTGGAATGCGATCGCCGCGCTTCATTGGCGCGGATCGCGTGAGGTACTGGACCGGGCCCTGCTCTTGGCCCGATCCAATGACCCTGCCCGCCGCCAACGTGCGGCGGACATTCTCGGGCAGATTGGCATGCCCGAGCGGACATTCCCCGACCTATGCTTCTCGGCGATCCTGCCGCTGCTTGCCGACGACAATCAGGAAGTTCTCTTCAGCGCAATTTTCGGCCTGCAGCATATCGACCCTTGTCGGGCAGCGCCGCATCTCCTTCCTTTTGCCGATCATCCGCTGGATAAGATCCGCTACGCAGTCGCGTTCGCGTTAGGAGGGGTCGATAGCGACGCAGAAGCCATGACGCTCCTCTCGCTCACGATGGATCGGGACCCGGATGTACGAAACTGGGCAACCTTCGGCCTGGGTCGGCAGAGCAACGCGGATTCGATGGAAATTCGACGGGCGCTCGCCGATCGCCTTGCGGATGAGGATGCTGATGTCCGCTACGAAGCGATCATCGGGCTTGCCCGCCGTCGCGATCGACGCGCCTTGGGCTTTCTGAAGACGCTGCTCCATGAGGAGCCGGAGGACTATTTTGCGCGCGAGGCAGCAGCGAAACTGCTCGGTCTCGATGAAAGCGGAGAACGGACCACGGACGCGCTACTTGGCAGCCTGCAGCGACTGCAGCGATGGGGTAAAGGCCGCCTTTAAGGCGCCGACACAGCCCTGTCTATCGCCGCCCTGTCGCTCACCTTCAAGCTGCGAACACATTCTCCACTGCCGCGCGCAGCGCGCTCGGCGAGCAGGGCTTGGAGCAGACTACCGCCTGCGGATAGCGATCGCGCAGCGAGGTCGCGTCGGCATGGCCGGAATGGAAGATGATCGGCACGCCCGCGTCGCGCAGCACGTCGGCGGCGGGGAAGACCTCGCCGTCGGTCAGGCGGACGTCGAGGATCGCGCAGCCGGGCAGGTGGCTCGCCACCGCTGCCAGCGCCTCGGCGACCGAGACATAGGGACCTTCCACTTCGAAGCCGGCCTCTTCCACCACGTCCTGCACGTCCAGCGCTACGAAAAGCTCATCCTCGATGAGCATCACCGTCTTCGTCATTCGCAAGCACTTTCGCAGGCAGATGGATCTGGATGGCGAAGACATGGTCCTCCGCCGATCGGGTGACCGTCACGCCCAGTTGGCGCGACGAGGTTTGTACCAGAATTGTGCCGAAGCCGGTGCCCGATTCCACCGAAACGGGTCGGTCTCCGGTCTCGCGCCAGTCGAGCCGAACCCCGTCGGGCACACGTTCCCAGCGCACGGAGAGTTCCCCGCCGCTCGCACCGAGTGCACCATATTTGACAGCGTTGGTCGCCCATTCGTGCAGCATCAACGCAAGCGGTGACAAACAGGTCCGGTGAATCTGCACGGCCGGGCCATTTATTTCGATGCTGGCATGATTCCGATAGGGAGCGAGCGTCGCTTCGACCAGCTCGGCAAGGTCGATCGACTGCACGGCGCCGGCCGGCGCCGCGAGCGAATGGGCGCGGCCGAGCGCGGCGATCCGCTCGCGCATGTCGTTGGCGAAGCGGATCACGTCGTCATGGCTGCGCGCACCGGCCGAGATCATCCCACTGACGATCGCGAACAGGTTCTTCACCCGGTGGTTCATCTCGCGGAGCATCAGCTCGCGGGTTTCGGCGAGCTGATATTCGGGGGTGACGTCGATCGACACCCCCACCAGCCGGCGCGGCCCGGCATCGTCCACCAGCCGGCCGAAGGTCTTGATCCGGCGAACCTTCTCGCCGGAGAGAATGCGATAGCTGATCTCGAGATCGCCGCCCTCGTCGACGACGCGGGCCAGCCTGGCTTCGAAGACCGGACGATCCTCGGGGTGCATCCGGTCGAGCCGCGCCTCGGGGTCGTTGAGCGCCACGCCGGCGGGGATGCCGAGCACGTCGCGGGCATAATCGTCGACCAGGGTTTCGCCGGTATCGACGCGATATTCCCACACCGCGATGCCGCCGGCACGGATCGCCATGTCGAGCCGCTCGCGCTCGGCGGCCAGCGCGCGTTCGAGCGACAGCGCGTCGGTGATGTCGGTCAGCACCAGCGTCGCGCCGTCGGTGGCGCCGTTCTGCGCGCGATAGGGCAGGGTGCGCATCGACAGGGTGCGGCTGCCGTCCTGGGTGGTCACCCGGCGCTGGAGCGGGCCCTCGCCGGCGATCACCGCGCGGGCATCGGTCAGATAGTCGTTGCCCGCCAGACGGCTGGCCACGTCCGCCAGCGGACGGCCACGATCGCTCGGCTGGAGCGGGAACAGCGCGGTGGCGGCTTCGGTGAAGCTGCGGATGCGCATCTCGGCATCGAGCACCACCACCGCGAGATCGGTCGATTCGAAGAAGTTGCGCAGGTCCGAATTGGCGACGGTCAGCTGATCGACCTTGCCCTTCAGCTCGTCATTGACCGTTGAAAGCTCCTCGTTGGTCGACTGGAGTTCCTCGTTCATCGACATCATTTCTTCGTTGGAGCTCTTCAGCTCCTCGTTCGCGGTCTCCAGTTCCTCGACGGTGGTACGCAGGCGGTGGCGGGTGACGCGCAGCTCGTCTTCGAGCGCATCGAGATGGTCGTCGCCCGCATCGAGCTCGGCGACGTCCTCGTCGAGCGCGGGCCGGAAGGGCGCGGTCTCGCGGAACACGAAGAGCAGCGTGCCGTCGGGCATCGGATCGCAGATCACGTCGATCGTCTGGCTGCCATATTCGGACTCGACGGTAACGTCGCGCGCCACCACCCGCTTGCGACGGTCACGCCCTGCACGGAGCAGTGGACCCAGCACGTTGCGCAGGCCCGGGCGCGCCAAGCCGATCGCGCTCGATCCGCCGGTGCGAGTCACCGGGAAGTCGAAGTAGCGGCCGAGCCGCCCATAGGCGGCGATGATCACGCCTTCCTGGTCGAGTACCAGGCTGGCGGGCGCGTAGCGATCGATCAGCCGGCGCACGGCGGCGGTTTCCTCGGCGCCGACCCGGCCGGACTGGCGCTCGTGCCGGTCTTCGCGCGGGCTGCGCGCGCGGGAGCTGCCCGGCAGGTCGATCGGATAGTTGGGCGCACCCGGCGAGCGCTGGAAGATCCGCGCCTGGCCGTCGATCGCCGGGAAAAGATGCTCGAACCGGCCGATCGTCTCGGAAGGCCCGAGGAACAGATAGCCCTCGGGCCGGATCGCGTAATGGAGCAGCGGCATCACCGATTGCTGCAGGCGGTCGTCGAAATAGATCAGCAGGTTGCGGCACGAGACCAGGTCGATCCGCGAAAAGGGCGGATCCTTGACGAGGCTGTGGTTGGAAAAGCGGATCATGTCGCGGATCTGCGGCACGATCTGGAAGCGGTCGCTGTGCGGCAGCGTGTAGCGCTCGCGCATCGGCGGCGGCAGGTCGATCATCGCCGAGGTCGGATAGACGCCGTTGCGGGCGATCTGCAGCATCTGCTCGTCGATATCGGTCGCGAAGATCTGCACGCCGGTGGCGGGCAGCGCCAGCTTGCGCGCCGCCTCGGCGAACAGCATCGCGATGCTGTACGCTTCCTCGCCCGAGGAACAGCCGGGGATCCAGACGCGGATGTCCTCCTCGCCGGTCCAGCCGCGCATCAGCGGTTCGATCACCTGGGTGCGCAGGCGATCGAACAGGTCGGCGTCGCGAAAGAAGCGGGTGACGTTGATCAGCAGGTCGCGGAACAGCGCCTCGCATTCGTCCGAATCGCTCTTGGCGCGGGCGAGATAGGCGCTGCCGCTCGTCATCCCGAGCACGTGCATCCGTCGCTCGATCCGGCGGATCAGCGTGGTCCGCTTGTAGCCCGAAAAATCATGGCCGACGGCGGTACGCAGCACCTTGCACAATTCGTCGACATGGTCGGCGACGAGCGACGCCTCTTGCCGCTGCTCCTCGCCGCCGCTGCGGTGGAAGAAGGCGTGGAGGCAATCGAGCATCTGGCCCGGCGCCTTGACGAAATCGACGAGGCCCGTGCCCACCGCCGACAGCGGCATGCCGTCATAGCGCGCGCTCTCCGGCTCCTGCACCAGGCATACGCCGCCATGTTCCTTCACCGCGCGCAGGCCGATCGTGCCGTCGGCGCCGGTGCCCGAGAGGATCACGCAGGCGGCATTGCCCTGCTGGTCGGCGGCGAGCGAGAGAAAGAAATCGTCGATCGGGCGGCGCAAGCCCCTCGGCTGGGCGAAATCGGTCAGCTCGAGCGTGCCGCCGCGGATGACGAGCCCGTGGCCGGGCGGGATGATATAGACCTTGTCCGCCTCGATCCGCTCGCCGCCCTCGCACTGGAGCACTTCGAGATTGGTCTGGCGGTCGAGCAGCTGCGCCAGCATACTCTCATGGTTGGGATCGAGATGCTGGACGATCACGAACGCCATGCCGGTCGGCGCACGCGCGGGCGCAAGCATCTCGCGCAGCGCCTCCAGCCCGCCGGCCGAAGCGCCGATGCCCACGACCGGCAGCGTCGTCGTCTTGGTGTCGAAGGGCGCGTTCACAGATAGCTGCTCGTATCGAGGTCGGAGAGCGTCATCTTCGCCTGCGCGATCGTCGCCGCCGTGTTGGCGATTGTGATCAGCGTGCCTTCCACCGCGATACCACTTTCGGCGACCACCGGCGCGAGTCGCGCAATCGTTTGCCCCAGCGCTCGGTCATAGTCCGCGAGCCGCTCGGGCTGGGTGCGGCTGACGTCGAACTGCGAGGCGAAGATGTAGCGCGTCTCACCGGTCAGTGCGCGGAGCTTCGACATGTAGAGCAGGTTCACGAAGGGGGTGCCGTCCTTGCGGAAATTGACGATCGCGGTGCGCACGCTGGTCTGCGCGGCGTCGTCGAGAAAGGCGTGGATGCGGGTGCGCGCTTCCCGGTTGTCGCTGTCACCCTGGAGGAAGCGGCAATTCTTTCCGGCGATCTCGTTCGAGGCATAGCCGGTAAGGTCGCGGAACCGCTGGTTGGTGAGCAGCAGCGGATGGTCGCCGGCCGCCTCGCCGAGCGAAAGGGCGACGGGCGAGCTCTCGAAATAGTCGCGGAGCGCGGGGGGAAGTTGCTGGGTCATGTCTGCTGGGCCTCGGTGGGAAGCAGAACGACCTGTCCCGGAAACTGATCCAGGATAGGCACGATTCAGGCACGAAACAACCCGAGACGAAGGACGGGTTGTCGCTAGTCTTTTGATTTCGCGGGCGTTCCGACTATCGGCGGAAGGCAGCGTCACCCCACACGATCGGCAGTCGCTCATTCACGGCATCGGCAGAGCGCGCCACCAGCTCGACAAGCTTCACGCCCGCGACATTGGCGGTGAGCGGCTTCGCGGCCAAGCCGCGGCGGACAGGCGCGGAGGTGGCGAGCAGCCGGCCGTCGCCAAAGACCTGAAAGGTGACGGCATGCGCTGCATCGGTCGCCGAATCATCGACGCCGACCGAGACGCTGAGCTGGCGATAGCCGGCGTTGCGCACCTCCAGCCGCGAGTTGGCGAGTACGCCCAGCCCGGCGGTGAAATGCGTGCCCGCCACCGCGAGTTCGCGGCCATAGGGCGTCGCATCGGCCTGCGCGCCGCCCCAGCCGGCATAGAGCGGCCGCTGTCCGGCACCGCGCGTGCCGCTCCAGGAGACCACCGCGCGGTGGATCATGGGATCGGCCATCGGCGCGGTGACGCCGTCCACCGCCGGGTTCACGCTGCCGGGCATTTCGGACAGGTACAGCCCGTCGGCGAGCAGCCGCGTGCCCTTGACGCGGAACACTAGTGTTTCGTGCGAGGCGAGCTTGAACTTGGTTTCCTTGCTGAAGCTGGAACTGGCGCCGCTCCACAGATCGGTCAGCGCGATGGGCGCATCGTCGCGCAGCTTGAGGTGTTGCGCGGTGAGGATCGCCTCGGTCGGCGCCGCGCTGCGGTTGAACAGCGCGACCGCCTTGTCGCCGTCCGCCAGCGTCTTGACGAGGATCTGGAAGTCGTCGCTGTCGAAGGCGAGCACCGCCTGGTTGCCGGCGGGATCCTGGTCGATCGCGATCAGCGCGGCATTGCCGAAAATGTCCATCAGCGCTTGCGGGGTGGTGCGCAGGTCGGCGCCGATCAGCAGCGGGGCGGAGACCATCGCCCAAAGCGCGAAATGCGACCGCGCTTCGGTGAGGTGATCCGCGTCGAACTCGCCCTTGCCGATGAACAGCATGTCGGGGTCGTTCCACGAGCCCGGATGCGCATAGAGCGGGCGGCGCGCCGCGGTATCGAAATTGGTGAGCAGCCGCGTCCAGTGCGGGGTGATGTCGTCGCTGGTCCGCGAGATGTTGCCGACATCCTTGGCCCAGCTGCGCACGTCCGCCGAGCCCCAGATGCACAGCGACAGGAGATAGTCCTGGTCCGGATCGGCGCGGACCAGCGCCGCCTTCACCTGCGCGAACATCGCCCGCACCGCCGGGATGTTCGAGCGGTTGACGCTGTCGAGGTCGAGGATCGGCGCGAGTGCGCGGTAGCGGCCGGCGCGGACCAGCGGGCTGTCCTCGGCATAGGCACGCAGGCCGCAGCCGTCGATCTTGATGTAATCGAAGCCCCATTCGCCGAAATAGAGGCCGATGTCCTGGTCGATATGGCCGTAGAGCCCGACCTCGCGCTCGAGCACGCTGCCGCGCGGCAGCTGGGGCTCGTTGGGGCCATAGGCTTGGGCGCAGGTGTTGCGGCCGAGATCGGTGTAGATGCCGGCCTTGAGCCCCATCGCGTGGAGGCGGTCGGTAAACGGTTTAAACGAGGTCGCGCCGTCGGCGGTGCGGGCGGAGGGGAACTTGTCCGCGCGGACCAGCATCCGGCCGTCGGCGCGGCGATGGTCCCACCAGCCTTCGTCGAGGTTGATATAGCGATAGCCCTTGGCGGCGAGGCCGGTGTCGACGATCTTCTGCGCCGAGGCGAGCACCTTCTCCTCGTCGACATCGGTCGCGAAGGCGTTCCAGCTGTTCCAGCCCATCGGCGGGGTGGCGGCGCGGCCATCGGTATTGGCGGACCAGCGGCCGGTGGGCGCGAGCGGGTCGCGCGGCGCGGCCTGCACGCTCGCCGATGCCAGCAGCAGCGCCGAAATGCCTGCCAAGGTCTTGATCGCCATCCCGCTTCTCCCCTCGTTTATTTGTCCGACTAACCGGAGCCTCGGGGCGGAGGCAAATGCTTTCCGCCCCTCTACGACCATTGCCCGGTCCGCCGCCGCGCCCTAGCGTGGGCCGATGAACCCCATGCGGCGGATCCTGATCCTGGGCGGCGGCACCGCGGGCTGGCTAACCGCCGCCTATCTCGCCCGCTATCTCGATGTCGCCCACCAGCAGCGGTTCGCGATCACGTTGCTCGAATCCCCTGCGCTGGGGATCGTCGGCGTAGGCGAGGGGGGCTTCCCGACCATCCGCGAGACGCTGCAGTTTCTCGGCATCGACGAGCGCAGCTTTGTCCGCCGCGCCAGCGCCACCTTCAAGCAGGGCATTCGCTTCGACGACTGGCTGCATGCGCCCCGCCCCGACGGCACCCGCCACCGCTTCTTGCACCCGTTCGAGGCACCCTTTCATACCGAAGGCGCGGGGCTGGTGCCCTATTGGCTGCTCCAACCCGAGGCGCGCCGCGCGCCCTTCGCCGAGGCGATGACGATCCAGAACCGCGTCGCCACACAGGGCCGGGCGCCCAAGCGCGCGGAGGAGGCGGGGTTCGGCGGGCCGCTCACCTATGCCTATCATTTCGACGCGGTGCGGCTGGCGCAGCTGCTCCGCGACCGGGCGATCGAACTCGGCGTGACGCATCTGGAGGGCGAGGTCTTCTCCGCCCACACCGATGCCGAGGGCGCGATCGACCGGATCGAGACGCGCGCGCATGGCAGCCTCACCGCCGACCTCTATATCGACTGTTCGGGCTTCGAGGCGGCGCTGATCGGCAAGGCGCTGGGCGCGCCCTTCACCTCGGTGCGCCACCAGCTCTTCACCGACCGCGCGCTTGCCTGCAAGCTGCCCTATGCCGATCCCGAGGCACCGATCGCGACCACCACCGTCGCCGCCGCGCACGAGGGCGGCTGGACCTGGGACATCGGCCTCCAGCACGCGCGCGGCATCGGCTGCGTCTATTCCTCGGCGCATCTGAGCGAGGACCGCGCGGCGGAGATCCTCGACGCGCATTGCGGCGGCGCACCGCACGAGGCGCGGTTGATCACGTTCGAGCCGGGCTACCGTCACACGCCCTGGGTGAAGAACTGCGTCGCGGTCGGGCTATCGGGCGGGTTCCTCGAGCCGCTGGAGGCGACCGGCGTGGTGCTGATCGAGGCGGCCGCGGCGATGATCGCCGAGCTGTTCCCGCATGCCGGCCCGGTTGATGCCCCCGCCGCGCGGTTCAACGCGCTGATGACCGCGCGCTATGAGCGGATCGTCGACTTCCTCAAGCTCCATTACTGCCTCAGCCGCCGCGAGGAGCCGTTCTGGCGGGACAACCGTGATCCCGCGTCGATCCCGGAAACGCTGCAGGCGCTGCTCGAGCAGTGGCGCCACCGCCCCCCGAGCCGGTTCGATTTCCTGCTCGACGTCGAGAGCTTCGCCTTCTTCAACTATCAGTACATTCTGTACGGGATGGACTTCCGCACCGATCTGTCCGGCGCGCGGGACGGCTTCCCGCATGCCGAAGCCGCCGCGCGCCAGTTCGCCCGCATCCGAAGCTTCGGCGAACAGGCGGTGGCGGACCTGCCCGCGCATCGCGAGCTGATCCGCCAGCTTGCGGAATAGGGGCGGCGGGCCTTCGTCCTGGCGGCAGCGCAACGAGTAGAAGTGATTTCGCGCAGAGGCGCAGAGGACGCAGAGGTGTTCGTCCTAGGCGCGAAGCGCTGGAATCCTAAAGGATGCAGCCAGAATTGGGCGGCCCGCCCGAGCGGACAATGCTCCTCTGCGCTCTCTGCGCCTCTGCGCGAAACAAATCTCTCAGAGGTTCAAACTGTCGCCAGCTGGCCGTCGATCGCGTCGAGCTCGCCGCTCGCCCGCGCCTTGCGGCCATAGACCGCCTCGAACAGCGGGGTCGCCATCACCGTGGTGACGATCGCCATCAGCACCAGCATCGAGAAGAGCGTGGGGCCGATGATGCCCTTCTGCAGGCCGATGTTGATGATGATCAGTTCCATCAGCCCGCGCGAGTTCATCAGTGCGCCGATGCCGAGCGCGGTGCGATTGTCCTCGCCGGCGAGCCGCGCCGCCGCCCAGCAGGCCCCGAACTTGGCGAGCACCGACACCGCCAGGATGCCCAGCGCGATCAGCAGCAGCGAGGGCGAATTGACCATGTCCATCCGGGTGTTGAGCCCCGAATAGGTGAAGAACATCGGCAGCAGCAGCACCACGGCGAGTGGCTCGACCTTGCGCTTGAGCTCGGCGACGAACAGCCCGCGCGGCATGCACACGCCCATCAGGAAGCCGCCGAAGATCGCGTGGATGCCGATCGCATCCATGACGAAGGCGGACAGGCAGAACAGCATCATCGTGACGGCGAGCACGCCGCTCGTCATCTCGCCGCGCGCCTCGACGATCCGGCCGAGCGGGGCGAGCAGGCGGCGGCCGAAGACCAGCATGAATCCGGCGTAGAGTACCGCGCCGCCGATCGCGAGCACCGCCACGCCGGGGCCCGCGCCGAAGGTCGCCAGCACCAGCGCCAGCACGCACCAGGAGGCGGCATCGTCGAACGCGCCGGCGGTGAGCGACAGCGTGCCGAGCGCCGAATTGGCGAGCCCGCGCTCGTTGATGATCCGGGCGAGCATCGGGAAGGCGGTCAGCGCGATGCAGGCGCCCATGAACAGCGTCGCATTGGCCTGGCTGATGCCGGGCGTGAACAGCCCCGGCACGGTGAGCAGGCTCGGCGTGATCAGCGCGGCGAGCAGGAAGGGGGCGGCGATCCCGGCGGCCGAGACGCCCGCGGCGCTCTTGGCCTTGGACTGGAAATGGTCGAGCCGCAGCGTCAGCCCGACCATGAACATGTAGAGCCCGACGCCGAGCTGCGCGCCCGCATAGAGCACGTTGCGCGTCTCCTTGGGGAAGATCGCCAGCTGCAGATCGGGCGCGACCAGCCCGAGCAGCGAC
>Ga0207671_10006039_pt1 | contig 10927 bp, 11 predicted proteins | sample KBSC24metaG_FD_184352 | JGI IMG/M metagenome (GOLD analysis project Ga0207671, IMG submission 184352) | Corn rhizosphere microbial communities from Kellogg Biological Station, Michigan, USA - KBS C2-4 metaG (SPAdes) (version 2) | ecosystem: Host-associated > Plants > Roots > Rhizosphere > Soil... | reverse complement strand
CCGGAGGAACTGTCTTGTCTTCAGAGGCGTGCAGGAGGAAAGTGGGGGGCGTCTGCGCAGTCACTTGTAACTCATTTGAAAGGCTCTCGACTAACCCGGAATCGGGTGAGTCTCCGAGCAGCGCATCCAGCGACCCCTTGTGAACGTAAGGAGGCTTGAGGGAGATTACCGCGTAGACCAACACGAGGAAATCGGGACGGCTGCTTTGGCGATCGATGAGATCGGCAGCGTCTGCCTTGCCTGCATCGAAATGCGTGCCTGCGGTGGAAGCGAGGTGGCCCCCTGCCGAGAATCCCATGATTCCGATTCGGTCGGGTAGGAGGCGATACTCGGAAGCTTTCGCGCGCACGGTGCGGATGGCGCGCTGCGCATCGCTCAGTTCGATTGGGTGGTGGTATTTTGGGCCCAGCCTGTATTTCAAGACGAAGGCGCTGACCCCGAGGGAATTCAACCAATGGGCTATCTGGTCGCCTTCTTTGTCGGTAGAGAGATGCGAATAGCCTCCACCGGGACACACGACTATGGCCGTTCCGGTGCCTTTGCCAGCCGGCACAACGAAGGGTGTCAAAGTGGGCTTGTCTTCATCGGCGGTGCCTTGCGCTCCGGGAGCGCCGTTCGCCCACAATAAATCGGGTTTTGGACCTTTGGAGCCCTGAGCCAGAAGCATGCCGGCCGCAAGAGTCAGACAGATTGTGATGCGCTTCATTGCCTTTAACGTATCACCGAACCTGGCGAAGTACCCACAACCCGGACATCGCCTTTTCCCCAAACCGTCTGGCGTCCCACTCCTACCCATCGCGCGACGCGGAGCCACGGCATGAATTCGGCGAGATCGCCTTCGTAATCGGCCTCGCCCAGAAAGCCGCCCAGGGGGTGGACTTGACCGGTACGGCCCGACTTTCGTTCCACCCGTTCCCAGGTAAGTTCGCAGCGCACCATCCGCACGGTCCGGGCTCGCTCGCCAATTGCGCGGAAATCGATCTCGAGCGGCCCCGGTCCATACAGCGAACGAAGCGTGCTCAAACGGTCGCGCAGCCGGCCCAGGAGTATCGGGAATTCGGGGCGATCAGCCAGCCCTCCCGCCGTCTTTAGTTCAGTGGCGCTCAGAAATCGGAGTTGCACCGCCCTGACGGATTCCTCTGGCCTATCGAGAGTGACCTGGGAAGGCTGCGGGGCATCGCTGTCGGGTATCGGAGAGTCGGACAAATCCAATTGCTCTACGCGATCAAGAGCCGCGCGGCCCCGGCGGACACCGATTCCCTTCTCTGCCAGTTCGGTGAATGCCGACCGGAAGTCTCCCAGGAAGGGCTGGCGAAGCTCGAAAATGTGGACGTCGAAATGGAATTGGTCCCCCGGCGTGAATGTATGGCCGTCAAGATGGGTGGCGCGCAGGACAAAGGGGCGCGGCCAATCGACCAACCCGCTGGGGACGTGCTGGCCAGGTGGCGCGACCGGTTGGAACAGACGCTGGTAGGTTGCCGGGGAAGCGGTGTCGCGCAGCACCATTCCAAACGCGCCGCGGACCACGTTCCCGCTCTTCGAAGGCGGGAACTGCACCTCATCAAGGGCACGAAAATGAAATCGAAATCGATAGAACTCGAAGGTGTTCACGAAGATCTTCTGCGTGGATTGGAAGCCCTGTTGCGCGGGTCCCGGCAAATGTTGACCATCCCGCACTTGCCGCTCCCGGCCTTGCTTCCCGCTGATGTATAATAGTAGGGCATTTGACTCTTGATTTCCGCTTCGTGACAAAAAAGGGAGGTTGCGTGAGTCCATCCGCACCTCCCTTTTTTGGCATTCCGGGCGGTGCCTGGGCCGGGTGTGTTTAGTTTAGTTAAGAAGGATATAGCAGATGAAAGAAAAAGGAACAGTGAAGTGGTTTAACGCAGCCAAGGGCTACGGGTTCATCCAAAGAGAGAACGGAGAGGATGTCTTCGTGCACTTCTCGGCGATCCAGACAGAGGGTTACCGAAGCCTCGATGAGGGCTCCAGGGTGGAGTTTGAAGTGACGAAAGGCCCTAAGGGTCTGCAGGCGACCAACGTCACGGCAGGCTAAATGCAGTTGCGGACTGGGCTGGGTGCAAAACCTGGCTCAGTCCGCTAACCTGAAAAAACTGGAGGTCTATGAGTAAAGAAGACAGCATCGAAGTAACCGGCACCGTGCTGGAGAAATTTCCGGCCGGACAGTTCAGTGTCCAACTGGAACATGAGCGGGTGGTACTGGCCCATTTGGCTGGCCGCTTGCGTCGCAACCGCATCCGCGTTCTGGCGGGCGACAAAGTAACCCTGGAATTATCTCCCTACGATTTGACGAAGGGCAGAATCACGTTCCGCCATCGATAGAATTAGGCCCGCCTCTCCCCGAATTTTTGCGGCATTTTTCGTACGGTATTGTGCGCAAGGTTACATACCGGCCTCTCTCCTACGTGATACAAGTCAGGAGTGTCCTATAGCCAGTCACAGGCATTGCGGATTTTTTTTGCACTGACACGCCTGCTTTGTTAAATTGTTCTAGGCAACCAGGATAAGGCACCCACATGAAAGAACCGGAGCAGCCAGAACCAAAACGACGCAGCCGGGTCAAGAATCCAGCCACCCCTATACTCAAGTCGGAGGGTGGGGTGGACAAACCTAAGAATTCCCAAAACCGTTCTAAGAAACCGTCATTAGATCCCAGCGAGAATCTAACCGCAGTTTTATCATCGAAAGTGGTCGGCCAGCCTGCGGCTACGCATCTGATCATTCCGTACATTCAGATGTTCCAGGCAGGCCTTGCGCCGGAAGGCCGACCGGTTGGAATTTTCCTGCTGCTAGGCCCCACTGGTACTGGCAAGACCAAGACCGTTGAAGCGCTCGCCGAAGTGTTGCATGGCAGCGAAAAGAACGTCCTCAAGGTGGACTGCGGCGAGTTCCAGATGGAACACGAGGTCGCCAAACTGATCGGCGCGCCTCCCGGGTATCTCGGACACCGGGAAACCCAGCCGATGCTGACCCAGCAGAAGCTGAACGCGGTCACCAGCGAGAAGTGCAGCCTCTCCATCGTGCTCTTTGATGAGATCGAGAAGGCGGCTCCTTCCATGACGCGCCTCTTGCTGGGCGTCCTGGACAAAGGGCTCCTGCGGCTGGGCGACAACTCCACCGTCAATTTCGAAAAGAGCCTGGTATTTCTCACCAGCAACCTGGGTGCTCGCGAAATGCTGAAGGAGATCACACCCGACTTCGGCTTTCAATCGGCCCAAAACACATCGTCCCCCCGCACTGACCTCACCGGCAAGTTGCAGGCGATTGGTTTAGGCGCCGTGCGCAAGCGATTTTCGCCGGAATTCGTCAATCGCATCGATTCGATCATTACCTACCAACCGCTGACTCCAGAGTCTCTGTCCGCGATTCTTGATAAACAGATTGCAGATCTGCAGAATCACGTCAATACGCGCCTGGGCAATCGGTCGTTCACGCTTGAAGTGCCGCCCGACGCGCGGCAGTTCCTGATCCAGAAGGGCACCAGTTCCGAATACGGCGCCCGGGAACTGAATCGCACTATCCACCGGCACCTGACGCAGCCGCTCGCCACGTTGGTCGCAACCAACCAGGTGAGTGCCGGGGGGCGGGCCTGGGTCGAGATCAGCGACGACAACGAAAAGTTGATCATCCGGACGGCAGACTCGCAGCCGGTGCCGGTGAGCAGTAATCCGACCGTGCTGCTCGTGGACGACAATCGCGACCTGCTTCACTTCCTGGAACGCCTGATGGCGAATGACGGCTGGACCCTGCTCACCGCGGAGTCGGCTACCGATGCCAAGCGCCTGTTGCAAATGCACAAACCAAACGCCGCGCTGCTGGATTACATGCTGCCCGATGGAAACGGTGTCGAACTTGGCGTCGAGTTGGTGCAGGCAGTACCCGAGATGTTGGTGATCGTGATGACCGGGACCATTCTTCCACCGGAAGAAGAGGCGCTGTGCGAGGAACACAACTTCCCGGTCCTGCGCAAACCGTTCCTGGCATCGGACGTGATGAACCAGATTCGGAGCCGGCTACTTCCCGCATCAGCTACGCGGGCGTGATGTCTCACATCCTGGTCATTCACTACGACCCGGCGGAGGCACCCTCAACTTGCGATCGCATCCGCCGTGAAGGCTTTGAGGCGTTCGTATACCCCGTTCGCAGCACCTGCGCGTTCCACACGATTTCTGCGAATCCCCCGGCAGCGATCGTGATCGATCTGATGCAGCGACCTTCCTACGGGCGGCTGATCGGCGCGTTGTTGCGGGAGCGGAAGTCGACTCGCACTATCCCGCTTGTATTTATCGCGGGAGAGCCGGAGAAAACCAGGCGCGTCCGCGAGTTGCTGCCGGACGCGTTTTTCACGGATATTCTCAAGATTGGGCCTGCCTTGCGGCGTGCGATCGAGAAGGCTCCGGCCAATCCGGTGATACCGGACGAGGCGCGCGTGCCTCTATATCGCAAGCTGAAGATCGCGGATGGAGCTGTGGTTGCGTTGCTCAATGCGCCGGCGGACCTTGCGCTGGAATTGCCGGACGGCGCGCGGACGCAGAAGTCCATTGGAGAGGCGGACGTGGTGCTGATGTTCGTCCAGTCGGAAGCTGCGTTGACTCGGGAGTTGCCATCGATCAAGAAGCAGATGCGCAGAGGCCGGACCGTCTGGATCGCGTGGCCCAAAAAGGCAGGCTCACTGGCCGGTCGTCTGACCATGCCGTCGATCCGCGCGATGTGCGCTTCGGTGGATCTGATCGATTACAAGGTCTGCGCACTCGATCGCACCTGGTCGGCGATGGCGATTGGACAGCGGAAAAAACGCTAGATGGTTGAATTCCGCTTCCTTGCGGTCGCGGCTCGGAACCATTGACGTACTACCAATTCAAACCCGGGCAACAGCGGGGTCGTGACCACATTGCTTTTGGCGATCACGCGCCCGCTCTTTCCCAGCCAGACAAGTATGTGCTGCGTTTTCGGATAGACCAGCCAGACTTCGCGTGCGCCGAACTCGAAGTACAGCTCTGTCTTGGTTGCCAGGGCCTCGCCTAAATAGCGCGACCGAACGACTTCAATTGCAATCGCGGGCGAGCCATCGAGGCATCGGTCCCGCGGCTGGTCTGCCTGCGAAACGCTGACGTCGGGTTGCACGCAGCTGGACTCACCCAGCTTGTACCCAACCTCGTGGTGGACGCTGGGGGTATAGGCAGGGCATGCGCTCGAACTCCTTGAACGTAATTGTGGCTGTCGTGGGGCCCATCGAGACCATCCTACTAAACCATAAATAAAAAAGCCGCGCTCGCCGGTTTCCCGGCAGGCGCGGCCAATACCTTCAGTTTGTCTGGTTTAGTAATCCATCTCGGGGCCGTGGCCGCCGGGTCCACCCGCCGGAGCGGGCTTCTTCTCCGGAATTTCGGCGATCATCGCTTCCGTGGTCAACATCAAGGAAGCGATCGACGCGGCATTCTGCAGAGCCGTGCGGGTCACCTTGGTCGGGTCGATTACGCCCGCGGTCACCAGATCTTCATAAGCATCGGTGGACGCGTTGTAACCGTAATTTGCGTTCTCGTTCTCACGGACCTTGTCCACCACGATGGCGCCTTCGGTGCCGGAGTTCGAAACGATCTGACGGAGGGGCTCTTCGCAGGCGCGCTTCACGATGGTGACGCCGATCTGCTCGTCGCCTTCCAACTTGACGCCCTTCAGGGCCTTGGACGCGCGCAGCAGGGCCACGCCGCCGCCCGGAACGATGCCTTCCTCAACCGCAGCGCGAGTGGCATGCAGAGCATCTTCCACGCGAGCCTTCTTTTCCTTCATTTCGGTTTCGGTAGCAGCACCGACCTTGATCACCGCAACGCCACCGGCGAGCTTCGCCAGGCGCTCTTGCAGCTTCTCACGATCGTAATCGGAAGTGGTCTCTTCGATCTGACCGCGCAACTGCTTAATGCGGCCTTCGATGCCCTTCTGGGTGCCATTGCCGTCCACGATCGTGGTGTTATCCTTGTCGACCGTAACGCGCTTGGCGCGGCCCAGATCTTCCAGCCGGACGCCTTCCAACTTGATACCGGTTTCTTCCATGATCGACTTGCCGCCGGTCAGGACCGCGATATCGTCCAACATCGCCTTGCGGCGATCGCCGAAGCCAGGGGCCTTGACGGCGCAGGCGTTCAACGTGCCACGCAGCTTGTTCACCACGAGAGTGGCGAGCGCTTCGCCTTCCACTTCCTCGGCGATGATCAGGAGCGGCTTGCCGGAACGAGCGATCTGCTCGAGCAACGGCAACAGGTCCTTCATGTTGCTGATTTTCTTCTCGTGGATCAGGATGTAGGGATCCTCGAGCACGGCTTCCATCCGCTCCGCATCCGACACGAAGTAGGGGGAGAGGTAGCCGCGATCGAACTGCATACCTTCGACGGTATCCAGCTCGGTGTTCATGGTCTTGGACTCTTCGACCGTGATGACGCCATCCTTGCCGACCTTCTTCATCGCATCCGCGATGATGCCGCCGATGGTCTTATCGCTGTTGGCCGAAATCGTACCGACCTGGGCGATCATGTCACCGGAGACCGGCTTGGACATCTTCTTGACTTCTTCGATGGCCAGTTCAACGGCCTTTTCGATGCCGCGCTTGAGGGCCATCGGGTTCGCGCCGGCGGCCACAGCCTTCACGCCTTCACGGAAAATCGACTGGGCAAGAATCGTCGCGGTGGTGGTACCGTCACCGGCGACATCGGACGTCTTCGACGCCACTTCGCGCACCATTTGCGCGCCCATGTTTTCCAGCGGGTCCTTAAGTTCGATTTCCTTCGCGACGGTTACACCGTCCTTGGTAATCGTTGGGCCGCCGAACTTCTTCTCGAGCACTACGTTGCGGCCCTTGGGGCCGAGGGTAACTTTGACTGCGTCCGCGAGCTGGTTAACGCCGCGCAAAATCGCCTGACGCGAAGCTTCCGAATATACGATCTGTTTCGCCATGTTCGTTCAGACTCCTTAGCTTGCTTTCTTTGCTACTTCGGGCTTGGAATCGAGGATTCCGAGGACCTCGTCTTCCCGCATGATCAAATACTCATCGCCATCCAACTTGATGTCGCTGCCGGAGTACTTGCCGAACAGGATCCGGTCACCCACCTGGACGTCGAGCGGAACTACTTTGCCATCTTCCAGACGCTTGCCTTTGCCGACCGCGGCAACTTCACCCTCCTGGGGCTTTTCCTTGGCAGAATCCGGGATATACAGGCCGCCGTGCATTTGCTCCTGCTGCTCGAGCCGTTTGACCACAATCCGATCATAGAGCGGACGAATTTTCATGAATCTACGCCTCCAACTAGAGAATTATTGAGTAAGGGTTACGATACGAACCCATGACAGGGATTTGCTGGGTTCCGATGACTATTATTAGCACACTCGCCGCGCGAGTGACAATATTTTCCTGCATCCAATTGAAACTGAAACGTTTAAAATACTTGACAACAACACACTAAGGTTTTGTTCTGGCTACGCGCGCGTGCTCGGAAGCGCCTGAAATACACCGAGTTGCCGGTTTTTTTGGACGTTATCCCAGGGAAAACAGCTCCCGTTCATCGCCACGTAAACTCCTGGCGGCAAAGTCTGCACAAATGCTAGCGCTGTACCCAGATTGAACATCCCGTCGGAGCTGCCGAACGTATAGGGAATCATCGCGCCGGTGAGCACGATCGTCTTCGGAATTTCCGCCTTACCGAGCACTGCGGCAGTCTGTTCCATGGTGTCTGTCCCATGCGTGATGACGATCCGGTCGGCGTCGACCGCCAGCGTCCGGGCGAGAATCCGTTGGCGGTCGGCGTCTGTCATCTGGAGGCTGTCCATCATCATTAACTGGTCGGTCGCGACTTCGAGGAGACAGCGGCCCAGCCGCAGCATCTCGCAGACGTGCGTTCCCTTGAAATACAACTCGCCGGTAAGCTCGTTGTACTCCTTATCGAACGTACCGCCCGTGACGAAAATTTGTATGCGCTCGGACATGCCCGCGCCCTGAGTATAACCCGGCCCCAACGATGGCGCCTTTTTAGCCCACTTCTCGCTATCTGGATGGGAGCCACGGCCTATGTACACTTACCATCAACTCAACGACGCACTCACTCGGAACGGAACACTTCTATTAACCGGATACGCAGGCCATGGCGTTGGATTGAATAATCCCGCACTGGAAAACCAGCACGATATCGGTCCGCTGCCTCGCGGCCGGTACCGCATGACAGCCCTGATCGACTCTCCACATACGGGGCTGGCTACAATCATTCTCGATCCCGAGCCGGCGAACCAGATGTTTGGACGCTCCGGCTTCCGGATTCACGGCGACAACGCCGCCAACAATCACACAGCGTCAGACGGATGTATTATCGGCGGCCACGCCGCTGACCGCACGCAGATCTGGAAATCTGGCGATCACGACCTGACGGTGGAGCTTTAAGCCGAGCGCATGCGCACTGGAGGACCGAGCAACTCCTGCCCATGTTTCGCGAAGATTGGCAAAATCCTGGCAGGGTCGGGAACCGCTCCGCGCGGGACTGCCTGTTCCAACTCCTCAAAGAACAGATCGACGCCGCCTGGAACTACTGTGGTGATCGTCCGCCCGCGCTCTTTTCCGATGTTTTGAAAGGTATGGCGGCTGCCGCGAGGCGCAAAGACAGTCGCGCCAGCGGAGGCGTAAATCTCTTCGCCGTCGATTTCGAAGCGATACTCGCCTTCCACGACATACCAATATTCGTCGAGCCCAGCGTGCCGGTGCAGCGGCGGCCCGTCCAGCAGCGCAGTCCGGCCCTCAAACACTGTGAAGGCGCCACCCGTGTCCCGGCTGGAAATCTTGATAGTCAGGTCCGTACCAAGAACGTGAATCACCCACCCCTCGCCGGAGCTCGAAACCAGCGACACGATCATTTCCTCCTCTCGAATCATCATACCCGGCAAGCATCGAGCGTACGGCTCCTGTACAATGCTTGTCTCAGCCCACGTAAGCCTCTGACCCCGGCGTCTTCGAAAGGAGCGTTCCATGCGCAAACTTCTCTTGATCTTTGCGGCCGCACTTGCCATCAGCTCGGCCGTCGCACAGGAAATCACCAGTCCGGAGAAATTCTTCGGATTTCAACTCGGCGCCGACAAAAAGATGGCCCGCTGGGACAAGATCGTCGAGTATTACGCCATGCTCGAGAAGCAGAGCGGCGGCCGCATGAAGGTGGTCAACATGGGGCCGACTTCCATGGGCAATCCGTTCCTGATGGTAATCATCACAGCGCCGGCGAATTTCGCCAAGCTCGATCGTCTGCGCGAAGTGAACCTCCGACTCAGCGATCCCCGCGGTCTAACGGACGATCAGGGCAAAGCGTTGGGCGCCGAGGGCAAGGCGGTCATCGTGCAATCGATGAGTATGCATGCGACGGAGATCGGCGGTACACAGATGGCGCCGGAACTCGCCTACGACCTGTTGGCACGCAAGGACGAAGAAGCCCGCCGGATTCTCGATAACGTCATCTTCATCGAAGTCCCGTGCTTCAATCCGGACGGCGAGATCATGGTCACCGACTGGTACAACAAGCAACTCGGCACGCCCTTCGAAGGAACCAATCCGCCGTGGCTCTACCAGAAGTACGCTGGGCATGACAACAATCGTGACGCATTCCAGACCAACATTCCCGACTCGAAGTACATGGCGAAGATTTTGTTCACCGAGTGGAGGCCCGAAGCGTACGTCGATCATCACGGTATGGGAGCGAACGGCGCGCGTATCTTCCTGCCGCCATATGCCGAACCCATGCGCCCGGGTGCCGATCCGATTCTATGGCGCGAGTTGAGCTGGTATGGCGCGCACATGGCCTACAAAGAGGAAGAAGCCAATCTGTCGGGAGCAATCAATGACGCGATCTATTCCGGCTGGGGCCACTTCGGCTTCCACTGGATTACGCCCTTTCACAACATCGCCGGCATGTTGACGGAATCGGCTGCCGCTCGACTGGCGACGCCCGCGTTCATTCATCCCGACCAATTGCGCGGCAATACTCGCAATTTACCGAACTATGAACCGGAGACGATCTTTCCGAATCCGTGGCCGGGCGGGATGTGGCACCTGCGCGATATCGTCGACCGGCAGAAGGTCTCGGCATGGGCGACACTCGACCTGGCCGCGCGCAATCGTGAGACGGTGCTCTGGAACGCCTACCTGAAAGGCAAGCGCCAGACCGAACGCGGCGCTACCGGCAAGCCCGCCGCCTATCTGATTTCCTCGCTGCAGCACGATCCGCTCACGTCGATCAAGATGGTGAACAAGCTGCTGGTGCAGGGCATTGAAATACAGCGCGCCTCGAAGTCCTTCACGACGGCCTCCGGCATGATGTACCCGGCGGGATCGTTCGTGGTCTCGATGGCACAGCCCAAGATGGGGCTGATTCGCTATCTGCTCGGCCGCACGTTTTACCCCGACAACGAATGGACGCGCAATCGCGACGGCTCGCCTACCCGACCTTACGACATGGCCACTGACACGATGTTCGAATACATGGGCGTGCGTGTCGATCCGGCAGATGAACTTGGCGAGGTAGCGATGGCGAAGCTCACGGGTCCAGTCGAGGTGGCCGGAAAGGTGACCACCAGCTCCTCCGGGTATTCGATGGATGGGCGCCTCAACGACAGTTTCCGAGCGGCGAATCTACTCTTCGAAAAGAATATCGCGTTAAAGCGGGTGGATAAGGCGGGGAACGGTTTGCGCCCCGGCGACTTCGTGGTGCCGTCGGGGTCCGAAGCAGTACTACAGGCGGTGGCCAAAGAGACTGGTGTCGATTTCACGCCACTCAAGGGTGCGGCAGCGGGTGCGCATGACATGAAGCCGCAGCGTATCGCGATGTACCAGCGCTTCAGCGGCGGCAATATCGACGAAGGCTGGACGCGCTTCGTGCTGGAAGAA
>Ga0207671_10006036_pt1 | contig 10930 bp, 11 predicted proteins | sample KBSC24metaG_FD_184352 | JGI IMG/M metagenome (GOLD analysis project Ga0207671, IMG submission 184352) | Corn rhizosphere microbial communities from Kellogg Biological Station, Michigan, USA - KBS C2-4 metaG (SPAdes) (version 2) | ecosystem: Host-associated > Plants > Roots > Rhizosphere > Soil... | reverse complement strand
CGGGCGCTCTTCGGCTTCATCGTGGAAGGCCGCCGCTTGCCCGGTGACGTCGATCCGTCGACGGTGCACCTGCAGGGGTTCCGCGTGACGGATCCCGAAGCACCGACCCTGGCGGAACGGCAGGCGCGTATGCGGGAGTCTGCCGTCCCGATGACGCTGACCTCGTATCGGATGGAGAAGGCGCCGGACGGCAGGATCCTCATGATCCCCGGCTTGAGTTCAACCTGGCCGACTACCAGTGATCCGGGCGAACCCGGCACGCCCCCACACCACCGTCGGAGCAGATCCGTACCATCAACGGCGTCCACCCCGTTGATCGCAGGGAGCGCACGTCCGATGGTCCGAGCCACCCCGCCCAACCTCGTCAGTTACCACGGGGACTGCTCCTGACATGGGCCTGGACGCATCAGTAAGCTGCCGATGCTGGCGCGACGGCCTCACCACGCCGCCACCGCTCCCGCACGACCAGATCGTCGAGGACGACGAAGGCTACCTGGACCTCGCCCAGCCCGACGACGCCTACGACCCCGACGTCGTCACCGCCTTCACCCGCTGGCAGTACGAGCAGGCATGCCGCCACAAGCACATGGTCCACACCGACGTGCGCATATCGAACTGGGCCGGCTACCGCCGCTTCCAGCAGGCGCTCGCCGACCAGGGCTGGCAGCACTTCCCGACGCTGCACGCCCACCTGCCCCAGGCCAACGGCGGCCTGCTGCCGGCGCAGGACGCGAACGCCGCGCTGGAGGAGCTGACGTACTTCGCCGCGCTCGCGCAGCCGGTCGACAGAACGGTCCTGCACGACGAGGACACCGGCGAGACCCTCATTGTCAGCGTCGCCGCCTACCGGGGCACCGCGATCTGGTCGCCGACGTTCCACGCCGGAGTCGATCCGCATGGCTTCTTCGTCCTGGACGTCACCGCCGACCCGCCGCTCGAGACGTTCCGCTCGATGCGGTTCACGCAGCGCATCCTCGACGAAGGCCGGGCCGAGATCGCCGATGCCGACGCCGATGCCAACGCCGACAAGCAGCACACCCACCAGAAGGTCATCCTCGACAGACCCATCAAGAGCTGGGAGGACCACCAGCCACCGCCATCGCATCTAGCGGTCCTGACAAGCCCCAGCGAGGTACAGGAAGAGTTCCGCTGGATCCTCGACGCACTGGTCAGCGTCCTGCGAGCAGCAGTCGAGACCGGCAATCCGGTCCGCTGGTACTGAGCACTCACCGGCCAGGCTGGCTCATCAAAGACCGGCGTCGCTGAGAACCTTCTCCATCTGCTCCCGCGTCAGCACCGGATTCGCCGCCGCAGCCTCAGCGACCTGCGGCTCACTGTCCGCCATCAGCCGCTCCAGCAGGTCAGCACATCAGCCGCGCGAACTGCACGGGAGTCAGCATCAGCTTGCGTGCCAGGCGGGCCCGAACTGCCGGATCGGCAAGGCACTGATCGACAAGCTCGGCCGGCACGCCCGGTCCGCCGGACCCGGCCGCCTCCGCGCGTACCCCCGGATCGGGATCGGTGAGCAGCGCCACCTGAACCGTCATCGGCCGTTTCCGCCACACCTGCGCGACCACCGCACGCAGGTTGGGATCCGGATCCGCGGCAAGCCCAGCCGGCGGCTTGCCGTAGACCTCGATGAGGTCATCGAGCGCCAGCGGCAGGCGGCATGACACCGTATGGTGGACGAAGGCAGGGTTGGCGTCTCTGATCGCCAGGTCTGGATGGCTTGCTATCCGCTGCCGCATCTGTGGGGAGACCCGGCGTCCGCTCAGCGCCGGATGCGCAGCCAGCCGCATCATCACGTCAAGAGGAGCAGCAGGGTTGCGACCCAGCCCGGAAAGCTGCGGCTGCTTGAGATGAACCACGCGCACACGCTAGTGCGTGAAAGCGTCGAGCGCGTCACCGCCCGCGTTCAGGAAGCGCTCGGCGCCGCCTCCAGCACCTCGGCCCGCTCAGCGACGGCCCGGCGCGCGTCGTACCGCGCCAGCGCCGGAACCAGCGCGGCGAGCAGCCCGATGCCCGCCACGCACGCCAGCCCGCCGGAGACCACCGAGACCCGCGGCGTGAACACGGTCGCGGCCGCGCCGGACTCCAGGTCCCCGAGCCGCGGGCCGCCGGCGACCACGACCATGTACACGCCCTGAAGCCGGCCCTGCATCCCCGGCGGCGTCACGACCTGCACCATCGTCGACCGGTACACGGCGCTGACCTGGTCGGCCGCTCCGGCCAGAGCGAGCATCGCCAGTCCGATCCACAGCACCGACACCGCTCCGAACGCGGCGATCGAAGCGCCCCAGAGCGCGATGGCCACGACCACTCCGAGGCCTTGCCGGCTCACGCGTGTCAGCAATCCGCCGAGTCCTGTCACCAGCAGCGCTCCGGCTGCGGGGGCCGCGTACATCAGGCTGGCTGTGGTCGCGCCGCCGTGGTACTGCCCGTATGCCAGCGCCGGGTAGAGCGCTTTGGGCATGCCGAAGATCATGGCGTTGATGTCGGCCAGGAACGAGGCCATGATGATCCGCTCGCCGCGGACGAACCGCAGCCCCTCCAGCACCGAGGCCAGCCCGGCGCGCGGCGCGTCCTGTGCGGCGGGCAGCGCCGGCAGCCGCACCACCGCGTACAGCGCGGCGAAGAACGTGAGCACGTCGATGCCGTAGGCCCACTGGAATCCGCCGGCGCCGACCGCGACTCCGGCGGCGAGCGGGCCGACGATCACCGAGAGCGTCATGCTGCCGTAGGACAGGGTGTTGGCGGCCGACAGCTTCTCGGCGCGCACCAGCACCGGCGTCAGCGAGCGCCGCGCCGGGGCGTCGACCGCGGCGAAGCCTGTCTGTGTCGCGACGCAGGCCAGCAGCAGCGGCACGCTTCGCACGCCGGCCGCCGCCTGCACCAGCAGCACGAGACTGACGGCCATCGTGCCGACCGAGGTGACCAGCAGCAGCTTGCGCCGGTCCACCGCATCGGCGATCGCGCCGCCGTAGAGCCCGAAGAAGATCAGCGGGATCAGCGCGGCCAGGCTCGCCAGCCCGACCTGCAGCGACGAGTGCGTGATCGCGTACACCTGCAGCGGCACCGCGACCTGCGTGACCTGCGTCCCGATCGAGGACACCGCCTGCCCGGCGAACAGCCGCCGGTAGGCGGCCGACTCGCGCAGCGGCGAGATGTCCGAGACGACGGTTCGGGCTATTCGGCCAAGGCGCGCGGTAAGACTCACGGCCGCATGCTATCCGTGACCGCTCAGCGGCTGACCGGCGGTGGGGGTTCGCTGCGCGACGGCCGCGTGCGCCTGCCGCCTCGCGGTTGCCGCGTGGCTGCCTCGTGCCTGATGAGGTCGCGGTCAGGTCGCGGTCAGGTCCCGATCAGCTCGCGGCGGTTCGGGGCCGACGCCTCGCCGAGATCCTGCTGTTGTAGACGGGCTGCCCGCACAGGGTCAGGTCCTGCGGCACCAGCCGGTCGAGCGTCGACCATTCCGGGCGGCCCGCGATCTCGGCAAGCCACGCACGCCGTCCGTCGGGATCGCAGTCCCATGGTGCCCACTGATGGAAGGATCGCAGTTCGAGCAGCTCAGGAACCGGCGGATACGACAGCGCGCACTCGACGCGCACGATGTCCGCCCCGGCGCTGTCGGGCAGGGCGAACTGCCGCGCCATGGTCACCGTGAACGTCTGCTCACCATCGAAGGTGCTTATACGGTAGTCGTACAGCAGCATGTCCGCGTCTGGCAGGTCGACGGTGGCGACGTCGCGCGACGCGATCGACGTGAAGGTCCGCAGCGCTTGCGTCGCGACCGGCTGCTCGTCGAGGCAGTCCTCCCACCGGAGCAGCGAGGTCCATGCCCCGCCGACCTCGTTGACGTACAAAGGCCTGGCCAGCAGGCTCGGCCTGGCGTTCGCGTCGGAATCGACGACGGTGCCGTCGGGCAGATACACCTCGCCGTCGTCGCCGACCAGCCGCGCACCCATGCTCTCGGCAAGCCGGGCGACCTCGCCGGTATCGGCGGGATACACGCCCACAGTGATCTGGCCCAGCCGCCAGTACAAAGACGCCGGGTGCTCCGCGGCGCCGGGAAGCGCATAGACCATGACCGGCCCGGTATCGGCGTAGTCCACCCGCCCTTCGGCGATCATCCTCGGCCACCCCTGGGCAGCGGCCCGCCACTCTTCCCGCGAGATCGGATGCTCCAGGCTGCGCGGGTGCCACCCAGCCCGCGTGATGTGCAGGTCGTAGCTCACGTCGTCCCCGCCCTCCCGGCTCTGATCACCTGACGTGCGCAGCGAACGTACTGCCACGCTCTGACAGCCGAGGTGGAAATGGTCGGTGCCCGGGGCGGGACGACACCCCGGGCACCAGCTGAAGGACGCTGCGATCAGCGAACCGAAGGACCTACTTGCCGTAGTCCTCCTCAACCCACTGATGCGTGGCGACGTCGATCACGACCGTGTTCGGCGCTCGGCCCGGACGCCGTGTGGAGTTCGTCGCCGGCTCCCCGCCGATGGCCTGCCTGGTCCCCGTCCAAGCTCCGGTGACGGTGCTGACGCCCTGCACGGTTCGCATCACGCAAGAAGCTACTCAACTCACGCAAGAAATCTTGCAGACAGAGAAGGTCATCGATGATCTTCTGAAATCGTCGCACAGACCTCTTGATTCGCGGACCACCGCCCCCTACGGTTCGGTCATGCCCACACCCACCACCAAGCCCCTGGCCGCGTCGTTCGCCGCGGTCCTGGGCTTCAGCACGCTCATAGCCGCCGGCCCGGCCGGCGCGTCCCCGGCGGCGGCGACGAAGGTCACGCGGGCCGCGCTGGATCCCTCGCTGGTCGCCGGACGCGGCGCCGACCTCGGGTTCGCCGAGCAGGAGGCGGAGAACGCCGTCACCGACGGCACCGTCCTCGCACCGAGCACCGATGCCTACTCCCTGGCGGCGGAGGCCTCGGGCCGCTCGGCGGTGACGCTCAAGCCCGGGCAGTACGTGGAGTTCACGCTGCCCGCGGCGGCCAACGCCATCACCGTGCGGTACAGCATCCCCGACGCCCCGGCCGGCGGCGGCGTGACGGCGCCGCTGGAGGTTTCGGTCAACGGCCACGACCACCGGTCGATGACGCTGACGTCGCAGTACGCGTGGCTGTACAACGAGTACCCGTTCAGCAACGACCCCGCCGCCGGGCCGCTGCACCCGGACTGGTGGACCACCGAGTGCGGCTGCGTGCCGGATCAGACCACGCCGACGCCGGTGTTCGGCACCCCGTTCCGTCCCAACCACTTCTACGACGAGCAGCGGCTGCTGCTGGGCCGCACCTACCGGGCCGGCGACGTCATCCGCCTGAGCGCCCCGGCCGGCACGAACGCCGCCACGACCACGATCGACCTGATGGACTCCCAGCTGGTCGCCCCGCCGAAGATCGACCTGCGCGCGGCGAACGTGCTGCTGTTCGGCGCGGACCCGACCGGGCGGCGCGACTCGGCACAGGCCATCGACCGTGCCATCGCCTTCGCGCACTCAGCGCATGTCCCGGTCTACATCCCGCCGGGCACGTACCAGGTGAACCGGCACATCATCGTCGATGACGTCACCATCGAGGGCGCCGGCAACTGGTACACCGTCATCAAGGGCCACCAGGTGACGCTGTCCAGCCCGGCACCGGACGGCTCGGTCCACACCGGCGTCGGCTTCTACGGCAAGGACGCCTCGGCCGGCGGTTCGCACAACGTGCACCTGTCGGGCTTCGCCATCGAGGGCGACGTGCGGATGCGTATCGACACCGACCAGGTCAACGGCATCGGCGGGGCGCTGAGCGACTCCAGCATCGAAGGCCTCTACATCCACCACACCAAGGTCGGGATGTGGCTGGACGGGCCGATGAACAACTTGACGATCACCGGCAACCAGATCGCCGACCAGATCGCCGACGGCATCAACTTCCACACCGGCGTCACCGGCTCGGTGGTGCGCAACAACTTCATCCGCAACACCGGCGACGACGGCCTGGCGATGTGGTCGGAGAAGACCGCCGACAGCGGCGACACCTTCGACCACAACACGGTGCAGACCCCGGTGCTGGCCAACGGTATCGCCCTGTACGGCGGCAGCGACCTGACGGTGTCGGACAACCTGGTCGCCGACCCGATCCGGGAGGGCTCGGCGCTGCAGATCGGCAGCCGCTTCGGCGCCGTGCCCTTCGGCGGCACCGTCAACGTCGCCGACAACACCACGGTGCGCGCCGGCACGTTCGAACTGAACTGGAAGATCGGCCTGGGCGCCATCTGGATCTACGCCCTGGAACACAGCATCGACGCGAACATCCAGGTCACCGGCGACAACTTCCTGGACAACACCTACAACGCGATCATGATGGTGTCGGACTTCCCGGTGAAGGACCTGTACTCGATCACCGACGTGCACTTCGCGAACATCCACGTCGACGGCACCGGCACCTCGGTGGTCTCCGCGCGCGCCGCCGGCGGCGCGACATTCCAGAACGTGCAGGCCCGCAACGTCGGCGCCGTCGGCGTCAACAACTGCGGCTCGTTCCACTTCACCCCCGCCGGCTCGGAGTTCGCCCTGACCGACCTCGGCGGCAACACCGGCGGCGGCACCACGGGCCCGTGGCTGGCCTCGTGGGAGCTGCCGAACACGATCACCTGCGACGACCGGCCTGCGGTGGTGGCGCCGCCGGCGCCTTCGGCGTGGCCGGCCGGGTAATGCCCGGGTTGCAGAGCTTGAACTGATCGGCATCTGCCACTGTGGTGCCATGAGCGCCACGTGGCAGAGCACTGTGATCGCGCCCCGCAGCGGCGCCGGCCTGCGTCTTCAGGCCGGTCAGCTGCTGCGGGTCGTGGACGTCGAGGGCGGGCGGAGCGGCGATTTGTTCGCCGTGGCCGCCGACGACGTGCACGATGGGTCGAGCAACGGCCGCACCTTCGACATGGGCGGCACGCTGCGCCTCAGGGGCACGGTCTTCGCCGCCGAACGGGACCTGTTCGTCGCGGTCACCGCCTGCGCAGCGCCGCGGTGCAACGGCGGTGCGGCACGGCCGGTCCGGGTGGATGTCGGACCGGTTCAGTAGCGTCTGCGCCATGGTGATCGACCGGGCACGGTGGCGTGTCTTCAGGCACGCCGTCCGGGCTGCCGCCAGGCATTACCGCACGTCGCGCAAGTCGCCCCGGCCGGCCGCGACGCCGCCTGCCGTGCCTGCCGCCGCGACCGAGCGGCCCGAGCCCCATGACGACCTTGCCGACGTCGTGGAGGCGATCCGGCGGTTCGGCGGCGAGGACTACGATCTGCCGCCCACCGGGCCGAGCAGCGAAGCCGTCGCAGCCTGGGATGTGGTGAGCTGGTTCGACGCCTACCTGCCGCACGGCCGGATCATGTTCGCCGCGGACGGTGAGGACCTGGCCGAGGAGTTCGTTCAGGAGTGGCTCGCGTGCATGGCATCTGCTCTGGAGCACTACGGCCTCGCGCTCACCGTGGAAACGGTCGCGAGCTCGCGTGGCGAGGAGCGTCTGCCCCATCAGGGCGACTACATCCTGATGATCAACGGTGTGCGCTGCCAGATCTGGCAGGGCGCCGAGTGGGACGACGATGCGGAGCCGCCGTGGAACCCGTGGCTGGCTGCGACCCTACGCCCCCTGGCAGTGGTCAACACTCTGCTCGCCGACGCGGGTAGCGCGATCCGCGCGCACGTCATGAACGCCGGCGGAAACGACGGAGTCGTCATCCTCATCGATCCGGCGATCGTCGAGGCGATGCGGGAGTGCGGCCAGTATCCGCAGTCCGCTATTCCGGTGCTCGTCTCAGACCCGCACTAGCGGCATCAGCTAGCCAAGGCCACGTCCCGGCACACCATCGGGAACATCGTCGCGCAGCCCGCCCGGAACATCGCCGGGAACTTCGCTGCTGGCACCCGGGCCCCGCACCGGTTCCGGCGCCGTCCAGCTGTCCAGCACCCGCAGCGCCTCGGCACTGGGCGAGCCCGGCTCGACCGTGTACACGCACAGTGTCTGCTCGGGGTCGCCGGGGGCCTGGAAGGACTCGTAGTGGAAGTGCAGGTCGCCGACCAGGGGGTGGCGGTAGCTTTTGGCGCCGTGGGTGCGGCGCAGGACGCGGTGGTCGTTCCACCAGCCGGTGAACTCCGGGCAGGTCAGCATCAGCTCGCCCACCAGGTCCGCGAGCTGCTTGTCGTGCGGGTAGCGGCCGGCTTCGAAGCGCAGCATCGCGACGGTCTCGGCGGCGAGCTGCTCCCAGTCGCCGACGCGCTCGCGGGCCTGCGGGTCCAGCAGGTAGTAGCGGGCCATGTTGCGGCGGGTCGCCGGCAGTGCGTCGAAGTCGGTGATGATGGCGCGGGCCAGGCGGTTCGCCGCGAGGACGTCGGTGCGGCGGCCGAGGATGAACGCCGGCACATGGTCGAGGGTGTCCAGCATCAGATACAGCCCGGGCCGGACCCGCTGCACCCGCGACGGCGCGCGCCGGGCTCCCGCTGCGCCGCCGCCGGAGCCCGAACCAGTGCTGGCTCCGGCGACAGTACCGAATCCAGCACCGGACCCCGCTCTCGATCCTGAGGCCAGCAGGTCTGACAGGTGCTCACGCTCGGTGTCGTCCAGCCGCAGCGCCTGGGCGACCGCGGCGACCACCTCCGCCGACGGGTTCTGAGCCCGCCCCTGCTCCAGCCGCGTGTAGTACTCGCTGCTCACGCCGGCCAGCCGCGCCACCTCGTCGCGCCGCAGCCCCGGCACGCGCCGCACGCGTCCGTCGAACGGCAGCCCGACCTGCTCCGGGGTGATGCCGGCACGCCGTGAGCGCAGGAACCCGGCGATTTCTTTGGCACGGTCCATGTCTCCAGTGTCGTCCACGCCGCCGATGCTGTGCCGCCGCAAAGTGGCCCTGGCAGTACCTGCCTGAGCAGGGCCAGTTATGGCGGCCCGGGACGTCCGGTGCGCTGGTGTGCTGGATACGGGCCCCGAACCGGACGGGCCCGGAGGAGCACCACCGCTCACCTGCCGCTGGAAGGGCACGCGATCATGTCCACGAACACCCCCGACACTACGAACACCGCGAACACCGCGAACACCGCGACTGCCGCGGCCACGAACCTTGCATCGAACCCCGCATCGAGCGCCGACACTCCGACCGCAACCCCGGCTGCTCCCCTGGCCGGCCGCGTCGCCGTCATCACCGGAGCCTCCAGCGGCCTCGGCGAGGCCGCCGCCTCCGAGCTGGCCGCGCTCGGCGCGACCGTCGTGGCCCTGGCGCGCCGTGCCGACCGCCTCACCGACCTGGTGGCTCGTATCGAGAAGGACGGCGGAACCGCCGTCGCGATCACCGCCGACGTCACCGACCCCGCGGCGCTGCGGGCCGCCGCGGACCGGGTGCAGGCTGACTTCGGCGGCGCCGACCTGGTGTTCAACAACGCCGGGGTGATGCTGCCGGCGCCGATCGAGCAGCTGGCCGTCGGGCAGTGGCAGCACCAGATCGACCTGAACATCACCGGCGTGATGAACGTGATCGCCGCCTTCACACCGCAGCTGATCGCCGCCGCGGCCGCCAAGGGCGTCGCAGACCTGATCAACACCTCCTCGATCGCGGCGCAGAACATCTTCCCCGGCTTCGCCGTCTACTGCGGCACCAAGGCCTACGTCACGCACATGTCCAAGCAGCTGCGCGCAGAGCTCGGCCCGAAGAACGTGCGCGTATCGGCGATCGAACCGGGCATCGTCGGCACCGAGCTGCAGTCCCACGTCACCGACCCCGGCGCCCAGCAGTGGCTGGAGGGCGCGGCGCAGCAGATGGAGTTCCTCGCCCCCGAGGATGTCGCCCGCACCATCGGCTTCCTGGCCGCTCTGCCGCCGCGGGTGAATCTGCAGCAGGTCACGATCATGCCGACCGGTCAGACGAGCTAGAGCTGGAGCTGGAGCTGGAGCTAAGCAGCGAACACCACCTCAATCCCCTGCCGTACAAGCTCTGCGATCGTGTGGTCACCGGCATCCACGTCGGTGACCACACCGCTGACCTCCTCCAGCGGCAGTACCGCATACCGCGACGCCGCCCCGACCTTCTCCGCGCTGGCCAGCACGTACGTCTCGGCGGCGCGGCCGGCCAGGGCCCGCTTCATCGCCGCCTCGTCGGCGTCGGCCGTGGTCAGTCCGGCGGTGGCGTGGACGCCGGTGACGCCGAGCAGGAACAGGTCGGCGCTGATGCGCGAGGCTGCCTCGGCTGCTGCGGCGCCGCAGGTCACCGCCGAGTGCTTGAACAGCCTGCCGCCGAGCATGAACACCTCGGCCTCGTGCTCCAGCAGCGCTGCGGCGATTGTCGGCGAGTGCGTGATCACCGTGCACGGCAACGTCTTCGGCAGCGCGTCGACGACGGCGCGCGTGGTGGTCCCTCCGTCCAGGATCACGGTCGAGCCCGGCCGGATGAGCGTGACGGCTGCGGCCGCGACCCGGTGCTTGCTCTGGGGGGAGAGGGCATCGCGGGCCCCGTAGGCGACGACGGCCGGCGAGGCGGGCAGCGCCCCTCCGTAGACGCGCACCGCGAGACCTGCGGCGTCCAGTTCCCGCAGATCGCGGCGGATGCTATCTGGGGAGATCCCCAGTTCGGCGGCGAGTTGTTTGGCCTCGATGCGGCCGTCGCGCCGCAGCCGGTCCAGGAGCAGTTCTTTGCGTGCAGCGGCCAGCATGCCGACTCCTTCACGTTGTTGCACGTTCTTGCCGTATCCTACCCGCATGACGAAACCGTTGATGATCCTGATCGCGGGTCCCTACAAGTCCGGCACGAACGGCGACGAGGCGCTGATGCGGCGCAACTTGAAGCGTCTGCAGGAGGCGGCGTGGCCGATCTTCACCGCGGGCCATGTGCCGATGATCGGCGAGTGGGTGGCGCTGCCGGTGCTGGACAGCGCAGGCGCCTCGGGCCCGAACGATCCCCTGGCCGAGC
>Ga0207671_10006033_pt1 | contig 10940 bp, 8 predicted proteins | sample KBSC24metaG_FD_184352 | JGI IMG/M metagenome (GOLD analysis project Ga0207671, IMG submission 184352) | Corn rhizosphere microbial communities from Kellogg Biological Station, Michigan, USA - KBS C2-4 metaG (SPAdes) (version 2) | ecosystem: Host-associated > Plants > Roots > Rhizosphere > Soil... | reverse complement strand
ACCCTTTTGTTGGTAAAACAGTTGGCCTTCGTGAATCAACAATCCCGCATCACAGCGACCTTCCTGCACCGCGTCGATGATCTTGTCGAACGGCACGACCTCATACCTGAAGTCAGAATTGAAGATCCGGAGCGCAAGGAATGCGCTCGTCAACTTTCCCGGAATCGCGATCTTCAGGTTCGGGATGTCTTCGGGCGTGGCGGGCTCACTCGAGACGACGATTGGACCATAGTTGTCGCCGATCGAAGCGCCATGCGGGAGTAATGCATACTTGTCGTGGATGTATGCGTAAGCGTGAAAGCTGATGGCTGTGACGTCGTACGTACCGCGCATCGCTTCCTCGTTCAACGTCTGGATGTCTTTCAGCAGGTGCTGGAAGTTCAGATCGCCGGTGTCAAGCTTATTCGTCGCCAGACCATAGAACATGAATGCGTCGTCGGAGTCTGGTGAATGTGCGAGTGTGATGGTTTCAGACATAGTCCACAAAAAGGCACAAAAGATAACAAATGAAAAATCTTAAATGACCGACGATAAATCTCTTTCAACTCGATTGTAGACCGTATCGCGTTCAACGGCTTCGAATCCGGCCTCTTCAATTAGCCCGATGAGCTCGGGTTTACTCATCTTCACTTCGTTGTTTGCTTCCACGGAGTAGCTGGTCGTCAGCTCGCCGCCATCCGTGATCGTGCCGTCGATATCGTTCGCGCCGTAGTGCAATGCGACTTGCGCGAGACGCTTGCCCAGCATCACCCAATAAGCCTTGATGTGATCGAAGTTATCGAGCATCAGGCGTGCGACGGCCATCGTCTTTAAAGAGTCGACACCGGATGGACCGGGCAAATGCGCCAGTTGCGTGTCAGGCGGATAGAACGCCAGCGGTATGAAGCACTGAAAACCGCCTGACTTGTCTTGCTGCTCGCGCAGCTTCACGAAGTGGTCCACGCGGTCTTCGATCGACTCGATATGCCCGTAGAGCATCGTCGCATTCGTCTTCAACCCGGCGGCGTGAATTTTTCCCTGTAGTTCCAACCAGCGTTCCGCATTGCACTTGTGAGCGCAAATCATCGAGCGCGTCGGTTCGCGAAAGATCTCCGCACCGCCGCCCGGACACGAATCGAGCCCGGCTTCAATCAGCTTTTGAATGACCTCTTCATCCGGCATCTTGTAGAAGTGCGCGAAGTGGTCAAACTCCACCATCGTAAACGCCTTCAGATGCAGTTGCGGATACTGTCTCTTCAACGAGGCGAGCAAATCGGTGAAGTAACTGAAAGGAAGTTTCGTATTTAATCCACCCGTGATATGCAACTCGGTTGCGCCTTCAGCAACCGCGCGGGCGGCAACTTTCAAACTGTCGTCGATATTGTGCGTGTACGCATCAGGCTGCCGGGGTGTGCGGAAGAAACCGCAGAACTTGCAATCGGCGTAACAGATGTTTGTCGGGTTGAGATGGCGATTGACGTTGAAATACGTCGTGCGACCGTGGCGACGCCGTCTCTCGAGATCGGCGAGTTTGCCGAGCGCCGGAAGATCAGTCGTCGCGTAGAGCGCGACGCCGTCTGCAACCGAGAGCCGTTCTCCGGCGGCGACGCGCGTCGCTATCTCATTTAATCTTTCGTCATGTGAAAAAGTCATTTGAATACTCTTCGATTATCGATGAAGGAAAACTGCGCTGCCGAAGGTCACCAGCAGTATGACGCTCACAAACGCATTAGTGGTAAAGAACGCTGCATTCAAGCGACTAAGATCGTCAGCGCGAACCAGCCGGTGCTGGTAAACGAGCAGTGCGCCAGTGGCAACCACTCCCGCAAATGCGATTGGTCCAAGTCCAGTGATCACAAACAGCCAGACCAGCGCGAGAAACGCGCCGGCGTGAAGCGCACGTGATATCCAAAGCGCGCGGCCGATGCCGACGCGAGCAGGGATCGACCGCAAACCCTCGCGGCGATCGAAATCGTAATCCTGGCAAGCGTAAAGCACGTCGAAGCCAGCGGTCCACAAAAGGACCACCAGCGACAACAGTAACGGCACAGCGCTTCCAATCTCACCGCGCACGGCGATCCAAGCGCCTGTCGGAGCAATTGCAAGACAAGCTCCAAGTACCAGATGCGAGAATTGCGTCCAGCGCTTTGTGAAAGAGTAAAGCAGAACACACCCAAGGGCTACCGGCGACAGCAGCAGTGTCAGACGGTTCAGCATTGCAGTCGCGACGAGAAACAGCGCCGCCGAAACCACTGTAAACGCCCAAACAAAACCGACTGACAACAAACCCACCGGCAGCGCTCTCGACGAAGTGCGCGGATTTCGCGCGTCAAAGTTCCGGTCGGCGATGCGATTGAAAGCCATCGCCGCGGACCGCGCTCCGACCATCGCTACGACGATCCACAAAACCTGCCAGGCCGTCGGAAGCCCATTTGCCGCGAGCACCGCGCCCAGAAACGCGAACGGGAGCGCAAACAGCGTGTGCTCGATCTTGATCATTTCCAGCGTTAGGCGGGTGTTTTTGAGTACGGTCGACACGGTGGGTGCAATCCTACTAAGCCATAAAAAGCTTCACAAGTGACAAACGATAATTTCTTCACAAACGATCACTTTATCTGGTTCTGCTAATGTGCTTTGTGTGGCTTTTTGTGGCATGCTGCACGGAATGGATCTAAACGAACTGGCGAGACTTTTAGACGCCTACAAGACTGGCGAACTGCAAACCAGCGAGGCTGTCGACCGCATCAAGAACCTCCATTTTGAAGATATCGGGTTTGCGCGTGTGGATCATTCGCGCGCCGTCCGGCAGGGCTTTCCCGAAGTTGTTTTCGGTGGCGGTAAGACGCGCGCACAGGTTGTGGGAATCGTGGAAAAGCTCGCGCAACGTTCGCCGAATATCCTCGTCACACGCACTGACGAGGGCACGTTTGGCGAGATCCGCAACGTTGTCACTGACGCCGAATGGCATGAATCGGCGCGCCTCGTCAGAATCCGGCGGGATAAGACTAACCAGGGCGTCGGATCGATCGCAGTCGTGACTGCGGGCACGAGCGACATTCCCGTCGCAGAAGAAGCAGCGTTGACTGCCGAAACGATGGGAAACGCCGTAGACCGCATCTGGGATGCGGGCGTCGCAGGCATCCACCGCGTACTTTCGGAGCGTAGCTTGTTGCAGCGTTCGCGCGTCGTTATCGTCGCGGCTGGAATGGAAGGAGCGCTGCCGTCGGTGGTTGGAGGTTTGGTGGGCGTGCCTGTGGTCGCCGTGCCAACCAGCATCGGGTATGGCGCATCCTTTGGAGGTGTCGCGGCTCTGCTTGGTATGTTGAACTCATGCGCTTCGAACGTGACCGTGGTAAACATCGACAACGGATTCGGAGCAGGTTTTGTCGCCAGCCTCATCAATCGTCGCTGGACGGTGCCAGTTGAATAGATCAGCTCTCGCGCGTTCCCGGCATCTACTCGTCAGTCTCGTCGCTTTATCGGTCGTATCGAGCGCGTGCATCTCGGCGCGCCGTTCTCCTAATCTCGAACACATCTTCGCATCCGCGCGGTCAAGGACCGGAAAACGTCCCGTGATCGTGATTCCCGGCATTCTCGGAACCGAATTGATCAATTCCAAAACGGGCGAGACGGTTTGGCCTTCCGCTTTTCGCACTTCTCAGGAAGGTCTGCCGATCACTTCCGACCTCGCCGCGAACCATGACGATCTGAGGCCCGGAAAGATCCTCGAAACCGTCAAACTTGCGCGTGTGCTGCCGGAGATTTACGTCTACAGAGATCTGCTCGAAGCATTGCGTCGTTATGCGGGTTATCACGAGGGCGATTGGGAGAATCCTGCTGCGGATGGTTACCAGGACACGTTCTATGTGTTTCCATACGATTGGCGGCAGGACAATGTCGCGAACGCGCGTGAGCTCGTCAGACGCATCGAGCGTTTGAAAGCCAGGCTGCAACGTCCGGATTTGAAGTTCAACGTGGTCGCGCATTCGATGGGTGGGTTGATCGCGCGATATGCGTCGATGTATGGGGACGCGGATTTGCCCCCTGGCGATGGGCCGATTCAACCCACGTGGGCCGGAGCCGCGCATATCGCTAAGATCGTGATGATTGGTGTACCGAACGAAGGATCCGCTGATGCTTTTGCGACTCTGATCGAAGGCTACTCGATTACCGAGGGCTTGCGACGGCGTGTTCCTCTTCTTAACAAGCTGACGGCTCAAGACGTCGTGCGTACTCCGTCTGTGTTTCAGCTTTTGCCACATACCGGCGCGGTGAGGTTTCTCGACGAGAATTTGAAACCTGTCGAAGTGGATCTTTACGATCCTGAGGTGTGGAAACGATATGGATGGAGTGCGATCTATTCTTCGCCGGACTTTCGCCGTCACTTTGCGGAAGAGAAAGGCACGGATGGAAGTCTCGACCAGCTCGACGCGTATCTCGCGGCGACTCTGAGACGCGCGCGGCGGTTCCACGAGGCGCTGGATTCTGTCGACACTTCCAGGTCGCCGGTTGTTCTTTTGGCCATCGGCGGTGATTGTGAGGAGACGTTGAACTCTCCGGTGATTCTTCGTGATGAGAAACGGAATCGTTGGGTAACGCTCACACGCCCGCGCGAATTCCGGACGTCAAGCGGCGAGAAAATCTCGAAAAAGCAAGTCACCGAAGCCATGTATGCGCCGGGCGATGGTCGTGTGACACGTTCGTCTTTACTCGGCGAAACGATCTTCAGGACCCACAACCCGCGAACCGGCTTTACGCTTTCAAACTACGCCGTCTTCGGCTGCGACCTCCACGGCAACCTCCCACGCAACCAGTCTCTGCAAGACAATGCGTTGACAGCGATCGTCGGCGAAGTGATGAACTAATCTGTGTGATCTGTGTTACGGATTTATCAGCGCGTTGAGCTTCTCCGCCCAATCCGGATCGATGTTTGTGAGTATCGTGTACTGCTCGAGGGCGGCGTCACGGTTGCCGCTGGCGAGGAGACATTTGCCGAGGTTGTAGTAGGCCTTGCCGTAGTCGGGCTTTAGGCGAATCGACAGGCGAAACGATTCGCACGCCTCGTTCAACTTATTCAACTCGAGATAAGCCTCACCCATGTTGTTCGGCGCAACGGCGTCGCCGGGTTTCAATGCCGCAAGCTGGCGAAAGACCTCCACCGCCTCGTTAAACTTCTTCGACCGCAAATACCGGGAACCAAGCCGCTCGTACGCAACGGTGTAATCAGGTCGCTGTTTGAGGGCTTGCTTGTACGCCTGGATCTCTTCATCAGCCTTGCCCCAATCGCGATAGACCAACCCAAGCGCATAGTAGGCGTCGGCGGCGTTGTAGGGATCGAGTTTGATCGACTGTCGATAGGCGTCCGCGGCCTCTTTGTATTGCTTCAGATAAAAACTCGCGAGACCGATGTTGAAGTAAGACTCAGCGGACGGCCGCAGATTGACTGCCTTCTTCGAAGCTTCCAGTGCCTCGGCGTGCCGGCCGAGCTTCTCATTACAAAACCCACTCTGCGCCCACGCTTCGGCGTAGTTGCTGTCAGACTCGACCGCCTTCTCGAAATAAGGCAGCGCCTTCTCGCAGTCGTCCTTCGAAAGAAAACTCAAGCCATCACGGAAGAACTGAACAGCCTTGGCTCGTTTGTTACGCCCGGTGGTCGCAACCAAATCGGCGAGAGACATCATCGACGCGACCTGAAGCTGTGAAATACGCTCCGAAGGAATCGCGAAATTCACACTCTGCCCACCAGTGATTTGCAACGTCGCGATCCCGATCACCTGTCCTTGCATGTTCACCACAGGGCTTCCGCTCGACCCAGACGAAATCGGCGCGGTGATCTGAATGATGCGGCCGAACGTCGGAATGTCGCGCACGGCAGACACGATCCCATTCGTGACGCTGCCTTCCAACCCGAGTGGGTTGCCGATGACGACGACGCTCTCGCCCTCCTGAGGCGACGTCTTGTCGAGTGGTAATGGTCGAACCTGAGTTGCCGGAGTGTCGATCTTCAGTAAAGCAAGGTCACCTTCGGCGTCGACTGCGAGAACGCCTCTGACCGGAAAGACTGTTCCGGTGGACGAATGAACTTCGGCGCGGTAAGCGCCTTCGAGCACGTGGCGGTTGGTGACTATGCGATCGGCTTCGACAAAGAAGCCGCTACCGCGCGACAACTTCTCGCCGCGCGAGTCGAAAGTCTCGATTGCGACTGCGGAAGGCTTGATGCGGCGGACGAGATCGGGGAGAAGATCCTGTGATGCCGTTAGAGGCGCCGGGGTGAGTAGAAATAACAAGAGCCAGAGCGATTTCATCTTTATGCTGACGCAAGCCGCTGTACGTGCTTCGCGACATCGCCGATTTTAACATCTTCGCTCTTCTTTGTGCTGCGATCGAATAACTCAACCACGCCTTCAGCGACTTTTTTCCCGATCGTGATGCGATATGGAATGCCGATCAGATCCGCATCTTTGAATTTCACGCCGGCGCGTTCGTCTCGATCGTCGAGCAGCACGTCGAGACCCGCGTGTTGCAATTCCTCGTAAAGCTTCTCGCCGGCTTGACGCAGGTCGTCCTGTTTCATGTTTGTGATGGTCACTACCACATCAAACGGCGCCAGCGATTTGGGCCAGATGATTCCATCTTCATCGTGGTTTTGTTCGACGGCCGCACTCATGATTCGGTCAACACCGATACCGTAACTGCCCATGACTATCGGTACTTCTTTTCCCTCCTGGTTCAAAACGGTTGCGCCCATCGTGTCCGAATACTTGGTGCCGAGTTTGAAGATGTGGCCGATCTCCATTCCTTTGAAGATTTCGAGCACACCGTTTTCGCACCTGGGACAACCCTCGCCTGACTCAACGGTGCGCACATCGAACCACTCGTCAACCGGAATATCGCGCGAAATGTCAACGCCGCGGAGGTGGTGATCGTCTTTGTTGGCGCCCGTGGTCATGTTGCGACGATTCTTCAACGACGAATCAGCAACGATGCGCAAATCGGAATTCGCTGCACGTGCTTTCGCTTTCGCACCCACGCCACCGAGACTGCCGGCGCTCGCGCCAAGCAGGTTGCGAATCTCCTCGGGATGCGCGGGTCGCACTGCGGTCGCGCGCAAACTGTCCGCCAGCTTGGTTTCGTGCAGTTGATGATCGCCGCGCAGCAACACCAGCACGGGACGTTGTTCGCCATCGAGCGTGGCGAAGAAGACCAACGATTTGATCTGGCGCGCTGCTTCCGCTCCGCCGGGAAATGCGATCAGATCCTCGATCGTGCGAACGCCGGGCGTCGGAAACTCTTCGGGCGCGTTTGGACCAGCGTCATCGGTAATCGCATTCAGTCGCGAAGTCGCTTTCTCGAGGTTTGCGGCGTAACCGCAGCTCTCGCAATGGACGATCAGATCCTCGCCGGCGGGAGTCCGCGCCATAAACTCGTTCGACTCCGTACCGCCCATCGCACCGGACGACGCTTCTACGATCAAAAACCGGATGCCGCAACGCGTGAAGATCTTTTTGTAAGCTTCGCGTTGATCGCCGAACGATTTATCCAGGCCGGCGCGATCGACGTCGAACGTGTATGCGTCTTTCATGATGAAGGTCCGGATGCGGATCAAGCCGGATTTGGGACGTGCTTCGTCACGAAACTTGATCTGAATCTGGTACCAGACCTGTGGGAGTTGTTTGTAGGAGCGAATCTCGTTGCGGGCGATGTCGGTGAAGACTTCTTCGTGCGTCATGCCCAGGCACATGTCCGAGCCCTTGCGATCTTTGAGACGAAACATCTCGTCGCCGATTGCCTGCCAGCGACCCGACTCCTGCCAGAGTTCAGCCGGATGGAGCGCGGGCAGAAAAAACTCCTGGCCGCCGATTGCATCCATCTCTTCACGCAAAATCTGCATGACTTTGCGTGCGATACGTTGGCCCAGCGGCAAAAATGAATAGATTCCGGCCGACAGTTGGCGGATGACGCCAGCGCGCAAGAGAAGCTTGTGCGAAATGACCTCGGCATCAGCCGGGTCTTCACGGAGGGTTGGTATAAAGTAATGTGACCAGCGCATATCCTTGGCATTCTCGCTTAGCAACTATCGGTAAAGCAACTTCGGGAGAATTTTAGCCGCAGATTGCGCGGCTAAAAATTCTCCCCTGCTGTGTTAACATCACGCTTCTTTAACATCACTCCACGAAGGTTCCCTAAGATGCGAATTGCGCTCGCAAGCGATCATGCTGGTTACGCCGAGAAGGAGCGCTTGAAGGCGATCCTTTCTGATCTCGGCGTCGAGTTCGAGGATTTAGGTACGGGATCTGAAGCGTCAGTCGATTATCCGGACTACGCGCGCGCTGTCGCCGAGCAGGTTGCCGCCGGTCGCGTCGAACAAGGCCTGCTCGTTTGTGGCTCCGGCACCGGAATGGCCATCACCGCAAACAAAGTTCCGGGTGTTCGCGCGGCAGTCGCATGGTCAGAAGAGGTCGCCCGCCTCGCGCGACAGCACAACGACGCCAACGTGCTTGCGATCGGCGCTCGCACCACGCCACCTGACGATATCCCGAAGATCGTGCGCGCCTGGTTCTCGACTGACTTCGACGGCGGCCGACACGCCGCACGCGTTGCAAAAATTTCTGAGGTGGAAAGAAGAGATCAATGAGCAGAAACGCATCACTCGCGGAAGTGGATCCGGTTATCGCCAACGCTATCGACAACGAAGTCGCGCGCCAGGCGAACGGCCTCGAGCTTATCGCCTCCGAAAACTTTGTTAGCGAGGCCGTGCTCGAAGCCGCCGGCTCAGTGTTCACGAACAAGTACGCTGAGGGCTATCCCGGCAAGCGTTATTACGGCGGGTGTGAATGGACGGACGTCGTCGAGCAGACAGCAATCGATCGCGCGAAACAGTTGTTCGGCGCCGATCATGCCAACGTGCAACCGCACAGTGGCGCTCAGGCAAACATGAGTGTCTATCTGGCGGCGATCCAGTATGGCGATCAGATTCTCGGAATGAATCTCTCGCACGGCGGTCACCTCACGCACGGTCATCCGTTGAATTTCTCAGGTCTGAGTTACAAAGTCGCCGACTACGGCGTCTCGCGCGAGACGGAACAGATCGACTACGACGAGTTACAGAAGATCGCCGAAGAGCACAGACCGAAGCTGCTCGTATGTGGCGCTTCAGCGTATCCGCGCACGATCGACTTCGAACGCATCGCCGAGATCTCGCGCAGTGTCGGCGCACGCATGTTCGCCGACATCGCTCACATCGCGGGACCGATCGCAGCGGACCTTCATCCGTCGCCGGTGCCGCATGCTGACTACGTCACGACCACGACTCACAAGACGCTGCGTGGCCCACGCGGCGGTTTGATCCTTTGTCGCGAGGAACACGCGAAAGAGATCGATCGCCGGCTCTTTCCCGGCGTGCAGGGTGGGCCGCTGGTCCATATCATCGCGGCGAAAGCGGTCGCATTAGGTGAAGCGCTGCATGACGACTTCAAAGAGTACCAACGACAGGTCCTGAAAAACGCGAAAGCCCTGGCCGGCGAACTACAAGAGCACGGACTGCGACTCGTGTCTGGCGGCACTGACAATCACCTGATGCTGGTCGACGTTTGGATGGACGGGAAGGGAATCACCGGCAAAGACGCGGAGAAGGCGCTTGAAGCAGCATTGATTACAGTCAACAAGAACACGATTCCTTTCGATCAGAACAAGCCCTTCGTCGCATCGGGCTTGCGCATCGGCACACCTGCTGTAACAACACGCGACATGAAAGAGCCGGAGATGCGCCAGATCGGTCGTCTGATCGCCGAGGTAATTCATGCACCGGAGTCGGAAGAGGTAAGAAACAAAGTCAAACGAGATGTTGCGGATCTGACGGCGAGATTTCCACTTTATCCGCGACGCTTGAAGTCCAAATAATTATTCGCCACAAAAAGGCACAAAAAGCACATAATCATTTTTGTGCCTTTTTGTGGCTAAAAAATCATGCTTGAAGTTTTTGGTCCTGCGGGGTTAATCGCGCAGGCGCATCCCGAATACGAGCACCGTCCCGGCCAGATTGAAATGGCGCGGGCAGTGATGCGTGCGTTCGAAGAGAAGCGCCACCTGATCGTCGAAGCAGGTACGGGCACCGGCAAAACACTTGCTTACCTCGTGCCCGCAGTCGCCGCTGCACTCGGCGGCAATGGCCGCGTCATCGTCTCCACCGGCACGAAGAACCTCCAGGAGCAACTGATGGAGAAAGACATTCCTTTTCTCCAGAGCGTCCTGCCAAAGCCGTTCAAAGCGACCTACATGAAAGGTCGTAACAACTATCTCTGCCTGAATCGTCTCGCGCGCGCGCAGTCAGCGCCTGTGCTCGACGGTCTCGACGAAGTCGATTACTTCGAAGAGGTTTCCGCCTGGTCTCACGATACTGAAATGGGCGATCGCGCCGAACTCGCAAACCTGCCCGAGTCGCTTTCGTTCTGGCGTCACATCGACGCTCGTTCCGAATCGTGCCTGGGCCAGAAATGCCCCGACTTCGATGCCTGCTTCATCACGCGCATGCGTGAGCGAGCACAGGAAGCAGACATTGTCGTCGTCAATCATCACTTGTTCTTCGCCGATCTCAGTTTGCGCAACGGCACGTACGGTTCAGTTCTGCCGGACTACACGGCCGTGATTCTCGACGAGGCACATCTCGTCGAAGAAGTCGCGTCGGAATACTTCGGCGCGCAGGTTTCGAACTATCAGATTGACGATCTCGTGCGCGATCTCGGAATGCTCGCCATTGAGGACGCCGAAGTCGATCGGGAACTGACGAAGAGCACTGCTCGCATGTCGCAGTTTTCAGAAGACTTCTGGATGGGTTTTCGCGACGGGCGTGGCGAGGATGGCCGCTACCCGATACTGCCCGGCACGTTTGCGAGAAAAAATTCAGACGGTGAACTGGAAGCGACACGGCTCGGCGAGTTGTTTGTTGTTTTTGACGGTGCGCT